>Ga0070679_100003989_pt1 | contig 13588 bp, 9 predicted proteins | sample KBSC63BmetaG_FD_65652 | JGI IMG/M metagenome (GOLD analysis project Ga0070679, IMG submission 65652) | Corn rhizosphere microbial communities from Kellogg Biological Station, Michigan, USA - KBS C6-3B metaG | ecosystem: Host-associated > Plants > Roots > Rhizosphere | place: USA: Michigan... | reverse complement strand
CTTTCCGTCTTCCATGCGCAGCGCCAGGATCGAATCACTGGTCGACGCCGCGATCCGGCCGAAACTATTCCCGGTACCCACATAGATGAGCTTGCGCTTCGCGTCCACGGTGGGCGTGTTCCATACGGATGCCCCCGCGGGACCCCACATTTGTTTCCCCCGTGAATTCTCGCCAATGTTACGCAGCGGCTCCTGAATACTCTGCGCGCGCCACAGAACCTTACCCGTATTGGCGTCCATCGCGACGACCGTCCCGCGCGACTTGCAGCATTCATAATCGAGATTCGATCCGGTGAGCGTCTCGGTACCCGACAGGGGCACGTACAAGCGGCCGTCGTAATAGGCGGCGGTGGCGCTGAGGTTGTTCAGCCCGTCCTTCACTTCCGTGTTCTTCCAGAGGAGTTTGCCGTCGTGCGCGTCAATCGCATACGCGGTCGACGAGCGCGTCACGAAAAACACGGCGTAGCGCGTGCCGGAATGTCCGGAAATAGGCGCAACGATGGGTGCGAACCGGCCGAACATATCGGAGCGGTAAGCCCAGTAGACGCATCCGGACTTGGCATTCATCGAATACACCACGCCGTCGTCGTTGCCTACGAACACCCGGCCGAAGGCGACCGCGGGCTGAGAATACAGGCTCGATCCCCCCGGGAGTCCAAACGCCCATTTGAGCTTGAGCCGGGGCACATCGGAAGCCGTCAGCCCGGCGGAGCGCGCCGTCTGAAACCGGGCATTCGTCGTTCCACCCCAACCCGACCACTCGGGTGACGCCGTCACGTCCCTCAATCCGGGGTTCGACGCGCAGCGGTTCGTCATCTTGGTTACGTCGCCGGCGGCCGGGTCCTTAAGCGGACGTTTGCCCAGAAACTCGGCAACGATGCGGCGTTCGCGATTCGTCATCGACGCGGCCTGCTCCTTCATCTTGCCGGTCATCAGGGCCTCGAAGACGCTCTCGGTCGCCATGGCATTGAGCGCCGCCAGCGCGGGCGCCCCGCCTTGGGCCGAATGGCAGCTTGCGCATTTGGTCTGAAAAAGCGCCTGTCCGGGCGGCTGGGGTTGAGCCGGGAGTAAGCCGGCCAAGAAACTGAGCACCATCGCAAATCTGATTTGTCGCATAGAGTCGTCCTCGGCGTATAGTATAACGATGAAGCATCCGCTCCTCAGCGCCGTGTTGTTTGCCTCGGTCCTTTACGGGCAGGCCAACGTGATCGATCTACCCCGCGCTCCGCTGGGTGATGGTCCCTTCATTTTCGATACTGCCGAGCAGCACAAGATCAGAGTCACCGTCATCACGAAGGCCCTCGACCGCCCCTTCGGCATCGCCTTTCTCCCCGGCGGCGATATTCTGGTGAGCGAACGTGGCGGGAAGCTTCGCAGGATTCGCGATGGTGTGCTGGATCCACAACCTATCGGCGGCGTCCCCAAGGTCAACGCCCGCGCCAACGCCGGCCTCTATGATTTTGTGCTTCATCCCAAGTACGCTCAGAATCAGTGGATCTACTTCGCCTTTAGTAAGCCGGGTGAGGGCATGCTCTCGGCGACCGTTCTCGCTCGCGCCAAACTGCAAGGCAGCTCGCTGGTGCAAGTCCATGAGCTCTACAGCACCGAGCCGGGGACCAACATTGGCGGTTCACGTCTGGCCTTTGCCCTGGACGGTACGATTCTAATGACTACGCCCGCCGCCGGCGAAGTTGAAAAAGCACAAGATCCCGCGAGCGCCTATGGCAAGATTCTTCGCCTGAATGACGACGGCACGATTCCCCGCGACAATCCTTTTGTCGGCAAGCCAGGCTATCGCCCGGAGATTTACACGCTCGGCCACCGCGATCACCTCGGCTTGGTCGTGCATTCCTCAGGCACGATTTTCAACGCTGAGCACGGACCCAATGGCGGCGATGAAGTGAACCTGATCAAACCCGGAGCCAACTACGGCTGGCCTGTAATAAGTTTCGGCCGCCAATATGACGGCACACGCATACCTCCTTACAAGGAAGGCATGGAGATTCCGCAGATCGTTTGGGTGCCTTCCATTGGACCCTCAGGACTCATGTTTTACACCGGAGATAAGTTTCCAGCCTGGAAGAATAATCTATTCGTTGGCAGCGCGCGCTATGGCGAAATCCGGGGTTTCGGTCACCTGGAGCGCGTTGTACTAAACGACAAGTTCGAAGACATCCGCCGTGAAAGGATTCTCGACGATCTGCATCAACGTTTCCGTGACGTCCGGCAAGGCCCGGACGGAAATATCTACGCGCTGACAGACCAGGAAGTGGGCGCGCTGCTCAGGATTGAACCGGCGCAACCGTGAGATAGAAAGCGGCGGAGCGCGCGTGGTACGCCCAGGCGGAGGAACCCGCCATCAGAATTCCGAAACCTAACGCCGTCAGCCTTATTTTCATCAGCGCGAGCTTCTTACTTCGCTTGCTTGCCCTTACCCTGAACGGCGGGGCGCTCGAAAATTTCCAGGTTCATGCCGTTCGGATCTTCGACGAAAATCGTGTGCGTGCCGCCGCCGAAGTCCACGATCTCACCATTCGTGGAAATGATATTCACTCCTGCCGCCTTCATCTGACCGATGGTGGCCGTCTCATCGTTGACCTGGATGCACAGCGCAGGCGCGCCAGGGTCCCGAACGCGCAGGTGAAACTTGGTGCGCGGAACGCCGCGGAACTCGGTGAACTCGACGGAAGCCGGCGGGCCGGGAATCACGCCGGACAGCTTACGAAATTCGGTCCCCGCAGGCGCGCCGACCAATTGCAGCAGGGCCGGATCCTTGGAGTACGCGGAAGATCCTGTCAGTTCGATCCCCAGCTTCCCGGTGTAAAACGCGCGCGTCGCATCGGCGTTTTCCATGGTGTAGGCGAGCGAAACGCGATGCACATTGCCTTCAGGGGCCCCCGCAGCGGGGGTTTCCTGAATCAGTTGCAGGAAGAAGCCATCCGGATCGCGAAACACGACCGAGCGGGCTTTGCCCTTTGCCGTGGCGATCTCGACGGGCGCGCCACCGGTGGTCACGATGACCGCATTGGCCTTTTTGGCATTTGCCAGCGCACTGTCGATATCGCGGACATAGAACACCGCGCTGGCGGCTCCGGGATCGGTGTATTTTGCCTGACCGGGTTTGCGTTCCAGACCCTTGAAATGGGTCAGTTCAAGCCGCATCCCGCCAGGCAGCGCGAGCATGGAAAGCCGCAGCGTGACTCCCGGCGCATTCGTAAGCAGCGGTACAGCCGGGTTGAGGAAATCCGACGGGCTTCCCTTCAGCCCGAACACGTTGTTATAGAACGCGAGGGTGGTGTCGAGATCGTCCACCGCATGGATGAAATGCGAGAGAGCCTTGGTCGGAGACGCCGACTGGGCCGTCGCGATCGCCGCCAAAGCTAGACTGAGAGCAAGTTTTTTCATATGGTTATTTTTTCGTCGCTGCGTCTTTCGCTTCCAGGATGCGTGCAGCGCTCAAGCGGTTGCGCATCGCATAATTGCCTTCATGGCAGGCGTACTCGAAGATTTCATCGCCCGGCTCCGAAGTGAGCGGGAAGGTAGCCGTCCAGGGCGCGACCCAGGTCTTCGGATCGTTGACCCTGACCGAGTATTCCATCACGTCTAGCGCAACGCGGGTGAAGCGCTCAGTCAAGACCAGGTCCTCGCTGTAAGGCGGACCGCTGATGGAGAATTTTCCGCCGATGAAATTGGTGGTCCCGACCACGAGTGTGTTGCCTTCCCAGTGACCCCGCGGCTCGCCCATATAAGAACGGATCTTGGTCCGTGGGCGATTGTCCAGCGGAATCAGGCGCGTCTCATGGATCATTTCATAACGGATCACGACCGTATCAGGAGGGGGGATTGGGCCGATCGCCCCCAATTTATAGAAAGGACCGGGTTCGGAAGCATGATCCTCCAGATCCCAGTTGGCCGTACCCATCGTCTGCCAGTTGGCGCTGAGATCCGGATCGCCGTCAGAAGCGCGGGGCACCTGCGCGCAAGCGGCTGCGGCGGCGGTAAATAGCGCGGCCACCCCCAGGGTTAGGGCGCGGAGACTCTGCATGCAATTGCATGGATCGTAACGAATCGAACCTTGGGAGTCAAGTCGCACAAGATGATTGCGCGGTGCTCGAAGTACGGACTCAGGGAGCCACGCAGCGGAAATTAGCAGCTTCATCAATGCTGCCCTGGCCCGAGTAGCGAGCGACCTGCGGGTAGGGACACAGGGGACGGGTGCGCACTACTTTGTTATCCACTACACGGCTCGCCACCATCGAAACCGGGGCCTTATCCTTTTCGACCCAATCGATCGTCGCGGTCATCGGGTCGTGGCGATCCGGACCTATCCCGCCGCCACAGTGCGCCATGCCAGGCACCATGAACAGACGAAAGAAATCTGACGTCGCCGGTCCGTTCTTAGCTACCGCCTGCTCGTAGTAATTCACGCTCGCCATCGGCTGCAGGATCGAATCTGCCCACCCGTGTGTCATCAGCAGCTTGCCGCCGTGTTTCTTGAACTTCGACAGATCCGGATTCTTCGCGTCCGCCTGCTTGCTCCATTGGTCCAAAAGGTGAATATCGCGGTCGAAATTGAAAGTCTTGTAGTCGTAGTCCGGCTGCGGCGGACTGAACACGAGATAGCGCATCGTGTTCTCCGCCAGGTTGAAATCCGCGGGCTTGCCGTCCGGCTGCGGGCTGACGATCACGTTGAGCCAGCCGCTTCCGGTACCCCCGCCGAACAGGCCGGCCGTCACTGCTTCGCTGCCCGGCATGTAGCCGGTAAAAAAGGGTTTGCCATTGCTCATCGGACCGCTATAGATCTTGGCGATGGTTTCCGCCTGCGCGGGAGTAAGGCAATCCGCGTTGTCGGTGCCCGCGCTACAGGCCGCCACATGACGGCGTGGGTCAAAGTTGCACTTGCGCGGATCGTCGATCAGCCCATCCTTGAGCCCGTCGACCGCGTCACACGTCGCCATCACCCTGTCCGCTACCAGGGCCAGCTTAGCCGGCGTGACCGGCGCCTGACTGAGCGCTTTCTGATTCCACATCGCGCCGATTGTGAAACCGGTCTGATCCACCCAGGGGGCGTTCGCTACGATGCCGTCGAAATCCTCCGGAAAGCGTTGCGCTTCGAGCAGGCCCTGGCGTCCGCCGTTCGAGCACGAGTTCCAGTATGCGCGCGATACTGCTTTACCGTAATAATCCTTCGTAATGTCCTTGGCCGTGGTGGCAGTGAGGTGTACGGCACGCCAGGCATAGTCGATGGCCTTTTGCGGATTACTCATCACGAAGGTCCCGCCGGGTTCCTTGCGGGCGTCGTGGCCGGTATTGGTCTGCGCAAAAGCGAAGCCGAGTTGCAAGGCTTGGTTACGTTGCGCCACACGGCCGGCGTCGTCCAAGGCCTCACCGGCGTGACCACCGTTTCCAATCATATAAAAGCGGCCATTCCATTTCGATGGAAGGCTCACTTCGAACGCGATTTCGGGAGCGATCAGACCGGTTACACGGCAATGGGCCGGCGCGCCGCTGGCTGCCGGCATCGCCGCCGCGGCGATCTGCACGATCTCCCGTGCCTTGAACTTACCCAGGTCCTCGCAAGCCTTGTGAGGTCCGATATCCGCCTTGGAGTAGTCGACAAGTGCTGACTTCAAGTCGGCGAAAGCTTGAGCTCGAGCCGGGGTGGGGGATATAGCAATCAGGATCGCGGTTCCAAAGGCAGCGCTCAGCACTGAGGAACGGACGCGAATCGCCTGCTTGACGAAGGTAGCGTAATCCATGATCACAGTCTAAGTGAACTAGAGTCCCAAGATGGGCATGATCCATTAGGCGATTGCTGTATACTACTTCCAGCTGAGAAGCCACAATGGAGGCTTTATGACCAGACACTTACTGACCGCCCTTTCGGCTCTCTTCGCAAGCAGCCTTGTCCTGCCCAACATCGGGCACGCGCAGACGTTCAAGGTTGAAAAGTTTGACATCAAGGGTGATGGAGGCACGGACTATGTTGCCGTCGAAGCCGCCACGGGACGGGTGTTCGTTTCGCGTGCCAACCACATGATGGTGGTCGAAGGCGCCACTGGCAAAGTACTCGGTGACATTCCCAACACTCCGGGCTTGCATGGCGCCGGCATCGCCACCAAGGCTGGTCACGGCTTCACAACCAACAGCGGTGACCAGACCGTCACCATGTTCGACCTGAAGACGTTGGCGGTGATCAAACAAATCAAGGTCGGCCCCGGTCTTGACGGCATTATGTACGACGAGCCGGATGACAAGATCATTCTGACGAATCACAGCCGACCGATCGGCACTCTCACCGCAATCGATCCACACAGCGGCGACATTGTAGCCACTGTCGAGCTCGAAGACACCTCGCCCGAAGGCGCTGCTGCCGATGGCAAGGGCCACATTTTTGTCAACAACGAAGGCAAGAGTACAATCCAGGTGATCGACGTGAAGACTTGGAAGGCGACGGCCTCGTGGCCGCTTGCGCCGTGCGCAGGGCCGACCGGCATCGCATATGACAAGGCATCCAACCGCATTTTCTCGGGCTGCAACAATACATCCGTGGTTGTTGATCCGAACACGGGCAAAATCGTGGCGACCATCATGAACGGCACGCGCGTGGACGCGCTGGGATGGGATCCATCGAAAAAACTGATCTACATTCCCAATGGGGGCCAGGGAAACGTCACCGTTGTCCACCAGGATTCACCCGACAAGTACACGACGGTTGCCACGGTCGAGACTTTTGCCGGCGCCAAGACGATCACTGTTGATCCAAAGACACACAACGCCTACCTCTTCCAGCCCGAGCGCGGTCCTGCTCCGGCGCCAGGCCCTGGCGCGACACCAGCGCCGGGCGGACGTGGCCGTGGTCCACAAGGCCCAATCACCGCTGCGTGGTTTATCGTGATCAGGCACTAGCTATCATCCAAAGCGTTCTATCAACAGGTTCGGCCCTACGGCGCGAAAAAGCCAAAGATGTCCAGCACCAAGTGCGTGGGCGCGGTGGGGAATACGCTGATGGACCCGTTGGTAGTCGGTACAATCGCCATATTGTTGGTGATCGCACCGTCTATTGCATTCAAAGTTGCGGCCAAGGGCTGGGACTGCCCTTGTGGCCACATGGTAATAAAGCTCAACACACCCGCCGGCACCACCGTTGCATTGAACACAAAAGCTCGCGCCTGGCCGGGCACGCCGCAGGGAGTTGCGGTGACATTTATGTCTCGGGTGGTGCTAAATGCCGGCGTCCCTTCGGGGAGTCGCGAGTCTAGTACCCGGCACGGCGGCACGGTGTAAAGGGACAGTCCCCCTGGACCCTGTGGTGCGAAGTAGCCATTGATGTCGATCACCAAATCCGTGGCGTCCGTAGCAAACACATTGACATCTCCGTTGGTCCCCGCCGGTACGACCACTGCATTCGCGGCAATGGTGCCCGTCGTATCGTTCAGCGAGGCCACTAAGGGTTGTGCCTGCCCAGCCGGCCACGCGGTAAGAAATCTCAATTGTGGGCCCTTGGGAACGGCGGCGAAATTCAATGAATACGCTTGCGCGGTGGCGGGCAGTCCACATGCGCTCGCCTGTATCGGGAACGAGCGGGTGGCCTGGGCCGCCAAGCTAGGGCCTCCTAATGGGCCGGTGGAATTGCGTGTGTCCGCAATGCGGCACGGCGTCAACGGATAGAAGGCCAAGGCAGCCGGACTATTTCCGGGGACGAAATAACCGTTAATATCCAGGACGACGTCAGTGGTGTCGGTCGCGAACACGCTTACTGCCCCGTTTCCACCTGCCGGCACGATCGCGGCGTTGGATTTGATCCTTCCGTCGACGGAATTAAGCGTAGCTACCAGCGGCTGGGACTGCCCGGACGGCCATAGGGTCAGATACCCCAGCTTCCCGTGAGGAACCACAGCAACGTTCATGGAATATCCAGCTGCCGTGGACGGAATGCCGCAGGCGCTGTTGGGTATGACGAAATCGCGGGATGTGCCTCCTGCGATGGTCGGCCCCCCGAAAGGCCCGTTGGGGTTGCGCGTATCCACGATCCGACAGGGATTCACCGGCACAAAGTGGGTGGCAGAAGACGGGCCAAAACCGGGAGAAGGGATTTGAGCCTGAACCGAGAAGGTGCCGAGGGTAAAGGTATCGTCAACGCTGCTTGCTGTCCCCGACAGTCTGAGTGTCATCGCGAGTGAGCTTAGCGAGGAGAACCCGACCTGGCCAGTGACGGTCAAGGTGGCTCCCGGGGTGGCGACTGTTGGGCAATTCAACACTAGGGGGTTGCCCGGAGTAGAAAGCGTCAAATTGAACGTCGCTGTACCGGTAACGCCGCAGGTAATGGAGGCGCTTGCACCGGTGATAGTCGCCTGGCCGTTGAGGGTTGCGAGGTTAAACGTGGCACCGACCGACGGCAGCAGAGGACCGTGAGCCTCGAGGGGGGTCATCGCCGTCAAAGCGAATCCCGGGTTCTGTGGATTGTTGATAAAAGATCCACTCCCGTTTCCGCCGCTAACGCCGCTACCACCGCTAATCACGAGATCCGTAGGCTTGCCGAGCACGAGCAGTGTTCCGCCAACGGAACATGGGTAAACATTCTTTCCATTACAAGCCGGAGTTTGGGCCAGAGCAGCGGCGCTTACTAGCATCCACACGGCTACCCACACCCCAAAAGCACGCTTGAACAACTTCCCGCCACGAAGAATACGCCATGTCATTGGTCGCCTTTTTTCGATCCTTACTGCCGCTCAAGTATATACCTTGCTAGTTGGCCCACTTATCAGGATTTTGGCGCCGGACTCACGCAGGGTCTGTTGATAACGTGCTCACGGTGGGATTGTCTTGGATGACCGCGACGGTTTGCTCCGAATCTTGTCCCTGTTTCTCAAGACGACAGGTGAACCAGAAAGTCGTCCCTTGCCCAACGGTACTCTGCACACCTATTCGTCCGCCCATCGCCTCCACCAGGCGTTTGGAAATCGCTAGTCCCAGCCCAGTTCCTCCATACTTGCGGGTGATGGAGCTATCCGCCTGGGTGAAGGGGGAAAAGAGCGCGGCCTGGGCCTCCGGAGTCATCCCGATACCTTGATCGCTGACGGAAAACCGTAGGTGAACGGATTGGATGGTTTCAGAAACCTTCAGGACCTCCAGTCTCACATGTCCGGATTCAGAGAATTTGACGGCATTGCCTAGCAAGTTCAACACGATCTGCCGCAGACGCCCGGCATCACCATTTAAGACCAGGGGGACGTCTTGGCCAATCTCTGAAGATAGTCTCAATCCCTTGGCGCGCGCAGTTTCGAAAAGGAGTTGGACAGAAGTATTCAGTAGCTGGCTGATGTCGAATGGAAGGCATTCAAACTGAAGCTTGCCGGCTTCCATCTTTGAGAAGTCGAGGACATCATTGAGAATCGTCAACAGAGCTTCACTGCTGGACCGGATGATCTGCGCGTACTCGTGCTGCTCAGCCGTCAGCTCGGTGTCCAGTAGAATCGTCGCCATACCGATTACGCCATTCATCGGTGTTCTGATCTCATGGCTCATGTTGGCCAGGAACTCGGACTTAGCGCGCGAGGCATGCATCGCTTCGTCGCGCGCTCTTTCCAGGTTGGCCGATAAGGTCGTCAGTTCGTTGGCGCGGCGATCCGCGCTCCGTTTCCGGACCCACAGATACAGCAGCAACGCGGCAGTCAGAGCGCACCCCGACCCGACAATGATGGCCTTGTACGGAGGCGCAGGAACAAATCGAATATCCTGGGCCGAACGGATTGCCACCAGGCAGATGGAGGCCTGCGATTCCGCTGGAAGGGCAAAGCCCGTGATCGATGCCGCTCCACCGTCAGACAGTTGTTTCAGCAAGGCTGGAGGCGTGTCCACAGGCGGTATGAAAAGATGCAGTTTGCCGGTCTCATCAGTGAAAACAACGTCACTCGGTGAGCGCATGGGCTCAACTTTGCCGCGAAGATTCACGATCTCATTGGTGTACTTGCCGGAACAGACACCGGCGGCATCGGCAGACTCGGGAGCCGGCAGTTGCGCAGTGCCGAGCTGGCGGATACTTTTGATTCTAAAGCTCTTGCCATACGGATTTCGCTCTATGTTTCCTCCAACTTCAACCACGGCCCCAGCCTCGAACTTGCGTCCCGCAAGGTCCTTATCTGAGATGATGAGGGAAATTGCCCCCGTGGAATCCTGCAGGAAAGCCGCGTTGAATGGTCCGTCGGCATCCACGCCGAACGAGTTGAATTGGATTGTCAGGACGCCAACCAGGTCAGTTTGCCGAGCGGGTAGGTGTTTGGAAAGGCTAAGGCGTTCAGCATCGATGGTGTCGCGTACGGAAGCCCTGATTGCGGCGTCAGGATTGGTTCCTTGGGCATGCCCCAGGATTGAAAAGAGCGACCAAACAGTGGCTGCCGTGATCCAACCGCGCTTCACTCGTCGGACCTCCACATGGTAGATTCGCGTTTCCGATTCCCGAATAGTTTCTAAAAGATGAGTCACGGGCCGCCTAGGACGAGCTGCAGCCAAATTCAGGATATCGCTGGTACCGGATGATTTGAACTAGGCGCGGGCCCTAATACGCCATTAGAAATACATGTTGCTGCTTAGTACTTTGGTCCCTCTTGGGTGGATTTCAAGGTGTTATGACTGAGACTTGCCCAACGGGATCTTAGACTTATTGACCTGTGGCCTTAACTGGCTTCTGGGAGGAGACTATGCCCGCCTCCTCAATGTCCGGGGGGGATCCTCAGGTCCAGTGCGACAGAGCGTGAGGGTGTCCGGGAAGAGGATTACGTTTCAAATCCGCGGCCCAGTTGAGGACCAAGGTGATAGGAGCCTGCACGCTCTGCCGGCCTGGCGAAACTGTGAAGGCGCTTACCATCCATTGTCGAATCCCAATCGTTGGTGGTGGGCACGTCGAACAACTGTTTAGGCAAGCCGGGTTGAAGCACGTTCCCGTGGTTCAATGCGGAAAACGCCGGCAAGACCATCAATGATGTGCTCAACATGTCCGTCGAGGAGGGTGCCGCATTCTTTGCGAGCGAGCCTGCCGCCGGCAAGAAAATCGAAGTGCTCAATGAGCTCGGACTGGGCTACCTGACGCTAGGACAGTCCGCGACGACGCTCTCGGGCGGCGAAGCCCAGCGGATCAAAATTGCGACGGAGCTTAGCAAGCTCCAGCGAGCGAAGCACACGGTTTACATCCTGGACGAACCGACAACAGGCCTCCATCTGGCGGACGTCGAGCGACTGCTTGAATCCCTAAACAAACTGGTCGATGCAGGACACACAGTGATATTAATCGAGCATCATCTTGATGTAATCAAGACCGCGGATCACGTGATGATCTCGGCCCCGAAGGAGGTCACGCAGGTGGCGAAATCGTGGTTACAGGAACACCCGAACAGGTAGCGGCGTGCAAGGCGTCGTACACGGGTCGGTTTTTGAAGACCCGCCTCCAGGCCTGAAAACTGGCTGGGCCGTGGATGCGCCGGTTAGTGCGGCGAATGGGCCTCCCGTAAAGACGCTGCGCGAGTTCCAAGAAACGGCGGGTGTGAGAAGTAGCTAACGACAATACTCGTTAACGGGCACCTTGAAAGCACCATCCTCGCCTGACGGTCCTGGCAAGTCACTGCTCACGCAACATGACCGGTCGCCAGGGCGATCTTTATCTGCTGTGCTAAACGCGGAGCGGAATACGGCTTTTGAATGAAACCGGCCAATCCCTTACCAGTCAGCCTCCGGGTGGCGTCTGCCTCGTTGTATCCGCTGGATAAGATCACCAGCAACTCCGGCCGAATGGATCTGAGATGCTTGAGGGTTTCCTCGCCCGACATCCCTGGCATGGTCATATCCAATACCACCAGGTCGACAGCATAATCTAACTTAGCTAATAGTTCCAGACCATCCCTGCCACTTCCCGATACGACCACGGTATACCCATAATGCTCTAGAGCCGATCTGGCGGCTCGACGAACAATCTCTTCATCATCAATGATGAGAATCGTTCCGCTGCCTTTCAAGTCCTCCTCATTGAAATCGCCTCGTTCCCTGTTTGGCTTGCCTTTGCTTATAGGGAATAGGACTCGGAAGCTAGTGCCTTTGTCGGGAACACTGTGCACCTTGAGCGCTCCCCTGTGTCCGCGAACGATGCCTGTCGCCGCCGCCAATCCGAGGCCGCGTCCGGCAAACTTGGTCGTGAAGAAGGGATCGAAGATCCGTGCAACCGTGGCTTCACTCATGCCGCATCCAGTGTCACTTACGTCCAGCAGCACGTAATTTCCGGGCGCAATTTCACCTCCAGTCAGCTTTTGCTGTATGTAGGCTTCATTCACCATTTGAGTGCCGGTGGTAACCACGACGACTCCCGTATTGCATTCTCCGATGGCTTCCGCTCCATTGAGAACCAAATTCATCACCAGCTGCTGGATCTGGGAAGCGTCTCCTTCGATCGCAGGCAGGTCATTCGCGAGTTGAAGACGCAATTCTACGGACATCGGAATGGAAGTCTTGATCAGATTGCTGGTCTCCCGAACAAGGGCAGAGAGATCCAAAGGCTCGACTACAAACCGACCCTTCCCCGCATATGCCAACAGCTGCTGCGTGAGCGCGCTGGCGCGTCCTGCCGCACTCGCCACGTCCTGGAGGCTGGTGTGCATCGGATTCTCCGGAGGAACTTCTTCGAGCACTATGCTGGTGTTTCCGATGATCCCGGTGAGCAAGTTGTTAAAGTCGTGGGCGATTCCTCCCGCGAGAAGGCCGAGACTCTCAAGTTTCTGAGTTTGCTGAAAGCGCTCCTGGAATCGCTTCCGCTCAGTCACATCCCGTAGAAACATGGCGACTCCGTCTCTGCTCGGATAGGCGCTGACTTCAAACCAGGCATCCAGGGGCTCATGATAGTGCTCGAAGTGTACGGGGATGTTCTCGGTGGTGGCGCGATGTATTCTCGCGCGTTCCCGGCCGTTCACAGCGCTTGGAACCAGGTCATGCAGCTTTTTCCCGAGCAGTTCCACCCGTGGAACGCCAGTCAAGGCGACTGCTTTTTCATTCACATAAGTGCACGTCCATTCCCGGTCAAAAGCGAAGAAGCCCTCGTTGATGCTTTCCAGGATGTTGCCGATCTGCTCGGTCGACTTGACCAGGGCCATGTGTGAATCTTTGAGAGAACGCGCCATTGCTTCAAAGGTTCGCGCGAATGTCCGCACTTCGGAAGGCCCTCTGATGGGAACAGCACTGTCATAATCTCCGGCTTGCAGCAACCGGGCGCGATCGCTGAGCTGATTCATGGGGCGGGACACAAGCTGTGCCAGCAGCAGGGAGCAGCCGATTGCCAGGACCGCTAAGATGGCCGAGACGATCTCGACTTTCCTTCGCAGCACATTAGTTTGAAAAAACGCTTCAGCCTGATCAATTTGGGCAACTACGCACGCATTGTCAATCTCCGGGAGGCATCGAAACCCACGGACGACGGCAACGTTCCGGTAATCCTGATCTAAGACTTCGCCGTCCGGTCCGTCGGAGCCCGACTTCATGGCCGGTTCGCCCAGGACCCGAACGCCTGACTTCTTGTCGTATCTCGGTGGAGTTAGAAACCGCCCAGCAG
>Ga0070679_100003982_pt1 | contig 13605 bp, 12 predicted proteins | sample KBSC63BmetaG_FD_65652 | JGI IMG/M metagenome (GOLD analysis project Ga0070679, IMG submission 65652) | Corn rhizosphere microbial communities from Kellogg Biological Station, Michigan, USA - KBS C6-3B metaG | ecosystem: Host-associated > Plants > Roots > Rhizosphere | place: USA: Michigan... | reverse complement strand
CCGCCGCAGCCCTTGAGCGGGACGTACGCCGTGCCGTCGGGGCCGACCTTCAGGTGGCCGTGCAGACCGGAGCAGGCGCCACCTTCGGCAGCGATCTGCGGGTCCGGGTCGGTCGGGTCGTTGGCCGGCGTGTTGGAGATGTACTGCCCCGGCAGGAAGGTCACGCCGCCGTCGAGGCTCACCGCGCAGGAGGCGTTGAAGCCGTTCTGTGCGCAGTAGTAGACGGCGTCCTTGTAGCTCGACTGCGGGTGCGGCGGGGCGGGTGCGTGGAACGGGCCGCCGCCGACGCTCTGGTGGTCGAGGAAGACGTCCGGCCCGCAGCCGGTCGTCTGCGTCCACGCGGCGCCGGCGTTGTCGCTGTAGGACATCGCGCTGCAGCCGCCGAGGAGCTGGTCGTTGAAGACGCGGCCGGTGTACTTGTCGGCGAACGTGATCGAGTCGAGCGTCGTCTTCGCCGACGGCGCGGGCACCTGCGTCTGCTTCAGCGTCGCCCCGTGCTTCGAGTCGTGCCACACCATCCGCGTCTCGTGCAGGCCCGCGCCGTAGAGCAGCGCGTTGTGCTTCGTGTCGAAGCCGATCGACGGCTCACCGCCGGTCGCGACGCCGTTCTTGCCGTTGCTGACGGTGTACGACGTGAACGCGGCCGGCGCCGTGTGCGCTGAGCCGGCGAAGGCGGACAGCGGGGCGGCGGCGGCGAGCAGGAGGCTGGTGGCAAGCGCAGCGCGCCGACTCGTGGGGATACGCATAGGCCAGGCTTCGACGCCGCCCCTGCGCACTCCTGCCCGGCGGCGCGCCCGCGGTCAGGCCTCGGGGGCCTCGTCGCCGGCGCCGACCAGGCTGGGATAGGCGATGTCGCGGATCACCCGGGCGACCGTGGCCCGGTGCCAGCGCATGCCCTGCGGCGTACGGAAGCCTTCGGCGTTGAGGGCGGCCGCGATCGTGGTGAGCGACGCCCCCTGCCGGTGCATCCGCATCAGCTGCTGCAGGCCGTGCTCGGTGGTGACCGGCTCCTGCTTGCGTGCCGCCGGGGCGCGGCGGCTGGGGTCGGTCGTGACGTCGAAGCGCTCGCCCGCGCGCGACGACACGACCGCGATGGCGTCGTCGAGCGCCAACGGGCGACTCCACAGGTAGCCCTGGCCGGCCCAGCAGCCGAGCCGCTTGAGCAGGGCGAGCTGCTCGGTGGTCTCCACGCCTTCGGCCACCGTGCGTACGCCGAGTATCCGCGCGAGGTCGATGATCGCCGCGACGATGGCGAACGCGTCCTCGTCGTCGGCGAGCCCGGCGACGAAGCTGCGGTCGATCTTCAGCGTGTGGACCGGCAGCTGGCTGAGGTAGGCCAGCGAGCTGTAGCCGGTGCCGAAGTCGTCGATCGCGGTGGTGATGCCGCGCTCGGCGAGACGCCGGATCGTCTCAGTCGCGCGGTCCGGGCTTTCCATCAGCGCGCTTTCGGTCATCTCCAGCGTCAGCAGGTCCTTGGGCACGTCGAGCAGGGCGAGGGTGCTCATCAGGTTGCGCTCGAGCGTCGGGTCGGCGAGGTTCGCCGCCGAGACGTTGACGGAGATGCGCAGCGGGGTCGCGATCCGGCCGCGCCACGCGGACGCGTCGCGCATCGCCGCCTCGAGCGCCCACCGGTCCAGAGCGGGGCCCATGCCCGCGGTCTCGGCGATGCTGATGAACTGCGTCGTCGGCACGGCGCCGCGCGTCGGGTGATGCCACCGCGCGAGTGCCTCGACACTGATGACGGCGCCGGTGTCGAGCTCGACGATCGGCTGGTAGTACATCTCGAGCGCGTTCTGCTCGAGGGCGTCCCGCAGGTCGTTGCCGAGGATCAGCCGCTCGGCCGCCTGCTCGGCGAGTGCGACGTCGAACACCTGCACGCGCCCGCGGCCGCGGCCCTTGGCGTCGTACATCGCCGCATCCGCGAACCGCAACAGCTCGCCGGCGGACGAAGGTGGTGAGACGGCGATGCCGACGCTCGCGCCGGCGTACATCGTCTGGCCTTCTACGTCGAAGCGGTCCTGAAGGGAGGCGACAACGCGGCGCGCGAGCTCGCCGGCCTGCGTCTCGTCGACGCCTTCGCAGATGATGACGAACTCGTCGCCGCCGAAGCGCGCAACGGTGTCCTCGTCGCGGATCGACTGCCGGAGGCGGTCCGCGACCTTCTGCAGCAGCGCGTCGCCGACCGCGTGACCCCACGAGTCGTTGACGAGCTTGAAGTTGTCGAGGTCGACGAACATCACCGCGACGCCGCCATCCGGCCGGCGGGCCTGCCGGGCGAGCGCTTGCTCCAGACGGTCCATCAGCAACGTGCGGTTCGGCAGGCCGGTGAGGTCGTCGTGCACCGCCCGCCGGCGCAGCTCTTCCTCGACCCGCTTGATGTCGCTGAGGTCGGAGACCATCGCGAGCGATCCGACGATCTCGCCCTCGCGGAGCGGGCTGACGGAGATGCGCAGCGCGCGGGCGGTGCCGTCCGGGTGCGGGTACTCGATGTCGTAGACCTCGGCACCGCGCGAGCCGCGGGTGCGCAGCTGGTCGGCGATGAACGACGGGTCTTCCGGGGAGATGAGCTGCGGCACCGGCGTCGCATAGATGGCGTCGACGCTGCGGCCGAGGATCTCCGCCAGCTTCTGGTTCGCGAAGAGCACCCGGCCGTCGGACTCCGCGGCGAGGATGCCTTCCTGCGCGGTCTCGGCGATCGCGCGGAAGCGCGCCTCCGACTCCCGCAGCATCCGCTCGGCCTCGATGCGGGACGTCACGTCGCGGCCGTTGCAGACGATGCCGTGGATCAGCGGGTCGTCGAGCCGGTTCGTGATGACGATCTCGACCCACACCTCGTCGCCCGCGGCGGTCGTGGTGCGCACGACGACGGTTTGCGGCACAGGCGGTTCGGCGAGGACCGCAGCGAAGGCGTCAGTGGCGCGCTCGCGGTCGTCGGGGTGGATGAAGTCGAAGCCGACCTTGCCCGCGACGTCGGTACGCCGGTAGCCGAACGCAGTCTCGGCGCCCGGCGAGATGTAGAGCAGCCGTGCCTCGTTGTCGACGAGCAACGCCCAGTCGGCCGCCTGCCCGAGCAGAGCCTCGTAGCGAGAGGTGACCCGGTCGAGGTTCTGCTCGGCCTGGCGCAGCAACGTGAGGTCCTGGATGTAGCTGACGACCGCCTCGGGCGCACCCTCGGCGTCGCGGACGAGCGACGCGTAGACGAGCACTGGCACCGGTGCGCCGTCGCCGCGAGTGAACACACGTTCCCAAGTCGCCGCCTCGCGCCGACCCGCGAACAGCTCGGTCGCGTGCTGGGAGCCGTACGACGTGTCCGACGGGTGGTGCAGCTGCGTCGTCGACGAGCCGACCAGCTCCTCGCGCGGCATCCCGACGAGCGCGCAGCAGGCGTCGTTGACGGCTATGAACCGGCCTTGCAGATCGAGCATCCCCTGCGCGAGAGGCGACTGGTAGAAGCGAGCCTCCAACAGCCGCTCGTGGCGGGCGAGCGAGTCGCTCACACCACTGTGCGCATCCACGGGCTCACAACCTCCCAATCTGTTCCCCCGTGGATCCCGACCAGGTCAGTCGCGCTGCAACCTGCGATAGGTCACCCGATGCGGCCGGGCGGCTTCCTCGCCCAGACGCTCCACCTTGTTCTTCTCATAGTCGCTGAAGCCGCCCTCGAACCAGAACCAGCGGCCGGGCTCGTCGTCGGTGCCCTCCCACGCCAGCAGATGCGTCGCGACCTTGTCGAGGAACCAGCGGTCGTGGCTGATGACGATGGCGCAGCCAGGGAACTCCTCGAGCGCGTCCTCGAGGGAGCGCAGCGTCTCCACGTCGAGGTCGTTGGTCGGCTCGTCGAGCAGCAACACGTTGCCCCCCGCTTTCAGGGTGAGCGCCAGGTTGAGCCGGTTGCGCTCACCACCGGAAAGGACGCCGGTCGGCTTCTGCTGGTCCGGGCCCTTGAAGCCGAACGACGCGACGTAGGCCCGGCTGTTGATCTCGGTCTTGCCGACGCGGATGAAGTCGGTGCCGCCGGAGACCGTTTCCCACAGTGTCTTCTTCGGGTCGAGGCCCGCGCGGGACTGGTCGACGTAGGACAGCTCGACGGTCTCCCCCACTCGCAGGGTGCCGCCGTCCGGCTGCTGCTCCCCCACGATCATCTTGAACAACGTCGTCTTGCCGACACCGTTCGGGCCCATGATCCCGACGATGCCGCCTGGGGGCAGTGAGAACGACAGGTCGTCGATGAGGACGCGGTCGCCGAATCCCTTCTTGAGGCCGTCGGCCTCGAGCACCTGCGTGCCGAGTCGCGGACCCGGGGGGATCTGGATCGCGTCGGTGTCTGCCGGCCGGTTGCGCTCGGCCTCGGCTACGAGCTCGTCGAAGCGAGCGAGCCGCGCCTTGCTCTTCGCCTGCCGCGCCTTCGGGTTCGACCGCACCCACTCCAGCTCGCGTTCGATCTCGCGCTTGCGCTTCGCGTCCTTCTGGCCCTCGACCTTGAGGCGGGTCGCCTTCGTGTCCAAGTACGTCGTGTAGTTGCCCTCGTAGGGGAAGGCGCGACCCCGGTCGAGCTCGAGGATCCACTCCGCGACGTTGTCCAGGAAGTACCGGTCGTGGGTGACGGCGAGCACGGTGCCGGGGTATTGCGCGAGGTGCTGCTCCAGCCACGCGACGCTCTCGGCATCCAGGTGGTTGGTCGGCTCGTCCAGCAGCAGCAGGTCGGGCTGCTCGAGCAGCAGCTTGCACAAGGCGACGCGGCGGCGCTCGCCACCGGACAGCACCTTCACGTCGGCGTCGCCCGGCGGTGTCCGCAGCGCGTCCATCGCCATCTCGAGGCGCGAGTCGAGGTCCCAGCCGCCCGCGTGGTCGATCTTCTCCTGCAGCTCGCCCATCTCCGTGCCGAGCGCGTCGGTGTATTCGACCGCCATCTTCTCGGCGATCTCGTTGAACCGGTCGACCATGTCGCGGATCGGCTTCACCGCCAGCTCGACGTTGCCGCGCACATCGAGCGACTCGTCGAGCGGCGGCTCCTGCAGCAGGATCCCGACCGAGTAGCCGGGCGAGAGGAACGCGTCGCCGTTGGAAGCGGTGTCGAGCCCGGCCATGATCTTGAGCACGGTGGACTTGCCGGCGCCGTTCGGGCCGACGACGCCGATCTTGGCTCCCGGCAGGAACGCCAGCGTGACGTTGTCCAGGATGACCTTGTCGCCGACTGCCTTGCGCACGTTGCGCATGGTGTAGATGTATTGCGCCATGCGCCCAGACTACGGAGGTCGCGGCCGCGCCGGCACCTGCGTCGGGCGGGTGGGGCTGACCACGCGCCTTCCCCTGTTAGGCCGCGGCGGTCTCGGCTGCCGGTGCGCGCTCGGTGTCCGGCTGCTCCGGCACGGTCGCCTCGGGCAGCTCCCGTAGCGGGCGCGCCAGCGTCGCGATGTAGCGCGACAGGTCGGGCCCGACCGAGTTGGCCTCGACCTCGTAACGGCTGCGCCGGGCACCGGTCTGCGGGTCGTCCCACTCCCGGTATGTGAGCCGTCCCATGACCACGACGCTGTCGCCCTTGCGAAGCGACTGCATGACGTTGTCGCCGAGCTGCCGCCAGCAGACCACGGACATGTAGACCGGGTCGGTGCTCGCCCACTCCCCGGTGTTCCGGTCGAGCCGGCGACCGCTCGACGCCATCCGGAAACGCGTCACCTTGTTGCCGTTGGCAGTGACGGTCTGCGCGGGATCCTGCACGAGGTTGCCCTGAAGGTATTGCTGCGGCTCCATGACTGTCTCCGTTCTTTCGCGTCCGGGTCGCCCCAGCGTGTCGGTGAGGAAGGCGCCGGCTGCGTCGTACGACGGGGATGTGGAGAAGCGAGGCCGGGGCCCCGGTTGTGGGGAACTCGGCGTATGCGAACCTGCCCGCCATGACTGACTTCACCGGCAAGGTCGGGCTCGTCACCGGCGGCACGCGAGGCATCGGGCTCGGCATCGCCCAGGAGATCGTCGCCCGCGGCGGTTCGGTGTGCATCACCGCGCGCAAGCCGGACGAGCTCGAGGAAGCCGTGCGGACGCTAGACCCGGACGGCGCCGGTGTGGCGATCGCGGCGCGCGGCAGCGCCGACGACGAGACGCATCAGCAAGAGGCGATCGAGCAGGCGGTCTCGACGTTCGGCCGGCTCGACTTTCTCGTCAACAACGCCGCGGTCAACCCCTACTTCGGCCCGACGATCGACGCCGATCTCGGCGCCGTACGCAAGATCCTCGAGGTCAACGTCACCGCAGTGCTCGCCTGGACGCAGCAGGCGTGGCGGGCATGGATGAAGGACAACGGCGGAGCCGTCGTCAACGTCGCCTCGGTCGGCGGGCTGCGTGCCGGCGGCCCGCTCGGTGCCTACGGCACGTCGAAGGCGGCGCTGATCCATCTCACCAAGCAGCTGGCGAGCGAGCTGGCGCCCGGCGTACGCGTCAACGCGATCGCACCGGCGGTGGTGAAGACGAAGTTCGCCCGCGCGCTCTACGAGAACCGCGAGGAGCAGGTCGCCGCGGGCTATCCGCTGAAGCGGCTCGGCACACCGGACGACACAGCGAAGCTGGCGGCTTTCCTGCTCTCCGACGACGCGTCGTGGATCACCGGCATCACGGTTCCGATCGACGGCGGAGGCACTCTCGCCGGCGCCGTCTGATCAGCCGCCGCGCGGGAAGTCGCTCGAGTCGCGCGGCAGCGCCGGGTGGACGAAGCAGCCTGCCGAAGTGCCCAGGGCCCACAGGCCGGCCAGGTCGCCGGGGCCGAGACCGACGACACCGCCGCCGTCCGGCTGCATGATCTCGCCCTTGTCCCGCACGTGACCGAGGCCGACCAGGTGGCCGATCTCGTGCAGCATGACCGGCTCCATGCCGTCCGGGTCGCCGGCGCCCTCGTTCGAGATGCGCGAGCCGTCGACGACGATCTCGCCGCTCACGATCTGGCTCAGCGTCCCGTCGTCACTCGCGTAGACGTCCGGCGCGGCGAAGGCCACGAGATCGGTCGACTCGACGCTTCGACGGAACGCAGCATGCGGCACGACCGCCACCAGCACCGGCGCCCACTCCCATCCCTTGGTCGTGCGCCGGATGTCCTTGCGGTCGTCGCTCGGCATCTCCTGGGTGGCACCGTCGTCGACGAACTGCATGCCGGTGGCGACGGCGACCTGGCTGAAGGCGGCATCGATGGCGTCGAGGGCGCCGGGCAGCTTCACCGCGACGTTGACCCGGTAGTGGATGGGCACGCACGGATCCCACCGGTCGAATGCGCCCGCGGCGGTGGGTGGGTCGAAGAACGCGAACGCGTGCTCCCGCGCGTAGCTCGCGAGCCGCTGCTGGGGGGTCTGTGGCGACGAGGATGCCGTCGCATGCGGCTTGCGGGCGGCGACGACTTCGCCGCTGCCCCCGCCGTGCCCGTCACGCGCGACCGCGCCGACGCCGACGCCGAGCGTCAGCGCGATCATGAGTGCGAGCGGGCCGCGCGCACGGTCGGTCAAAGGCACACGTCATGGTAGGAAACGGGAACCACGCCGCGAAGGGAAACAAGCGAGTTGGACGAGCAGTCTGTCGCGCTGGTCACAGGGTCGACATCGGGCATCGGGGCGGCGGTGGCGCGCCGGCTGGTCGCGCGCGGCACTCGCGTGGTGCTCAACTCGGTCTCGTCGGTCGATGCCGGTCGGGCGATGGTCGAGGAGCTCGGCGACGCCGCGCATTACGTGCAAGGCGACATCTCCGTCGACGCTGATGTCGCGCGGCTGGTGGCGGAGACGGTCGACCACTTCGGCCGACTCGACGTCCTGGTCAACAACGCGGGCACCACACAGGTGATCCCGCATTCCGATCTCGAGGCCGCGACGCCGGAGGTGTTCAGACGGCTGTACGACGTGAACGTCGTCGGCACGTGGGCTTTGACCGTCGCCGCGATGCCGCACCTGCGCGCCGCCGGCAACGGCTGCGTGGTGAACGTCTCCTCGCTGGCCGGCGTACGCCCGACGGGCTCGTCGATCCCTTACGCCGCGAGCAAGGCGGCGCTCAACCACGTGACGCGCCTGCTGGCCAATGTCGTCGGTCCGGAGGTGCGGGTGAACGCGGTCGCACCCGGCCTTGTCGACACGCCGTGGACGGCCGACTGGGACGCGGTGCGCGCCGCTGTCCAGGCCACGTCACCGTTGAAGCGTTCGGCGCAGCCGGAGGACGTCGCCGAGGTCGTGCTGTCGCTGATCGCGTCGACGTACGTCACCGGCCAGGTCTGGGTGGTCGACGGCGGCCTCGCCCTTCGCTGAGGCGCCGTCACGGGACGGCGGTAGTTTGCCTCGGTGACGCAGTGGCGCATCGACCTAGGAGCCGAGGACTTGGCGGCACTGAGCCGCGGGGAGCAGATCACCGTGGTCGCGATCGACGACGAGGCGGAGCTGCCGGAAGACACGATCGAAGTGACTGTCGCTTTCCGCGATTACTGACCGTCGCGTGGAACAGCCACACTCACGAAACTCAACGTCACCGTGACGGGTTCAAGCGGAGTGAGATCAGCTCGGTGCCGGTCGCGATCCAGACATTCGCTGGGTCGGACGTCAGGAACCGGACGCCTGAGATTCCCTCGACGCTCCGCCAGCCGGTGGCCGGGGTGAAGAACTGCAGCGTCTTCCCGTCGGCAATCCAGATCTTCCCGGTGCGGTCCACGGTCAGTTGAGCAGGAAAGGCCATTCCCACCGGTCTTGGGATGATCGTGGTGGCGTAGGCGGTGTAGGGATCGAGCCGGCGCAGGTCGGTGTCGCTGAGCACCCAGACTCCGGACGGAGTGGCGTCGATCTGGGCGGCGTCCTGACCTGTCGGGATGTTCGTCTTGACGGTCGTCCCCAGCGTGGACGGGTTGAGCAGCGCGAGCTGTGGGTCGCCCGCACAGGTGACCCAGACGCCTCGGCGATCAGCGATGACCATCGCGCCTGGCCCTTCGCCTGGCAGCCCCTTGTGCGCGACGACCTTCAGGGTTCGCCGGTCGAGCTTGAAGACGTGCTCCCTGCTGTCACCGTGGAAGCGGGCCCCATCGGTGCTGACCCAGACCGCACCCGCGCTGTAGGTCAGTCGCAACGGCTCTCCAAGGCCGGCGAGCGACCCGCGACCGGTGATCCGACCTGACGAAGCACTGATGCGCAAGACTTGGTTGTCCGCGAAGTCGAGGACCCAGACGGCGCCGCCGCCGGCTGCGATCGACTCGGGTCCCATCTGTGGCCCGCCAACCCGCAGGGTGATCTGGGAGCGTCCCGAGCGCACGTCGTAGGCGGTCACCGTCCCGCGGTCCCAGTTCGCCAGCCAAACTCGGTTCCCAGCGTTCGCGATCCCGGTCAGGGTGCCGGACGGGATCGGAACGTGCAGCGTCTGCGCAGCGGACACCCCGCTTGGCGTCGGCGAAGGCTCGGACGCCCTCGCCGAACGTGCCGGATGGTGATCTTGTTGCCCCCCAAGGACCGCAACCGCTGCGACGACTACGGCGACGACGGCCACCGCCGCGAGCCGGCGCCACGGGAACGGCCCGCGGGGTGGCGGATCGTGAGCGATCTCATCGGACATCGCCACTATCTGCATCCACTCGGCTGATCATGGCGCGAGCAGCCCGCCAGTGGACATCCCAGCGTCCCGAAGATCGCGACGCGCGATCCGCGTCCCCGTGATGCCACGCCACCATCATCCCGTCACCGCGCGTCGCGATGGGCTTGCGACTGCACAGCCGGCGGCTATCGCCGATCAAGCTGGTGGCTAGCGTTGTGCAAGCCAGGGGCTGCATCGTTCCGGCGGGGCGAGAATCCGGGCGGGCGCGAAGCGGTCGATCGGGTCAGGCGCTGGCGTACGAGGCGCTGATCCCGCTCGTCAAGCCACTTCGCGTCCGGCCACAAGCTGGTGCCCGGGTGCTGGTGAGCGAGTCGACCGTGGTCGCCGGCGTGAGCGGTGTCGGGCATGGAAACCCGGCGTCCGCCACGTGACGCTGAGCGCGCAGGCAAGAGTCGATGCGTGGTCGCGGCTCTGGCCGCGCCTTGAGGACGACCTCACGACCGTCGACCAGGCCGATCCCGAACACCGACGACATGTGCGACGAGCTGAAGAGCACTTTCGCCGCGGGTGACGCGACGTGCCGCTCGCACCAACCCGACAGCCATCCCGGGGCGTCCGCGATGAGCACTCGGGCACTGTATGAGACGGGCCGACTAGATATGTGCCAGCACAGGTTCACGGGCGCCGAGCGGAAACTTCAACGCGGAGAAGGAAACGGCGCCTACCGATCGGCGTGATCGAGAGCGTACGAGCATCAATCGAGTTGGCTTTCCCCGCGATCCGCCCGGTCGAGGTCAACCCCCAGGGCCCGGGCTTCAGTGCGATCGAGGTCGAATAGGTCTGCAACTTCCGCTTCATCGCCGGCCTCAGCCTCGGCATCGTGCAAAGCGGCCACGCCGTCGCGCTCAGGGTCGATCGCCCGGGCATCCAGTGAAATGTCGCCGGACGAGTCGTGTCGGTTACCTCGCTTGCTCATAGAGCATGTGTGCTCGCGTTGCCGAGCGATGTCAAGGTCAGGCGCCAGGGACGTACTGCGCGGGTGGCAGCGGGCTCCCGCCCGAGCGAGTACTCCCGCTCGCCCAGTCGTCAGGGTGCCGCGGGCTTCCACCAGTTCCAGTCACTCGGCGGCGCCGGCCACGCCGGATCGGGAGCCCATCCAGGAGGCGGGGACCAACCGACCGGGGGCGCGGGCCAGCCGGGCGGTGGATTGAAGTGCCACCCAGTTTTCGGTGGCCGAGCGAGCAGCACGACGCCGACGACCAACAGCGGGATCCACAAGATCGAGACGAGGATCGAAAGATAGACCCACACAAGAGATCCGAACAGGCCGAGCACGAGCAACACGGCCGCCACCGGCAGCGGCGCCAGGATGGACGCGAGGCCGACGGCCAGGCGGCGCTTGGATCGTTTGGCCGGGGGCACGGAGAACGTCACGCCGGAGAGGTTCCCATCACGCGCTGGAACGGACCCACCGCGCCGAGAGGCTGCGTGTCGTGGTTCACGAGGTCGGCAGAACCGGCGGCGGCTGTCCCTTGGTGGTGAGACCTTGGCATCACATAGGGAGGTGCTGATGGACAGCCAATCAAGGCGCTCAGCGTCGGCGCCAGGCGGTGGAGGGGCGGTCTTTGGCCTCGGGCTCATCGGATCGTGGGTGTGGTTCTGGCAACAGGCGAATGGGTTCGGTGAGCACGTCGTTGGCGTTCTGAAAGGTCTCGTCTGGCCGGCATTCCTGGTCTACGACGCCTTCAAAGCTCTGCACGGTTGATCGCCGGCCGAACGAAGGGTTCGGCTCGTCGCGTCCGCTTGCTGGCGGCTCCCGCAGCCACCGGCCGTCCGGCCGGCGCGTAGCCAGGTTTCGACACACCCACATACGGGGCGTTGTCGGGCCTGGGCCATAGACAGCCGGAACGCGCGCTGTTACCCATGGGCGTGCGCCACCCCAGCCGTGACATGTCCAGCGTCGGCGATCGTTCGCCATGGCTACGTGCAACTGCAGGGCTGCTCGCCTTGTTCTGGGCCCTGTTGTTCTTCGGCATTGTCGATCTATTGGCATTCCTGCAGGGCGAGGAGTTCCACGACACGATCCTGCTCTCGACCGGTTGGGGGTTGCTGTTCTTGTTTCTCGTCGCTGGCCCATTGGTCGTCTTGTCAGTGGGGCGAGCTACGTGGTCGGCGGCAGCGAGCGTCGAGGTCGCGGCCGTTGCGCTCGCGCTCGTCGCCGCTGCGGCATTGAGCACCGCCCCTCGTTACCTGCTCGCGGCATTGGGAGTCGCAGTGACTGTCGTAGTCGTCACTCTCCTTGGCGCGACGTCGGCCATGAGCACTATCGGTTCTTGGCGTTGGTCGCCGTTGCCCGCTGCCGTTCTGGCGCTCGCGGTCATTCCCGCCGTCCGCTACTCATGGATCTCCGCCCGCAACACCGGCACCGGAGTGATCACCGACGACACACTCGGGTTCGATCACTGGCCGGCGCAGGCGGCGCTGCCGATCGCCGCACTGTTGATCGCTGGCGTCGCGGTTGGACATCCACGCGGTTGGCGGCTACCAGCATGGTCTGTAGCCGGCACTGCCATCTGGTTTGCATTGGTGTCCTTCGCCGAACCCAACCTCGTGGGATCGATGAACCGCCAGTGGTCCGCTGCCGTGGTGGCGTGGAGCGTGCTATTCGTCGCTGCCATGCAGTTCTCGGCAAGGCCGTCAACGGTACGTGCGAGCGCTCAATAGGCGCCGCCGTTCCGTATGCGGCTGGTGTCGAACCGTGCGGCGGGCGAGTGATGTAGAACGCCGGTGTCCTCGCTTCAGGTTGTCATTGCCGGATGCAGGAACACGGCACCTACACGACGGGCGGGCGTGGGAGCGGCACATACCCTTGCTTGCGGCGAGTGCGCATTCCAGGTCACCCTTGCGCCAGGAGGTCGATGCACAATGGCCGAGACCGAGACCGAGACAGTCGGTGCAGCGGAGAACGTCATCTTGGGTTGTTTGCTCGACAAGGCGGACGTGGTCTACCCCCTCATCCTGGCTGAGCACATTGCCGACGCCCTGCGCGAGGCTGGTTTGTTGTCAGACGCGTCCGCCTAGCCGGTTCGGTCGCAGCGAAGCGGCATTCTGTCGCGGGCCGGGGAGGAACTCGTCCAGCCGGCGGAGCGGCGATGGGGAAAGGCACAGCTGCTAGCTGGCACCCGCGCAGGAGAGCGGCCCCTACATGACGCAAGAGAAAGTCGGTGACGACTCACGATGGGGTCGCTTCACGGACAAGGTCGGCAATGACTTGTGCCGCGGGCTTGATGTCATGGACCTGTTCACAGGAGGTGCCCGACCAGAGCGGGGCGTCGTCGAGGTCGCCGCCGAAGTCCGGCCCTGCGACTCCTACGGCGTAGCGGCTCCAGGGCTCCGTCGCACCGTTGCTGCGGGCGACCATCCCGACGATGTCGCCCTCACCGGGTCTTGAGCCCGACGGCGGGCGACCGGCAGCCTCCCAGGAGTTGACGAGGCGCGTCCGCAGGACGCGATGAGGCGCGTCAGGCCAGCCACCATCGAACAGCGTGGAGTAGACCGTGTCCTCCGCAGAGCTATCCACGATCCGCTGCTTGTACCCGGGGTGCGCGTAGGCCTCGTATGTTGCAAGGAACCGAGTGCCAAACGAGACGGCCTGAGCCCCGAGAGCAAGCGCCCGCGCCAATCCGCGGCCATCGCCGATGCCGCCAGAAGCGACGACTGGCGCGGGCGTGATCGCCTCGACGACGGCGGGAACGAGCTCCCAAACCGAAGTCGTGCCGCGGACGTGTCCACCGGCTTCGACGCCCTGGGCGATCACTGCGTCCACCCCCGCTGTCACCGCTGCGCGGGCTTCATCCACCGAGCCGACCTGCAGGAGCAGCATCAGCCCGTTCTCGTGCGCGATGTCGACGTAGGGTGACGCGTCTCCCCAGAACAGAACGACTACGGCGGCGCCGCCCTGAGCCGCGGCGATGATCTCGTTTCGTATCCGCTCGCGGTCCTCTTCTGTCTCGACCCCGTCGATGATCAAGTTCACGCCGACCGGGCGTCCCGTCATCCGCCGTACCTGCG
>Ga0070679_100003981_pt1 | contig 13607 bp, 12 predicted proteins | sample KBSC63BmetaG_FD_65652 | JGI IMG/M metagenome (GOLD analysis project Ga0070679, IMG submission 65652) | Corn rhizosphere microbial communities from Kellogg Biological Station, Michigan, USA - KBS C6-3B metaG | ecosystem: Host-associated > Plants > Roots > Rhizosphere | place: USA: Michigan... | reverse complement strand
TGCCGCAATCGGCGCTGTCGCTGCGCGCCCCGGCGCCCGCCAGCATCGACGAAACCCGGGCCGGTTACGCCGCGCTGTATGGACAACCCGTCGATGCGGATTTCCACGGGCTTCCGGGCGATCCGGGCGAGCCACTGCCCGTATCCAGCGGTGAAACGCTGCCGCCGCTGGGCAATGCGATCGCGCAGCTGCATGGCATCTACATCCTGGCCGAATCGGCCGACGGCCTGATCGTCGTCGACATGCACGCCGCGCACGAGCGCATCGGCTACGAAAAGCTCAAGGATGCGCACGACGGCATCGGCGTGCGCGTGCAGCCCCTGCTGGTACCGCAATCCGTCGCGGTGTCCGAGCGCGATGCGGAGACCGCAGAACGCGAATCGGCGACATTGCAGGCACTCGGCTTCGAGGTGACGCGCGGCGGTCCGCAGGCCCTGCTGCTGCGCGGCGTGCCCGCGCTGCTCGCCGACGGCGACGTGGAAGCGTTGCTGCGCGACGTGCTCGCGGACCTGCGCGAACATGGCGACAGCCGGCGCGTCGCCGATGCGCGCGACGAACTGTTGTCGACCATGGCCTGCCACGCCGCGGTGCGCGCGCACAGGCGATTGGGCGTTCCGGAAATGAACGCATTGCTGCGCGAAATGGAAGCAACGCTGCGCTCGGGGCAATGCAACCATGGCCGCCCGACGTGGGCGCGCTTCAGCCTGGCCGACATCGACAAATGGTTCCTGCGAGGACGCTGACATGCTTCGAATCCATCGCCCGTTGCAAGTGCTCGTCGCGGCGGCAATCGCCGCGTCCGCCTTCACCGGATGCCACAAACAGGACAACGGAAAGCCCGCCATGAGCGCTGCCGACACCGCCGCCTTCAACCAGCAGGAACAGGCCTGGCGCGACAAGCGCCGCAGCGACCTCCTCAAGCCCGAGGGCTGGACCAGCCTGATCGGCCTTCACTGGCTCGACCCGGGTTCGCATTACATCGGCAGTGCCGGCGGCAACGGCATCCAGTTGTCGATGGGTCCCGCGCACCTGGGCATGGTCGACATCGAAGGCAAGCAGGTGCGCTTCGTGCCTGATCCGTCTGCGCAATTGACGCTCGACGGCAAGCCGTTGGCCGGTGCAGCCGCGCTGCGCACCGATGCCGATCCGGCCGGGCCGAGCGTGATCGGCTTCGACGGCGACAAGGGACATGCGACGGTGATCGAGCGCAACAACCGGTACGCGTTGCGCGTGAAGCACGCCGATGCGCCGACACGCACGCAGTTTTCCGGGATCGATTACTGGCCGGCCGATCCTGCGTGGAAGATCCAGGCGAAGTTCGTGCCGCACGAGAAGGGCCGCACGATCGAGGTCGCCAACATCATCGGCGGCATGGATGCGATGTCCAATCCTGGCGTCGTCGAATTCCAGCAGGGTGGACAGATCCATCGCATCGAAGCACTCGACGAAGGCGAGGGCGTGCTGTTCCTGGTGTTCGCCGATCGCACCAATGGACACGGCAGCTACGGCGCCGGTCGCTTCCTCGACGCGCCGATGCCCGACGCCAATGGCAGCGTGACGCTGGACTTCAACCAGTCCCGCAACCCACCGTGCGCGTTCACCGCCTTCGCCACATGTCCGCTGCCGCCGCCGGAAAATCGCCTGGACCTGTCGGTCACGGCCGGCGAAAAGTCCTACCACAAGCCCGCGCATTCCTGAGGTCCTGATGCAGTTGCGTCGCGTCCTTGCCTGTTCCTTCGTCGCGCTGCTGATGGGCGCGCCACTGCGCGCCGCGCAGGCGGACCCGCCGGTGCCGCTGCTGTGGAAGGTGTCGGACGCCGACAACAGCGTGTACCTGCTCGGTTCCTTCCACCTGCTCAAGCCCGGCGACTATCCCTTGTCGAAGGATGTCGATTCGGCGTTCGCCGATGCCGAGTCGCTGGTGTTCGAGATCCCGCCGCAGGAGATCGCCTCGCCCGCGCTTGCGATGCGGATGTCGCAGGCGGCGTTGCGCAAGGACGGGACGTCGCTGGACAGCGAACTTTCCCCGGCACTGGCCGAAAAGCTGCAAGCCTGGGAAAGCACGCACGCGGCGAGTCTGCAGAAAACCGGCCTCTCCGCGCAGGCGTTGCAGATGTTCCAGCCGTGGTTCGTGGGCCTGGTGATCAGCATGGTGCAGATGGACGAGGACGGACTGGATCCACAGCTCGGCCTCGACCAGCACTTCGCCGGCGAAGCGACCGCCAAGGGCAAGCCGACCTCGGGGCTGGAAACCGGCGCACAGCAGATCGGCTTCCTCGCGGGGATGGATCGTGCAGAGCAGCTGCAGTTCCTCGGTGAGTCCATCGACGAATCGCAGGACGGCCGCCAGGAACTGGAAAAACTCCACGCCGCGTGGCGCGCCGGCGACGTCCACGCGCTCTGGAACGGCATGGCCGCCGACATGAAGCGGCAATATCCCAAGCTCTACGCGCACATCAATGTCGAACGCAACGACGCCTGGGTGCCGAAGATCGAGCAGCGGCTGGCCACGCCCGGGCACGACGACACGCTGGTCGTGGTCGGTGCCCTGCACCTGCTCGGCAGCGATGGTGTGGTGGAGAAGTTGCGCGCCAAGGGTTACAAGGTCGATCGCATCTGTTCGGCGTGCCGCCCAGGCAAGTGATGCGCTGCGAATCCCGATGGGGTTGCGTCCACCGATACCGGCGCGACGCCAAGCCGGTCAGGCAGGTTCCATCACGATGCAATCGACCGGGCACGCCGGCACGCATAGCCCGCAGCCGGTGCACAACGGGTCGATCACGACGTGCATGTGTTTCGACCCGCCGATGATCGCGTCGACCGGGCAGGCCTGGATGCACTTCGTGCAGCCGATGCAATCGGCCTCGACCACCCGCGCGACCTGCGGCGGCAGGTGCGCGCCCAACGCGCGATCGAACGGGATCGGAGCAGATCCCAGCAGGCGTGCCAGCGTGCGTGCGCCGGTATCGCCGCCTGGCGGGCATCGGTCGGTCCCTGCAATGCCCGCCGCCATCGCTTCGGCGTAGGGCCGGCAGCCGGCGTAACCGCATTGCCCGCATTGGGTCTGCGGAAGCAGGCGATCGAGACGCTCGACCAGGCCAGGGTTCATTCCGCGCGCATCGGCCGGCTGCATCGCGTCGCTGCTATTTCACCGGCATGCCCGGCTGCGCGCCGCTGTCGGCGTCCAGCAGGAACAGGGCGCCGTCGCGCCCGGCGGACAGGATCATGCCTTCGCTGATGCCGAAACGCATCTTGCGCGGCGCGAGGTTGGCGATGAAGACGACATTGCGCCCGACCAGCGTCGCGGGTTGGCCATAGCTCGCGCGGATGCCCGAGAAGATCTGCCGACGGCCAAGCTCACCGGCGTCGAGTTCGAAGCGCAGCAGCTTGTCGGAGCTTTCGACGAACTCGCACGCCAGCACCTTGCCGATGCGCAGGTCGAGTCTCGCGAAATCGTCGATGCCGATGGTCGCAGGAGAATGATCCGTGGATGCGGGCGCGTCTGTGCTGGCGGCAGCCACCGTGGCTGGCGCCGCATCGGCAGGCTTGAGGGAATCCTTGCTCGCTTCGATCATGGTCTCGATCTGTTTCGGGTCGATGCGGGTGAACAGCGGCGCATAGGGCTGGATGCGGCAACCGGTCAGTGGCGTATCAAGGTCGCTCCAGTGCACGGTCGTGGCATCGAGGAAGGCGTCGGCCTGCGCCGCCATCCGCGGCAGCACCGGTTGCAGCATGGCGACCAGGACGCGGAACAGGTTCAGCCCCTGCGTGCATACGGCCTGGAGCTCGGCGTCGCCGTCCTCGCGCCTGGCGATCACCCACGGCTTGCGCTCGTCGATGTAACGGTTGGCGTCGTCGGCCAGCGACATCACCAGCCGGAGCACCGTTGCCGCTTCGTTGCGCGCGTACGCGGCGGTGACGGCATCCCGCTGCCCGATGAAGCGCTCGTATTCCGCGGCGTCCGGCAACGCACCGGCGAGCCGGCCTTCGAAGCGCTTCTCGATGAAGCCCGCACAGCGGCTGGCAAGGTTGACGAGCTTGCCGACGAGATCGGAATTGACGCGCGCGACGAAGTCCGAGAGGTTCAGGTCGACGTCATCGACGCCGCCGGAGGATTTCGCCGCGAAGTAGTAACGCAGCGCTTCGGGCTCGAGTCCGGCGTCCAGGTAGGTGCGCGCCATGATGAAGGTGCCGCGCGATTTGGACATCTTCGCGCCACCGACGGTGAGGTAGCCGTTGACGTGCAGCCGCGTCGGCGCGCGGAATCCCGCGCCGTGCAGCACCGCCGGCCAGAACAGGCCATGGAAGGTGACGATGTCCTTGCCGATGAAGTGGTGCAGCTCGGCGTCGCTGTCGGGTGCGAGGAAGTCGAACAGGTTCATGCCGTGGCGTTCGCACAGCACCTGCAGGCTGCTCAGGTAGCCGATCGGCGCGTCGAGCCAGACGTAGAAGTACTTCCCCGGGTGCCCCGGAATGCCGAAGCCGAAATAGGGCGCATCGCGCGAAATGTCCCAGGCGCGCAGGCCGCCTTCGCCATCCAGCCATTCCAGCAGCTTGGCCTTGACGCCCGGTACGGCGACGTCGCCGGACAGCCAGTCGCGCAGGAATGCTTCGAACTGGCCGACCTCGAAGAAGAAATGCTCGGACTCGCGCAGTTCGGGCTCGATGCCGCTGAGTACCGAACGCGGCTGCTTGAGGTCGGTCGGAGCATAGGTGGCGCCGCAGTGCTCGCAGTTGTCGCCGTACTGGTCCGGCGTGCCGCAGTTGGGGCAGATGCCCTTGACGTAACGATCGGGCAGGAACATGCCCTTGGCCGGATCGTAGAACTGGGCGACGCTGCGCCGGCCGATGTGGCCGTTGTTGTCGAGCCGGGCGTAGATCGCCTCGGTCAGCGCGCGGTTGTGCGCGGAGTTGGTCGAATCGTAATGGTCGAACTCGACCGCGAAGTCCGCGAAATCCCGCTCGTGCCCGGCCTGGATGCCGGCGATGTAGGCCTCGGGCGCGAGCCCGGCCTTTTCGGCGGCGAGCATGATCGGCGTGCCGTGGGTGTCGTCGGCGCACACGAAATGCACCGTGTCGCCGGACATGCGCCTGGCGCGCGTCCAGATGTCGCCCTGGATGTAGCCCACGAGGTGCCCGAGGTGCAGCGCGCCATTGGCGTAGGGCAGGGCGCAGGTGACGACGGCGGTGCGTGGCATTGGCGGGGAGGCGGAAAAACGGCTGGCGATTATCGCACGAGGCCGCAAAAAGCCCGCCGTTTGCAGTCGAAGCGCCGGAACGAAAACGGCCCGGAGGTCCGGGCCGTCGGTTCGCATGCGCGCGGGTTTATTCCTCGCGGATCCAGGTCTGGCTGCGGCCCAGCAATGAGAATCCCATGTAGCCGCGCACTTCGAGTTTCCGGCCACCGTCGATCGGCGTCATCTTCGCCGAATAGACCTTGCCGTTCTTGGGATCCATGATCTTGCCGTCATCCCAGCTGTTGCCTTCATGCTGCAGGTTCCAGGCGATGACCATGCCTTCGATCGGCTTGTTGTGGTTCTCGCCCTTGCACGCATCGCACAGCGGATGAGGACCCTTGTCCGAGTCCAGCACCTGCAGCACCTTGCCCGCAAGCGTGCCGTTGCCGGCCTGGTAGATCTCGACGATCGACTTCACCTTGCCGGTCTTGTCATCGATCGTGCGCCACTTGCCGACCGGCGTGTTCCGGTTGGCTGCTTCGCTGGATGGCGCCTGGGCGAAGGCCGCCAGCGGCAGCAGGGCCAGGAGCAGGGCAATGAACATCGTGCGCATGGAATTCTCCGAAAGGTGCCGAACCACGGGCGTCGGCCGGTCGGAGGGTTATACCGCATCCGGTGACGTATGGAATCCGGCCGAAGGCGGCGGTTCAGGGCCGCGTGGCGGCCACCACCGGTAAAATTGACGAACAGCACGCATCCGTCGTGCAGAAGCGGGGAAGACACGTTGAGCGATGCGATCGAGCGCGAAATCCTGTCCGGCGTCCAGGCCGTCCCCGGCCTGTCGCTGGCGGCCACGGACGCGCGGGTGCGCGCCGGCCTGGACGGTGAAAAGGCCGCGGTGTCCCTGACGCTGGGCTATCCGCTTGGCGAGGAAGGACTGGGCCCGCTGCGCGCGGAGATCACGGCGCTGCTGGCGCGATCCGGACTGACGCTGGCGAGCCTCGAAATCCGCCACCGCATCGTCGCGCACGCCGTCCAGCCCAACCTGTCGCCGCTGCCGCGGATCCGCAACATCCTGGCGGTCGGTTCGGGCAAGGGCGGCGTCGGCAAATCGACGACAGCCGTCAACCTCGCGCTCGCGTTGAGCGCCGAGGGAGCGAGAGTCGGCGTGCTCGATGCCGACGTCTACGGCCCAAGCGTTCCGATGATGCTCGGCCTGTCCGGTCGACCGGACAGTCCGGACGGCAAGTCGATCGAGCCCATGCGTGCGCATGGCGTGGAAGCGATGTCGATCGGCTTCCTCGTCGAACAGGACACACCGATGATCTGGCGCGGGCCGATGGCGACGTCCGCGCTGACCCAACTGCTGACCGAGACATTGTGGGGCGACCTCGATTACCTGATCGTCGACCTGCCACCGGGCACCGGCGACATCCAGCTCACGCTGGCGCAGAAGATCCCGGTCGCGGGCGCGATCGTGGTGACCACGCCGCAGGACGTCGCCACGCTCGATGCGCGCAAGGCGCTGAAGATGTTCGAGAAGGTCCAGGTGCCGGTGCTGGGCATCGTCGAGAACATGGCCGTGCATGTCTGCACGCAATGCGGGCATGGCGAACACCTGTTCGGCCAGGGCGGCGGCGAGCGCATGGCCGCGCAGTACGGCGTGCCGTTGCTCGGCAGCCTGCCGCTGGAGATCGGGATCCGCGAGCAGGGCGATGCCGGTGTCCCGATCGTCGTCGCGGCCCCGGAATCGGCAGCCGCCGACGCCTACCGCCGGACTGCCCGCCAGCTCGTCGCCAGGCTGGCGGCGCGGCCGCGCGCGGCGATGCCGATCGCCAGTTCCCTGGTCTAGGGACGGCCATCCGGCGAGCCGTTCCGACGCCGGCGCGTCGTGCTTTGTTGGGGCGACCGTGGCCATGCCTAGTAGAATTCGCGCCTTCGCACGACAGGCAGCAGGGCCATACGCATGAGCATCAAGAGCGACCGCTGGATCCGGCGCATGGCGCAATCGCAGGGGATGATCGAACCGTTCGAGCCCGGCCAGGTGAAGCACGCCGCCGATGGCCACCGCATCGTCAGCTACGGCACCTCGAGCTACGGCTACGACGTGCGCTGCTCGCGCGAGTTCAAGGTGTTCACCAACATCAATTCGACGATCGTCGATCCCAAGGCCTTCGATCCGGGCAGCTTCGTCGACGTCAATGCCGATGTCTGCATCATCCCGCCCAATTCATTCGCGCTGGCGCGCACGGTCGAGTTCTTCCGCATTCCGCGCGACACGCTGGTCGTCTGCCTGGGCAAGAGCACCTACGCGCGCTGCGGGATCATCGTCAACGTGACGCCGCTGGAGCCGGAATGGGAAGGCCACGTCACGCTGGAATTCAGCAACACCACGCCGCTGCCCGCGCGCATCTACGCCAACGAGGGCGTCGCGCAGATGCTGTTCTTCCAGGCCGATGCCGATGACGTCTGCGAGACGTCGTACAAGGATCGCGGCGGCAAGTACCAGGGCCAGACCGGCGTGACGCTGCCGCGCACCTGAAGGTCAGTGTTCGGTGCCCGCCGCGATGCGGCGGTCCGCCGTCGTCGCAAGCGCCGTTTCCATCGCGATGCGCAGCGCCGCGACCACGGTATCGACCGGCAGGCTCGGCGCTCCCGGATGCCGGGCCGCCTGTGCGGGCGAATAGGGAATGTGGACGAAGCCGCCGCGCGTCGCGGGCCGATCGCGCAGCGCGTGCATCAGCCCGTAGAACGCATGGTTGCAGACGTAGGTGCCGGCGCTCTGCGAGATTTCCGCGGGGATGCCGGCGTCGCGCAGCGCGCACAGCATCGCCTTGATCGGCAGCGTCGCGAAGTAGGCGGCGGGTCCTTCGGCGACGACGGGCTCGTCGACCGGTGATGCGCCGGCGTTGTCGGGGATGCGTGCATCGTCGAGGTTGATGGCGACGCGCTCGAGCGACAGTTGCGCGCGGCCACCGGCCTGGCCGACGCCCAGCACCAATGCCGGATCGAGCGCGTCGATGGCATCGCGCAGCACGTCGAGTGCGGCGCCGAATTCGACCGGCAGGCGGCGCGCGACGACGCGGTGGCCGCCAAGCACTTCACCGTCGAGCCGTGATGCTGCTTCCCAGCTCGGATTCACGGGCTCGCCGTCGAAGGCGTCGAAACCGCTCAGCAGGATCACGGGCAGTTGGCTGCGCATGCCCGGATTGTAGTCAGTCGCGATCCGGCGCACCGAGCGGGAAGTAGTGCCGATAGGGTCGCGCCTCGTCCACGGCGCGCGCGAACGAAGGCCGCGCGAGCAGGCGCTGGCGATAGGCGCGCACGTGGGCGAAGGCCTCCGCGATCGGATGCGACCAGTCGGCATAGAACAGGAACGGCGCCGCGCCGCAGTCGGCCAGGCTGAAACTTCCGCCCGCGGCCCACTCGCGATCGGCCATCACCGTATCGAGCCAGGCGTAGGCGGTGTCGAGCATGTGGCGGGCTTCGGCGACGCCGTGCGCGTCGCGCGCGGCTTCCGGCCGCAGGCGATCGGCCACGAGCTTCTGCTGCGGCGTCGACACGTAGTTGTCGAAGAACCGATCCATCATCCGCACCTCCAGCGCCTCGCGCGGGTCGGCGGGCAGCAGCCGTACCGGGCCGGGGTAGTGGAGGTCCAGGTATTCGACGACGCAGCTGGCCTCGAACACCCGGCGTTCGCCGTCGACCAGGACCGGGAATTTGCGGAACGGCCACATCGCGGCGAGTTCACGCATCGCCGGATTGTCGGGGCCATCGAGGGAGCGCAGCACGAAGGGCGTGCCGTTCTCGTACAGCGCCACCAGCGCCTTTTGGCTGTAGGACGAGAAGGGATGCGCGTAAAGCTGCAGGGACATGGCCGATCTCCGGGGTGATGACCAATGCGACGGATACCGGGCCCCGGAATCGACATCCGTCGGCGATCGGGCAGGCCGGCTCAGTGCCCCACGGGGGCGGCCGCGTCCGCTTGCAGCGGCGCCAGGCCGGCGCCGCGCAGTTGTGCATCGACACCGGCCAGATCCTTGTCCAGCAACTGCTGCCAGCGGGCGAGCGCGTCGTCGACGATCGGCACGAGCACGGCGTAACCGCTGCGCGCGTCGGGAGAGGGCTCCGCATCGGCGTCGTCCGCGGCCTGCGCGGTCTTGGCGAGCGCCTGCGACAGGAAGGCGAGCGAGCGGGTGCCCGGTGAGCCGGCCGACCATGCGTTGTAGGGATTCGGCGCCTCCTGCAGGCCTGCGAGCGCAACGATCTTCCCGTCCAAGGCCGTGAGCGACGCGCGCAATGCCGCGCCGCCGGATCCATTGCTGCTCCTGATCGCCGCATGCAGCCGCCCAGCCTGCGCCTGCGCGATCGCCAGGCGTGCCTGCGTGCCCTCGATGTCGCGCGCGAAGGCGAACTGTCGCGCATACGCATCCGGCGCGAGGTGCACGCGCGGATCCGGTGCCACGGTCAACGGCTGCGTGTAGGTTTTGCCGCCAACCGTCAATGCGACGGTGTAGTCGCCCGGCGGCGCCCATGCGCCATCGGCATAGGCATCGCCGCCCCCGGGCGCGGCCGGCGCCGGGTACCGCAACGGCCAGATGAAACGATGCAGGCCCGCGTCAGCCGTCAGTGTCGATGGCGTGGTGAACCATTCGGGCGCGGTGCCGGCCGTTGCGACGTCATGCTTCGGCGGCGCATCCGCGCTCGAATACTGGCGCACGAGCTTGCCCGTGGCGTCGCGGATCGTCAGCTGCACCGGCCCCGTGGCCGCAGTCGCGAGGGCGTAATCGATGCGGGCGCCGAACGGCGGGTTTTCCGCGGCGGGCTCTTCCTTCGGCAGCGGCGTTCCGGTGAATCCGGCGGCGCGCACGCGGATGGCGGTCGACGGCTTGAACAGCCGCGTTGCAGAATCCGTCCCGGCGCCGCTCATCTGCCGCACCGGCGCCAGGTCGTCGAGCACCCAGAAGCCGCGACCGTGGGTGGCGATGACGAGATCGTCGCCATGCACCTCGAGGTCGCGCACCGAAGTACGCGGCAGGTTCATCTGCATCGGCCGCCAATGGTCGCCGTCGTCGAAGGAGACGTAGACGCCCAGTTCGGTCGCCGCATACAGCAGCCCGCGGCGCGCGGGATCCTCGCGCACGGCGTTGACGAAATCGCCGTCGCGGATGCCGGCCACGATCGCCTGCCAGCTCCTGCCGCCGTCGCGCGTGCGATAGAGGTAGGGTTTGCGGTCGTCGAGGCGGTGACGATCGATCGCCGCATAGGCGATGTCGCGATCGAAGTGCGATGCCTCCAGCATGCCGACTTTCGACCAGTCGCCGATCGCCGATGGCGTGACGTTCGTCCAGTGGCCGCCGTCGTCGACGCTGCGCCACACGAGCCCATCATCGGTGCCGATCCACAGCAGCTTCGCGTCCAGCGGCGACGGCGCGATGGAATAGATCACGCCGCGCCGCGGGCCGTTGCCGAGGTTGTTGGCTGCCGTCACTGCATCGAGGTTGCGGGGGACGGCGGGATCCTCGCGGGTCAGGTCGGGGCTGATCGTCTTCCAATGCGCGCCGCCATCGGCGGTGCGGAACAGTTTCTGGTTGCCGTAATACAGCACCTTGGGATCGCGCCTGGAAAACACCAGCGGCAGCGTCCAGGTCTTGCGATAGATATCGTCAGGCTCGGCCAGCGTCGGATCGACCGAATGCGTCTGGTCGGTGCGCAGGTCGAGCTTCTCCACGCCGCCGCCGTAGACGATGTCGGGATCGTCCGGATCCGGCGCGATCATGCCGCTCTCGCCACCCGCCGTGACTTCCTTGAACTGTTCCATCGAGATCGTCGCCGCGCCGCTGGTCGCGCTGGGCAGCGCCACCGCGCCCGAATCCTGCTGCGCACCGTAGACGCGGTAGGGGAAGCGGTTGTCGGTGCTCACGTGGTACATCTGCGCCGTCGGCTGGTTGTGCCAGCTGCTCCAGGTCCTGCCGCCGTTCAAGGTCACGATCGCGCCCTGGTCGACGCCGAGGATCTGGCGATCCGGATCCGACGGATCGATCCACAGTTCATGGAAGTCATCGCCGGTGCCGTCGCCCTTGAGCGCAGCGAAATGCGCGCCGCCGTCGTCCGAGCGCAACACGATCGTGTTCATGGCATAGACGCGATCCGCGTTTTTCGGATCGACCGTGATGCGGCCGAAATACCAGCCGCGCTGCCAGATGCGCGCATCGGCGCTGGCCAGGCGCCAGTGCATGCCGGCATCGTCGGAGCGATAGAGGCCGCCGGCGGCGCCATCGACGATCGCATAGACGCGCGACGGAGCGCTGTCGCCGATCGCGACCCCGATGCGGCCGACGTCGCCTTCGGGAAACCCGTTGCCGCGCAGCTGCGTCCAGGTGTCCCCGCCGTCGGTCGATTTATAGAGGCCGGAGCCCGGCCCGCTCGCCGGCGGATAGACGTTCCACGGCGTGCGCCGCGCCTGCCACAGCGACGCATAGACGACCCGCGGATTGCCCGGCTCGAACGCCATGTCGATCGCGCCGGTGTCCTCGCCCTTGCCCAGCACGCGCGTCCAGTGCGCGCCGCCATCGCGCGAGCGGAACACGCCGCGCTCGGCGTTCGGTCCGTAGGGATGCCCGAGCGCCGCGACGAACACCGTCTTCGCATCCCGGGGATCGACGAGGATGCGGCCGATCTGCTGGCTGTCCGCCAGTCCGATCCTGATCCAGCTCTTGCCGGCATCGTCGGAGCGGTACATGCCGTCGCCCTGCGCGATGTCCGAGCGCATGTCGGCTTCGCCGGTGCCAACGTAGACCACGTTTGGATCCGATGGCGCCACCGCGAGCGCGCCGATCGAACCGACCGGCTGTCCGTCGAAGATCGGCTGCCAGGTGCGACCCGCATCCAGGGTTTCCCAGACGCCGCCATTGACGGCACCGAAGTAGAAGTGCCGCGGCTGGCCCGGAACGCCACTGACGGTGAGCACGCGTCCGCCGCGGAACGGCCCGAGCAGGCGCCAGTGCAGGTCGCCGAAGTGCGACGTGGAGGCGGATGCATCGATTGCGAGCAGGCACAGGCAGGACAGGAACAGCGAGCGCAAAACCAGTCGCAACGAAGGCATCGAATGTCCAGGATCGGCGCGTGGCGGAGGCCGAACGATAGCAAACGGACCGGCGGCGGCGCCGTGCCGCACGCTGCGCTTTTCGCGATGGGGCGCCGGCGTCGAAGCGGCGGTCTCGCGTGTCCGTCACCGGGCTTGCGGCAGCGTTCCGCGTGGTGGCATCGCCAGGATGTCGCATTCGCAGGCAGGCCCATGCCGGACGACCCGACCAGCACGTTGCCCCATGCCAGCCATGCGGCGGAATTCCTCGCCAACGAGCGCACCTTCCTCGCCTGGGTGCGGACCAGCATCGCGGTCATCACCCTCGGCTTCGCGGTGACGAAATTCGATGCATTGATGCATGAAGTTGCCCACGCACGCCCACGCCATGCGCCCGGCTGGTCGACCGACATGGGCATCGCGATGATCGTGCTCGGTGGCCTGCTGCCGGCACTCGCCGCGTGGCGTTACCACGTCGTCAATCGCCAGATCGAGCGTGGCGTGGTGCGCGCCGACCGCCCCTTGATTGGTCTGGTGACGGTGCTGGTGGTCGCGCTGGCCGCCACCTTCGTCGTGTACTTCCAGCGCGAGCTGGGCAGCGGCTGAGGCCGCGATCCACCGCTGGGGGGAAGGCGCGCCCGCGTTCGTCCGGCCGCGTGCCTAGGAGCGGAAACGCTCCCAGACCGGGTTCTCGTCGAGCACGCCATCGGCGTCGAGGATCGCGTACTTGTGCGTATCCGGATCGTGCAACACGACCTTGGGCGCCGAGCCCGGCACCTGGCGCACGAACTTGATGCTCCAGCCGAAGCGTTCCAATGTGTTGAGCGTCGCCAACTGCGCGCCGTTGAGGCTGCGTTTGAGCACGCTGCCGGTCGAATGCATCGGCAGGCGCCGGTCTGCGTTGTCCGCCACGGTGAATCCCCCTGTATTGCGTGAGAGGCCTGTCTGCCCCCGGGGCTCCCGTGCCCCGGCTGCTATTTACCACTGCCGCTTGCCGTCGGCCTGTGAAGACCGAATCGAGCGTGCAGGTCGATGGCGATTCACGGTGCGACCGCTATCCTCGCTTCCAGGCGAGAGAACCGGACACAGGCCATGGCGACCGGCTGGGCGGGCGACAACGCGGTGCAGGACCAGATCGATGCCACCGTCAAGGACGGCATCCAGCGCGCGCGCAGCCAGTTGCCGCAGGGGCCAGGGCTGAGCCACTGCGAGGATTGCGAACGGGAGATTCCACAGGCGCGGCGCAAGGCCGTCCCGGGTGCGCGCCTGTGCGTGGCCTGCCAGGAAGCCCGCGACATCGAACAGGCCAGCTTCAGCGGCTACAACCGGCGCGGCAGCAAGGACAG
>Ga0070679_100003980_pt1 | contig 13610 bp, 17 predicted proteins | sample KBSC63BmetaG_FD_65652 | JGI IMG/M metagenome (GOLD analysis project Ga0070679, IMG submission 65652) | Corn rhizosphere microbial communities from Kellogg Biological Station, Michigan, USA - KBS C6-3B metaG | ecosystem: Host-associated > Plants > Roots > Rhizosphere | place: USA: Michigan... | reverse complement strand
CGAGTACGCGTTGAGCCGCGCCGCGCTCTCGAAGATCTGCAGGTTGCCGATCATGTGCAGCAGCACGAAGCCCACCATGATGAGCCCCGTGACCGACATGACGATCTTCTTGCCCACCGTCGACTGCCAGAACAGGCGGACCCGGTTGCCCGGCCTCGCGCCTAACGACGCCTGCGTCTGCGGGCCGGCCATCTAGAGCCCGACGACTTTCATCGGCTCCCGCACGGCGTCCGCGCTCTTGGCGAGCGCCGCCCGCTCGTCGCCGGTGAGCTCCACTTGCAGAATCTGTTCGATGCCGCCCCGGCCTAACTTGCACGGGACGCCGAGGAAAAGACCGGACATGCCGTACTCACCATCCAGCCAGGCCGCGCAGGGCAGCACGCGCTTCTGGTCGAGCACGATCGCCTCGCACATCTGCACCGCGGCCGATGATGGCGCGTAGTACGCGGAGCCCGTCTTGAGATACTTCACGATCTCGGCGCCGCCCGTGCGGGTGCGATCGACGATGGCGTCGAGCTTCGCGCGATCGAGCAGCTGCGTCACCGGAATCCCGCTCACCGAGGTGTACGAGATGAGCGGCACCATCGTGTCGCCATGGCCGCCCAACACCATCGCCTGAATGTCGCGCACCGAGACGTCGAGCGCCTCGGCGAGGAAGGCGCGGTAGCGCGCGGTGTCGAGCACGCCCGCCATGCCGATCACGCGCTGGCGTGGGAAGCCCGTCACCTTGAGCGCGACGTACGCCATCACGTCGAGCGGGTTGGACACCATGATGATGATTGCGTTAGGCGAGCTGGCTTTGATCTGCTCCGACACCTGCTTCACGATGCCGGCGTTGGTGTTGAGCAGATCGTCGCGCGACATGCCCGGCTTGCGCGCGATGCCCGCCGTGACGACCACGATGTCGGAGCGCGCGCTCGCCGCGTAGTCGTTGGTGCCGATCACCCGCGCATCGAAACCCTCGATGGGCGCGGACTCCCATTGATCCAGGCCTTTGCCCTGTGGGACGCCGTCGACGACGTCGACCATGACCACCTGCCGCGCGAGCTCTTTCTCCGCCAATCGTTGGGCCGTGGTCGCGCCCACGTTCCCCGCCCCGACCACCGTAATCTTCTCGACCATGTCGTTGTATGAGTGCGTTGATGTGTGTGTGTGAATACAAATCCGCCGCCGAATATTATTCGGCGGCAACGCTCGACGGTAGTTTCCACGTGCGCGTGTTGGGTGGCAGGTCGAGCCAGAGACCCGGACGGATGCTCGTCGACGAACGACTGGAGGGCCTCTTCGAAAAAAGGCTTAGAAGGATAACTAAAGGGAAACAGAGGATAACGAAAGTGATCGTTCTGCGCGGGGGGAAGTGCGTCGCCTAACGTATAGAGGATGATCCTTTTTGTTGTTGAAAAGGACATCCTGGCTTCCCATTGCGCTACCGCGCTCCCCCCCGCGCAGAACGATCACTTTCGTTATCCTTTGTTTCCCTTTAGTTATCCTTCTAAGCCTTTTTTCGAAGAGACGCGGCGCCCGTGGCCTAGCCCGCGATGATGCGCGTTATCCCCCAACCTGCGACAATGCGCGCAATCCGCCCACTTGCATCTGCAGCAAGTGATGCTCGCGCGGCTTCTCCGCGAGCGCCTGCACATAGAGCGGCTCGAGAGGGTGTCCTGCTCGCAGTGGATCGCGCAGATTCACTTCGTGATCGCCGTAGAGGCACGTGCGCAGCCGGCCATCCGCGGTGAGCCGCACGCGATTGCACGAGCCGCAGTACGTGTGCGTCATCGGTGTGATCACACCCACAGCGCCCGGCGCGTCCGAAAAACGATAGTACGCCGCCGGCCCGTTGCCGCGCTCGGGTCCACGGTCTGCCGTCAGCGAGCCCACAGCTGACAGCCTCGACAGAATCTCATCGCTCGGCACCACGTGATCCCAAGTGAGCGCGCGCATGTCACCCACCGGCATGAGCTCGATGAACCTGACGTGCCACGCATGCTCGAGCGTGAGACGCGCGAACTCCTCGACTTCATCGTCGTTGATGCCGCGCATCACGACCATGTTGATCTTGACTGGGGTCAGACCAGCCTGCTCCGCTGCCAGCGCGGCGCGTCGCGGATCGAAGCCCAGATTCCGGCGCGCAATGGCTGCGATGCGATCGGCGCGCAAGCTGTCCGCGCTCATGTTCACGCGATCGAGTCCTGCATCCGCGAGCGCGGGCGCCAACTCCGGCAGCCGCACGCCGTTAGTCGAGAGGGCGATGTCCTCGATGCCGGGCACCGCGCGCAGCAGGCGCACGAGCGACACGAGGTCGGGCCGGATCGTCGGCTCGCCGCCCGTGATGCGCAGGCGTCGCAAGCCTAACGGTGCCAGCTGCGCCACGATCGCGGTGATCTCCTCGTACGTGAGAATGTCGCGCTTGGGGAGCCACTCGAGTCCTTCGGCCGGCATGCAGTACAGGCACCGGAAGTTGCACCGGTCCGTGACCGAGATGCGCAGATACTCGATGCGTCGTCCGAATTGATCGACGAGTGCGGTCATGACTCGGGCCCAACGACAACGACCGCGGTGGGATCGACCCACTCGCGCGTCCCGTCCGTGTACTCTTCGCGCTTCCAGATGGGAAGGCGGCGCTTGACCTGCTCGATGATGTAGCGCGATGCCTCGTACGCCGATGCGCGACGCGCATGCGCCACCGCGATCGCGACGCTCGCTTCGCCCACGAAGAGATGTCCAGTGCGATGCTCGACAACAATGTCGAGCGTCGCAAAGCGCTCCGATGCTTCGGTGCAAATCGACGACAGCTCACGCGTCGCCATCGGCGTGTAGCACGCGTACTCGATCCCGGTCACACGATGCCCGTTGTTCTGGTCGCGCACGGTTCCCACGAAGAGCACCGTGGCCCCGTTGCTGTCGCGCTCGACCTCGGCCAGCAGCGTTTCGACATCGATCACATCGTCGACGATCGCGCTGCGCACGCTAGCCACCCGCGACGGGCGGAATGATCGCCACTTCGTCGCCCGAAGCGAGCACGACGTCGGGCCGCGCGTACTCCTGGTTGACCGCCACCAAAGGCGACGGCGGCAGTATTCCTCCGCCAGGCATGGCGCGTACATGTGCGACCACATCGCTCACGGTCGAACCGTTCGGCAGCGTGATGTCGACGCTCTCGCGCTGCAATACATCCGCATATGAGGCAAAGAGAAGCGCGGTCACCGTCATAGTCGAAACCTGCGACGTCGGACAAGTCCGGACAAGGCCGAAGGCGGACATGGCCGGACAAAGCCGGACAAGTCCGGACAAGGCCGAAGGCGGACATGGCCGGACAAAGCCGGACAAGACCGGACTGAGAGCGGACAAGGCCCGACAAAGCCGGACGCTAACAACGATTTTTTCTGGAGTCTCTGCCGAGCGTGTGCAGAAGCGAGTCTGTGCGCTCTCGTCCGGACCTGTCCGGCTCTGTCGCGCCTTGTCCGCCCTTACGCGGCCGGACTCGCTTCGCCGGGATGCGGCGCATCCATGTCGGCCACGAGTGCGCGCAACTCCTTGGATGGCTTGAAGACAGGAACAGGTCGCGCACTCACTTCCACTGGCGAGCCGGTGCGAGGATTCCGCGCCATGCGTGTCTTGCGCTGACGAATCTTGAATGTGCCGAAGCCGCGGACCTCGATGTTCTTCTGCTCTTTCAGCGCGTCCTTGATTGCATCAAGGAATGCATCCACGACGCGGGCGCAATCCTTCTTGGAAATCATGGGGCCGGCGGTGCGGGAGATCTGCGTCGTCACGCGCTCGACAAGGTCGGCTTTGGTCATTCGGTAGCCTCGGGTCATGCGTTCGCCGGGCGGCGAACGTGGAGTCGAACTTATGGCGTTACCTGTTGTGTGTCAAGCGTTTGGCTCACTTGTACTCGTGTGCGATCTCACCGAATCCATGAACTGCGAGAAGAGCGGACGAGCATCGTGCGGCCCCGGCGCCGCCTCCGGATGGTATTGCACCGCGTATACAGGCAGCTCGCGATGCATGAGTCCTTCGACCGTTCCGTCATTCAGATTGACGTGCGTCATCACGAGCTCAGGCGCTCCCGCGATCGCGTCACCCTCTGTCACAACCGCGAACCCGTGATTCTGCGACGTGATCAACACGCGACCCGTCTCGAGCTCACGCACCGGATGATTCCCACCATGATGTCCGTACGGCATTTTCTCCGTGCGCCCGCCGAACGTCAGGCCCAACAATTGGTGTCCCAAGCAAATGCCCAACACCGGCACCTCGCGCTCGACGATCTGTCGAATGATCGGCGGAGCGTACGTCACTGCAGCCGGATCACCCGGACCGTTCGAGAGAAACACGCCGTTGGGCTCTAGCTCGAGCGCCGCTTCGGCCGGCGTGTCGGCCGGAACGACGGTGACACGACAGCCGTGATCGGCGAACAGTCGCAGAATGTTGCGCTTGATCCCGTAATCGTAGGCGACGATGTGCGACGGTGCGTTCGGATCACCCCACGTGTACCGTCGCTTGGTCGAGACCGCCGACGCCAGGTCCAGTCCCTCCATTGACGGGCAAGCTTCCAGTGCCGCAACGCTTTGCGCGTCAGGCACATCGCCCACGCCGATCACACCGCGCATGACGCCGGCAGACCTCAAGTGACGTGTGAGACGGCGTGTATCAACCTGTTCCAGTACAGTCACTTGGGCCGAGTCGAGCCAGCTCCGAAGGTCAGTCCGCGCGCGCCAGTTCGACGGATGATCCGTCAGCTCGCGCACCACGACGCCTGCGATCTGCGGCCCGCCCGACTCCGGGTCGTCGTCGTTCACGCCGTAGTTCCCGATGAGCGGCGTGGTCATCACCACGATCTGTCCGCGGTACGATGGATCGGTGAACACTTCCTGATAGCCGGTCATGTTCGTGGTGAACACGACTTCGGCAACCGACGGTTCGCGGCGCGTGCGCGTGGTTCCGTGAAAAAGGGTTCCGTCCTCGAGGAGGAGGAACCCTGCTTGATCGCCCGTCTCGCTCACTGTGTCAGGGCTTGGGCTTGGGTGGAGTCGGTTTGTTAGGCTTCGAGGTCGGCGTCGGTGCTGGCGTGAGCGGCACCGCTGGATTCGCACTCGACGGCGCGGGCGCAGTTGGCGCGGCGGGTTGCTGGGAGAACGGCTGGTCGAGCACTGACCGCGGCGTGGACGCGTGTGCGCTCATCAGTTGCAGCAGATACGCGAGACCCATGAAAATGCCGGCTGTCCACCACGTGGTTTTCGTGAGGAGATTCGCTGCTTGACGCGTTCCGATGAACGAGTCGGGCGACGATCCCGCTCCGCCGAAACTGGCCGACAAACCACCGCCCTTCGGTGCCTGCAGCAAGACCGAGACGCCGAGGACGATGCAGTCGATGACGAGAAGAACGATGATGAGCGTGTACACAGCGAGCGGCGTCTGGGTGATTGGCGTAAGCTCTGAAGACTACGAAGCTTACGTGTAGCGGTCAAGTGCCGACGATTCGCGTCCAGGTATCTACCTCGAGACTCGCGCCGCCTACGAGTAATCCGTCGATTTCGGGGGCCGCTACCAGCTCCGCTGCGTTGTCCGCGTTGACACTTCCGCCATAGAGAATGCGCAGCGAGTCTGGCTGTCCGCCGAGTGCCTCACGGAAGTAGCGGCGAATGGCAGAATGGACGAGGGTCGCGTCTTCCGGCTTCGCAGTTTTGCCCGTGCCGATAGCCCACACCGGTTCATAGGCGACGAGCATCGTGGCGAGCTGTGATTTCTCGAGACGGCTGACGCCGGTCTTGAGCTGCCGCATCACGATGGACTGGGTGATGCCGCGCTCGTGCTCATCCAATCGCTCGCCGACACACAGCAGCGGCGTGAGACCCGCGCGCACGACGGCGGCGCATTTGCGCGCTGTCATCTCGTCTGTCTCGCCGAACAATTGGCGGCGTTCGGAATGTCCGACGAGGGCGACGGTCGCCCCACAATCGCGTGCCATGAGCGCCGACGTCTCACCGGTGAACGCGCCCTTGTCTTCCCAGTGCACGTTCTGCACGCCTAACAGAACGTCGGGGCGGTCGCGCAGCGCGAAGCCGGCCACCGCGAGCGAAGGCGCTGGCGGAAAAAAGATGACCGTGCGATCGTCGCGCGGCGCATACGCCGCGAGAAACTTGAGAAGAAATGCCCGCGTCTCCTGCGGGCCGTAGTGCATTTTCCAGTTGGCGGCAAACACGGGCTTTCGCATCTAGTTGCTCCGATCGTCGAGCGCGGCCACACCAGGCAGAACCTTCCCTTCGAGAAACTCGAGCGACGCACCGCCACCGGTGGAGACGTGCGTCATGCGACTCGCGAGGTGCATCCCATCCACGGCGGCCGCGGAGTCGCCGCCGCCGACGATCGTGGTCGCGCCGGCAGCAGTGGCGCGCGCCATCGCTTCAGCGATCGCCCGCGTGCCGCGATCGAACGGCGGCGTTTCGAACACGCCCATCGGTCCGTTCCACACCACCGTGCACGCGCCGGCGATCCGTTGGGCGAACGCCTCGCAGGTGCGCGGTCCCACGTCGAACATCGCCTCCCCGGCGGGAATCGCGTCGCGCGCCACCGTATGCGGCGTGGCGGCGGCGTCGAGCGACGGCGCCACCACCGCGTCGTTAGGCAGGAGCAGCGTGTCCTTGGCGCGCGAGAGAAGCGCCTTCGCCATGTCCACCCGATCGGGCTCCACGAGCGACGTTCCGGTCTCGAGTCCCATCGCGCGGAAGAACGTGCACGCCATGGCGCCGCCCACGAGCAGCGCATCCACCTTGGGCAACAGCGCGTCGATCACATCGATCTTTCCCGAGATCTTGGCGCCGCCCAGGATCGCGACGAACGGACGCTGCGGTTTTGCGAGCGCGTCGCCGAGAAATCGTAGCTCCGTGTCCATGAGCAGACCGGCCACGGCCGGATGCAGATGGTGCGCCACGCCTTCCGTCGATGCATGGGCGCGATGCGCCGAGCCGAATGCGTCGTTCACGTAGAAGTCGCCGAGCTCGGCCATCTGGCGCGCGAGCGCATCGTCGTTCTTTTCCTCGCCCGTTAGGAAGCGCGTGTTTTCCAGGAGGAGAATCGTGCCAGGCGCGGCGCTCGTCGTCGCCTGCACTGCATCGGGCCCAACGGTGGACGTCACGAATCGCACCGGGCGCGTCGTGAGCGTCGCGAGGTGGCGCGCGACCGCCGCCAGCGAATAGCGCGGATCGGGTCCCCCTTTCGGCCGCCCCAGGTGCGAGAGGAGCACGACGGTTCGCGCGCCGCGCGCAAAGAGCGCATCGAGTGTCGGGAGCGCGGCGCGCATGCGCGTGTCGTCCGTGACGGCGCCGCGATCGTCCATTGGCACGTTGAAGTCGACCCGCACCAGTGCGCGCCGGCCGCGCACCTCTGCATCCGTGAGGTCGTCGATGGTCCGCTTGGCCATCAGCGCGGTGCGTGCTCCGACCGGCGGTTTGCCAGGAACGACCACACCACGGCCAGGATGCCGACGGCGATGATCACCCAGCCTGCGAGCACAATGTTGTTGTACGAGATCGCGCGCTCCATGGCCTGTTGCCCCGCCACGCGCACGATCGGCTTCGCCGCCATGTGGTGCAGGCCGAGGTACCCGTACACCGCTGTGGCCGCGCCTGCCGCGAGGATGAGGAGCGCGATGAGATCGCGGCGGCGCGCCGCCGGCTCGACGTGCTGGCTCACAGCCGCGCGCCGACGTACCGGAGCAGGTCGACGCAGCGCGACGCGTAGCCCCACTCGTTGTCGTACCAGCCGGTCACCTTCACCAAGGTGCCGTCGATCACGTTGGTGGTCTTCGCGTCGAGAATGCAGGAGTACGGATTCCCGATGTAGTCCGCCGACACCAGCTCTTCGTCGCTGTAGGCCAGATATCCCTTGAGCGGGCCCGATTCCGATGCCTTACGGAACGCCGCGTTCACGTCGGCGATCGTCGTTGGGCGCTCGACCTCGGCCACGAGATCGGTGAACGAGACGTCGGCGGTGGGCACCCGCACCGAGATGCCGTCGATCTTGCTCTTCACTTCGGGAATCACGAGCGACGTGGCTTTCGCGGCGCCGGTCGTCGTTGGAATCATCGAGACCGCAGCCGCACGCGCACGGCGCAGATCCTTGTGCGGTAGATCGAGCACGTTCTGGTCGTTCGTGTAACTGTGGATTGTGGTCATCGACGCGTGACGCAGGCCGAAATTGTCGAGCACCACGCGAACCATCGGTACCAAACAGTTCGTGGTGCACGACGCATTCGAGATGATCTGGTGTCGTTGGGCATCGTACTTCTCGTGGTTCACGCCCATCACGATCGTGATGTCTTCGTTCTTTGCCGGCGCCGAGATGATCACTTTGCGCGCGCCCGCCGCGATGTGCTTCTTCGCATCCTCGGCCTTCGTGAATTTGCCGGTGGACTCGAGCACGACGGACACGCCGAGCTGCTTCCACGGCAGCGCGGCCGGATCTTTTTCGACGAGGACTTTGATCTCGCGGCCGTCGATGTGAATGCAGCCGTCGCCGTGTGTCACGACGCCACCGTACGTGCGATGGACGGAGTCGTACTTGAAGAGATGCGCGAGCGTCTTCGTGTCGGTGAGATCGTTGACGGCGACGAACTCGATGTCGGTGACGCCCTGCTCTGCCGCTGCTCGGATGACTTGTCGTCCGATGCGGCCGAAGCCGTTGATCCCTACGCGAATGGCCATGTCGTGGTCTGCTCCGATTGGTCAGCCGGCATCGCCGATCGCCGGCGCTCGGCCAAAGGTCACGATGCTGATGATCCGGGCGCCCGCATCGAACAGCGTGGCAGCGCACTCACCGAGTGTGGCGCCCGTGGTGATGACGTCATCGACGAGCACCAGGTGCGCACCGCGAATCGTGTTCCGCTCGGACGCGGGCACCGCAAACGCGCCCGAAACGTTGTGTCGCCTCTCCTCTGGTGTCAACCGCGTTTGTGTGGCGGTTCGACGCGTGCGCACGAGACACGATTCGCGCACGGGGACGTGAGAGCGCGTAGAGAGCGCGCGGGCGAGCAACGCGCTTTGATTGTAGCCGCGCTCGCGGAGGCGCGGCGTCGCGAGCGGCACTGGCACGAACGCGGTGCGCTCGGCGAGCACGTCCTCGGGCCACGGCACACGAGCCATGCGCGCGGCCATTGGTTCGGCAACGCCGCGCCATCCGGCGTACTTGAGCGCGTGAACAATCGCACCGGCGGTGTGTCCCGGAATCCAACAGACGGATCGCGCCGCGCGCACGTAGGGCGGGAGGAGCTCGCACCAGGCGCAGTGCTCTCGCGTGAGCGGGTGTCCGCAACGCTCGCAGCGAGGATACGGTAGTTCGTGGACGCGCGCCCAACACCGGCCGCACACGAGCCCGCGATCTCCGTGATCGAGGAGACGCGCGCAGGCGACGCACGCGCGCGGCAGCAGCAGCTCGCCGAGCGCGGCCGCTGCGCGTCGTACCGCTCCGGTTCGCCAGGCGGCGATCACGGCTTGCACGCGACCTCCCACATCACATCGCGCGGTGCCTCGATGCCGAACCATCGCTCGAACGCGAGCGCGCCCTGCTCGATGAGCATGGCGAGCCCGTCGCCGGCGCGGAGCCCGCGCGCCTTCGCGTCGCGCACCCACGTCGTCTCGCCCGCTCGATGGACGAGGTCGATGACGCCGACGGCGGCGGGCAGCAGTGCGACGTCCACCGGAACGGCGTCATCGACCATACCGACCGGTGTCGCGTTGATGACCACGGTGGAGTCCTGCACCGCGTCGGCCGCGCGGGCGGCGATGCGGTCGACCACCGGGAACCGCGCGGCGAGCGCTTCGGCGCGCTGTGGCGTGCGATTGCAGAGCGTGACGCGCGCGCCGGGCCAGCGTTCGACCGCGGTGCACACCGCCGCGGCCGCGCCGCCGGCGCCGAGCACGGCGACGCGCGCGCCTAACGGAACGGAGCCGAGCACACGCCGGGCGAGGTGGTCGAAGCCGGCAACGTCGGTGTTGTCGCCCGCGAGCGCGCCCTCCTGCACCCAGAACGTGTTCGCGGCTCCCGCGCGCTCGGCGACCGGCGTGAGCATGTCGCACATCTCGGCGACGGCGGCTTTGTGCGGGATGGTAACGTTGCCGGCGCCGCGCTGCGCGACGAGGGCGCGCACGCGATCGCCTAACGCACCGGGCTCCACGTCGACCGCCTCGTAGGTGAGCGGGATCCCCGCGACGCGGAGCGCGGCGTTCTGGAACGCCGGGGATATGGAGTGCCGCACGGGATGGCCGAGCAGCACGAGCGTGCCAATGTCGTGAGCGGTCACGACACGCCCGGCGTTCGCTCCGCGTCGATCCGGTCGAGGACGAGGCGCAGCTCGCGATCGAGCTCGACGTACGTGTCGCGATAGAGCTCCAGCTCGCCGCCGAAGGGATCGCCGATGGGTCGGTCGCTCGCGCCGCGCGACGCGTACGTGGTGATCAGGTACGCCTTGCCGCGCGCGCCTAACGCTTCCAGGCGCTCCACGTGGTGCGGACCCATGGCCAGCACCAGGTCGTACTGCTCCAGCAGCTCGGGCGTCACCAGTCGGGCATGGTGCGAGGAGAGATCCGTCTGTCGCTCGAGACACACGAGCAGCGCGCCATCGGATGCGGGCGCGCCTTCCCACGCCGCGGTGCCTGCACTGCCGAACTCGATGTCGGTGAGCGCGCGCTCCTGCGCGATGCGACGCGCGATGGATTCTGCCATCGCACTGCGACAGGTATTGCCCGTGCACACGAAAAGTACTCGCAGAGGCGTCACAAATCTCCGATCAAATCGGACACGGATTCACGCAGAGTCGCCGACGAGATCGCACCCGGCCGGATCACACGGGGGCGTCGTCCCATACAATCTACAACTGTCGACGCTGCCGAGGGCACGAGGCGCCCGCCGTCGAGCACCCGAAGCACCCCGCGTCCGATCGCATCGGACCATTGCTGCTCGATCTCGCGCGACGTCATCGCCGGCGGCACACCGGGGCGGTTCGCGCTCGTGGAGGTGATCGGGTCGCCATAGGTGAGGATCAACCGCGCCAGTGCCGGGTGCGACGTCCACCGCACGGCGATACCGCCTTCGGGTCCGCGCAACCGAGATGGCAATCGGCGCTCGCCTCCCGGCAGCACCAGCGTGAGCGGGCCGGGCCAGTGCCGCGCCGCGAGGCGTGAGGCGTACCCGGTGAGCTGAATGTCGTAACGTGCGACCATGTCGCTCGACGCGACGAGAATCAAAAACGGTTTGCCCGGCGGACGCGACTTGAGGCGTACGAGCGCCGACACGGACTCCGCGTCAACGGCGCCGCCGAATCCGTACACGGTTTCGGTGGGATACGCGAGCACGCGTCCCGCGCGCAGGTGCGCGATGGTGGCCGACATCGATTGCTCGATTTCCGCCGGCGACCAGAACGGGACGGCGAGCGGCGGCGCGGTCATTGCGGCGCGAGGGCCAACGCCTCGACGCGCGCGAAGTCGGCTTCCTCGGTGATCTTGATCGCGCGCTCGCTGCCGCGCACGATCGCGACCGGCATGCCTAACCGCTCGCAGAGCGCGGCATCGTCGGTGGCGCGAATGCCGTGCGCGAGTGCGTCGGCGTAGGCGCGCTCGATCATGTCGCGCGGAAAGGCTTGCGGCGTTTGCGCGCGCCACAGGTGCGCGCGGTCCACCGTTTCCACCACGCGATCCGCATCGTTCACGCGCTTGAGCGTATCGGTCATTGGCACGCCGGCCACGGCGCCCGAACCCGTGCGCGCGACGGCGATCACGCGGTCGAGCGTCTCCGCGTCCATGAGCGGGCGCGCGGCGTCGTGGATTACGACGATGCGCACCTCCGGCGGCAGGTCCGTTAGGCCAGCGTACACGGAATCGCCGCGCTCGCGTCCGCCCGCGGAGACGAGGAGCCGGTCGACATCGCATTGAAAGATCCACGGCGGCGGATCACCGGCGTGCGAGCGCGGCAGCACGGCGATCACGACGGCGACGTCGCTGCGCTCCATGCACCGCTGCACGCTGTGCAGCAGCATCGGCTTGCCGGCCACCCATCGAAACTGCTTCAGCTCCGTGCTTCCGGTGCGCGAGCCCGTGCCGGCCGCGACGATGATCACGCCGACGTCGGCAGTCGATGCCGTGTCCACTATCCTTCCCGTTTCGCGCTGTAGTTCTCGAATCGCGTGTACGACTTGTGGAAGAACAGGTTCACGAATCCGATCGGCCCGTTGCGCTGCTTGCCCACGATCACTTCGGCGCGGCCCTCGAGCGAGTTGCCGTCCTTGTCCGTTGGGCCGTCGTAGACTTCCTGCCGATAGATGAACATGACGAGATCGGCGTCCTGCTCGATGGCGCCCGACTCGCGCAGGTCGGACAACTGCGGCCGGTGGTCGCCTGCGCGCTGCTCGGGCGCGCGAGAGAGCTGCGACAACGCGATCACGGGTACGTTGAGCTCTTTGGCCAGCGCCTTGAGCGAGCGCGAGATGGCGCTGATCTCCTGCTGGCGGCTCTCGGAATTCGGCCCCGCGATGAGCTGTAGGTAGTCGACGATCACGAGCTCGATCTTCGCGTCCGCGCGGAGACGACGCGCCTTGGAGCGGATCTCGAGCAGCGAGATGCCGGCCGTGTCGTCGATCCAGATCGGCGCGGCGCTCAACGTGCCGGCGGCGCGCGCCATGCGCGTGAAGTCGTCGTCGCGCAGCATGCCTTTGCGCAATCGTTGGGCATCCACGCGCGCCTCCGACGTGAGCATGCGCTGGACCAGCGCTTCTTTGCTCATCTCGAGCGAGAAGAGCGCCACCGGCGTGTGCTTCTCGATAGCCGCGTGCTGCGCGATGTTGAGGACTAACGATGTCTTGCCCATCGACGGCCGCGCCGCGACGATGACGAGATCGGCGTTCTGGAATCCGGACGTCATCTCGTCGAGATCGGCGAAGCCGCTCGGCACACCGGTGATGGTCTTCCCGCCGCGCTGCAGCGCTTCGATGCGCTCCATCGTCGGCCACATCAGCTCTTTGATGCGCGTGAAGCCCTGCATGCCGCGCTGCTGGCTCACCTGGAACACACGCTGCTCGGCGTCGTCGAGGAGATCGGCGGCGGTGGAGCGTCCTTCGTATGCCTCGGTGATGAGCGCGGTGCACGTCTCGATGAGGCGGCGCTGCAGCGCCTTCTCTTTGACGATGCGCGCGTGGTACTCGACGTTCGCCGAGGTCGGAACCGCGTCGACGAGATACGCGATGTAATCCTTGCCGCCTGCGATCTCGAGGTCGCCGCGACGCGCCAGCTCGTCGGCGAGCAGGAGTGGATCGACTACATCGCCCCGCTCGATGATCGCGACCATCGCGCGAAAGATCCGCCGATTCCGTTCGCGATAGAACATCGTGTCGTCGACGTGCTCGGTGGCGCGCAGGATCGCATCCTGGTCCATGAGCATGGCGCCCAACACGGCGGTTTCCGCCTCTTCCGAGTATGGGGGACGGCGTTCGCCTTGGCGATCACTTTCGGACGCCATCGAGGAGTCGACGAGCGAGCTGGACATCTTCCCAGGTTGGTCGCTTCCAAGCGGGATTGCGGAGGAGCGCGGCCGGGTGATAGGTGACGACGACGGGAATCCCG
>Ga0070679_100003977_pt1 | contig 13613 bp, 12 predicted proteins | sample KBSC63BmetaG_FD_65652 | JGI IMG/M metagenome (GOLD analysis project Ga0070679, IMG submission 65652) | Corn rhizosphere microbial communities from Kellogg Biological Station, Michigan, USA - KBS C6-3B metaG | ecosystem: Host-associated > Plants > Roots > Rhizosphere | place: USA: Michigan... | reverse complement strand
AAGGTTGGTGCCGCCGCCAAGCCGTTCCCGAATCTCAAGAGCAGCGCCAGCATCTCTGCAGCTGCCGTCCAGGTGAGAACCATGAAGGCAGCCTACAAAAAGCAGCTCCGCGAAATCAAGGCTTCTTTCGCCAAATCGCAACGCAAGACCCAGAACACGATCGACAGCATGCAGGCGCAGCTGGATCGTTATGCTGATCAAGAAGATCGCCGTAGCCAGGCGTCAATTCCCACCGAATTGCACAATCTGGCTGCGAAGGTCAATATCGATCTGCATGACATCAAGGCCAGCGGCCAGAAGCTGACAGTCAATCAGGTCGACTCCATGTTCGCCGCCGCGGGCTTGGATCTCGATCCCACGCAACGCATGGCAATGAAGAATCGCCTGCTTCAGGCAGGGCTGATGGAACAAGGTGAAGTCGTTCGAGTAAATTAGTTGACACGATAGTGTCGCAACTTTCTTAGGAAGGAGTTTCTTCGATGGGTGACGTGAAAACAGGGCGCTTCGTTGGTACCATCAGCGCAGCCGCCGACTATCTCGCACCGGGCGCTATCGAGGTCAATCGGTACCAGGCTGAAATTCTAGACTTGGTACGTCGTCGTTTTTACCTCGGTCAACGCATCAACCAAGTGCCCGCAACTGGCCAGCCGTCTCGTTACTTCGAGCAGCTTGGAATTCCATCGGCTCAGTACACTGATCCACGCGTGATCAGCGTGACTGCGTCGCAACCGACTCGCGTTGAAAAGACTATCACGCTGAAGGCTATCGTAGCTCAGCTGAACTATTCGATGTTCGACGTGGAAGTCAACCAGCAGCAAGGACAGTTCGCTTACCTGGAAGCGAAAGATCTTACCGACGCAGTTGACTCTGTGCTGAAACAGCACGACTTGGGTCTCTGGGTTGGTAACGACACCAGCTTGACGGTGCCGACCACCACGCAGTATGCAGGCATCTCCGGTCAGATTCTGAACGCAGCTGCGGTAGGTACGCCTCCCGCCGGCTTCTCTCAGAACGTTCCGATTGCCGGTAATGCGTCCTTGGTCGATTCCACCAAGACCCAGGTTGCAAAGATGGTCAGCCGCACCGACTTCGAGGTCAAGCCTTCAGGCTTCTATGGCAACCCCATGGGCCTGGATCTGTTCGACCAAGAAGCCAAGACGTTGCAGTTGTACTACAACGAAACAGAAGTCGTACCTGGCGTGATCGTGAAAGCAATTCCGACGCAGGCCGGCTTGCTGCCGTTGATTCCAGATGCTGGTCTCCCGGTCCTGGCACAGGGCACGGGTAAGTTCCAGTACGAGTTCTTCATCCTCTCTGAGGAATTCGTTGAGTACCACTGGCTGACGTCGCCGGTGCCACGTGTGTTCCAGTTGGGCTTGCTCAGCAATCTCGCCGCACAGTTCGTAATCATCAAGTTCGGCGCAGTCGTTGCCAAAGCAGCCAGCTATGCACACAGCCACCTGTACACTGTCCGCTAGAAATTAGTGGTAGCGATGCAAACGAGGGCTCCCTATCTTCCAAGTGGGGAGCCCTTTTACTGAGGACTTAATGAACGGACCATTCAGACCACGGTACATCTTGCCCCAGGAACTCAGTGCATATGGTCTGCCTGATCCGTCTGCCGTTCCAAATATCATGACGTTGGTCGATCGGGCTAGTGCATTGATCGATGAACACTGTGGTAGAACAGACGGCAATGGTAATGGTTCGCTGGTTTATTCAACATACATCGAACGGCTTCTGCTCCAGGCTTCTGGTCGCAATATTCTGCGTGTAAGCTTCAAGCCGTTGGTTCCAATTAGTTCGGATACGCTGACTACGATCCAGTTATCAGGATCAGTCAAGCCGAACACGTTCGATACGTTCGCGACAGTCAATTCAATCGTTAGGCCTGATAACACGCTGTCGCCGATTATTGGTATCTCAGGTCGTTATGGCTACGCTCGACGTGGTCAGTCGATGATCTATCCAGATTTGAACTATGGGATGAACCTGTTGCAAGTAGCCAGTTTCTTTGGTGGTCCTCCGGGTTGGACTCCTATAGATGCTACAGGCGTTGATTGGGATCGTGACTCTGGTGAGCTTTGGATACCAGCTGGCATCTATATGAGCCAGTATACGGAGATCATAGTCTGCTACAACTCAGGCTACAATCCGTTGCAGATGCCTAATCCCATCAAACAAGCTACTGCCATGTTGGTAGGCAACTTTTTAGCAAGGCCAGCTTCAGGTGTTAAGGGCGTGAGTGTCCCAGGTGCAATGAACGTGACATTGACCGATGATTTGATTGACACCACGATCGACAATATGTTGATGCGTTTCAAAAATGTAATCGCTTACTAGGACTTATGGGCACTGGCATCAATCCCGGACTTAGATTCGTCTATGATCAACAGACGCAGTTCGCAGCTTCTGGCTTGCCAGTCTTTATTGTCATTAACAATTTTCCTGATGCGGATGCTTCTGGTCAGGCGCTAGGCTACATGGAGATGGGCGAGCCGTTAGAGGTCGCAGATCCTGTTGATCCGGATACAGTAGGTATCCAGGATATACAGATTGTTCCACAGCCCGTGGTCAAGGAAGCCACACAGCGTAATGTAGGCGTAGACTTTTCGAAGTTAAATGCAGGTTCAAAAGTAATCTGGGTTTCGCACACGTTCGTGCTTCAGCAAATGGAGGCATTGAACATTACCGACCCGACTACTATTTGGAAAGATTGGAATGGGAATAAGGTGGTAGGAATTCGATATGACAATAGATTGTATTCCATCGAGGTTCCATATCATGAAGACGTTGGTGGAGAAATATTCCGTTGGCGTCTGATATGTAACTTCGTTGACGTACAGTCGCAGGGGGCAGAATGACAGTAAAAGACCAAGTCGTAGTTCGCAGGAAGGTCCATTCATTTCCTACCACGAACCAAATTCGCGTAGGCACGATATTGGCCTTCCAGGATGCCGGGGGACGGCAGGACGACAAAGGCGATTTCGCACTTGTCTCTTTTCCAGGTCCCGGTGGCGTTGCAAAACGTGAAGTACACTCCATCAGTACCTTGGAACCGGTTTCCGAACGCTTCAAGCGATCTTCGGTGCAGATCAACCCTGCTTTCCGACAGATCGGGAATCGAATGATTTAAGGTAGTATCCAAATTTCATTTGTAAAGGAGCTTCACATCAATGGCAAAGTCAACTCAAGTAATCACCGACTTGACAACCGTCGCTACCGGAACGTTCAGTGCGACGAGCTTGTCGAACTCCATTGCCGCGGCAGGTCCGATTCAAGATCTGCCTGGCAACGCCGCCATTGCATTGCTCAAGGCCCAGGAACTTCTGGTACTGTGCAATGCCATGCTTCAGGTCATCGACGCCGGCGATTCACTTAAGACCCAGGTCCAAGCTGTACACGACGTATTGGTCTAGACCGATGTTGTATCCACCTAGCTCGATCTATCCGACGGGCATGTTCGATCGTCTCGACGTGTTTTTACTCGAGCTCGAACAGCACGACAAAACGATCTTTGCTGGTGTGGTGGTCGAAGGCCCAGGTGCAGCCTATTGGGCGAATTGGGAATGGGGAAACACTAGGCAAACCAAGCCAGGCCCGAAGACGGTGCTGGGCACTAATCCCGACGGCACAACCGTTTGGTTATCTGCTCAAGCACCGTTCGGGTTTATTCGCATAAACACTGCTAGTTTCTGGGATGCTGTTGACTACGTCATGAAAGACGTAGACTTCAACCAGCCAGATGCGAAGTCAATCACCAGAGTATTAGAAAACGCAGCCAAGAAGATCAGTAAGTTAATGACCCAAATTATCCAGGACTCAGCTCCTAGGGATACAGGCGAGTTGGCTTCAGACATTCACCCGGTAGATCCAGGTGATTCGATATTGGATAGTGACGACACAGATCCATTTGAGACTCTGTTGTTGGAGGAATAAGAAAATGAGTAATCAGGTTGTAGATCAGAAAGTTATAGATCTTTTACCTAGTCTGAATTTCCGGAATCAAAAGTTATCCGGTGCAGACTTCAGCGGCAAGTCTCTGAAGAAGGCCAACTTTCGCGGTGCGTCGTTAGCAGGGGCCAAGTTCGTAGGCTGCAATCTCACCTACGCTGACTTCGAGAACGCTAATCTCTGTGGTGCAGACTTCACCGATGCAATCCTGCACCGAACGAATTTCAAAGACTGTGATCTTTCACAGACCAACATGGCTGCGAAGGACATGTTCGGTTGCACGATCACGCTGGAATGCAAATCGTTTCAAGGCATGAAGCTGCTTCCAGGCTGGTGGTGGGGCTGGTTGTTCTACGCACTACTGATGGTCCCGCCGACCAAGGATGCTGAGGATCGTTTAATCGAGTGCATGGGCATTGAACGCTACTCTGTCTTGAAGAAGCAATACGCAACCCGGAGGTTGTGAGTGTCGAGCCCAGCCTACAGTCCGACAACGTTACTGGACGGGGTCCAGTCTCATTATCAACACGTCAAGGCCAGGATAAAGCAGATGAACTCATCTCGCCTGGTCAACGGAATCATGGACGCTCAGTCCTGGCCACCTGCGGAGGTCAAGACTGAGTCGTTCTATGTTCTGACGCTGTCGGATGTGAACAACAAGAATCTGAGCACTACTGCTAATCCTGGCGCCGTTAGGTACATCCAATGGATTTGGATTATCGTCGGCAAAGACATCGCTCCAGGTTCTAAAGTGCGTGGTGCCAATCGTGGTGATCGCTTCGTTATTCAGCAGACAATGGAAGCGGAACTTTTATGTGGGTTGTATCCCAAATATACAGAAAAGAAATCTTGGGCGATGAACTCCAGTGGTCTTTGGCTAGGAACTTCCAAGACACCGCCAGAGTTTATCAATTGGTCGTTCTCCAAGATTCTCAAGAAAGTGGATAAAGGATCAGGACTGGTGTACGGCACAGCATCCGTTGAATTGGTAGATATGTTCGATCAGATTCCCGCGTAAGGCGGGTCTACAATCAAAGGAGTTTAGAGTATGTCTCTGCCTCGTTCATTAGTACAGCCATTTCGCAAAAACACCCTAGTCATAGGGGCGGGATGGCGCGCGTACTTCGCTCCATACAACGTCGCGTTGGGTTCTGGACAAGCCAACACGGTGCTGGGTCCTACAATCCTTGACCTTACCCAAGGTCCTTACGATCAGAACCAGGTCCTGCCTGCTGGGTGGTACGACTTAGGCTGGATCAAAGACTTCAAGCTCACGCCTGCTACCAAGATCGGATCAGTTAGATCTGGTTACCGCGGCGCCATTCGCGCCCAGTACAGAGGCGAGCTCGGAGAAAGTTTCGAGTTCAAGTTCCGTGAATCGGCCAGAATGCAATGGAAGGTGTCTACTGGCAATACCATCTTCAACTTGCTCAAGGGTGTTACTCCGACGACAGTTGGTCCTTTGTCGGCGTCAGGGGCACCAGCCACAGCGATGGTATCTTACACCGCTGGTTCGTCTCCGTGGGGACAAGGTGGAGGCGTTGCTCCGACCTTGACCGTGGCCTCGGCTTCAGGTGCGAACATCTCAGTCGGTTCGTATATCGTTTGCGACATCGACTACAATACGTCCAACTTTGGTTACGTCGGTGATGCCGGCGCACCAGTCTTTCCGAACGCAGTCACAGACGTTGACTACATCAGAAAGACGTCAGACTACGTTGCCCGCGTCACTGGCGTTGCTGGCAACGTGTTGACTCTTGACCTACCGTTCATCGGCGGTGGTTCAGGTTCGCCAACAGGCTTCACTCAGCCGCAGGCAGGCTCCAAGGTCCAGGCAATCAGTGGTTGGGTTTCCCGTGAAGGTTCAACAGGCATCACAGAATGGACGGGATTGTTCCTGATGGACACGCTCGATCAGGCTCAGATCGCCGTCTATTATCCGCATATCTCTATTGCACAGAACCGAGACGTTGCTTCGGACTGGGCGATTGAGAACATCGGAACCACAGACCTAGGCGGTCATGAACTCGATGCTAGCTACCAGGCTCTGGCATTCGATGATCCTCTTGACGGTCAAACGGCTGTGGGCTACAAGGTATTCTATCCACGTCCGCTGCAGAACGTCGGCTTCTAATTTTGCAGGTATGCCCCCAAGCATACCGTAGCGTACAAAGGGGTTGGTCAGCTGACAGGTCGTTTGTTGGCCGACCCCACTTTTAGAACTGGTTATACAAGACTCGAATCTGTTACAAGGAGATACCACATGTCAACCACCGCCTCACCAGATGTAGCACTCGCCTCTGCTCCTGAACTAACTCCCATTGACAAGATCCGTGCGCAGATAACTGAGGAAGTAACTCGCACGTATGAACAGAAGTTTGCTTTGTGGCAGCAAAAAGAATTCGCTGACTACAAGGCTTCGCAAAACGAGCAACTTGAGATACTGGTTGCTGATTACATGGCCAAGCAAGAAGAGGCTCGCAAGCCACTTACTACCGAGCAGATCCAGGATCTTTTGGCTCAAGAGTATGTTAAGTTCGAGGTTCCGGTCGAGGTCGACGAAGAAGTTAAAAAGTTTCGCATACGTGAACTTCCGGCTTCGTGTGAAGAACAGTTCTACAAAGAGTTCATGAATGTGCTTAAGGAGCATTCCAGTGAGCTTGCAGCTTTAGATCAGGCCGTCATGGACATGCCTTTTGAACAAAAGCTTCTAAAGGTCATGAGCATGTTCAGTACGTCTTTCGATCTGTTGCCATCGGCTGTGGCTTTGATCTTGAATTGGGATGGTAAAGATCCAATCATCAACAAGACTTGGGTAAAGAACCATATGAGCTCACATCGTATGTGGACAATCATCAATGCTCAGATGGAGGTCAACAAGCTTCGGGATTTTTTATCTCAACTCTTCCAAAGTGGGACGATGGCGACGATGATGACTTCCAAAGCTCCCATCCTGCAATCGCCGGCGCAGCCAGTCAGATAGAACTGCTGCACATGCCACTTAGGGAGATTAGATCCAGGTTCACGTTATCAGAGTTGTATATCATAGGCTGGCGTTCGATGGAAACCCAGCACTTGATGAAAATGCAAACGGAACAAGCTAAAGAAGGCACCAAGTCTAGTGCAGGTGAGAAGCGTAAACGTAAAGAGGTAGGCTCTGGTAGAGAATGGCCAGACCACCTTTACAATGAGGATGGAGAAGTAGATCTTCGTCGAGCAACTGGCGATGAAGCCTACAATTTTTTCCAACGTCAAGGTATTACGCTACCTACTATGCCTAGGAGTCACTAATGGCAAACGATCCGACCAAACAGCTACTGGTCAAACTTGGTATCTCCACTTCCGATTGGAAGCGAGCTGTTCAAGATATCAAGTCACAGCTCCAGGCTGTCAATGACCAGGCCAAGGCTGACTTCGCTGCTAAGCAGGCTCTAGCTAAAAAGGAGCTTGATCTCACCAAGCAGCAGGTCGCAGAAGAGAAACGTCTGCAGGCCGAAGCCAGGTCTACGGCTGAGATCGAAAAGGCCAAGATCTCCTACCATCAGGCGCAGGCTGCTGCTATGAAGACCAAGGCAGCAGCTGCCGCTTTGGAATCTGCTGAAGCTAAAAAGCTAGGCGTTATTGCTCAGGCTAACGCTACAATAGATAAAGCTGCGGCCGCTTCCAAGTCTGCTGCCATTCTTGCTCAAACAGTTGAAATCAAAAAGCAACAGGCTGAGCAAACTGCTCAGTTAGCTATTCAACGTCAGCAGATCGCTCTTGAACAACAAAAACTTCGTCTCCAGAAACAACAGTCTGCAGGCGGAGGTGAGCGTGGAGGTGGTGGTCTAGGTGGTGCTCTGTCTTCTATCACTGGCGGAATTGCCAATATGTTTGGTGGTGGTCTCGCCGGAGGCATAGCTTCAGGCGTATTGGTCGGTGGTGGTGTTACTGCCATGATCGAAGCTAGTATGGCTTCTATCGAGAAGCTGGTCGACAAGTTAAAAGAAGTAGTCAAGAGCGACGGCCCACTGATGCAACTGGAAGAGCAATTCCAGAAACTGGGCAAGGCTGCGGGACTTGATACTGAAAAATACTTCGATCAGTTATCTGAAGCTACTCGTGGTCTGGTCAACAAGACTGAGACGTTGCGGCTTGCTAATCAGTTTCTTCAGTCGGGTATGAAGGTCTCGACTGGTGATATGTTAAAGATGACGGAAGCGACAGTAGCTCTTGCTCGCGGTCAAGGCAAGGATGCTACTGATGCAGTCAATGCTCTATCCAGGGCTATGCTCACTGGCCGCTTCCAAACGTTGTCAATGGTCACAGGTATTCAGCGCGCTGATCTACAGTTGCGTGGTCTGTCTGCAGGTGCATCTAGTTCGGAACGTGCTACTGCCCAGTTCAATCTCGTCTTAGCTGCCTTAGAAAATAGATTGCAAAAGGTAGGCGAGCCAGCTCTTACGTTCACTGAACGCTTGAAACAGTTGCAGGTTGCACAGACACAGTTCTTGCAATCAACTGCCCAAGGATTTGTTCAATCTCCAGGCATGCAACAGTTCTCTAAGTTGCTAGGCGACATTGTTACTAAGCTCACTCAGGCTAAAGGCTTCGCTGAAAAATTAGGTTACAGTCTAGGTCAAGCGTTTGGCGCTGCTATGACTGTCCTACGCGACTGGGGTGCATTGGTCGCAGATACATTCGGTGAAGTTAAAAAGATGATCGACTATCTGTCCACCAAAGGTGGCGGACATGATGACAAGAGCGATTGGCTCACGAACACAGCTGACCGTTTGACTAGTATCCGTGGTCTCATCTTTACGCTTTACAACATCTGGTTGAGCTTTGATGGTCTGGTTCGTCGTACTGGTGCTTACTGGAAGAATCTCTTTGGCGAGATCAAGGCCCAGTTTGACATACTGCATGACCACAGATCGTTTGGTGAGATCGACAAGCAATATGGTGCGAGCTACGCTAAGGATGAAGCTAGCATCAATGCCGACATTCAGAAGCGCGGTCAGGCCATGGTTGATATGCTCAATCAAGGTCCTGCTGCTATTGCTTCAGGCACGACTGGCTCAGGTACATCCACAGATCCTGCCAATCTTCAGGCTGCACAACGCAAAGCTCAGTTGATGTTGCAGTTGAAGCAGGCCACAGCTAAACAAGAACTAGAGATTGTTAAAGAACGTGTCGAGCAAGAAAAGATTCTAAATGAGCAGGCATTCGACGATGGCAAGAAACAAATCTTAGCTTATGTCGCTGCTCGTAAGACTGAAGAGCAAGAACTTTATAATGCCAAGGTTCGTGAGATCAATTTAGAAAAGCAAGCTAAGCTTTCTGAAGTTACAACTCAGGCCGGTCCGGGTGGGCATCTCACGGGCGATGAAGCAGCAATTAAACGGCAGACAATTGACAAAGAAACACAGACTGCTTTGCTGGCTGCTAAGGCTGACTACAATAATAAGGTTGCTGCTTTAGATAAACAGCTGACTGATGATCTGAACGCTGCTGCTAGGACGCGTGAACAATCAGATCTCAAGATCACGCAAGAAGGTCTTGAGAAGCGTAAGATACTACTCGAGGCTGGATTCAAATCTGGCCAGGTTTCTGCTGATGAGTACATTCAGGATAAGAAGCAGTTAGCCTTAGAAGAGTACAACGCTACTGTCGCCTCTATTAATGAGCGCTTCAAGTATGAGAAGCAGACCAATGAGAACTTGGCTAAGATGGCCGAGGAGAAGGTTGCTGCCAATAAAGCCTATCAACAGCAGATTACAGAGACTGATGCTAGTGCCGATCAGGTCAGGCTGCAAGCTGCTGAACGCTACTACAAGGCATTGGAAGGCTACTTACAGTCTGCCTTGAATGCTAGTCGCACTCCTGGTTCTGTTTCAGGTAAAGGTGTAAATACTGCTATTACCAGTCTCATCGGGGCAGAGCAATCTGCTATCGCTGAGTATAAACAACAGCTGGCTAGCATAGCATCATCTCCAGGTAGTCCGCAGGCTCAGTCTCAGCAATGGTTGGAGATCAGTGCTAAGATCAATGATGCCAACGCCAAGTTGCAACAGTACTATAGATTACTGAACCAGAGCAAAGATATCATGACTCCTCTGGCTGGTATCTTTGGTTCTATTTCATCTGGCTTTGGTTCTTTAAAACCTGGGCTAGGTAATGTTCTAGGTACAGTTAGTGGTGTGTTTGGCTCCATTGGCCAGATGAACCAGAACAAAGGCGCTAACAATAATCCTTGGTCGGAGATTGGTCAGTCGATCGGTAACATTTTCAATAGTGATGACAAAGATAGTCTGGGCACAAAGTTCGAAGATCTAAGTAAAGCAATAGGCCCAGCTATCAAAGCTGTCGGTGGTTTTGCTCAATCCATTCTCGGCGCCAAGGACGCAGTCTCCGGTGCTGCTGGTGGTGGTATGAGTGGTGCTGGCTTAGGTCAGTCTCTATCTGCTGGCACTGCATTAGGTCCGTGGGGCGCTGTGATTGGAGGCGTTGCTGGTGGCATCCTAGGTGGCATCATGGGCCACAAGGCTGCACAGCTGCAGCAAGAGATTACAGACTTCAATCAGAAGATGAAAGACATCGCTCAGTCCATGCAAGATGGTGCTACCAAGATGGGCGATGCCATTATCCAGATGAAGGATGTTGAGCAGGCTGCAATCTCACAGTTGGGTAGTTCTAAGAAAGGTAGACAGCAACTACCACAGTTGATTGATCAGTACAATCAACAGATTCAGGCTTTGATCGAACAGCAAAAGACTCTGTTGGATCAGTTGAGGCAGCAGAATGAAATCCTTGAGGCACCAGGACCGTTCCAGCAATACCTGAGTTCGTTAGATTCAATCATTCAAAAGTACGAACAGTTCGCATCTGCTGCCGCTGGCAATGCTGAGGCTGTAGCTCAAGCTAATAAATTCTTAGCGTTGAGCTTGCAACAATATGCCACGACGCAACAGAATCAGTTGAATCAAGCTGAAGAAGATGCCATCAGCAACGCATTGAACTTGAACAATCTACTTACGCAGCGTCAGCAGTTGTTAGAGAACACAGCTAGTCAAGAAGAACAAATTCTTGGCCAAGGCGTTCTTTCCAGGACGTCGACTGCTGCCAGTAAGTCTTTGCAGATATCAGACTTGATGGCCAACGAGCAGCAGCAGATGGATCAATTGAATCAACAGATTGCTGTCGCTCAGTACAGATTCAATATTGAACAAAAGATCTTCGGTCTGACCAATGACTCGACTTCGTTGCAGATGCAGTTGGTCAAATTGCAAGAGGATCAAATCCAGCAACAGACTGACGGTGTCGTTGCTTTACAAAAGTTGGTGCAAGAATTAAACAGTGGTACGTTGGCATCTGCTCTGGCTAGTGGTGACGGCTCAACTGCTTTCGATATCTTGTTGGCAGCTATGGGCTTCTCAACAATTAAGAATTTCTCGCCAACAGTTCCAACACTGACTCCAGGTGTGCCGATTGGTTCTTCGCCATATGCTGGACCTAATAGCAATGGCCTATCTGGTACTGCAGCAACTGGTGGTAGTAATGTTCCAATGTATCCCAGCTATGCTACAGGTGGGTACATCGGCTACGATCAGATCGCCAATTTACACAAGGGTGAGTTGGTCTTGAACACGCAGCAGGTCGATGCCTTGATTGGTAAGAGTAGTGGCGCAGGTCTTGGTGCAGAGGCACAAATGCATGCTATGGCTACTGCCCGAATTGGTGCAGAGGCTCAGTTGCTTAAGGCCAAAGCAGCACAGTCCAAGTTGGACATGATGCACATCGACAAGATCAATACGCTACTTACCAGTATGAGGTCTGCTGGTATCACTGCCAGTGGTGCTCTTGAAGATATGTTGGTCTCAGTCTATGGTACTCGCGGTCGTTATGGTAGCGGTGGTTTCAATCGCGAGCACCTGTGAAGTACAGCTACCTAACCCTAGATACTAATTCCGTGTAGTAATAGCACCTTGAACCAATACTCAGCACCACGAGGCATGTCACAATGCAGGTTTTAATCAATAATGGATCAGGTTTTTCCGACTACACTCGCTACGTACTGTCTGGCTCTCTTCAGATCGAAGACAGCATCAATGTTCCAACGTTGTTGAACTTCTCTCTTGGTAACATTGACAACCTGTTTGTGGTCCCGAAACTTGGTTCTTATGTCAGGGTTGTTAGCCAGAAGTATATTGGCATGAATGCTCTGCTTCAATCCCAGGCATTCGATGCTGCCAATTGGGGAGTTGCTCCTGTCTCAGGTGGTACGTTTGTTACAGCCAATGCCGGGTTGTCTCCAGATCGTCAGCAGACTGCAGACCTGCTTACATTTGGTACTAAGGCTGTCAATGCGACTGATGGCTTTTTTCAAATAGTTCCTGTAAATCCCAATGGCTCATCGTTTGCATTTTCTGTGTGGCTACGATCTCAGTCAGGGAACCAGCCAGTGGAATTGGTTATTGAAGACAATCCATTTACTGGCAGTATTGCTGGTGGACAAGTTACTGTTACACCTACGTGGCAAAGGTTTGTTGTAAGCGGCTTCAATCCAGGCACTTTGAGTTCGCAATTGCGTGTGTGGGTACGTGCGCCATTTGGTACAGCCTTATCTGCATATTCTGTATTCGCTTGGGGTGCTCAGTTAGACGTTGCTCCGTTAAGACAATTTGCCATACCGCCTAGCACCTACACGCCAACGACTACTGTTGCTGTTGGTTCGCCAGGTACAAATCTTCTGTTGAACTCTCAGCAAATAGATCAGTCGCCCTGGGTAAACAGTGTAGGTGGTGCAGGCTTAGCTCCTGTAATTACTCCAAATTTTACCGCTGCCCCAGACACTAGTGTAACTGCCACACGTCTGCAGTTGTCACTTAACGGCGGTGCAACTATAAATGATTTTTCAGGAAGAAATCAGTTTTTCAATACCGTGCCAGGAAACGTATATATTGCGTCAGTCTGGTTGAAGACTAATGATGGTAGTACCAAAAAAGTTTTAGTTGAGACTGCCTCAGGATCTCCAGGTAATAGGCTTGTTACAGTCACGCCTCAATGGCAAAGGTTTACAGGCCTAGCATGGACAGCTACAGGTCCACAAGGCGATTGTATTATCAGATTGCGTGGTGCAACTGGCAGCGATGCTACTGCTGATATTTCAGCGTGGGGCGCTCAGGTTGACCAAGCTTCTGTACCTAGTTATTATACTGTCACAACTAGTGCTGCTATACCAAATCGGGCAGCACGAGTTCTAGCTACAGGCTTTGTGACCAATGAACCTGTCAAGGATTATCTAGGTCTAGGTCAAGCTGCTGGCGCACAAGGTAGCTTTGGTTATCCTAGCGGCGCCAATGCCGGCTTCCAGATGTTCGAGTTCAGAGTGCAGGCTACATCTGATGAATGGTTGTTGAATACGCACACTATTCCATTCATCCCTGCACTAGTCAATTCTTCGCAAGGTCAGATTCTGAAGACTGTAGCTCAGTCGCTGTTGCCGTCTTATCCGTACGATTACAGTGGTGTACAGGACGGCGATGTTATTCCGTTTTGGGAATATGATCCACAAGTATCATGGGCAGATCTAGCCAAGCAATTCGGTGATGCATCTAGGTATCGTTACAAAGTTCTCGATGGCAAGATAACCTACGTTCCATTTGGTGATACAGGGCTGG
>Ga0070679_100003976_pt1 | contig 13614 bp, 12 predicted proteins | sample KBSC63BmetaG_FD_65652 | JGI IMG/M metagenome (GOLD analysis project Ga0070679, IMG submission 65652) | Corn rhizosphere microbial communities from Kellogg Biological Station, Michigan, USA - KBS C6-3B metaG | ecosystem: Host-associated > Plants > Roots > Rhizosphere | place: USA: Michigan... | reverse complement strand
GACGACAGGGCGCCGATCGAGCGGCTTACGGCGCTGTGGCGCGCCTATGCGCCGGAGGCCGACGCTTTCGTCCAGCGGGCGATCGCGCCGGATGATGCGCCCGGCTTCGGCGCCGCCGACCGGGCGCCCTGAACGGCGCTGCCGATCATCCCAGAATCTCGAAATGCGCCTCGGTCGGCTTCAGATGGAGGCCGCTGATCGGCACGATGTCCTGCGGGCAGGCCGAGAAGGCGATGATGAGATCCATCTCGGCGCGCAGCGATACATGGCTGCCTGGCGGCGCGACCGCCGGCTCGAAGGACAGGGCCATGCCACGCCCGACCGGGATGTTCATGAAGAGGTTGAGCGGGGCCGGCGTCTCGGGCGGCGTCAGGCCAAGCTCGCGCAGGGAATCGGCGAGATTGTCGGTGCAGTTGTCGTGGTGGCCTTTGACCCCCAATCCCTCATAGCGATAGCGGTCGCAGGCCGCCATCAGCATGTCGTGGATGCCGCCCGAATTGTCGTCGAGGAAGGTCAGGATCGGCCGCCGGCGATTGGTCAGCATGGCGTCGCCCGGCGCCGGGATCACCTTCAGCAAGTGCGGGCGCGTGTGTTCCATGGACATGAATTCGTTGAGATCGGCGCGATTGAAGGCCCAGGTGTCGACGACCTGCTGACCATGCGTGTTGATGATTTTGATCGTCTGGCCCTTGGTGACGAAAGCGGCCCTGCCCTTGCGCGCCTGGATGGTGATCTGCGCCATGTCTTTCGCTGCCCCTTCGCGATGCCGTGCCCGGATGCTCCGGCACGATCATATCGCGATGCGTCTCCCGGTCCAGCCGAAGACACAAATGCCGGTTCGATTCCGATCGAGGTCGCGCTAGCATGGCACGGGACGGAAACAGCGAGGGCAGGATGGATCTGCAGCTCAAGGGTCGAACGGCGCTGGTTACCGGTGCCAGCATGGGGATCGGCCGCGCCATCGCCAAGGGGCTGGCGGCGGAGGGCGTCAAGGTGGCGGTCGTGGCGCGGCGCAAGGAATTGCTCGACACGCTTGCCGAGGAGATTGCGCGGGCCAACGGGCCGCGCGCGGCGATCATCGTCGCCGATGTCATGGCAGCCGACGCCGCCGAGAGGATCGGCGGCGAGGCGCTCGCCGCGCTCGGTCACGTCGACATCCTGGTCAACAGCGCCGGCGGCAGCCGCCCGCTGCCGCTCGACGCGCCGGAGGAGCGCTGGGAAGAGGCGATGACGCTCAACTTCACCCGCGTGCGCCAGCTCACCCATGCTCTTCTGCCCGGGATGATGGCGCGCAAATGGGGCCGCATCCTCAACATCTCGGGCAAATCGGAGCCCTTCGGGCTCAACGCCGCCTTCGCCGCCAAGGCCGCCATCCATGCCTGGGCCAAGGGGTTGTCGCGCGACGTCGGCAAGTTCGCAATCACCGTCAACTCGATCGCCCCCGGCCGCATCATGAGCGAGCAGATCCGGCGCAACTACCCGCCCGAGGAACGCAAGAAATTCTCCACCGAGGAAATCCCGGTCGGAGCCTATGGCGAGCCCGAGGATCTCGCGGTCCTCACCGTGTTCCTCGCCTCGCCGCTCGCCCACTACATCACCGGGACGGTCATTCCGGTCGATGGCGGGCTGCGGCGCTACCAGTTCTAGCGCCCGGCACGGGGGATGCTGTCGGCGATCAACTGGGCGCACGACCTCAAGGCCGCCGCCGACGCCTTCGCCGATCTGCCTTGCGTCTCCGATGGCGTCGACGAGCTGCGCTTCCGCGATCTCGCCGGGCTGGCCGGCGGGCTGGCGCACCGCCTTCTGGCGGTGGGTCTGGCGCCCGGCGAGCCGGTGGCGACGTGCTTGCGCAACGGTCTGCCGGCGGTGTGGGCGAGCGCCGGGGTGCGGCTGGCGGGCGCGGCGGAGACGCCGCTCAACCCGGCCTTCACCGAGGCGGAGCGGCGCTATTGCCTCGAGCTCGCCGGCGTGCGCCGCGTCGTCACCAGCCGGCGCGAGGCGGCGTTCTTCGCCGCGCTCGGCGCCGCCGTGATCGCCGTCGAGGACATCGTCCCGGCCCCGTTCGTCACCCTGCCGCCGGTGCCGAGCGCCGCCTGGGGACGGATCAGCTTCACCTCGGGAACCACGGGGCGGCCGAAGGCGATCGTCCATACGCACGGTGCGCGCTGGATCGCCAATCTGCTGCAGCGGGCGAGCTTCGCCGCCATGCCCGGGCCGGGCAGCCGCGTCCTGCTGATGACGCCGTTCACCCACGGCGCCGGCCTCCTCGCCGCCGCGTTTCTCGATCATGGCGCGGCCGTCGTGCTGCTTGACGGCGTCGATCCGCCGGCGGTCGAGCGGCTGCTGGCGAGCGGCACCATCGATCACGTCTTCGCGCCGCCGACCGTGCTCGCCAAGCTCGCAGCGACTTTCCCCGCTCGCCATTTCCCCGGCATCCGCGTCGTCTTCTGCGGCACGGCGCCGCTCACGCCGACGCTCTATGCCAGAGCGCGTGCGCTGTTCGGTCCGGTGGTCCGCATCACCTACGGCAAATCCGAGGTGGTCAATCCGATCGCCGTGCTGCCGCCGGCGGCGTGCGAGGCCTACTACCGCGACGAGAGCGGCGGCGCGGGGTTCTGTGTCGGCTGGCCGGGTACCGGCGTCGAGATCGCGATCCGCGGCGAGGACGGCGGCGATCTCGCGACGGGCGAGATCGGCGAGGTTCACCTCCGCGCCCAGCATATGCTCGCCGGGCTGATCGACGGCAGCGGCTTTCATGCGACGCCGGCGGGCGGCTGGCACGAGACCGGTGATCTCGGCCGCATCGATGCGCGCGGCCGCCTGCATCTCGTGGGCCGCACCGCCGACGTCATCAAATCGGGCGGCTACAAGATCCATCCCGAGGAAATCGAGACCGCGCTCGCCGGCAGCGCCGGAGGCGGCGCCGTCGCCGTCACCACAATGCCGTCGGAATACTGGGGCGAGGTCATCGTCGCTGTCGCCGAGGGGGCCCCGGCGGACTGGCCCGCGCACGCCGCCGCGGCGGCGGCGACGCTCGCCAAGTTCAAGCGGCCGCGCGCCTATCTCGTCCTCGACGCCCTGCCGCGCAATGCGCAGGGCAAGGTGCCGCGCGGCACGGTGCGCGAACGGCTGCTGGAACGCTATCGCCTGGTCGATGGCGCGCATCCGGTACTGGAGGAACGGTAGGGCGGCTACCCGCCGCCGTAGACCAGGTTTGGCAACCAGAGCGACAGGATAGGCACGTAGGTGATGATGCCGAGCACCAGCAGCAACAAGAGGATGAAGGGGAAGATGCCGCGGATCACCTCCATCACCGGGGCGTTGGAGATCGTTGCCAGGACGTAGAGATTGAGCCCGACCGGCGGGTGGACGAGGGCGATCTCCATGTTGTGGGTGAAGACGATCGAGAAATGCACCGGGTCGATGCCGAGGGGGCCGAGCACCGGCGCGAGGATCGGCAGCACGAGAAGCAGCGTCGCGGCGACTTCGAGAAAGCAGCCGAGAATCAGCAACAGCACGTTGATGGCGAGAAGGAATTCCCAGGTCTTGAAGTGGTTGTCGATGGTGAACTGGACGAGTTTCCCCGGGACGCCCGATTCGGTCATCCAGTGGCCGAAGGCGAGGGCGGTGGCGATGATGATCATGATAGTCGCGGCGCTCTTCACGCCGTCGGCGATGACGGCGAACGATTCCTGCCAATGGAACCCGCGATAGAAGAAGAGGCTGACGATGAGCGCCGTGACGGCGGCGAGCGCCGCCGCCTCGGTCACCGTGACGACGCCGCCATAGATGCCGACCGCCACGACGACGGGCACGGCGAGCGCCGGTAGCGCCCCCACCGTCACGCGCGCGATCTCGGACCACGGTTTCGGCGCCTCGCGCGGGAAATTGTGCTTGCGCGCATAATAGATGACCCAGGCGGCGAAGAGTGTCGCCTGTAGAAGGCCGGGCAGGATGCCGGCAAGGAAGAGCCGCGGCACCGATTGCTCGGCGACGATGCCGTAGAGGATGAGCGGCAGGCTCGGCGGGATGACGATGCCGATCGTACCCGAGGCGCCGATGACGCCGAGGGCGAAGGCGCGCGGATAGCCGCGCTCGATCATTGCCGGCAACAGGATCGTGCCCATCGCCAGGGCGGTCGCGACGCTCGAGCCGCAGATCGCCGCGAAGAGCGTGCAGGAGACGACGGTGACGAGGCCGAGCGAGCCCTGCAGCCCGCCGAACCAGGCGGTGGCGAGATCGACGAGCGCCTTGGCGACACCGCCGCGCCGCATGAAGGCGGCGGCCATGACGAAGAGCGGCAGGGCCATCAGGGTCGAGGAATTGAGCTCGTCGAGGATCTTCTGGGCGACGCCGATCAGTGGTTCGCCGCTGATGCCGAAGAGGACCGCCGCGCAGACGCCGAGGACGAGAAAGATCGGCATGCCGGCGGCCAGCAGGCCGAAGAACATGAGGATGAAGAGGAGGGTATTCACGCCGGCCACCTCAAATACCCTCCCCCGCCTGCGGGGGAGGGCAGGGTGGGGGATGAGGACGCCGCGGCAAAAATATCAGTCCGTTGCAGGGCCTCGGTTCCCCCCTCCTCAATCCTCCCCCGCAAGCGGGGGAGGAGGAAGCCGGCGCCGGCGCTCACGATTCATGCCCGGACTGGATGATCATTGTCGCGGGATCGAATCGGAAGGCGTAGGCGTAGAGCCGAATGGCGTAGCGGATCGCCATCAGCGTGCTGCCGACGGGCAGCGCCGCGTAATAGATCCACATCGGGAATTCGAGACCGGTCGAGCTGCGTTCGTCGAGCGAGTGGGAAACGGTGCAGATCTGGATGCCGTACCAGACGAGACCGCAGCAGAACACCAAGGCGACGAGGCAATTAAAAATCTCGGTGACGCGCTGTCCGCGGGGCGGCATCAGACGCAGTACTATATCGGGGCGGACATGCCCATCGGTGCGCACGAGCTGGCTGGCGATGATGAAGATCGCCCAAACGGTGAAATAGACGACGACCTCGTCACCCCAGCCAACGGCGAGATTCGGGTCGATGTAGCGACTGAACACCTGGTAGAGGCCGACGGCGAGGGCACAAAAGCCGAACAGCCCGGCGAGCGAGCGCTCGGCCCGGTCCCACACGCCCATTGCTGCCCGCCGATGCCGCTCGCGCGTAAGCCTGACGGGTTCAGTTCGTCTTTGCGTTCAGCGCCGCCATCGCCTGCTTGACCAGGGCGGGCGAGACCTTGAGCTCGACCGCCAAGGCATCCTGCGTCGGCATCATCTTGGCGCGAATCGCGGCGATCTGCTCCGGTGTCGGGTCGACGAACTTGATGCCATGCTCCATCAGCGTCGTGCGTGCCAGGGTCTGTGCCTTCGCCATGTTGGCGCGATAGGTCGGGATGTTCTTCGCCCACACGTCGATCATCAGCTTTTGCAGGTCGGGCGTGAGCTTTTTCCAGAACGTCTGGCTGACCATGGGGATGTAGGCATTGAGGGCTTCGTGCGTCTCGAAGCCGTATTTGAGGCCAGAATCCCACAATTTGGCGCTGGCGATACTTTCATTGGTTGTCGTTAGCCCGTCGAACGTGCCCTGGGACAGGGCGAGTGGCACGTCGGGCCACGCCGTCATGTTGGGCGTGGCGCCGAAGAACTTCGCTTTGGCGAATTGCCCGGCGCCGCCCGAATTGCGGATCTTCATGCCCGCGAGATCCTTGAAGTCGGTCAACGGCTTCGATGTGCTGTAGACGTTCTGGTAGCCGAGATCGAGCCACGGGCCAAGGATCTTCGCATCGAGCTTCGCCTCGAGTTCCTTGTTGATCGCCTGGCCGACCGGCCCGTCGATGACGCGGTGCACGGCATCGATATTCTGGCCGTAGAACATCGGCAACTGGACGATGTCGCAATCGGAGACGAAGCCGGTCAGCACCCAGGTGCCGGGCGCCGCCATCTCGATGCCGCCCTGACGCAGCGCCTTGGCGACATTGGCGTCCTTGTAAAGCTGGCCACTATGGAAGAGCTCGGTCTGGATGCGGCCACCGGATTCCTTCTGGACCTTCTGGAGATAGTCGCCGATCGAGATCGTCCTGCCATGCGTCGCCGAAGTGTCGAGCGAGGCGCGCAGCTTGACCGCGTCGGCCGCCCGGGCGCCGGGCGCCAAACCGATCGCGAGCGCGGCGACGACGAGTGACAGGGAACGTGCGAATGTCCTCATGACGACCTCCCAGATTTATCGCCGCGAGTTTTCTCCCGGCATTTCCTTGATGTTCGCCGCCGATCTCGGCCCCGTCAAGCGATTTGGACGAGGCGCATCGACGCACGCGGGCCGCTGTGCTTTTCTGCCTCGCATGGACCCGCTTCTCGTCTACGTCATCCTCGGCGCTTGCGCGGCCGGGTTTATCCAGGGCCTTTCGGGCTTTGCTTTCGGTCTGACGTCAATGGCCTTCTGGGTGTGGGCGGTCCCGCCGCAGCTCGCCGCGCCGATGGTCGTCTTCGGCTCGCTGATCGGCCAGATGATGGCCGTCGGCTCGCTCCGCCATGCATTCGATCTCAAGCGTGCGCTGCCCTTCATCCTCGGCGGCGTCGTCGGCGTACCCGCCGGCGCCGCCCTGCTGCCGCACATCGACCAGACGGTCTTCAAGGCGGCCATCGGTGCGTTGCTCGCGGTCTGGTGCCCCATCATGCTGGCGATCCGCAACCTGCCGCGCATTCACCATGGCGGCAAGCTGGCCGATGGCGCGATCGGGCTGATCGGCGGCGTCATGGGCGGCCTGGGCGGCTTGACCGGTCCGGTGCCGACCCTGTGGTGCAACCTGCGCGGCTGGGACAAGAACGCGCAGCGCGCCGTTTTCCAAAGCTTCAACCTCGTCATGCACGCACTGACCCTTTCGGTCTATGCGGTCAGCGGCCTCATCACCCAAGACGCTGCCGGCATGTTCGTCGTCATCGCGCCGGCGATGATCATCCCGGCGCTCATCGGGGCACGACTCTACGCGCGCTTCAGCGACGCGACGTTCCGCCGCCTTATCCTCGTCCTGCTGCTGATCTCGGGCCTCGTGCTGCTCGCCTCGACGGCACCGAAGCTGCTCGCGTGACGGCGCTCAGATGTCCTTGGCGAGACGCAGGGCGTCGTAGATCGCGGCATGGATGTTGCGCGCGGCGACGGCGTCGCCGATGCGATAGAGGACATAGGTCCCGTCGCCGTTGCGCACGACGTCCTGCCGCCGGCCGGCGATGAGCGCGGCGTAATCGACCTCGCCGCGATTGCGTGAGCCCGGCTTCAGGGCGAAATAAAGCTCGTCGAGCGGCAAGGTGCCGTGCTCGACGACGACCTGATCGACCGTTCTGACATGGCGCGACCTGTCATAGGGGTTGCTCAACGTTGCCGCCAGGCGATTGCCGTCGCGCGCGACGCCCTCGAGCCGCAGATTGAGGGTGATGGCCACGTCGTGGCGCGACAGCGCCTTGAAATAGGGCGGGTAGTTGGTGCCGCCGACGTCGGGGCCGAGAATGCGCTCGGGCGTGACGATCTCGAGGCGGCTGCCGGCGCCGGCGATGAATTCGGCCACCGTCAGCCCGGCATCGGCGCCGTTGTCGTCGAAGAGGAGGACGGTGTCGGCCGGCTTCGCGGCGCCGGACAGGATGTCCCACGAAGTGGTGACGAGATCGGCGCCGCCGTCGAGAAAGGCGAGGTTCGGCAACCCGCCGGTGGCGACGAAGACGATGTCGGGGCTTTCGCCGATTATGTCGGTGGGCTCGGCATAGACATTGTAGCGAAAGCGCACGCCAAGCTTCTCGCATTGCGCGACGCGCCAGTCGACGATGCCCATGATCTCGCGCCTTCGCGCCAGATTCGCCGTCAGCCGGACCTGACCGCCGGGTTCCGCGGCGGCCTCGAAGACGACGACCTCGTGGCCGCGGGCAGCGGCGACCCGAGCCGCCTCGAGCCCCGCCGGTCCGGCGCCGATCACCGCCACCTTGCGGCGTCGGCCGGTCGTCGGCGCGATCTCGTGCGGCAGGGCCTCCTCCCGCCCGGTTGCCGGGTTGTGGATGCACAGCGCCTCGCCGCCAAAATAGATGCGGTCGATGCAATAGCCCATGCCGACGCAGGGGCGGATGTCGTCCTCGTGCCCGGCGGCCAGCTTGCGCGCGATATGCGGATCGGCGATATGGGCGCGCGTCATCCCCACCATGTCGAGCTTGCCGCTGCTGATCGCGTGACGCGCCGTCGCTAGATCCTGGATGCGCGCGGCATGGAAGACCGGCATCCGCGTCGCCGCGCGCACCTCGCCGGCGAAGTCGAGATGCGGCGCCAGTTTCGACCCCATGCCGGGGATGACGTGCGAGAGCGCCTCGTCAGTGTCGATATGGCCGCGGATGACGTTGATGAAGTCGATGTCGCCGCTGGCGGCGAAGCGTCGCGCGATGGTCAGCCCGTCTGCCCGCGACAGGCCCTTCGCCCAATCCTCGTCGCACACCATGCGCAGGCCGACGATGAAATCGGCGCCGACGCGGTGGCGGATCGCCCGTATCACCTCCCGCGAGAAGCGCATGCGGTTCTCGAGCGTGCCGCCGTAGTCGTCGTCGCGGATGTTGGTGGCGGGCGACCAGAATTGGTCGGCCAAATGGCCGTAGCATTCGATCTCGATCCCATCCATGCCGCCCGTGCGGCAGCGTTCGGCGGCGTCGGCATAGTCGCTTATGATGCGAGCGATGTCCCAGTCCTCGGCGGCCTTCGGAAAGGCGCGGTGCGCCGGCTCGCGGATCGCGCTCGGCGCCACGACCGGCAGCCAATCTGCCTTGCTCCACGAGGTGCGCCGGCCGAGATGGGTGATCTGGATCATGACCGCGGCGCCGTGCGCGTGCACGTCGTCGGCGAGCTCGCCCAGCCAGCGCATGACCTCGTCCTTGTAGAGCAGGATGTTGCCGAAGGCCGGTGGGCTGTCGGGCGAGACGACGGCCGAGCCGCCGATCATGGTAAGCGCGACGCCACCCTTGGCCTTCTCGGCGTGATAGAGGCGATAGCGCGCCTTCGGCATGCCGTCCTCGGTATAGGCGGGCTCGTGTGCCGTCGACAGGAAGCGGTTGCGCAACGCTAGATGCTTTAGTGCGAAGGGTCGCAGCAGCGGATCGTTTGGCGTCATCGTCGCTCACCTTGCGCTTGCGCTTCGCCACGCGTTCCAGCATAATACCGTCATGATTAAGCTCGTAGCCCAAATGCCGTGTCTCAAGCGCTGGCGCTTTCATGCGCCCGCGTGCGGCTGTTTGCGGCGACGAGACGAGGGGCCAATCTAGGACCCATCTCAAACCCGGAATTCAAGCCGCCCGCGATACGCGAGGCGGCTTTTTTAATCCCCGCTTCGCCATCGCCCAGGCGGTCTCGTGTTCCCGAGCGTGTCGGAGGCGAGCATGTGGACGAGTTGGTTGGAGCGCACGCTGGACGCGCACGACGCCGCCGATTATACGGCGCAGCGCGTGACGCGGCCGGCGCTCGGCGAGCCGGATGCGAACGTCGCGTCTCCCGTGGGAGAGGCGATCCTAGCTGCCAAGCAACTGGCCGCCATCGGTGACGATGGTCTGGCCGGTGATCCAGCTTGCCAGTGGCGAGGCGAGGAAGAGGACGACGTTGGCGATCTCCTCGGGCCGCCCGAGGCGGCCGAACGGAATGCTGGCCAGGATGCGATTGTAGAGTGCCGGATTCTCGGTACGCCGCTTCTCCCAGGTGCCGCCGGGGAACTCGATCGAGCCGGGTGCGACGCAATTGACGCGGATGTTCTTGCCGGCGAGCGTTGCTGCCTGGCTCGTCGTGTAATGGATGACGGCCGCCTTCGCCGCGCCGTAGGGCGGCGTGCGCACGCTCGGCCGATAGGCGGAGATCGACGAGATGTTGACGATCGAGCCGCCGTTTGATTTTTCGAGAAAAGGCAAGGCGGCTTGCGAGGCGCGCACGATCGCCATCACGTCGACGGCAACGCTCGCCGCCCAGCCTGCCTCATCGTCGCTGACGCCGAAGCCTGAGGCGTTGTTGACGAGAATGTCGATGCCGCCGAGCGCTGCCGCCGCTTCGGCGACGTAGCCGGCGATCGCCGCGCCGTCGGCAAGATCGCACGGTGCGGCATGAGCGGCGCCGCCAAATCTCGCGATCTCGGTGCGTGTCGCGGCAAGGCCCTCGGCGCCGCGCGCGCAAATCGAAACGCCGGCGCCGGCGGCGGCGAAGCCGAGCGCGATCGAGCGGCCGATGCCGCGGCTGCCGCCGGCGACCACGACGCGCTTGCCCGTGAAGTCGAATGTCATCTCATGTCTCCCGCTGGAATGCTGCGCGCCGCCGAAAGATCAGCGACAGATTGTTGGCAGGCATCGGCTCGACCAAGGGTGTCGAGAAGCCGGAGGCGGCGGCGAGCGCCGCCACCGCTTCAAGGTCGCGCACGCCCCATTCCGCGTTGCGCGCGCGCAGGTCGAGGTCGAATTCGGCATTGCTCGGCGCGGTATGTCGACCTTCGCGTCTATAGGGGCCGTAGAGATAGAGCACGCCGCCGGGCGCGAGGACCCGTGCCGCGCCCTCGATCAGCCCGCGCGCCGCGCGCCATGGCGCGATATGGATCATGTTGATGCAGAGGACGGCGTCCGCCGCCTCGATCGGCCAGTTCGCGGCCGCGGCGTCGACGGCGATGGCGCGGTGCAGATTGGCGCCCCCGGCGGCGGCGATCCACGCGTCGATGCTGGCGCGCGAAGCGTCATCGGGGTCGCTCGGCTGGAATTCGAGTCCCGGTAGGGCGCTTGCGAAATGCACGACGTGCTCGCCCGAGCCGCTCGCCAGCTCGAGGACGAGCCCGCGCGCCGGCAAGTGACGCGCGAGCACGGCGAGGATGGCGTCGCGGTTGCGCTGTGTCGCAGGTGCGTAGCGGCGATGATCGGTCATGGCGATACTGTGGCGTCTTCGCCCCCGAATCGGCAACCGTATCCTCACGCGCCGGTCGCTGTGCTATCTCTGACCGGGACGGCGACCCGGAGGAAGAACAGTGAGCGCTATCCGCCCGACCAGGACGGAACTGGCCGGTGTGGACGGGATAGGCCCGGAACGCGCGGACGCGGCGGCCGACTATCTGCGTCGCGGCACACCGAAATTCCGCCAGGCCAATCTCGCGCTCTTCGCTGCCGGTTTCGCCACCTTCGCGCTGCTGTACTGCGTCCAGCCGCTGATGCCAGTCTTCGCCGCCGAGTTCGGCATCTCGGCGGCGGCGAGCAGCCTGTCGCTGTCGCTGACTACCGGCGTGCTGGCACCGATGCTGATCGTCGCCAGCTCGCTGTCGGAGGCGGGCAGCCGCAAATCCGTCATGGCGCTGTCGCTGACTGCCTCCGCCGCCCTGTCGCTCGTTGCCGCACTGGCGCCCGACTTCTCGTGGCTCCTCCTTGCCCGCGCGCTCGAGGGCGTGGCGCTGAGCGGCCTCCCGGCCGTCGCCATGGCCTATCTCGGCGAGGAGACGCACCCGCGCGCTATCGGCCTCGCCGTCGGGCTGCTCGTCGCCGGCAACGGGTTCGGCGGCATGGCCGGACGGTTCGGCGCCGGGGTCATCACCGACCTCGCCTCCTGGCGGATGGCGCTCGGACTGATCGGGCTGCTCGGCTTGGTCAGCGCGGCGGTCGTCTGGCACTATCTGCCGCCTTCGGCGCATTTCCGCCCGCGGAGGCTGGCGCTTGCCGATCTCATGCGACCGCTACTCGGGCACCTCGCCGATCCCGGCCTGCGCTGGCTCTTCGTCCTCGGCTTCCTGCTCATGGGCGGCTTCGTCACCCTCTACAACTACATCGCCTTCCTCTTGCTCGCCCCGCCTTATGGGTTGAGCCAGACCGCCGTCGGCGCGATCTTCGCCGTCTATCTCATCGGCATGGCGGGGTCGACGCTGGCGGGTCAGCTTGCCGATCGGCTCGGTCGGCGGCGCGTCCTCGGCGCCGCCGTCGCGCTGATGCTGGCCGGTGTGCTGCTCACCGCCGAGTCTCACCTCGTGGCGATCCTCGTCGGTTTCGCCGTGATGACTTTCGGTTTCTTCGGCTGCCATGCCATCGCCAGCTCGTGGGTCAGCCGGCGCGCGCGCGGCGCCAAGGCGCAAGCCGCGTCTCTCTATCTCTTTACCGTATATCTTGGATCGAGCGTCGCCGGCTCGTCTGGCGGTCTGGTGTGGTCTCGCTTTGGCTGGGAAGGCGTCGTCGCCTTGGTCGTGGCGCTGGTCGCTGCCGGACTGCTGATCAGCTTTCGTCTTGCCTGGCTGCCACCGGTCGCCGGCGATCAATAATCACGCAGGAGAAACAATTGTCATTGACCGGAATTCGCGTTCTCGATCTCACCCGCATCCTCGCCGGTCCGTTCTGCTCGATGCTGCTCGCCGACATGGGCGCCGACGTCATCAAAGTCGAACCGCCGGGAGTTGGCGATCCCGTGCGCCAGCAAGGCGCCGTCCGCGACGGGCTGAGCTGGTATTTCGCCGCCTATAACCGCAACAAGCGCTCGATCACCCTCGATCTGCGCGCGCCGGAGGGCCGCGATGTCCTGGAAAAGCTGATCGCGCGGAGCGACGTTCTGGTCGAGAATTACCGGCCCGGCATCCTGGCAAAGATGGGGTTCGGCGAGACGCGGCTCAAAGAGATCAAGCCGGATCTCGTCTATTGCAACATCACCGGCTTCGGCACGAGCGGTCCCTATCGCGACCGTCCGGCCTTCGACTTCATCGCCCAGGCGATGAGCGGCTTCATGAGCGTCACCGGGGCGCCGGAGGACGAGCCGGTTCGCGCCGGCCCGCCGATCAGTGATCTCATCGCCGGACTTTACGGCGCGCTCGGTGTGTGCGCCGCCCTGGTCGGGCGCAGCCGGACGGGCACGGGCGACACCGTGGGCTCCAGTTTAACCAATGGCCTCATCAGCTTTCTCAGCTTCCTTGCGGCGAATTATTTCGCCAGCGGGACGGTGCCGATGCGCACGGGCAACGATCATGGCATCGCCTCGCCCTACGGGCTGTTCCAGACGAGCGACGGCGAGGTGGCGATCGCCCCGAGCACCGAAATCGTCTACGGCAAGCTGCTCGAGGCGATCGGCGCCCCCGAGCTGCGCAACCATCCCGCTTTTCTCACCAATGCCTTGCGGCTGAAAAACCGCGCTGCCATCAACGCGGCGATCGAGGCCAAGCTGCGGGCCAACACCAGCGCGCATTGGATTGCCGTGCTGAACGCCGCCGGCGTGCCGTGCGGCTTGGTGATGAACCTCGCCGAGGTCTTCAGCGATCCGCAGGTGCGCGAGCAGGAGATGGTGGTGAGCGTCGACCATCCCGGGCACGGTACCGTCGAGATGCTCGGTTTTCCCCTCAAATTCTCGGCTCATCCGTGCCGCGTCCGGCGTCCCGCGCCGGTCCTCGGTGCCGATACCGATGCGATTCTGGGAGAGGCCGGCTTGACCCGCGACGCAATTGACGGCTTGCGCGCCAAGGGCGTCGTGTAGCTGGAGAGGAGATTTCGCATGGCGCGCGTACCGTATCTCGACAAATCCGATCTTGCCGCGGAGAACCAGGACCTGCTGGCGCGCAACATAAACCTTCACCGTGCCCTGGCGCACAGCCCGAACGGGGCGCGCAGCTTCTTGGG
>Ga0070679_100003973_pt1 | contig 13617 bp, 7 predicted proteins | sample KBSC63BmetaG_FD_65652 | JGI IMG/M metagenome (GOLD analysis project Ga0070679, IMG submission 65652) | Corn rhizosphere microbial communities from Kellogg Biological Station, Michigan, USA - KBS C6-3B metaG | ecosystem: Host-associated > Plants > Roots > Rhizosphere | place: USA: Michigan... | reverse complement strand
CTTTTAAAATAACCGGCGCCGGCTTCCTGCTTTTCGTCTTTGCTGCTAATAGTTGTATTACCGAGCTTTATTATAACATTTTTTTCCTGTGACAATAAATCTGTATTCCCTCCTAACAACAGGGCATAACATGCTTCTGCTGTGGCTTTGGTGGTTTTCCAGTTATTGGTTTGTTTATTTTTTAACAGCCATGTTTTTAAATCACCAATTGTTTTTGGGTCTTTTTCAATTTCGGAAAATGCTTCTATCATCATGGCTTGCGATTCTATCGGTGCCTGGTACCACCAGTACCCATGCATATCCCATTCTTTCCAATACATTCCCAGTTCTTCATTATTTATCGAATTTTCTTTTAATGATTTTATAATTGCATTTGCAGTAGCTGCATCTTTGGTGCGATACAATTCCAATGCGATCATGGCCTGCATATACTTACTTTCCTTAAGCCAGTATTTTTTTGATTGCTCTCGGTAATAGCTATACGCAGTTTTTGTTTCTTTTGCAATTGGATATTCAGTGAAGAAGCTACGCATGTATAAATATTGAATGGCTATCGCGGAAAGATTATTTTCATTGAGATTATTTTTATTTTTTATGAGGTCAGTATAATCTTTGGCAATCATTTTATCCAAATACGGCATGGCCTTATCAACAATATTTTTTAGATCGGTTTGCAGAAAAGAAGGTGATGCATTTAATTTTTTTAGATGACCGATTCCTTTGACAATGTATTGTGTAATATAACGATCATCAGGCCCTCCTTTGAACCATACAAAGCCACCATTCGGCGATTGCATGTCACTTAACTTATCAAGTGACGATTGCAACCCAAGGCTCATCTTTGCCATATCAAAAAGCAACGCAATATTTTTCTTTTGCTGCTCTTCATTTTGCGCTTGTAATACCCACGGCGTTTCCTGCAATAAAACAGATTTTAATTCTTCATTCTTTTGCAGGTTGCTTAAAAATGCAGCCGTATCGACCGTTTTCCACTTTTCAAAAACGGCTTTTATTTTAGGTGAAGAGTTTACAATTTTTGTTGCAATAGCATTTGCGTAATAGCGGTTAAAAGTTTGCTCCGCACATTCATAAGGATATTCCATTAAATAAGGCAGCGCCTGAATTGCATACCATGCTGGATTAGTAGTGTATTCAACTGTGAGGCCATAACTGCTAAGCGTATGCGAAGATTCAGAATTGATTAATTTTTCAAATTTGAAATTTTTGCTTCCATTGCCCTGCATTGGCAAAGGCATTGTTTCAGTAACAAGCATACGATTAGTGACTACAGGAATCGCTGCTTCTTCCCCATCGCTAACATCGCCGGCTTTTGCAACAATCCTGTAAACTACAGCATCATTAAAATTAGTTGGCACTGCAATGTTGAATGTAACTAAAGCGCTTTGTCCGGCCTTTACAGTGAAGCTTTGCGATGGAATATTATTTTTGAACCATCCATCTACAGGATTCATGGTAGATGCATTTAACAAATGAAATTCCGATTGGCCGCTAAGTTCTTTATCACTAAGATTTACAATTTTTGCGTTGAATTGCATGCTATCACCTTCTCTTAAAAAACGCGGCGGATTGGGCTGAACCATTAAATCTTTTTGTGTAATAATGGTTTTTTCTGCATAACCAGTTGCTAAATCTTTTGTATGCGCCAATGTCATCAGTTTCCATTGCGTTAATGCTTCGGGCATGGTAAAGCTGAATTCAATATTGCCATCTTTATTGGTTCTTAATTCAGGAAAGAAGAAAGCAGTTTCATTGAAGTTTTTACGGATTTGAATCTGAGATTGATCTACCGGTTTAATAACTTCTTCATTTTTTTCAACATTCGGTGAAATAAGTTTTTGGGTTACAACGGCGCCTGTTAATTCTTTTTTCTTTATAGTACCATATCCTGTTACTACAACCTCGTTTAGCGCTGATGGGGATGGACTTTTGTCATAAACAATTGATGAGTTTCCTCTTATATAAATACCTGCTACGCTTCCTTGCAGATATACTGGCACAGGCAAATAATTTAAAGCATCATAAATTTTTTCTTTCTGCTGAATAAATTTTTCACTCCAATATTTTTCAAAAGATTGAATAGAAGAAAAGCTTTGATTAGCTGTCCACATACTATTATTATAATAAGTTGGCCAAACATCAAGCGCATTCCATGAATGCGGTTTAAACTGGTCAAGCGATGCATCATACATTGATGCCAGCATTTCTGCAGCAACTTTTTCACCTTTGTTTCCAGTGATCTTTACTTTCCATTTTTCTTCGCTGCCCGGTAAAGTTTTATCACGATAAGTATCAAAAGAAATATTGAGATCTTTATTGATCCACGGAACATAAATAGTATTGGCAAATAAATAAAAGCGGTTGTCTTTTACAAAAAATTGATTAACGCCAAATCCGCCGCGGTCGTCTTCTTTAAGTTTAAAATCAAAAGTTTTTTTATTATGGCTTAACGTATAATAATTGTATTCAGAATGTGGAGTGCTCTTAGGAATTCCATAGACATTGGTATTATTTTTCGATCTATCAATTTCCTGAATTAAAAACAAATCATTGGACGATGTACCCGAAATAAGATGCGCAGTTTCTCCAGGTTCTAAATAATTTTTTTCCAAATGATTCCATAGATAGGTGGTAACAGGAGTAACAGTTGATTTCGGATCATATATCTGAAAATATTTTACATCCTTTACCTCCTGGGCGTACTTATCTTTTGCAGTTGCTTCAGCAACATACCAGCCTTGAGAAAATTTTGAATTTTGAATGTTGAATTTTGAATTGTTTGTAGAGTCATTTAAATTATAAATCAATTCATCTCTTTGCCATGTCTCTTTTTTTATTTCATCTCTATATTCATCATGCGGAAAATATTGAATGAATTCATTTTTGCTCATTACAAATGTATCAGGTGCATTCCACAGCCTTGTCCTGATCAGCCTTTCGGGCGCTTTTAGTTTATATATTTTTACGTCAGCTTTTACTGTTTCAGGCTGGCCGCTTAAATTCTTACTGGTAACTGAAATGCTCTTAAGGCTGTCAGTATTTATAGCATCATCAGGCGATAAATTGATTTGAAGATTTAATGATTTGTAACCAATTGGCACCGTTATATTGCCACTTCGTGTTTCACCATTTATATCTGTAACATCTGCTTCTACTTTATAATCAAAAACGGGTTCCGTATTTTTATCAATACTTAAATCAGGAATGGCTTCAAATTGTATAGTGAATTTTCCATCAGCACCGGTTGTTATTTCGCCATGCGTTATTTCCAAAGGTTGTGTTCGGGGCATGATGGTCTTCCAGAACATCCAGGGATATAGAAACCTTGCAACTCTTGTTACGCGGTAAGAAACCTTTGCACCATCGATGTTATTACCGGTATAAGCTTTTGCAAAACCGGTAATGCTAACAGTGTCGCTTACATGATAACTCCCTTTTAATGTATCAAATTCTGTATAAAATTTTGGACGCTTATATTCTTCTACTGAAAAAGAAATATCTGAATGTTCATAATCATCAACTTTAATATCAAACTCTCCATTTAACTTATTTTCTCGCAAACGAAATTTTCCATTAAATGAACCGAAATCATTTAATAGAACTTTTAAAGAATCTATGTTTTGATTGTTTGCATCAGACAGAAAAACGGTTATAGAATCTTTTGATTTTAGAAGAATGGACTTTTTTGTTTTCCAATCTTTAGTAACACCAATTCCCTTAAAGTAAACTAATTGTCCGGGCCGGTAAATACTCCTATCCGTAAATAAAAAAATCTTTGCATTGTCTTCATCAAAATCTTTCTGGTCGTCATAATCATCATCTTCATTAGAAGTATAATAATTATAAGTGTATTGAAAGTCATCCAAAAAAAGCCTGTCTTTTTTGTATATAATATCGAACCGCACAATATTATTTTCGTTCTTTTCAGGAATGGGTAATTTAAAATAGCCATTGTTGTCTGTCGTTACCAATCTGCTTTCCTGTAATTTATTTTTACGTGCATTGTAATCATAAGTTTGAGTATATACCTGTGCCCTTGCACCTTTCAGCGGCTGGCCTGTTGTGCGGTCGAGCACAAAATATTCCTGTTTGTTATTAATAAAACTAATGTCAGAAACATAAAAGTATGTTGCTGCCAACGGATTTTTATCCAAACTAAAATTGGATGCAGCGCTTCCAAGCAATAAATATTCACCAACAGGCAACGCATCAATTTTTACTTCTGCAGAATGAGTAAGATAATCTGTTGTAGCAGGCAATTGCTGTTTCCATTCTTTTATGCTTTTTTCAGTAGTTAATTTTTGAAATAATTTTTCATTATCCGTAATGTCCTTCAGCATGTCTTTCTCTTCATGCGTTAAAGAAACAATCCTGAAATAAATTGTATTAAAATTTTTATAAGAAACCAGCGTGCGAAACGGAAGACCTGGCAAATTTACTTTTTCTGTAGTAAGATTTATTTCTGGATGTAATATTTGATTGATGAGGTTTCTTGCGTTAATGCCGCCTTCACTATCAGAAAATTTTTTGCCGATCGCATCCAGTATTTCTTTCGCTTGCTTTATAGAATATTTGGAAAGTTTATTTTCGGTTGTTGAAGCAGTATTGGCATCATTATACATAAGCTGTGCCTCTAAAAACGCAGCCTGTGCCGATGCAGGATTGTTCTTATATTTTTCAACAATACTATTTAAAGCGCTTAAATAAAATGAGTCTTTGTTATTCATTACGCCATATTGATGTACAAAATCAAGGCGCTCTATATCCGCATCAATTAGCGCATTAGGATTGGCATCCTTTAAGTGAAACTGTAAAATATCTTGAAATATTATTAAGGCTTTTTGATGTAATGACGAAGAATCTTTTGTATCAAACTTGTATTGCACAAATTCGCTGGCCGGCGCAAATGCCTTAATGTCTTTTATTTCGAAAGCATAAGAAGGCCGTGTTATATCCTGTTCATCGTTTTTAAAATAATCCAGTGCACGGTTTGCTAAAAAATCGTATAGGGTCGGCCGTAAATAGCGAACATTTCCTTTTTTTATAACAGCATCAAATGACGCCAGGCTTGCCTTTTGCAAAAGAGGTTTTTCCCGTACAGATGCCAAGTACTCATCTCCAATTTTTTTATGGAAGTCATCTAAAGTCCATGTAGCAACATCCTTTTTATCAAAATTTATTGTATTGGTTCTTTGGTATAGTTTATAGCGGTTTTGCTGAAAATAGTTCCAATACATTTGAGCAGTAATACTTTCCAGGATTGACTTAGCCGGTTCCTTAGCTAATGCAATTTCTCTTTCAAGCGTGTCAATACTTTTTACTGAAGCATCTTCTGTAATATTTTGCTGCAGCGTTACTTTATAGAGTAACGCTTTTATAATTTGCGTACTGTTATTGCTTTTATTCGCATCACTGTATATTTGGTTTACCTCCTTCAATGCAGATTTAGTAAGCCCTTTGTCTACCAACGCATCAATTGATTTCCAACGGGCAGAATAATCATCTTGCTTGCTTTGGCCATTAACCATTATACTCATACAAAGAAAAAATGCTATAAAAATAACTCCGGTAAGTAAAGAATATTTACTACGCATGTAAAAGAGATTTGCGTTAAAGATAGAAAACTATAAAAAGCGGTTGCATACAAAGCACCGTTATTGAGATGCATTATTACTCCGAAATGCATAAAGTCATTTTTGAAGTTTTTTTTAAGTGCGGGTAAACCTTGTAATCAATTTGCAGTCAGATTACAGACTTGTCTTAAAAAGCCAGGTAAGTATTAAATTTTTATAAAAAGCAATTTGGGGCCATAGCAAAAATAGAACCGCCACTGATTTTGAATTGGGGCGGTTTTTTATTTAAGATTGTGATATACTTTTTGAACATCTTCGTCCTGCTCGAGGTTGTCAACAAGTTTTAATACTTCGTTAGCCTGGTCTTCAGGAAGCTCAACAGTGGTAGTTGGAATTCGTGTAAGCTCAGCCGTTAGTACTTCTATTTTTTTATCTTCGAGCGCCTTGCTCATATTTCCAAATTCATTGTAAGGTGTGCGAATTATAATATTCCCTTCGCTGTCTTCACCTATTTCTTCCAGGCCAAAATCGATTAACTCAAATTCCAGTTCATCTGCATCCAACCCATTATTTTTTATTTTAAACTCGCCCATGTGATTGAACATGAAACCTACACTTCCACTGGTTCCCAGCGAGCCATGATTTTTATTAAAATGCATGCGCACATTAGCTACTGTCCTGGTTGGATTATCCGTTGCAGTTTCAACCAATACAGCTATGCCATGCGGCGCATAACCCTCATAAACTTCTTCATGATAATCTGTTTTATCTTTCCCCATCGCCCGTTTTATGGCAGCTTCTACGCGATCTTTGGGCATATTTACTGCCTTTGCGTTTATAATGCAGCGGCGAAGTGCAGAATTATTATCAGGGTCGGGACCGCCTTGTTTAACGGCAATATCTATTTCTTTGCCAATACGTGTAAATTGCTTTGCCATCTTGTCCCAGCGGGCAAACATGGTCGATTTTCTTACTTCAAATATTCTTCCCATAATTTATATTCTTTCTCAATCCGGCAAATCTAAAATCTAAATTTTAAAATCGAAAATATAAATGGTTATTGAGTTTGTAATACGTTAGTACAATGTTATTATTAGAGGCTATCGGCTGAAGTTACTTATTCATCAACAGTCCGGGCTATTCGCTGCAAGTCCGGCACAAACTCACGCTGACCCTGTTGAAGTGCTTCACCGGGCTTTTCGCTTCCATCCCGCAGCCATTCATCCATAGACTCTTTACTAAGCTGTGAAAACAGCAAGCTTGTTTAAATGTTTTAAAACATCCGGGTTCGTACGCTTTAAATATTTATTCTTATATCATTTACTTTTGCTTCATGACTGAGAATTTTAGTTATTCATCCTTATTTTCTTTTGCCGAAAAAATTTTTTTAAAGATAGGCTGCAGCGCAAAAGATACTGAAATAGCAGCGAAGTCCTTGCTTATTGCAGATTTACGTGGTGTGGACAGCCACGGTGTAGCGAGGCTTTCGGGTTATGTGCGCCTCTGGGAAACCGGTAGAATAAATGCGCAGCCTTCAATTAAAATAGTTCACGAAACTCCTTCCACCGCAGTTATTGATGGGGATAAAGGCCTTGGATTGGTTGTGGCGCCTTTCGCAATGCATGTGGCAATAGATAAGGCAAAGATTGCAGGAACTGGTTGGGTAAGTGTAAAAAACAGTAATCATTTTGGTATCGCCGGTTCCCATGCTATGATGGCTTTGCAACATGATATGATCGGTATTGCAATGACAAACGCATCAGCATTGGTAGCGCCTACTTTTTCAACAGAAAGAATGTTAGGAACTAATCCCATTGCGGTGGCAATTCCTGCAGGAAAAGAACAACCTTTTGTTGCAGACATGGCCACCACTACAGCCGCAAATGGTAAACTTGAAATTTTGCAACGTAAGAATGAGATCGCACCTAACGGTTGGGTACAGACGAAAACCGGAGAGCCATCAACAAATGCGAATGAATTAAAAAATGGCGGTGCGCTTTTGCCACTTGGCGGTGATAAAGAACACGGAAGCCATAAGGGCTATGCTCTTGGCTCCATTGTTGATATTTTCTCTGCAGTTTTGAGCGGCGCAAATTATGGCCCATGGGTCCCGCCGTTCCCTGCATATGTTCCCATGCCTGAAAATATGCCTGGTGAAGGTATCGGCCATTTTTTTGGCGCTATGCGTATCGATGCTTTTCGCCCTGCTGATGAATTTAAATACAATATGGATAAATGGATCCAGAGATTCAGTTCTGCAAAAACTGTTGAAGGACAGCAAAAAGTAATTATACCCGGCGAGCCGGAAACTGCATTTGAAAAAGAACGCATGAAGGATGGGATTCCGTTATTAGAATCGGTTGTAAAAGATCTAAGGAATGTCGGTGAAAAATTCGGCGTGGAATTATAAAAGAAGAAGGCAGGCTAATTCTCATTATTAAAATATTTTTTTGAGAAAAGTAAAGGCCTGAAAAAATTGTTGCTATACATTACCTTTGCAGCCCAAATTAAAATGGAGGAATAGAATGAAAGTTATGAAGTTCGGCGGCACAAGCGTTGGCAAGCCTGAAAGAATGTTTGAGATTACAAAGCTTATTACAAAGGAAGACGAACCAAAAGTTGTGGTGCTCAGCGCATTGAGCGGTACTACCAATTCACTTACAGAGATTAGCAGCAGCCTTGCAAAGGGCGACAGAGTGGCTGCAAAGCAACGCATTGATGCACTGGAACAACATTATCAGAATTTCATCCTCCATTTAGTAAAAAAGGAAGAGTATTACAATAAAGCTAAAGCCGTTTTAGCGGAGCATTTTGAATTTTTGAACATCATTCTTAAAATTTCTTTCAGTGAAGCATTAAATAAAGATATTTTAGCCCAGGGTGAATTATTAAGCACAAAACTTTTTAGTATTTCTCTGCAGGAAAAGAATATTAAACATGTATGGCTGGCGGCATTGGATTTTATGACGATTGATTCATACGGAGAGCCGCAGGTTGGAAGCATTAAAGTAAAGCTATCTCAAATTATAAAAAAGCATAAGGACAATACACTCTTTGTTACGCAGGGCTATATTTGCCGCAATGCAAAAGGAGAAGTTGATAACCTAAAGCGAGGAGGAAGCGATTATTCCGCGTCTTTAATTGCAGGAGCTATTGGAGCATCTGTTTGTGAAATATGGACCGATATTGATGGAATGCATAACAATGATCCCCGCATTGTAAAAAAGACAAAACCGATAAGCCGTTTAAGTTTTGACGAGGCTGCAGAGCTTGCCTATTTTGGCGCTAAAATATTACATCCTGCAAGTATATGGCCTGCGCAGCATTTTAATTTCCCGGTAAGATTATTGAATACCATGCAGCCTGATGCGCCTGGTACGCTTATAGAAAGTGAGGCCGGAAGCGTGGGCGTAAAAGCCATCGCCGCCAAAGATTTTATTACAGCAATAAAAATAAAAAGCAGCCGCATGTTGCTGGCGTATGGCTTTCTACGCAAGGTTTTTGAAGTATTTGAAAAATACCAAACTCCAATTGATATGGTTACTACTTCCGAAGTCGCTGTATCACTTACTATTGATAATGATACTTACCTGAGTGAAATTATTAAGGAGCTTGAATTGTTTGGCACAGTGGAAGTAGATGCAGACCAAACTATTGTTTCAATTGTTGGTAACCAGATAACGCAAACTGAAAATGTTATTGCAAAAATATTCACGAATCTTTCTGGCATACCCGTGCGTATGGTAAGCTATGGAGGAAGCCAGCACAACATTTCTATCCTTATTTCACGTGATCACAAAGAAAAAACTTTACAGCTTTTAAACAAGGGCTTGTTTGGAATGTGACATTAAAATGCTATTCCCATCTTCTCATAAACAAAGCTCATTAACCACATAGGGCCTATCAGTAAAAATTGAAGGTCTTTAAAAAAGGAAGGTTTCTTCCCCTCAACCTTATGCCCATAAAATTGTCCTATCCACGCAATTATAAAAATAATAATGCAAAATACCCATAAAGGAAAAGACAAATATTTTTCTGAAAGATAACATAACACAAGGCAAATAATCCCAAATATTAACATCCCTATCCCTAATTTTATTGAAAGAGATAAATAATAAATCGTAGTAAATAATAAAACGATCATCGCAACATTTAGCCGTAAATTGCTGGTAAGAAAAATGGGAAGTTTAATACAATACAGTAATCCTGTTATAGAAAAGAAAATGGCAGGTACACAAATCCAGTGAATGAGTTTATTAGTTTTATTGGTATGGCTTTCGCCATATTCATTAAGCCATTCATGAACTGTTTTCATTACAAATCGTTTGTTCTAATTTATTTCAAAAAAATGAATTATAATAATGAAAGTTTTTCATATGCAATCATTTAATAAATGACACTAAATATGCACATAAAAAAACTTCCCTTTGGAGGAAGTCTTTAAATTTTAAATTACATTAAAACTTATATAATAAGCATTGCATCGCCATAGCTGAAGAAGCGATACTTATCTTTTATTGCCTTTTTATAGGCATCCATAATAAGATCATAACCTGCAAATGCACAGGTCATAATAAGCAGGCTTGTTTTTGGTAAATGAAAATTAGTTACCAAAGAATCTGCAATATTAAATGTGTAAGGAGGATGAATAAAATGATTTGTCCAGCCTTCCGAAGGTTTCAATAATTTTTGGGCTGTGAAAGAAGTTTCCATCGCACGCATAGTAGTTGTTCCAATAGAGCAAATTCTTTTACCCGTTTCTTTTGCTTTATTTACAATGCGGCAGGCTTCTTCATCAATGTTATAATATTCAGCATCCATTTTATGTTTGCTTAAATCTTCCACTTCAATCGGGCGAAATGTGCCAAGGCCGGTATGCAAAGTAACCTCAGCAAAGCGAACTCCTTTTATCTCCAGGCGTTTTATTAGTTCAGGGCTAAAATGGAGACCAGCCGTAGGAGCGGCTACTGCGCCTTCATGCTTTGCATAAACTGTTTGGTATCTTTCCTTATCTTCTTCATCAGGCTTGCGCTTTATGTATTTTGGCAAAGGCGTTTCTCCCATAAAATAAAGCATCTTTCTAAACTCATCTTCAGGGCCATCCCATAAAAAACGAATTGTTCTTCCGCGACTGGTTGTATTATCAATTACTTCAGCTACTAACTCATCGCTTTCACCAAAATATAATTTATTGCCAACACGTATTTTACGGGCAGGATCTACAATTACATCCCAAAGGCGATTTTGCCTGTGTAATTCTCTTAACAGAAACACTTCGATTTTTGCGCCGGTTTTTTCTTTACGGCCATACATACGGGCAGGGAAAACTTTTGTATTGTTTACAACAAAAACGTCTTTATCATCAAAATAATCAAGGATGTCTTTGAAGTGTTTGTTTTCGATTTTTCCTGTTTTTCTTTCGATAACCATCATTCGGCTATCTTCTCTTCTTTTTGATGGGTTTTGGGCTATGAGGTTAAGTGGAAGGTCAAATTTGAATTGACTGAGTTTCATGTGCAATTATGAATTTAAAGTTAATTGTCACATGCCATTACTGTTGTTACAGAGATATGTACCCTGAAGTTCAGGGCCACTTATCATGTTACGGCATGATTTTTTTTTAAGGCTGCGAAGGTAATATATTTAAATTAAATCTACCGTTAAAATTTAGTCATTAAAAATTTACTTTAGGGATAGATGCTATCAGCTTCTGCGTATAAGAACTTCGGGGATTAAAATAAACTTCATTTGCAGTACCTTCTTCTTCTATTTTACCTTTGTTCATAACCATAATGCGATTGCTGATATAATGAACCACTCCCAGGTCGTGAGAAATGAAAATACAGGTAAAGCCAAACTCAGCTTTAAGGTCATTTAGTAAATTCAGTACCTGTGCCTGCACGCTCACATCCAGCGCAGACACACTCTCATCACAAATTATAAATTCAGGATTAAGGCCAAGCGCCCTTGCAATGCAGATCCTTTGCCGCTGCCCACCGCTGAACTCGTGCGGATAGCGGTTAAAATGTTCAGGCTTCAGATCTACTTTTTGCAACAAGTCTATGATCTTTTCTTTTCTTTGTTTCGATGAAGAAAATATATTGTGAATTTTCATTGGTTCATTAATAGCTTGTCCAATTGTAATTCGCGGATTCAGAGATCCATAAGGATCCTGGAAAATTATCTGGATGTCTTTGCGCATATTGCGTAGCTCTTCATCAGGTATTTGCGCAATATTTTTTTTATTCAGAAAAACATTACCGGAAGTTGGTTCAATCAATCGTATTAAGGCTCTTCCCAGTGTGGTTTTACCGCAACCGCTTTCGCCTACTAATCCTACTGTTTCTCCTTTCGCAATAGAAAAACTAACATCATCTACAGCCTTAAACTCTTTTAAAATTTTACCAGTAAAACTTCTCTTTACAGGAAAATATACCTTCAGATTTTCAACTTTTAATAATGTGTTGCTGAGGTAAATTGGCTTCGTATCATAAATTTTTTCATCAACCTTTTGCTTTACATTAAATGATTCATTTAAAAAATCACTAACAACCGGAAGCCGTTTGCCTTTCATGGCCGGAGATGGTCGGCAACTTATCAATGCTTTTGTGTAAGGATTTTTTGGGTTTAAAAATATTTCTCTCGTTGTATTGGTTTCTACAATTTCGCCTTTATACATTACTATGACTTTATCTGCAATTTCAGAAACCAGGCCCAGGTCATGAGTAATGTATATTACGCCCATTTGTTCCTGCTGCTGCAATTCTTTTATTAGCTGCAATATGGTTTTTTGAACGGTTACATCAAGCGCTGTGGTCGGTTCATCGGCTATAAGAATGGAAGGATTACAACTCATAGCCATTGCAATCATTACTCTTTGTTTCTGACCGCCGCTAATTTGATGGGGATAACGGTTAAGCATACCCGAAAAGTCAGGCAATTTTACCTGGCTAAATAGTTGAACGGTTTTTTCCCTTGCTCGCTTTTTTGTTATTTTTTTGTGAAGCATGATTGTTTCCATTACCTGTTTCCCGCATGTTTGTACCGGGTTTAAAGAAGTCATTGGTTCCTGGAAGATCATAGAAATTTTATTGCCTCTTATTTTTTGCAATGCTCTTTCCGGTAATAAAAGCAGGTCTGAACTTTTATCTCCATTTTCTGAAAAAATAATTTCCCCGCTTTTATATATTGCCGGTGGCGATGGCAGCAATTGTAATATTGATAAGGAAGTAACTGTTTTGCCAGAACCCGATTCGCCAACTACTGCAACAGTTTCGCCTTTGTTAATGGTGAAAGAAATATTTTTTACAGCAGAAAAGGTTTCTAAATCTGTTGCGAAATCAACACTTAAATTTTTTATTTCTAGGAGAGGTTTCGTCATAGTGTGCATTCGAAGTACCGTATAGATTGGATACGATTTTGCAAATAGTTACTGTTTTCAACAAACAATTTAAAATTTTAAATGCCTTACCGTGAGGCCGCCATTAATCAACTGCTTTAAAGAATCAATGCCAATTTTCAGATGCGTCTCAACAAATTGAGCCGTGACGCTTGCATCGCTTTCAGTAGTTTTCACTCCTTCCGGGATCATTGGCGAATCGCTTACCAGTAACAATGCGCCGGTAGGAATTTTATTAAAAAAACCTACTGTGAAAATAGTGGCCGTCTCCATATCAATGGCATAAGCCCTTACTTTTCGTAAATATATTTTAAGGTCTTCATCGTGTTCCCAAACCCGGCGATTGGTGGTATAAACCGTGCCTGTCCAGTAATCAATAGCATAATCACGAATAGTAGTGGAAATTGCCTTTTGCAGAGCAAAAGCAGGCAGTGCCGGCACTTCAGGAGGGAAATAATCATTTGATGTTCCTTCGCCTCTTATTGCAGCTATAGGTAAAATGAGATCACCAATTTTATTTCTTTTCTTTAATCCGCCGCATTTTCCTAAAAATAAAACAGCCTCTGGTTCTATAGCACTTAGCAAGTCCATAATGGTAGCAGCGCCCGGACTTCCCATCCCAAAATT
>Ga0070679_100003972_pt1 | contig 13620 bp, 9 predicted proteins | sample KBSC63BmetaG_FD_65652 | JGI IMG/M metagenome (GOLD analysis project Ga0070679, IMG submission 65652) | Corn rhizosphere microbial communities from Kellogg Biological Station, Michigan, USA - KBS C6-3B metaG | ecosystem: Host-associated > Plants > Roots > Rhizosphere | place: USA: Michigan... | reverse complement strand
CCGTGCAGTACGCCCGTCGAGAACGTGGTGATCACCTTCAGACTACTCACATTCGACGTATTGATCTCGGTGAGCGGACTGTAACGCGTGCCGCCGTAGTCTCGGCCGGGCATCGTCCACTCGCCGTCGGATTGCGAGCCCGCATTTCCCGGCGCGAACGACACACCGTTGCTCGGCGCCTTGGGTGCGGACGTCAGCGTCGTATCGTGCGTCCCCCGCTGCTGCGCCGCCTTCGATTCGCTGGCGCGCGCCGAGCCGCCGCACGCGGCGGCTGCGAGGTAGAGACTCGTCGCGGCAAGCACGAATGCCCCATTGATCGTCTGTCTCATCTCGAGCTTCCCCTCCCAACGGCGCGAATGCTCATCTCAGCGAATGGTGTACAGGTACGCGACGATGTCGCGCGCCGACTGTGGCGTCACGTGCAGATTCGGCATCGCGGTGCCGGGTTCGACCGACGGCGCGTCCTCGATCCAGCGCATCATGTTCTCGGGAGTGTTCGGCAGTTCTCCCGCCAGCATGGAGCGCTGCGCGACGGTGGTGAGCGGCGGGCCCACCATCCCGCGCGCGCCGGGCACGCCGGCAACCTCGTGACAGGCACCGCAGCCCATCGCTTCGATCGCCGTGCGTCCGCGTGCGGGATCGCCGCCGGGAACCGGGTTCGCCGATGCGCGTGAGCACCCGGCCGAAGACGCGATCACGCAGCAGACCACACCCGTCGCCACGACGCCGAGCGCGCGAACCGGCGCGCGCGCGGGCCGATCGTCGAGCCATGCGACGAACAACACGCTCATCGCGACGACGTACAGCAGACCGCCCGGCACCCACATGATGAGTCCCGCGAGCTGTTGATCCTCAAGCGGAGTGAAGCCCCACGACGCCGCGGCGGCCGATTGTGCCGGATACCAGACACGATGTGACAACGTGAGCAGCGCACCGAGCACGCCGGTCTGCATCGCGGTCCCGAACATGATCGCGATGCCGATCGCGTAGCCGGTGCGACGCGCGGTGCGCGGCGCCAGAATTCGCCACCACAGCAGCGACGCCGTCCCGACGAAGGAGAGATGCTCGACCGCGTGCGCCGCCGGATGCTGGAGCGCATACTCGTACATCCGCGGCGCATGCCACGACCACACGGCCACGAGATGCAGCATCCACGCGACGATCGGCGTCGTGATCGTGGACCAGACGAGCGCGAGCGGGGAATGGCGAAGCCAGCGAGTCGCCGCACGCCTGCGATCCGGAGAGAACACCCAGAGCGTCGCGATCATCGGTGCGCCCCAGACGAGAAACGGCGGTGCGACGACGGCGAGCAGCACGTGCTGCGTCATGTGCGCGGCGAAGAGATCCTCCGCGAGCGCGTCGAGCGGCGAGACGAGCGCGATCGCGAGCACGATCATGCCGATCGCGAACGCGCGAACCTGCGAGACGCGAATCCCGCGTCCGCGTCCGGCGTGCTGCCAGGCCCGGCGAACACCAACCGCATAGAGGATCACGACGCCCACGATCGCGAGCGTCGGCGCCAGGTCGGGCCGCCACGACAGCGACTCCGCGCGCAACATCATCGCGCCTGGCTGCACGAGTTCACGAAGAACGGCGCGAGTCCGAACAACACGATCCCGCCCATGAACAATGCGCTCAGCAGCACGCCGCTGAACGCCATGAAGTGCGCGCGCCCCCATTCGGCTTGCTCGTTCCGCTGCGGTTGCGGATGCAGGGCGCGCCAATTCGAGAGCGACACGATGAGCCCGTACACGGCGATGCCGAGCGCGACCAGCGCGACGATCACCTGCGTGACCGCCGGATATGCTGTTCCGCCGAGCGGCACGCCACGCTCGCCGGGCTCGCAGCTCCGCGCGGCAAGCCAGTAGCCGACCGCCTCCGCAAGCACCCATGCCGATGGCGCGGCCAGCACGCCGAGCCACAGACGCTTGAGACCGACCGGCAGCGCTTCGATGCGCTCGACATGCGTCGTCGTCATCGGCGCGCTCCTAGTACCACCTCGGCGACAGATAGAGGCACGTGAGAATCACGAGCCACACGCCGTCGACGAAATGCCAGTAGAGCGATGAGTTCTTGATCGCGAGCGGATAACGCGGATGCGTCGTGCCGCTCCACTCGCGACAGAGCGCCCAGACGAGGAACAGCACGCCGAACGCGACATGCGTTCCGTGCAGGCCGGTGATCGTGAAGAAGATCGACTCGTACGCGTTCTCGCTCGGACTGTGCGCTTTCAGCTTGTCGGCATACTCGCGCGCCTGAACGAAGAGGAAGCCGAGGCCGAGCAGGATCGTGACGAGTGTCGCGATGCGATAGCGAATGCGTTTGCCTTGCTCGAAGCCCTTCTCGCCGAAGAAGAGCACGATGCTGCTCGAGAGCAGCAGGGCCGTCATCACGAGTGGGAGGCGCAACTCCGGTTTCGGCGTACCGGCGGGCGGCCACGATCGATTGCCGAGGCCGAGGTAGAAGTATCCGCCGATGAGCGATGCGAAGAGTGTTGCTTCATTCAGCAGAAACAGCACCATGCCCCACCACGCGGTGTGCGACCTCGGCGATGGCGGCGGTGGTAGCAGATGGTCGCTGCGCATCTCGATCGCGGTCACGTCTCCGTCTCCAGCGTTCTGGTATTCGACGGCCACATCCAGCGTGCGAGGCTGATCAGTGAGATGACCACGCCGGCAATGGCCCACGGGAGCGAGCGGAGGAGCAGTCCGACGGTGGCGGCGAGCATCGCGAGCGGCAGCACCACGCTCCAGAGATTGTCTTCCGGCATCTCCAGCGGTTCCTCGAGCGTCGCATCGAGCGTCGACGTCCGGGGAGTCAGGCGCGTCAGGTCATACGCCGGGCCTTCCTCATATGCGCCGTCCCACAGGGGCTCGCGTCCGTGAATGATCGGGATATGAGCAAAGTTGTAATGCTCGGGTGGCGATTCCGCGAGCCACTCGAGCGTGGCGGCGCCCCACGGATTGCGCGACGCGACCTCGCCGGCGACACGGCTCTTGATCGCGTTCCAGAACGAGAGCAGCAGCCCGAGCGCGAAGACGTACACGCCGATCGTCGTGACGAGATTCGCCGGACCGAACCCGCTCGCGGCCGAGTACGTGTATACGCGGCGCGGCATGCCCTGCAGCCCACTGATGTGCATCGGGAAGAACCCGACATTGAAGCCGATGAACATCAGCCAGAAGCTCACCTTTCCGAGCGACTCGCTCATCATCCGGCCGTACGCCTTCGGGTACCAGTAATACGCGCCGGCCATCACGCCGAAGAGCGTCCCGCCGGCGAGCACATAATGAATGTGCGCGACCACGAAGTACGTGTCGGTGACCTGCCAGTCGAACGGCACCGCCGCGGTCATCACGCCGCTGATGCCGCCGATCACGAACTGCACGATGAACGCGATCGCGAACAACATCGGCGTGGCGAACACCACTCGGCCGTACCACATCGTCGCGAGCCACGCGAAGATGGTGACGGCGCTGGGGATCGACACCGTCATGCTCGCCGCGCTGAAGAAGCTGATCGACAGTTGCGGCAAGCCGGTCGCGAACATGTGGTGCACCCACACGCCGAACCCGATCAAGCCCGTCGTGATGGTGGCCAACGCGACGAACGTGTGTCCGATCATCGGGCGGCGGCAGAACGTCGGCACGACCATCGAGAGCATGCCGGTCGCCGGCAGGAACACGATGTAGACCCACGGATGGCCGAAGACCCAGAAGAAGTGCTGCCACAGCAGCGCCGAGCCGCCGAAGCGAGGATCGAAGAACACGAAATGCCAGCGACGCTCGAGCTCGAGGAGTCCCACGGCGGCCGTGAGCGGCGGCATGCAGAAGATCACCGCCACCGACATGGTCAGCGAGCTCCAGAGGAACAACGGCATGCGATTGATCGACATGCCGGGCGCTCGCATCTTGAGAATCGTGACGATGGAATTGCACGCGCCGGCAGTCGTCGCCACACCGAGAAACAGGAGGCCGAGCGCGTAGAAGTCGATGTTGAACCCCGAGTTGTACTGCACGCTGGAGAGCGGCGTGTAATTGAACCACCCCGCGTTCGGCGCCTGGCCGATGAGGAAGCTCGCGTACATGAACAGGCCCGCGAGCAGAAACACGTAGTAGCTGAACGCGTTGAGCCGCGGAAACGCCAGCTCGCGCGAGCCGATCATCAACGGTGTGAGATAGAAGCTGAAGCCCGAAAGCACCGGCTGCGCGAATAGGAACATCATCGTCACGCCGTGCATCGTCATGAGCTGATTGAACGCGTCGGGCCCGACCAGCCGGTTGTCGGGACGCGCGAGCTGTGCGCGCATGATCGCCGCTTCGATGCCGCCGGCGACGAAGAACACGAACGCGGTATAGATGTAGCGCTTTCCGAGCTTTTTGTGATCGACGGTCGACAACCACGCCAGCCAGTTGGGCGGCGTTGCCCACAGATCGGTGAGCCGCGTCTTCAACGGGTCGGTTCCGACACTGATTCGATCGGCAGTCGATGTCACGAATGAGCTCCAACGACGCGCGAGAAGGAGAACAAGCGCGAGCTGCGAGCGTGGACGGCCAGTGAAACGGATGGCGTCCAGGCTGGGCGAACGGGCGACGCCTCATGCATTCGACGTGCCGACTGCCACGGAAGTCGGCAAAAAAACCGCGATGGAGATAGCCGGTTGCGGGGTATTCCCCGTAATTCACGCCGTGATGCCCTCGATCTGACGGCCGCCTGATCGCGCCGGCTCCGCTCGCGCGGCGCTCGCCCGCGCGCTACCATTTGGCATGGCCGACCTAGAATCCCCCCCTCCCGGCGCCACTCCCTCCGCCGAGCTGCCACGGCAACTCGGCCTCTGGAGCGCCATCGCCGTCGTCATCGGCATCACCATCGGCTCGGGCATCTTCCGAACGCCGGCCAGCGTCACCAACCGCCTTCCCGGTCCGCTCCCGCTCTTCGGCGTCTGGATCGCGGGAGGCATCGTCGCGCTCTGCGGCGCGTTGACCCTCGCCGAAGTCGCAGCCGCATTCCCGGAGACGGGCGGAATCTTCGTCTTCATCCGGCGCGCCTTCGGACGGCTTCCCGCATTCCTGTTCGGTTGGGCCGAACTGGCGATCATCCGCGCGGCGGCCGTTGGCGCGATCGCCACGACCTTCGCCGAGTATCTGCTCCGCGTGCTTGGCTTCGATCCGAGCGTCGCGCCGTACGATGGTTGGGTCCACTACGTCGCCGCCGCGGCGATTGCCCTGATCGCCGGACTCAACTACGTCGGCGTACGCTATGGCTCCCTCGTGCAGAACATCACGACGGTCGCGAAATACTTCGGCCTGCTGTTCATCATCGCCGCCGCGATCGCGATCGGTCTTCCGAAGACCGGTGGACATTTCACGCCGGCCGTCCCGCCAGGGAGCTTCTCGGTTGCGCCGTTCGGGCTCGCGCTGGTGTCGGTGCTCTGGGCATACGATGGATGGGCGGACCTCGCGTTCATCTCCGGTGAAGTGAAGGATCCGCGGAAGAACCTGCCGCGCGCGCTCATTCTCGGGACCTGCGCGGTGATCGTCATCTACCTGCTCGCCAACATCGCGTACCTCGGCGTGATGTCGGTGGACGAGGTGCGACACTCGAAGCTCGTCGCCGCGGACGTCGCGATGCGCCTGGTCGGTCCTGCCGGCGTCACCTTCGTGGCGATCACCGTGATGCTCTCCACCCTGGGGACGTTGAACGGATCGATCCTCACGAATCCGCGCGTGTTCTTCGCCATGGCCGCCGATGGCTTGCTCTTCCGCAAGATCGCGGCGGTCCATCCGCGGTATCAGACGCCCTATGTCGCGATCGCGCTGACCGCGGTCCTCGGCATCATCTTCGTGCTGCTGCGGACGTTCGAGCAGCTCGCGGACACCTTCGTCACGGCGATTCTCCCATTCTATGCGCTCGGCGTCGCGTCGATCTTCGTGTTCCGCCGGCGCACTGCCGCCGAGTATTCGCCGTCCTTTCGCGCGCCGCTGTATCCCGTCGCTCCGGTGCTGTTCGTGCTTGCGACGCTGTATCTGCTGGGGAATGCGCTGATCGACGAGTCGAGCCGTATGGGGACGCTCGCGACCTTCGGCGTGATTCTCGTGGGCATTCCGGTGTACTACCTGACGGTCGGCCGATCCGGCGGCGGCACAGCCGTGAGCGTCCCCGCCGCGAGTCATCCCGAGCGGGCGTAGCGAGCCAGGGGTACGCCGGTCGACTCCGTCCGTGAGTGGTCTTGAATGAAAAGTTCCGGTGGGCGGGAACGGGCGCAACGGTCGCAAGAACTGTAAGCGATTGACACCGACCCATTGACAGCGGACACGGCGCGGGTATGGTTGGCGTGCCGAAACGGCCAGCGCTCATGACGAGGCGACGCTCGAACGGGCTCCCAGCGTCGGCTGACCAAAGGTGATGTTCCCCCGCACCACCGCAGTCGCAAGGAAGCTTACGACTGATTACCTCGCCCCCGAGCGACGACGCAGCGGCGTTGTCGCTCGAGCATCACGCCTGGGCGACCCACCTACGAGGGGCAATTCATGCAATCGAGAAGTTGGATGCTGGCCCTGTCCATCAGCGGCGCAGCGATGCTGCCTGCCGGTCGCGCGCTGTCGGCGCAAGGCACGATCACTGGCCGAGTCAGCGCGGCGGGCACCGGTGAAGTCCTGGCCGATGCTCGTGTCATCGTCGTCGGGACGGCCATCGCTGTCACGTCCGCATCGGACGGCCGCTACACTCTGCGAAACGTGCCAGCGGGGTCACAGAACGTCCGCGTGCTCCGCGTCGGCTTTCAGGAGCAGAAGCAGCCGGTCGCGGTGACCACCGGTCAGACGACGACGCTCGACATCGCGCTCATCAAGGCCGTCATCCTGCTGCCCGACGTCGTCACGACGGCGACTGGCGAGCAGCGCAAGGTGGAGTTGGGAAATGCCATTTCGACACTGGGTGACGTATCGAAACGCGTCGAGGAGACGTCGGTGTCCGACATGGCCGACCTGCTCGTGGCGAAGGCGCCCGGCATGACCGTGTTGCAGGGATCGTACAGCCAGACAGCGCCGACGATCCGCATCCGGGGCCTGAACTCGGTCTCCCTGGGCAACGCCCCGATCTTCATCATCGACGGCGTTCGAATGAATACGGGCAGCTTCGCCGGCGGCAACTCCAATCCGCCCGCCAGCTACATCAACGACATCGATCCGTCGACCATCGAGGACATCGAGATCGTGAAGGGGCCGTCGGCGGCGACGCTCTACGGGACGGACGCGGCGAACGGCGTCGTGGTCATCACGACGAAGCGCGGACGCGCCGGGGCAACGCATTGGACGGTGAGCGGCGAACGCGGCGCGGTCGACGATCGCAACCACTTCCTCGACACCTACATGATCTTCGGGCACACGACGACCAGCCCGACGGTGGTTCGTTGCGTCCTCATTCAGGTGGCAGCGAAGACCTGCGTTCCGGACAGCACGTCCCATCTCAATCCGATGATGATGGACAGCCTGACGCCGTTGAAGATCGGCAGCCGGAACGCGTACAACCTGCAAGCGTCCGGCGGCAACGACGCCGTGCGCTTCTTCCTCAGCGGCGGCCTCGAGAACGAAATCGGGCCGTCCAGCATGCCGGACTTCTCGGTGCGCCGTCTGGACTCGCTCCATACGCCGATCCGCGACGAGTGGATGCACCCTGAGGCGTACCAGAAGCAGAACATCCAGGCGAACCTGAATGCCACCCTCAGCCCGACGATCTCGGTCGCGGTGACCTCGCAGTTCCTGAAGGTCGACCAGCGGCTGCCGCAGGTGAACAACAATTTCTACAGCGCGCCCTATCAGTCGATGATGAGCCCGGGCTTCTCGCATCCGGGTCCCGGCTACAAAGGCATCGGCACGCTCGGCGAACAACTGCACGGCTACAATGGGTTCGTGCCCTCGGAGATCAACCAGGCGCTGACGCAGGATGGCGTGCAGGGTCTCATCGGCAACGTGCAGGCCGATTGGCGGCCGTTCGCCTGGATGCAGAACAGCGGCTCCGCAGGCCTCGACTATCGCAACCGCGTCGGCTACAGCCTGTGCCGGTTCAACGAGTGCCCGTATTTCGGCGATCCGAAACAAGTGGGCAGCGTGTCCTCGTCCACCAACAATCTTCGAAACTTCTCATCGAAGGTGACGAGCGTCTCCTCGTGGCAGGTGAAGCAGTCCGCGGTGCTGCAGACGACCTTCGGCGCCGACTACACGAACCAGGAAGACGACAACACGAACAGCAACAGCCAGCAGCTTCCGCCGGGCGGACAGACCGTCGGACAGGGCGCCGTGCAGGGTGGCGGCAACCAGCCGTCGCGCGCGTCCAAGACGCTCGGTCTGTATGCGCAGGAGCAGCTCAGTCTGCGCGATCGCCTGTTCCTCATGGTCGCCGTGCGCAGCGATCAGAACAGCGCGTTCGGCGTGAACTTTCAGAACGTGGCATATCCGAAGCTGAGCCTCTCGTGGATTCTGTCGGACGAGTCGTTCATGCCTCACTACAGTTGGCTGAACTCGTTGCGTCTGCGGAGCGCCTACGGCGCCTCGGGCGTGAACCCGGGTGCGACCGCCGGTCTCGTCACCTTCAGCTCCACGACCGTGAACGTGGGAACGTCCGCGAACACGCCGTTGGGAACGGATACGCCGGGTCTCCAGGCGGGATCGCTGGGCAACCCGAACCTCAAGCCGGAAACGTCGGCCGAGTTCGAGGGCGGATTCGAGTCGCGGGTGTTCAACCGCTTCAACATCGACTTCACGTACTACTCGAAGAAGACGAAGGACGCGCTGATCAGCCAGCAGATCGCACCGTCGGCGGCATCGCCGGTGTCGAGCGTGCTGCGCAATCTCGGCTCGGTCGCGAACAGCGGCGTCGAAGTGACGCTGAATGCCCAGTTGATCGATCGCAAGGCGGTGGGCTGGGACATGACCATCGGCGCATCGCACTTGAACAACAAGCTGATCAGCCTGGGCAACGACGCCTCGGGATTGCCGAACAAGACGATCGGCACGGGCACGTCGCGCGACTCGGTCGGGCTGCCGTTGAATGCGCTGTTCTACCGGACATACACATTCAGTGATGCCAACGGCGACGGCATCATCTCGCCGAGCGAAGTGCTGGTCAATCCGAACTACCAGTACATGGGCTATTCGATCCCGCGCGACGTCGTGTCGTTCCAGAATGGCCTCGACCTGTTCAGCCGCCGGTTCCGCATCAACGTTCTCGTCGACTACAAGGGCGGGAACCAGGTATTCAACAGCGCCTATCAGTTCCAGTGCGCGCAGAATCTCGCCTGCAAGGGCGCATCGGATCAAACGGCCTCACTCGCCGAGCAAGCGGCGAACGTCGCCAATCGCTATCAGACGGGTCCCGACCTGAAGGGAGTCACGACGCCCTGGGGCTACCTCGAGAGCGGACAGTTCTGGAAGTTGCGCGAAATATCGGGCACCTACACGCTGCCGCACGCGATTTCGTCGCGTCTGGCGCGCGCGCAGAACGCGCAGTTCACCTTTGCCGCGCGCAACCTGCACACCTGGACGAAATACCTGGGCGCGGATCCGGAAGAGACCAGCGGCACGGGCGACACGCAGGGCACGTTCGGCAACGCGGGTCCCCGCACGTATTTCGTTGGCCGCATCGTCCTTCACTACTAATCACCGAGACCGAGAATGAGCATTCATATATTTCGGGCGCGGCGAGCCATCCTCGCCGCCATCGCGCTGGCGACGGTCGCGGGGTGCGACGTCAAGCAGGAGCTGCTCGGTATTCAGCAGCCCCAGATCATCGGACCAGACAACGTCGGCGGACCCACCGGCGCGGAAGCGTTGCGCGTGGGCGCGCTCGGGTCCTTCCAGGGCTGGGTCATGGGAGGCGGCGGTAACTCGAGCAACATCGCGATGTTCGGTGATCTCCTCACCGACGAGTGGAAGTCGGGCGACACGTTCGCGCAGCACAATGAAGCCGACCAACGCGTCGTGCAGACGAACAACAGCGTGCTCGCCGGCGAATACGGCGGCGTGCAGACGGCCCGCGGGCGCGCGCAGAACGCAATCGACGCGCTTCGGGCCGCGGAGCCGGAGCAGACGGGCGAGATCGGGGAGATGTACTTCCTCAAAGCCTACGCCGAGCTGATTCTGTCCGAGGATTTCTGCAACGGCGTGCCGTTTGGAAGCACGGTGAACGGCGTCGTCAACTACACGCAACCGCTCACGAACAAGGACGGCCTCGCGCTGGCCAGCGCGCGGCTCGACACGGCGCTCAAGCTCGTCACCGGCACGGATGCGTTTTCGCTCAACATCCACTATACCCTGGAAGTCGCGAAGGCACGCGCGCTCGTCGATCTCGCGCAGTTCAGCGCCGCGGCGGCGCTCGTCGCCGATGTCCCGACCAGCTTCCAGTATCTCACGACCTTCTCGCAAACGACCCGCGACAACCAGGAGTGGGTCGGCAACGGCTCGGCGAGCGTCGCGCGCTTCGTCGTCGGCGACAGCTTCGACATCGTCGCCGGTCAGAAGAACATCATCAAGAACGCGATCCCGTTTGCCTCGGCCGGCGACCCGCGCGTCCCCGTCACGGGTTCGACCACCGGCGCCACGCGGTCGATCGACGTCTCGACGTCGTGGGTTGGACAAAAGATCTGGGGCCGCGATGATGCCTATCCGGTGCTGTCGGGCATCGATGCGCGATTGATCGAAGGCGAAGCACAGTTGAACGCCGCGAACTACGCCGGAATGCTGGCGACGCTCAACGCCCTGCGCGCCGCGTCGCCGACGATCGGCGTGTACAAGGTTCCGGTCATGCCCGCCCTCACCACGGTGCCCGCGACCAAGGATGCGGCCATCGACCTGTTCTTCCGCGAAAAGGCGTTCTGGCAGTTCGGCCGGGGCTATCGGCTCGGAGATATGCGCCGCCTGATCCGGGTCTATGGTCGTACCCAGGACAAGGTGTTCCCGACAGGAGCATTCTTTAAAAACGGGTCGTACGGCACCGACGTGAACCTGCCGGTCACCGACGGTGAGCTGACGAACCCCAACTTTCACGGCTGCATCGATCGCAACGCGTAGCACCGCGCGTGCGCGAGACGATCTGGTCGCCTACACAACGGCCCACCGCTTTGGCGGTGGGCCGTTGTGTAGGCGAGTGCCATGTGCGAACGCTCTGCCCGATTACCGACCGTTCCAGATCGGCATTTAACGAATTCTCATCAGGCCGGAACCGTGGACCCGCCAGCCGGCACGCTCGCGGGAGCTGACTGCGCCCGTTGCCGAGCCGCCATGCGCTCCTGCATCGCGCGAGTGAGGTGTGGCACCACGCCAAGCATCCGCTGGATCAACATGAGCTGCCCGCGATGATGCATCTCGTGCTCCTTGGCGCCGAGCAGATGCTCGAACCGGGTGCGCGGATTGCCGCCCATCGGATCGGTGAAGACTTCGTCGAGAAACTCGGGTGACAGCGACTCGAGCCAGCTCGCGAACTGCTCACCCTCCGTCTCCAGCAGCGCGATGATCTCATCCTTCGATCGTGCCACGCCTTCGGCCGCGCCCGCGCGCTGGCCCATCGCGGCAAAGTCGTAGCCCGCGAGGGTGGTGAGTCGCTTGTCTCGATGGAAGTCGTAGTGAATGAGCACGCCGTACCCGATGTGCCGGAGCAACTGACTCACCGATCTCGTTCCCGGTGCCGGGACGAAATCGTACTGTTCTTCCGGAATGTCGCGAGCGGTCTGAATGGTGTTCCCGCGGACGGTGCGGAAGGCCTTGGCCATCTCACGTGCGCCGTACTGAGGCATCGAACTCTCCGGGTAGGGATGGACGCAAAGTTAAGTCGAGCGCTCGTTGGGGCGAAAGCGCCCGAGATCAGCCTTCGCTAATTGATCAGAGAGTGGTGGCAGGTTACTTGGCGATACTTGCAGAGACTCGGAGATACCACCGAGCACACCGTGAACCACCGGGACAACAGAACGGCGCAACAGCGGCCGGACGCGGACAACGGCACGGACACCGCGACGGACTCTACGGACTCGTTCCGTGTGGCGCCAACACTCTTCGCGCAACGAGCCCTGATTCTTGGGGAACTGCCGCTCGAGATGCCACGAGAGGCGTCCCGAGCGGCGGTCATTCAAATCATTTTTCGGCTCGTGGCGACACGCATCTCGATCCGCGCTCGGAGCAAGTCCGTAAAGTCCGTCGCCGTGTCCGTGCAGTTGTCCGTCGGCCCACGTTGTTCAGCCGTGTCGGCGGCACAGACCGCGCGGCCCTGCAGCGAATGACCGTGTTCCCCGGAAATTCCGGATGAACCTATTAGAAGATCTTCAGATTGATGTACTTGCGCGGATTCGCCTTGAAGTCGACGAGCAGCGAATCCATGGACGCGACCGTGTGGCGCAGGTCGCTGTAGAGCAGCGTGTCCGTCAACAGCTTGCCGATGGTGCCGTTGCCATGCTCCGCCATCGCCACGACCCGCGCGAGCGCCGCATTCGTCGAATCGATGTTGGCGATGAGCCGTGCCGTGTTCGCCGTCGTCTGACGCACGTTCTCGAGCGACGCCGCGATCTGCGCCGAGTCGACGACGCGGCTCATGCGCCCCGCGGCGTCGCGAAACGATCCAGCGACATCGCGAAACGATCCCAACGTCGCCGTCATGTTCCGATTCTGCTCGGCGAGCACGGCTTGCAGTTGCAGCGACAGCGCGGTCGTGTTCGCGATGGTCTTGTGAATGTCCTTGAGCGTGCCGGCCTCGATGAGCTGCGTCTGGATGGACCGTGTCAGCAGCGAGACGCTCTGCGCGATCGAGTCGGCGCGGTTCATGATCTCGCCAATGTCGGCACCGGGCGCGCCGGGCGGCACCGTGTCACGGGCGGAATAGTTCGTGGCTGGAACCGGCTTGGGCGGCGTCAGTGAGACTGCCACGTCTCCGAAGATGCCCACCGGCTTCACCGTCGCCGTCGAGCCCTTCGGCACCGTGTACTGATCGTCGATCTGGAGCTGCACGTCGAGATAGCCGTCGCGACGGAGATTCACGTCCGCCACATGTCCGACGCTCACGCCCGCGAGCAGCACCGGCTGTCCCTGCTTGAGGTTCTGGCCCCACTGGAAGCGCGTGTAGAGCGGATACCCGGACTTCAATCCGCCGCGCGCGAGCCACAGGGTCCCGAGGACCAGAACGATGACCGCGACCGTGATGAGGATGCCGACGCTGACTTCGTTGCGACGATTCATGATTGCAGAAGTGGTCCAAGCACGCCCGTCGTCAGGGCGTCCAGCACCAGAATGGTCATCGAGGTGATCACGACGGCGCGCGCCGTCGACCGACCGACTCCCTCCGCGCCAGCCTCGGTAATGTAACCCTCATAAGCACACACCAACGCGATCGCCGCGCCGAACATCAGCGCCTTGAGCAGGCTATAGACCACCTGGAACGTGGCGAATCCCAGACGCAGGCCGGTGATGAAATCCGCGCCGGTGACGTCGGTGAGTTTCGTCGAGACGAGATAGGCGCTCATCAATCCGACGGCGTCGGCGAGCACCACGAGCGTGGGCAGCATCACGAGCGCGGCGAGTAGCCGCGGCACGATGAGAAACGCGACCGGATCATACGCGAGCGTCTCGAGCGCGTCGATCT
>Ga0070679_100003969_pt1 | contig 13625 bp, 8 predicted proteins | sample KBSC63BmetaG_FD_65652 | JGI IMG/M metagenome (GOLD analysis project Ga0070679, IMG submission 65652) | Corn rhizosphere microbial communities from Kellogg Biological Station, Michigan, USA - KBS C6-3B metaG | ecosystem: Host-associated > Plants > Roots > Rhizosphere | place: USA: Michigan... | reverse complement strand
CGCTCTCGGGCAAGCCGACGTCGGCCAGCAGCAGGTCCAGCGGGACGGCGTGCTGCCGCGCCTTGTCTTCCGCCTCGGACGGCGTCGCGGCGTCGATGGTGGCGTAGCCGTGGCGGCGCAGGACGCGGACGGTCATGGTGCGCACCAGGTCGTCGTCTTCCACCACCAGGATGGTCGCGGAGCGGCGGGGCTGTTGCAGGCCCCAGGAGCTCGATCGCTCCGCGTCGGGATCGACGTTGGCGGGCACGGGATGCTGGTCGGCGGTCACGCGCGAGCGCAGCGCGGAGAGGCGCATGGTGATCTGGGTGCCGTGGTCGACGGCCTTCAGGATCTGCTCCAGGTCCTCGCGGGCCGGGTCGCCGGGGCGCAGGTCCTCGCTGATGACCGTGGCGAAGCCCCGCACGGCCGACAGAACGTTGCGCAGGTCGTGGACGATGGCGCCGATCTCGGCGGCGTCGTCGGGAGGGTCAGGGTTCTTTCGGTTCACCAAGGGAAGCCTTTCGCGCAGGAGTGCACGCGCCGCGCCTCCCCTCAGGCGTGACCTGGCGATCTTCCAGGGCCAGGCCCGATTGTCAACGAACAGATTCTCGTCAGCCGTGCGGGGCCCGCTTGGGGCCGTGCTTGGCGATCTCGGCCTCGACGGCCGCCAGCTTTTCGCGCAACCGGGGCGTCGGCTCGGCGAACACGTCCTCCACCAAGCTCGACAGGGGCGGCTTGGCCGGCCGCCCCTCGGCGTAGGCCAGCGCGTCAGTGATCTCGGCGTCGATCTCTTCCCGGGTCTGCTCTTCGAACGCCGCGTCCAGGGCGCCCCGCGCCCGCGCGTACTTGCGCAGCTTCTCGATCGGATCCCGCCGCTCCCATTCGCGCGGCTCCTCGGGATCGCGGTACTTCGACGGGTCGTCGGACGAGCTGTGCGCCCCGCGCCGGTAGGTCCGCGCCTCGATCAGCGTCGGCCCCTCGCCCCGCCGCCCTCGCGCCGCGGCCTCGGCCACCACGTGAATCATGGCCAGGATGTCCTGACCGTCGACCAGCACGCCGGGCATCCCGTAGGCGACGGCCTTCTGCGCGAACGAGCGCGACGCGGTCTGCACCGAGGACGGCACGGAGATGGCCCACCCGTTGTTCCTGCACAAGAGGATGGCGGGGGCCTTCTTCAGCGCCGCGAACGTCGCGCTGACGTGGAAGGTCGGGGTCGAGGTCGCGCCGTCGCCGAAGAAGGCCACGGCCACGTCCTCGGTCTTCTGCAGCTTGGCGGCCCAGGCGGTGCCGACGGCGTGCGGGATGTGCGAGCCGACCGGTGAGCTGACCGACACGAAGTTCAGCCGCCGCACCGAGTGGTGGACCGGCATCTGCCGCCCCTTGACCGGGTCCTCGGCGTTGCCGAAGAGCTGGCACATGAAGGTCCGCAGCGGATAGCCGCGGTACAGCGCGGCGCCCACCTCGCGGTAGGCGGGGTACAGCCAGTCGCCCAGGCGCAGGGCGTGGGCGGCCCCGATGTGCGTCGCCTCTTCGCCCAGCGACGTCAGGTAGAACCCCATGCGCCCCTGCCGCTGCAGGCGGATCATGCGCTCGTCCAGAATGCGCACCAGCATCATGGTCCGGTACAACCGGCGCAGATCGTCGGTGCTGAGGGCCGGTTCCCGCTCGGGATGGACCACCCGGCCGTCGTCGTCGAGGACGCGAATGACTTCGAGCTTCACGGGGTGCCGCCGGCCCGTATAATCGGCAGACCTCCGCCCTGTCAAGGAACCCCCGTGCCCATACAGATTCGCGACGTGTTGAGTTTTTCCGGCCGTGACTACGTGGTCGAAGGGACCGCCACCTACCGCATCGGCGGCAAGGTCGAGGTCTTCGCGCGCGCCGTCGACGGCGACATCGTGACCTGGTTCGAATCGCCGGTGGACGGCACCGGCAGCAGCGCCGAGCGGCTGCTGGTGCTGCACGAGGTCCGGGACCTGGACGTGACGGTGCCCCCGCCCGAATCCATCAGCTACCACCGGCTGACCTACGTGCAGCGGGTGAGCACGCGGGCCGTCATCGACACCAGCGGCACCGTGCCCGAGCGCGCCGACGGCCCGGTGCAGGTCTGGCGCTATCGGGCGGCCGGCGACCTGACGCTGCAGATCGACGAAGGCAGCGGGCGCGTGTTCATGATGGCCGGCGAGACGGTCCACCGCGGCATGATCGATCACCTCCCGGGCAAGCCGGCCGGCGAGAGCGATCGCTGATGTCGGGCAACAGCTTCGGGTCGGCTTTCCGCATCACCACCTTCGGAGAGTCGCACGGACCGGCGGTGGGCGTGATCGTGGACGGCTGCCCGCCGCGGTTGCCAATCACCGTCGAGGAGATCCAGCGCGAGCTGGACCGCCGCCGCCCCGGTCAGAGCGCCATCACCACCCAGCGCCGCGAATCCGACACGGTCGAGATCCTGTCGGGGGTTCGCGACGGGCTCACGCTGGGGACGCCCATCGCGTTGATGGTCCGCAACACCGACCAGCGGTCGGGCGACTACGACGAGATGCGGACCAAGTTCCGCCCGTCGCACGCCGACTACACCTATCAAGCCAAGTACGGCGTCCGCGCCTGGGAGGGCGGGGGCCGGGCCAGCGCGCGCGAGACGGTGGGACGGGTGGCGGCGGGGGTCCTGGCGCGCAAGGCGCTGGCGGCGGCCGGCGCCGTCGAGATCGTCGCCTGGGTGCAGCGCGTGCAAGACCTGGAGACCGACGTCGATCCGATGACCGTCACGGCGGCCGCCGTCGACGCCAACATCGTCCGCTGCCCCGACGCCGCCACCGCCGAGAAGATGATCGCCCGCATCGACCAGGCGCGAAAGGCCGGCGACTCGCTGGGCGGGGTGGTCGAGGCCGTGGCGCGCGGCGTGCCGGTCGGACTGGGCGAACCGGTGTTCGACAAGCTGGACGCCGAGCTGGCCAAGGCGATGCTGTCGCTGCCCGCCGCCAAGGGGTTCGAGATCGGCAGCGGCTTCGGCGGCACGCTGCTGACCGGCAGCCAGCACAATGACCCTTTTTATGACGCGTGGGCGTCGCTGGGCTCCGCCCAGCAGAGCCCTTCGCGGGAGGGCGCGGGAACCCTTCCAGGGTTCCCGCACTCGATCAACGGCCGGGTGCGGACGCGCACCAACCGGTCGGGTGGCGTCCAGGGCGGCATCTCGAACGGCGAGGCCATCACGATCCGCGTCGCATTCAAGCCGACAGCCACCATCCTGAAAGAGCAGGACACCGTCGACGAGAAAGGCCACGACACGACCATCAAGGGGCGCGGCCGCCACGACCCCTGCGTGCTCCCGCGCGCCGTCCCCATCGTCGAGGCGATGTTCGCGCTGGTGCTGGCCGATCACTTCTTGCGGCAACGCGGCCAGTGCGGCTGATCCGGACCGGCGCTGCGCTGGTCGCCCTGCTGGGGGCCACGGCCGGCTGTCGCGGGCGCGCCGCCGCCTTCATGCCCGCGTTCGACGGCGGGTTCTCGCCACCGCCGCCGGCCCGGCTGGAAGCGCCGCGCGAGGTCCATTTCACGTACACCGGCCCGCGCGCCGTCACCTTCGACTGGCGCGGACACTCCGCCGCGCTGCGGTTCTGGACCAAGGACGAACCGCCCCGCACCGCGACCGGCCACGCGCCCACGCCGGTGCCGACCTCCTCACCGGGGCCGTTCCAAGAGGCGGTGCTGGATGACCTGAAGCCGGGCGCGGCGTACTTCTACGAGATCGCCAACGACGCGCGGGCGGAGCCGGCCGCGTTCCGCGCGCCCCCCGCCGGCCCGACACGTTTCGTGTTCGCGGCCGTCGGTGACATGGGCGCGGCGGACGTCGAGCCAGACGCCGCCGGCGTCAACGCGGACCTGCGCATCGCCGACCCGTCGTTCGTGCTGATGCTGGGCGATCTCTCTTACGCCGACCTGAAGTCGCCGGCGGCGGTCGACCGGCACTTCGACGACGTGATGACCTGGTCGCGGCGGGCGGCCTACATGCCGATCTGGGGCAACCACGAATGGGAGGCGGCGCCGCGCGACGACCTGCGCAACTACAAGGGGCGGTTCGCGCTTCCCCACGCCGCGGCGTCGCCGGGCGCGCCGGCGGCCGGCTGCTGCGGCGAAGACTGGTACTGGTTCGACTTCGGCGGTGTCCGCTTCATCGTGTACCCCGAGCCCTACAGCGCCACGACCTGGCCCGACTGGGCCCACCGCGTCGAGCCGCTGTTCGCCGAGGCGCAGGCCGACGCCGCCATCAACTTCATCGTGACCGCCGGCCATCGCCCCGCCTACTCGTCGGGCCATCACGGGGGCGAGCCGCAGCTGCGCGCCATCCTCGACGAGCTCGGCAAGCGGTTTGGAAAATACGTGCTGAACCTGAACGGGCACAGCCACGTGTACGAGCGCACCAAGCCGCAGGCGCACGTGGTCCACGTCACCTCCGGGATCGGCGGTGGCCAGCTCGAGCACGGCAACACGCCCTGCCTGTGGGACAACTGCACGCCGCCGCCGTTCAGCGCCTACCGCACCATCCACCACGGCTTCGTCAAAGTGTCGGCGTCGCCCGACGAGCTGCACGTCGAGGCGGTGTGCGGCCCGGCCTCCCCCGGCAACGACGAGGTCCACTGCGTCGACGGCGAAATCCTGGATGATGTGGTGATCCCCCGCGGCGGTCTGATCAGCTCGGCCGAACCGCGCCGCGCACACCCGGACGCCCACCTTCGCTGAGCGCACCTGCGCCCCGTCGCCGCGGGTCGGTGTTACGCTTCACTCGATCGCATGGTCGACGCCCCCCGCCCCCCCGGCTGGTTCACCGCGCCCAACCTGCTCAGCCTGGCGCGCCTCCCCCTGGGCGTGCTGTTCTGGCTGGTCATGGCCGCCACCCCTGGCCGCGCGTGGCCGGTCCTGGGCGTGCTGCTGCTGGCGGCCATCACCGACGTGCTGGACGGGATCACCGCCCGCCGCAGCGGGGTGGATCTGGCCGGCGTCGGGTCCTGGTTGGATCCGCTCTGCGACAAGCTGTTCGTGGGCGCCGTGCTGGGCGCCCTGCACTTCGAGCGCGGCGTCCCGCTGGGCCTGCTGGCGCTGATCGTCGCGCGCGAGCTGCTGCAGCTCCCGATGACGCTGGTCTATCGCACCATCCCGACGCTGCGGCGCTGGCTGCAGTACGACTTCCGCGCCAGCCCGCTGGGCAAGGCGGCGACCATCTCGCAATTCCTGGCGGTCGCCACGCTGATCCTCGGGCTGCCGGCGCGCGTGCCGATCGTCCTGGCCTTCACGCTGGGCATCGTGGCGCTCGGTGATTACGTGCTGCGCGCCATCGAGATCGGCCGGCAGCACCAGGGCACCGCGTGAGCGGCGGCCAGCGCTGGCGTTTCCTTCCCGCCACCGGCACCCCCGCGTACCACCTGCTGCTGGGCGCGATCGCGCTGCTGATCCTGGGCCCGCTGGGCGCGGTCACGAACGCCTACATGACGTTCAGCCTCGGCTTCTCGGTGGGCGGGCAGGTGCTGGCCGGAATCCTGGGCAGCACCGTCACCTATGGCTACGGCGCCGACGGAAAGCACGGCGCGAACTACATTCAAACCATGGCCGCCTCGGTGTCGGGGCTGGCCGGAATGGGCGTCCTCATCCAGGCGATGGTCTGGCTGGGGATGCCGCTGCCGGCCCCCTGGAAGCTGGCCCTCTACTTCGGCTGCGTCGGCATGTTCGGGATCGGCGTGGGGATGCTGTACACGCCGATCCTGGTCGACCGCCTGCAGCTCGAGTTTCCGTCCGGGCACGCGGTCGCCAACATCCTGCGCGCCCTCACCGACGCGCGCCTGTTGCGGCGGTCGATCGGCAAGCTGGGCGGCGGCACGGCGGGCGGAATCGGGATCGCGGCGCTGGTCTCGCGCGTGCCGATGTTCGAGCGCGTGGGCGTCTCCGCCTCGACGCTGGGCGCCGGGCTGATCGTCGGCTCGCGCATCGGCGTTCCGACGCTGGTGATGGGGGCGGTCGGGTGGGCGCTCACCCCCTGGCTGCGCCGCGCCGGCTATCTGGGCCCGAACGATCCGTTCCGCAAGATCGGCTTTCTGGTCGGCCTGTCGATGATCATGGGGGCCGCCGCCGTCGACATCCTGGTCATCGGGCGCGAGGCCGTCCGGCGGGCGCAGGCCCGGCGCGGCGAGCCCACCCCCAGCGGCGGCCTGGGCGCCGGCCGGCTGGCGGCCTGGGTCGCCGTCTGGGGCGTGGCGCTGGTCGTCGTCGCCACCGCCCTGCTGGGCGAGCCGATCGGCTACGCGCTGTTCGCGATGGGTCTGGTGTTCTTGTTCGTGTTCATCAACGGCATCTCGACCGGCATCTCCGACTGGAACCCGATCTCCAGCGCGTTCGTGGTGTCGGTGCTGTTGATGTCGGCGCTGGGGCTGCGCGATCCGATCGTGGCCATGACCGCCGCCAGCATCCTGCTGGTGTCGACCAGCGTGGGCGTCGACATGCAGCAGGATCGGTCGACCGGCTGGCGGCTGGGGTCGAACCGGGCCATCCAGTTCCGGTACCAGGCGGTGGGGGTGGTGCTGGGGGCCATCCTCTGCGTGGTGCTGGCGCAGCTCTTCATGAGCGCCTACCCGGTGCTGCGGGTCGACACCTTCAGCCACCCCGAGGCGCGGGTCGGCGTCTGGCAGTCGGCGATGACGTTCAAGTTCGTGGGCGCCATCCGCGGCCTCGGCCACCTGGCGCCCTACCAGCTTCACGCGCTGTGGCTGGGATTCGGCATCGGCCTGGTGACCGAGGTGGCGCGCAAGCTGCTGCGGGCCTGGGCCGGCTACCGCCGGTTCGTCGAGAGCGGGCGGGCCGGGTTCGCGGTGGGCTGGACCCTGGACGCCATCCTGCTCTCCAGCCCCTACGCGTCATCGACGGGCGGTTTTCTGGACCTGGCCACGGCGGCCTGGTTCGCCGCCGGCAGCGTGCTGAGCTCGCTGATGGCGCGGCGCGTTCCGCCCCGGGCCGCGCCCGAAGAGCACGCGGACGAGCTGCCGGCCGACATGAGCACCTCCTCGCTGATCGGCGGCGGCCTCATCGCGGGCGAATCGCTGTATACCCTGGGGGCCGGAATCGCGGCGCTGCTGGCGCTGCTGTGAACCAACCATGACCGACCACCTGCACGACGAAATTTCCAAGCGGCGCACCTTCGCGATCATCTCGCACCCGGACGCCGGCAAGACCACGCTGACCGAGAAGCTGCTGCTTTACGGCGGCGCCATCCACCTGGCCGGCATGGTGAAGGGGTCGAAGGGGAGCCGCGCCATCACCAGCGACTGGATGGAGCTGGAGCGGCAGCGCGGCATCTCGATCACCACCAGCGTGCTGCAGTTCACGTACGGCGGCCGGCGCATGAACCTGCTGGACACGCCCGGCCACAACGACTTCAGCGAGGACACCTACCGGACGCTGGCCGCCGCCGATTCGGCCGTCATGCTGATCGACAGCGTCAAGGGGATCGAGCCGCAGACCATCAAGCTGTTCCAGGTCTGCCGGATGCGCGGCATCCCGATCGTCACCTTCATCAACAAGATGGACCGCGTCGGGCGCCCGCCGCTGGAGCTGCTGGACGAGATCGAGCGTGTGCTGGGCATCCCCACCGCCCCCATGAACTGGCCGGTCGGCTCGGGGAGCAGCTTCGTCGGCGTCGTCGATCGGGCGACCGGGCAGGTGCTGAAGTTCGACCGGACGGCGTCCGGGACCACCCAGGCGCCCATGTCGATGACCACGCTGGAGGACCCGGCTGTCCGGGCCGCGCTGGGCGAGCGGGCCTTCGGCGAGCTGCAAGAGGAGGTGGCGCTGCTCGAGGCGGCGACGCACCCGTTTGACGCCGAGCCGTTCCTGGCCGGGCAGCTCTCGCCGGTGTTCTTCGGCAGCGCCATGACCAACTTCGGCGTCGAGCCGTTCCTGGACAAGTTCGTCGACCTGGCGCCGCCGCCCGCCGGGCGGGTGGCCTCGACGGGAAAGATCGATCCCAACACGCCCAGCTTCTCGGCCTTCGTGTTCAAGATCCAGGCGAACATGGACCCGCGCCACCGCGATCGGATCGCGTTCATGCGCGTCTGCTCGGGAAAGTTCACGCGCGGGATGGAGGTGACGCACGCCCGCACCGGCAAGCCGTTCGCGATGACCCGCACGGTGCAGTTCCTGGGGCAGGAGCGGACCCAGGTCGACGAGGCGTACGCGGGCGACATCCTGGGCGTGTGGGACGGCGGCGCGCTGCGCATCGGCGACACGTTGGTGGTCGGCCCGCCGTTCGAGTTCCAGGGCGTGCCGCGATTTTCGCCCGAGCACTTCGTGGTGGCGGCGCTCAAGGATCCGCTCAAGCGCAAGCAACTGAAGATCGGGCTCGAGCAGCTCTCCGAAGAGGGGGCCGTTCAGCTTTTCTTCGACCGGCTGCGCCTGTCACGCGACCCGATCCTGGGCGCGGTGGGCGTGCTGCAGTTCGAGGTCATCCAGCACCGCCTGCAGAGCGAGTACGGCGTGGCCGTCAGCCTGCAGCCGCTGCCCTACCGGCACGCGCGCTGGGTGACGGGCGAGCCGTTCGAGCCCAATCGCTTCGAACGCCCGGGCCGGACGACCTGCGTCCTGGACGTCGAGGACCGGCCGCTGATCCTGTTCGACACCGACTGGGCGCTGCGCGACGCGGTCCAGAACAACCCGGGCCTGACCTTCATCGCCGCCGTCCAGCCGGGCCGCAGCGGCGGGCGCGTCGCGGCCTGAGGCGGAGGGGGAAGCGCCAGGACGCCAGGAGATCAGGCGTCGAGCTGAGCCTGGGCGCGGAACGCTTCCTCGGTGTTGGTGACGGGGAAGGGGTCGGGGGGGATGGGCAGGCCCAGCGCGGCGCACAGGGGGGCCCAGCCGTCGCGGGCGGTCCAGTCGACGAGGCGGCTGGCGGGCGCGCGGAGGCGGACGTCCGCGTTGTGTTTCTCGAAGGCGGCCTTGGCGGCGGCCTCGTCGAGAAAGTTCGGCGTGAACCGGCGCAAGATCTCGAGGATCATGGCGCGCCAGCCGGGCGGTTCGTGCGGCCGCGGGTCGCGGCGCATGATCTCGAAGATGGTGCGCGAGGCGCTCTTCCACCAGCCGTCCGCGTCGCGCGAGGACAGCACGATGACAGCATCCGGGAACGCGGCTGACAGCTCGGGCCAGAACGCCGAGGACGGCCAGTCGACGGCGGCGACGTAGCCGTCGAGCAGCTTCCGAAAGTCCACCGGCTCGCCCCGGGCGGCGGCGTGCCAGAAGGGAACGTGCTCCGGCCGCTGGAACACCTCGGACATGTGATAGCAGCGCCCGCCCAGCAGCCGCTCGAGCGCGAGCTTCAGCGAATGCGTTCCGGTCCGCCCCAGCCCCGCTCCGACGACGCGAATGTCGGCCATGGCGGCACGCTAACACGTCACCGCTCGAGGAGCGTCCGTTACCCTTTCGGCGCGGCGCGGCTGAAATCCCGCCCGTTTCCCGCCGAAATCGGGCTGGCACGACCCTCGCATTACTCCGGGGCAGGACGCGGGTAGAGAGGGCGAGCTCGGCGCGGGGTCGGGGGCGGCGGAAGGCGAGAGCTCGGGGCGGCAGGGGGACGGAGCCGCCATCCTGAAAGGGATGGCGGCTCCGTGGCGTTTGGGGGACGTCTGCGCGCCCGGTCGCGCGGCGCGCGCGTCACTCGGCGCCGTCGCGGTGGCCGTCGGCCGAGCGGCCGTAGCCGTCGGACGCGCCGTCGTTGATTCCAGCCCGTCCCTGAATGTTGGCCAGGACCCGCAGCAGCTCGTCGGGCTGAACGGGTTTGACCAGGTGCTCGTCGAAGCCCGCCTCGCGGCTGGCGGCGCGATCCGAGGCGCGCCCGTAGCCGGTGATCGCGACCAGGTGCATGTCGGCGGTCTCGCGGGCCGCCCGTAACCGGCGCGCCAGCTCGAAGCCGTCCATCTCGGGCAAGCCGACATCCAGCAGGGCGATGTGGGGCTCGAACTCGCGAATCAGGTCCAGCGCCGCCGTCCCGCTGGAGACGCTCTTGCAGTCGTAGCCCTGATCCTTCAGCAGCTCGCACAGCAACTCGCGGGCGTCGGCGTTGTCTTCGACGATCACCACGCGGGCGCCGGCCGGGACGGGGCGGCGCACCGCCACCCGCTGGACCGCGACGCTCGGCGGGCGGACCGTCTCGGCGGACGTCACCGGCAGCCGCACCACGAATTCGCTCCCTTGCCCTTCACCGTCGCTGTGCACCTCGACGGAGCCGCCGTGCATCTCGACGAGCGATCGAACCAGCGTCAGACCCACGCCCAGCCCGCCCGCCGATCGATCCAGCGTGCGGTTCGATTGCACGAACAGGTCGAAGATCGAATCCAGCATGTCGCGCGGGATGCCGGCGCCGTCGTCGCGCACGCGCACCACCGCGGTGCCGCCGTCGACCTGACAGCGGATCGACACGTGCCCCCCGCGCTGCGTGTACTTGGCCGCGTTGCTGAGCAGGTTGACGTGAATCTGCTGCAGCCGCGTGGGATCGGCGTCGACCATCATGCGCCCCGGCGCGACGTCCACCTTCAGCTCGATGCCCCGGTCGGCGAACTGGGGCCGTACCACCTCACAGGCCTCTTCCACCGCGGCGGCCAGGTCGACCGCGCTCTTGCGCAGCTCGATCTTGTTCTGCGTGACCCGGCTGGCCTCCAGCAGATCTTCCAGCAGACGCGCCATCTGGTGCGACTGCCGATCGAGCACCTCCAGCAGGCGCCCGCCGCCCCCGCCGGACTTCAGCAGGGCGGTCGCGGTCACGATGGCGCCCAGCGGGTTGCGCAGCTCGTGCGAGAGCATGGCCAGGAACTCGTCCCGCCGGCGCACCCCGTCCTGGATCTTCTGCTCGGCACGCTTTTGCTCGGTGACGTCGCGGAAGATGGCGATCACGCCCACCATCTCGCCCTCGCGATCGCGCAGCGGCAGCCGGGTCACCAGGTCCCACCCCTCCGTGCCGTCGTCGAGGACGCGCCGCTCCAGGCTGTAGTTTTGCGCCTTCCCGCTGCGCAGGACGGTCTCGTCCGCGCGATGCAGCGCCAGCGCCACCGGGTGATCGGGCAGCTCGAAGATGGTCTTGCCGACCGTCTCCTCGGCGCTCCCCAGGCCCAACCGGGCCGCCATGGCATGGTTGACGCGAATGAAGCGGCCGCGCGCGTCCTTGAAGTAGATGGCGTCCGGCACGGTCCGGAGCAGGCTGTTGAGCAGGTGGCGTTCGTGAAACAGCGCGTCCTCCGCCTGCTTCAAGCCCGTGACGTCGATGGCCGTCAGCACCACGCCGTCGATGGTCCCCTTCACCCGATAGGGTAGGATCCGCAGGAAGAACGTCCGCTTATCGACGTTGCACAGCTCGCGTTCAATGGGCGTCCCCGCCTCCAGCACGCGTTTGAGATCGGCCACCAGCTCGGGGTGCTCCAGCTTGTGCGCGAAGGTCTCGATCGACCGCCCCACGTCGTGGGCGACCAGGTCGAAGATGGTCGCGATCTGCGGCGTGAACTTCCGGATCTTGAGCTGCCGATCGAGGAAAATCGTGCCCACATCCGTGCTGGCGAGCAGATTGTCCATGTCGTTGGTCAGCTCGGTCAGCTCGGCGATCTTGCGCTGGTACTCGGCGTTGACCGTGTACAGCTCTTCGTTGACGCTCTGGAGCTCCTCGTTGGTGCTCTGGAGCTCTTCGTTCGAGGTCTGCAGCTCCTCGTTCGAGGCCTGCAGCTCCTCGTTGCTGGTCTCCAGCTCTTCGATGGCCGACTGCAGGTTCTCTTTCGTGTAGGCGAGCTCGGCCTCCAGCGCGCCGAGCTGCTGGCGCGACACCTGGTCCAGGTCGACCTCCGTCACGGCGGGCCCGCGACGCGCCTCGCTCTGCTCGGCCGGATGGAACGAGACCAGCAAGTTGGGGTTGGCGGCGTTGCGCGCGCCCACGCGGCGGATCGTCACCCGGTGGGCGGCGGTCTTCCCCTCGACAGTGATGCGCACGCCGTTGTAGACGATGGTGGTCGGCTCGGACAGCGCGCGCTTGAGGCCGCCGACCAGCACCATCTTCAGCTCGCCGTCGACGAAGTCCAGCACGTCCAGGTCCTGGCGGCCGTCGCGCGGCCGCAGGAATCGGCTGGCCCCGCCGAACGAGTGAACCAGCTCGCCCCGGTCGCTGACCAGCAGGCTGGGCGGCATGACGTCGTCCAGGATCGCGTCATAGGTGGCGAGCAGCTGCGACAGCGAGTAGCGGCGCCCCGCCGGCTGCACGGGGGCCCGCGGCTCGCCCACCGCCGGCGCGAACCGCCGATCGACCGTGGTCCGCGCGTCGCTGTGCTTGCGATAGAGCCGCCACCCCTTGTCGACGGTGGTGAACGCCTGACCGATCGACGAGGTGGTCTCGCTGGGTCCCAGGAACAGCCAGCCGTCGCGGTTCAGCGCGAAGTGGAACAGCGACAGCACCTTCTGCTGCACCGCCGGCTGCAGGTAGATGAGCAGGTTGCGGCAGGTGATGAGGTCGACGCGCGTGAACGGGGCGTCGCGGATCACGTCGTGCTGCGCGTAGACGATCATCTGCCGCAGGTCGGGGACCACCTGGTACAGCTTGCCGACGCGCCGGAAGTACCGGCTCACCCGCTCTTCCGATACGTTGGTCAGCGCGGACTCTTCGTAAAGCGCGTTGGCGGCCCGCTCCAGCGACCCGCGGTGGACGTCCGTCGCGAAGATCTTGACCGACCGCTGCCCGTGGACCTCCATCAGGTCGTGCAGCGCGATGGCCAGCGAGTAGGCCTCTTCGCCCGTCGCGCAGCCGGCCACCCAGATCCGGACCGGCGTGTCGCGCGGGACGCGCTGCAGGAGCTCGGGCAGCACCTTCTTCTCGAGCAGCTCGAAGGCGGCCGGGTCTCGGAAGAAGCAGGTGACCCCGATGAGCAGGTCCCGGTAGAGCAGGTCCAGCTCGTCCCGATCCTGCCGGAGCCGCGCGACGTACTCCTCGATGTCGTTCGAGCGCGCCAGCACCAGGCGCCGCTCGATCCGCCGCGTCACCGTGCTGGGCTTGTAGTGGGTGAAGTTGATCCCGAACTCTTGCTCGAGCATCGCGTAGACGGCCGACAGGCCTTGCGGCTCGATGGACGACATCTCGGCCGGCGCCAGCGCGCCCGCCTGCGCGATCAGCGCCCGCGGCATCTGGGCCGGCGGCAACACCTGATCGGCGACGCCGGTCTCGACGGCGGCCCGCGGCATCCCGTCGAACTGCGCCGTCTGCGGGTCCTGCACGATGACCAGCCCGCCCGCCGCGTGCACGTCCTGAATGCCGCGCGAGCCGTCCGTGCCGCCACCGGACAGGACGATGGCGGTGGCGCGCCGGCCACAATCCTGCGCCAGCGAGCGGAAGAACACGTCCACCGGCAGGGTCAATTCAGTCTGGGGATCGCGGTCGCTCAGCAGGAACCGGCCGTCGGACAGGATCATCTCCTTGCCGGGCGGGATCAGGTAGACGCGGTCGCGCTCGATGGCCACGCCATCCTCGACCGTCGCGACCGGGATCCGGGTGTGCCGCGCCAGCAGCTCGCCCATGATGCTCTTGAAGTCGGGCGACAGGTGCTGGACCACCACCAGCGCCATGCCGGTGTCGGCCGGAAGGTTGTCGA
>Ga0070679_100003962_pt1 | contig 13637 bp, 14 predicted proteins | sample KBSC63BmetaG_FD_65652 | JGI IMG/M metagenome (GOLD analysis project Ga0070679, IMG submission 65652) | Corn rhizosphere microbial communities from Kellogg Biological Station, Michigan, USA - KBS C6-3B metaG | ecosystem: Host-associated > Plants > Roots > Rhizosphere | place: USA: Michigan... | reverse complement strand
GCCAGATTCTCCACTCCGGTCGCATCGCTCATGTAGCCCTCACTTCTCCTTTACAGCGGGCGTTCGTCCGCCCGACGCCTCACCGCCCCATCATCAGGGCGAACGCTACCCAAACCAGTATCGCGCAACCTATCCCGGCCTTGACCGCGGAGGCCACCAGGCGTCCGATGAGCGCTCCGGTAGCCACGCGAGTGGCGGCGCGAATCTCCGTCTTCCGCGTAAGCTCCGCGATCCACGCACCCGCAAACGCTCCCGCAAACGCGCCTATGAGCGATCCCACCAGAGGCACGGGAACGCCCATTATCGCTCCGACTATCGAGCCTATTATGGCACCCCAACCAGCCCTGCGCGAGCCGCCGTAGCGGCGGGCGTACTTCCCCGCCAGCATGAACTCGAGCAGCTCCCCCACTCCGGCCAGCACCGCCACGGCGACCACCGTCCATGCGCCGATAGCGCCTGCCGGTCCAATGTAACTGTACACCAACGCTGCACCCACCATGACCCAGAGCCCGGGGAGGCCGAATGGGATCATGAGGAGCCCCGCGACCAGAACGACGAATAGAAGCAGCGCTGCCATGTCAGCCTAGCGTGACGAGGGTCCGCTGCACAAGAGTCGCGACCTCTGCCACGCCCTCCCCGTGGAGCGCCGCCAGGTCGTCGGCGGGTGTGTGGATCCGCGCCACGGTTCGCCAGTTGCCCTTGCTGAGAGTAACCACCTTCCATCCTCCGTCGGCCAGCGCCACGCTGTCCACCAGCAGCCCCGGCGGCAGCGGTCCACTGGTAATATTAACGCCGAGCTCGCCGGCGGCGCTGGCGATTGCCCGCAGGAGGGCCTCCGGGCGGGGCCTGGGGTGTATCACACGGATGGCTCCCCTGTCGTCCACCCCGTCCACATTGATCGCCACCGAGCCGCGCTTCGCGCGCGCCCATGCGCGAGCGCCGGCCAGGCCGAGCTCCTCGCCGCTGGTGAGCAGCACGCCCACCGAACGGTCGCTCGGCAATTGTTCGGCCGCCACTAGTACCGTGGCTACACCGGACGCATTGTCCAGCGCCCCCGGAGACCGAACCCCTACGACGCTGGCCGCAACGAGGATTCCCGCCAGCACGCCGGCGATCGTAATAAGCGGCCAGTACCCCGCCAGCGACGCGCCGGCGCTTTGCAGGGCGCTCACGACCAGCGCCACCCCCCAGATCGCGAGCGATGCCATCACCCCCAGAGCACGGACGGCGATCGGGAGCGGCTGACTTTTCGAATCGAGGTGGGCTACCAGCCAGATACCCGGCTCCGAGCCAGCAAGTGCTCGCGTGGCAGCCAGGTTGACCGCACGCTCGCGCCGCCACGGGAGATCGAGCACGCCGAACCTGGCGAGCCACCACGCCGCCCCCAGCACCACGATGCCGCCGGCGGCCAGCACCACAAATGCACCCAGCGCATGCCCCCGCCAGCCCAGATGCCCCGCCGCGGCGAGCATGAAGATCGACGCGACGCCGCAAAGTGATGTGCCCAGCCGGCCGGGGAGAGCTGAAAACTCGAACGGCTCCTCGCTCACGCTGAAGCCGAGCGAGCGGAGCACCCCGGCGCAGTAGTCGCGAGCGGCCGACTCGGCCGGGGACCCCGCCGGGCGCGGCGCGGCGGCCACCCTCTCGAGGTGGCGCCGCGCCGCCTCCGCGTATGGATCAGGCAGCGCGCACCATGCCGGCCGCACGCACCAGGCTCGCCACCCGATCGTGCTCGCTCGCGGCAAGGTCGAGGAGCGGCGCCCTGGGCGCGCCACCACTCAGACCGACCAGATCGAGGGCGGCCTTTATCCCCGGAACACCGAGCGTGCCCACGATCTCCTTGTTGAGCAGCGCGAGCCGCTCCTGTGCGCTCGACGCGCGCGCATCATCTCCCGCAGCGAACGCCTCGCACACCTCGAGCGCGAGCGACGCGGCGAACAGCGACGCGGCCAGGATGGCGCCGCCCGCACCCATGCGCAGCGCGGGGAGGAGCGTGCCGGCGTGCCCGGTGAGCACCGTGAAACTCTCGCTCCGGAGCGCCACGTACTGGCGCAGCAGGTCGATGTCTCCGGAGCTGTCCTTCATGCCGATGATGTTGTCGTGCTGCGCCAGCTCGCTCACGAGTCGCTGCGAGAGCGCGAAGTGCATGTACTTCGGGATGTTGTAGAGCAGCACCGGCACCACGCTCTCATCAGCCACGCGCCGGTAGTGCGCCGAGAGTGCGGCGTCGGTCATCGCGGGAGCGTAGTAGTGCGGCGCCACCACGAGCACCGCGTCGGCACCGCGCTCCGCAGCGTCCTTCGCGCGCGCCACCGTCGCTCGAGTCGACTCCGCGCCTACACCTACCAGCAGCAGCTTATCCGACGGTACGCGCGCGCGGGCCAGTTCCACCAACTCTCCCCGCTCGTCGTCATCGAGGAGAGCCGCCTCGCCGGTGGATCCTGCCACGAGTACTCCCGCAAGCCCCGCGTCGAGATGCGCTTCGACGTTCGCGCCGAACTCTCCGGCCGCGATCTCTCCGGTGCTCGCATCGAAGGGCGTAACCACGGGCGCTACTACACCGCGAAGATGCACGGACATCAGTAACCTGCCTCCTTGTTCACGACGTTCATCATCTCTCTCCCCTCCACGTAACGATGCCAGTTGCCCACGAATAGGGCGAGCTCGCGCTCCCAGAAGTCGTGAGGGGATACCGCCGAAACATGAGGGGTGAGCAGAACGCGGGACAGTCCCCAGAGCGGGCTCGATGATGGAAGCGGCTCTTCCTCGAAGACATCGAGCACCGCACCGCGAAGCCTACCGGCGGTGAGTCGCTCCACGAGCGCGCGCTCATCCAGCAGCGAGCCGCGCGCCACGTTCACCAGGATCGCGTTGGCTGGCAGTCGATCGAGCACATCGCCGGTGACCATCGACTTCGTCTCCGACGTGGCGGGTGCTGCCACTACCAGCACATCGGTCTCCGGCAGGAGCTCGTGCCACTCGTCGGGGCCCACCACTCGCTCGAAACCCTCCGGTGTGCCGCGTTCCGGCTGTCGGCGCACTCCCGTGCATCGCGAGCCGAGCATTGTCAATCGCGTCGCTAGCGCGCTGCCTATCCCGCCCGCTCCCACGATCAGCACCCGGCAGTCGCGCAGCTCGCGGATCGTGCTACCGGGGCCGGCGAAGGCGTTCTTGTCCCAGATGCCCGCGCGCTGGTGCTCCACCGCGATGTCGAATGATTTGAGCAGGTAGAGGATCCCGCCCAGCATGTACTCCGCCATCGGTACGGCGTGCACGCCGGCCGAGTTGGTGACGATGACGTCGCTCGTGCGCACCTCCGCGAAGAGCAGCCCACCGACACCCGCCGATGCGGAGTGAATCCAGCGCAGCCGGGGAGCGCCCGTGAAGAGTGTGCGCGCCATCCCGAAGCCGAAGTACGCCTCGCTTTCCGCCACGGCTGCGCGCACCTCGTCGCTCGGAGCAGCACCGCCGTCGCCATCCGAAGAGGTGAGCGCATCGACGAAGACGATCTCCCAGCCGGGGGGCGTCGCATCGCGGAGCCGGTCCGCGCCATGCGGCGGAAGCGCCCAGGCGCTCGCGCGCGCTCGGAGATCCACCACGAGGCGGCGCGTGCCGTTGTCGACCGTCATCAGCGTGCTCCGGCGTCAGTGACGCCGCCCCGGGAAGTCGCGAGCTCTAGGGATTGTTCAGGTCTTCCAGATCGCTCGCCGTAGTGTCGGGAGACTCCTCGTCCAGCGCCATGCTGCGAGATGTCTCTTCCAGATGCGAGAGCGTCGCACCGTCCGGACTCGTGGGAGTGAAGAAGTTGCGAAAAACCGTACCGCCGCAGCGGTCGCACGTGACGTCGCCTGGCGGCTGATCCACGAAGTACTTCTCCTTTCCGCAGGTAAGGCACACCAGCGTGAGCATTCCCTCCGGCCCCTTCTCGTTCTGCATAGATAGCTCGCGACGAATGACAGGCGTTCTTCATGCAAGTCCCATGCGCTGCTTGACCTCGCGCATCGTCTCGCTCGCGATCGCGCGACAGCGAGCCGCGCCCTGCTCGAGCACATCGCGCACCAGCTCTGGCCGCTCCCGCAGCTCTGCCGCCCGCTCGCGTATCGGGTCGAGCTCGCGCCTGATCGACTCGAAGAGCGCGCGCTTGCAGTCTATGCACCCCCACCCCGCACTGCGACACTGGACCGCCACATGCTCCACCGTGGCCGCGTCGCTGAAAGCCTGGTGGAGATGATAGATGTTGCACACTTCCGGCGTCCCCGGATCGGTGCGCCGGACGCGCGCCGGATCGGTGACGGCCGGTCGCAGCTTCTCCCATATCGAATCCGGCTCCTCCAACAATCCGATCGTGTTGCCGAGCGACTTGGACATCTTCGCTCTCCCATCCAACCCCATGATGCGACGGGTGGCGGTGAGGAGCGGCCGTGGCTCGGGGAAGTAGTCGACGCCGAACTTGGCGTTCCAGCGCCGCGCGATCTCGCGTGAGAGCTCGAGGTGTTGCAGCTGGTCCTCGCCCACCGGCACTGCTTCCGCCCTGTAGAGCAGTATGTCCGCGGCCTGGAGGACCGGGTAGTTCAGCAGCCCCGCGAGCACGCTCTCCTGGCGCGACGCCTTGTCCTTGTACTGCGTCTGGCGTTCGAGCTCGCCGAGCGGCGTGACGGTGTTGAATATCCATTGCAGCTCGGTGTGCTCGGGAACCATGGACTGGATGAAGAGCGTACATTTCTCCGGGTCCAGTCCGGCGGCGAGAAGCGAGATGACCATGTCCGACGTGCGACGTCGGAGATCGTCGGGCTCGTAGCTCCCCGTGATGGCGTGGTAGTCGACTACGCAGTAGATGCACTCGTGCTGGTGTTGTAGTTGCACCCAGTTCCGTATCGCACCGAGGTAGTTGCCTATATGCAGCTCGCCCGAAGGCTGGATCCCGCTGAAAATTCTCGTCATTCGACCAAGCTATGAGCGCAGAAAGAGCCGTGCAAGCACACCTGACCTCGCCGCATCCGCACGCCGAGCGCGCCGCCGCGCTGCTCCCTCACATGATCACGGCAGCCGCGCGCGCGGCTGATCTCATCGCGAGCCGCGCCGGCGATCGCGCGAACCTGGAGTGGCGCGTCAAGTCGCACGCCGACTTCGTGAGCGACGTCGACACCGCGGCCGAGCGAGCCATACGCGCAACGCTGGCGCGGCTCGTACCTGGCTCCAAGGTGATGGGCGAGGAGCTCTCGCCCGAGAGCGTGCCGGGAGAAGGTACGCACTTCATCGTCGATCCGCTCGACGGTACGACGAACTTCCTGCACGGCTACCCCGAGTACGCCGTCTCCATAGCGCTGGTGATCGACGGCGTCCTTTCCGCCGGAGTGGTCCAGAACGCCGTCACCGGCGAGTGCTTCAGCGCGTCGATAGGGAACGGAGCCGAGCACAATGGCGCGCGGATCTCCGTGTCGCGCAACGCGGACCCCGCCCGCGCGCTCATCGGCACGGGCTTCCCCTTCCGCAGCTTCACGCATGTGAAGCGCTACCTCCGGCAGTTCGAGGCGGTGAGTCGCGCCACCTCCGGCATCCGCCGCGCCGGCTCCGCCGCCCTCGACCTCTGCGACGTAGCCTGCGGCCGCTTCGATGCCTTCTGGGAGCTGGAGCTCTCCCCCTGGGATTTCTCCGCCGGCGTCCTGATCACCCGCGAGGCCGGTGGAATCGTGACCACGATCGACGGTGGCGACGTCCCCTACACCCCTTCCTCCATCGTCGCCGGCAGCGCCGCGATGCATCCATGGCTGCTTACTGTGCTCCGGGAAGCCGCGTGACATCCGCACGATGTACCTTCCCTTGGAGCCGTGATCACCGAGAGGGGCCACCCGAAACCCGAACCCGGTAAGAAATGACACTCGTAGAATGCGTCCCCAACTTCAGTGAAGGCCGCCGCCCTGAAGTGGTGCAGGATATTCGCGATGCGATCGCCGCCGTGCAGGGAGTCACGGTCCTCGACGTAAGCTCCGATGAATCGCACAACCGCTCCGTGATCACCTTCGTCGCGCCGGTCGACAAGGCTGTCGACGCCGCGTTCGCCGGGATCAGGGCGGCGCGCGACAACATAGACCTCAACAAGCATCAGGGCGAGCACCCGCGCATGGGCGCGGCGGACGTCGTTCCATTCGTCCCGCTCGAGGGGACTACGATGGAACAGTGCATCGAGCTGGCGCGTGCACTGGGCCAGCGCGTCGCGTCGGAGCTCGAGATACCCGTGTACCTCTACGAGCGCGCCGCCACGCGTCCCGAGCGCGAGAATCTCGCGAACGTGCGACGCGGGCAGTTCGAGGGAATTCGTGACGAGATGCCCACGAAGCCGGAACGCGCTCCGGACTTCGGACCGAGCAGGGTGCACCCCACCGCGGGAGCCGTGGCGATCGGCGCACGTCCCTTCCTCGTGGCGTACAACGTCTACCTCGGCGACGCCTCGCACCTGAGCACCGCCAAGCAGGTGGCGCGCGCAGTGCGCGGCTCCTCCGGCGGCCTGCGCTACGTGAAGGCGCTCGGTCTCGAAGTCGAAGGACAGGCGCAGGTTTCCATGAATCTCGTGGACATCGCGCAGACCCCCGTGCACCGCGCCTACGACATGGTGAAGATGGAGGCCGCGGCCGCGGGCGTCGCGACCACCTGGAGCGAGATCGTCGGCCTCATCCCGGAACAGGCGCTCTTCGACGCCGCCGCGCGACACCTACAGCTAGTGAACTTCGACCCTGAGCAGGTGCTCGAGCGTCGCGTGCGCGCCGCCGCCGCGGCCGCGGCCGGTCAGCAGAGGAGTCTCGAGGACTTCGTGGCTTCCGTGGCGGCAGCGACTCCCACGCCAGGAGGGGGCAGCGTCGCCGCGCACACCGGAGCGCTCGCCGCGGCGCTCGCGCAGATGGTCGCTGCCCTCACGGTGGGCAGGAAGAAGTACGCCGACGTGGAAGATGAGCTTCGCGAAGTCGCGCGCCGCGGCGCCGAATTGAGCCAGCGGTTGAACGAGCTCGTCGCCCTCGACGCGCAGTCGTACGCCGCGGTATCATCGGCGTACAAGCTCCCCAAGGATACACCCGAGCAGCAGGAGGCGCGCTCCGCCGCCATCACCGCCGCCCTGGTGGGTGCCAGCGAAGTCCCTCTCGAAACGGCGCGCGCCGCCGCCGAGGTAGCATCTCTCGCCGAGGTCGCGGCCCAGAAGGGTAACCCCAACGCCGTCTCCGATGCCGGCGTCGCCGCTCTCCTCGCCGAAGCCGCCTGCCGCGGCGCCGCCTACAACGTCCGCATCAACGTCGCCGCCCTCAGCGACCCCGATGCGGGCCGCGCCCTCGCCGAAGCCGCCGCCCAGTTCGTCCGCCAGGCGAGCGAAAGCGCGAGGAAGGCGATCGCGGAAGTGGAGAAGAAGTTGTGAGGAGAAAGCAGACAGCAGAAAGCAGAAAGCAGAAAGCAGTGAACGGCTTGTAAAACAAAGTCATCCCCGCGAAAGCGGGGATCCATGTTAGCCAGACGGAACATGGATCCCCGCTTTCGCGGGGATGACGGCCTTTCATCCAGGGCCCTCACCCCCGAGGCAATTCACTGCTTTCTGCTGTCTGCTTTCTACTCTCTCCCTCCACCCTCCCCGAGTACACATCCAGATAGCGCCCCATCACCTTCTCCGTCGCGTAATTCTCCAGCACATACTCACGTCCGCGTTCGCCCAGCGAACGCCAGGAGTCGTTGGTGAGGAGAGCGTCGAGGCCGGCGGCGAGATCACCGTCGGCGGCGTGGTGGCCGAAGCGTGTGGCGAAGCCATCGGGGTCAGCGTCGCTCAGGATCGCGCATCTATGTGCGACGGCCTCGACGCATGCGTCCGGCACGCCGCGACGCGCGCCGGTATTCACGAGGATCCAGCTCTCTGCGAGAACGTTGGAGAGTGCATCCGAGTGGAAGGGATCTATGTGGCCGGTGAGCGCGAGGTTGGGGAGCGAGCCGTACTCGCGCCTGAGAGCTGTATCGTAGTGCTTGTCGCGCGCCTTGCCCACGGCGATGAAGGTCACCGATGGGAAGCGCCGCGCCAGGTCGAAGAAATGCTCCGGGTGCCGGTGGCGGTCCCACCCACCCATGAAGCAGACGGTGGGAGTCTTTCCCTTCTGCACGCGACGCGGGATCGAGACGGGCGTCGGAAGAAAGATCGGCTCGTGCACGCGATACTTGGCACGCACCTCGGGCACGAGATCGTCCGACGCGCAGAGAACCGCGTCGGCGCGGTGCACGGCGAACCAGACGAGCGGGTTCTCCACGAGCAGGCAGTACGTCGCGACGTCCACGGCATTGCCCGCGCGAAGCTCGCGCAGCCAGTCGTGCGGTGCGCGGATCGTCACGACCCGGCGTCTGCCGCGCTGCGCCGCGCCAGCCATCGCGATGAACATCGACGGGTCGAACGAGTGGTAGACGTCGGCATCACATTCCCGGCAGAGCGCCGCCGCACTCCACGGCGCTTCGGGGCGGAAACCGTACACCTTGATTCCGTCGACCTGCTCCAGGTCACGTTGGCCGTGACGCTTCGGAATCACGGCGCTCACCTTCACACCGCGCTTCACCAACTCGCGACCGAGCACTCGCGCCGCGCGTCCCGTCGGATTGTGACTCCCCCAGGCGTAGAGCCCCGGCGCGATCAGGCACACGCGCAGGCGTCCCACCGAGCCGATGCTCAAAAGGTCTCCCAGGCGAAGCCGCTCGCGACGTACGTCAGCCGGCGCTTGTCGGGATCGAGGCGGAGCACCACGGTCCCGCCGGAGCGCTCGGCGCGGCCGAGCGCAGCCACGTCGTCAACGCCATCGCCATCGGCGTCGAATGCGCGGAGCGCCTCGTGGGTCTTGAAGCGGAGATCGTTCACCACGAGCGAGCTCGCCTTCCCGGAAGAATCGAGCAGCACCGCCAGCTCACGCGCCGGCTGGCGCGACGTGGCGGCGAGGTTGGCGAACATTATCACGTCGAAATCGCCGAAGCAGCCCGCCAGACGGGTCACCTTGCTCGCGGGTGGCTTGCCAGTGGCAGCCAGCTTTCCGGCGGTGTCGGCGCGCATGGCGGCTATCAACGAGTCACCCACCGCGGACGCGCGCGCCGCGAGTGGACCGGAGAGCTTCCCGCGCCGATCGCAGCTATCCGCGGCAGGCGGCGCCGCCGAGTCGGCCCGGAGCGCCAGTGCTACCATCGGCTCGACATGCCGCGCGAGGGAATCCACCAGAGGCGACGCGTCCAGCGTGACCACCGCCCTCCCGTTCCACTCACCGTAACCGGCCACCGTGGCGTCACTCTCGCCCCACGGACCGCGCAGTCGGAGCCGGTCACCCACCGCCAGCGGCGCGCGCCCGGCAGCGGCTTCGCTGAAGGCGTGGAGCCGCTCGGGTGTGCCGAGCTTCGTGTCGATGCGGCCGATGTCCACCAGCAGACCGTGGTTGCGCCCCGCGCCGACGAACACCCTCTGGAAGGTCGCCAGGAAGGTGACCTGGTTCGCGATCGAGTCGGCGAGAGGGCTAAGCTGCTTTCGAGGCACGTCCGACGCTTCACTCCCCACCATGGCAGATTCGGGGAGCGCGAGGAGCGAGGTGGTGTCGAAGGCCTGAATGTCGGCTGCTTCGGCAGCGCTCGTGCTTCTCGCCTCCGACTCCCCGCAAGCGGACAAGGCGAGCGCCGCCACAAGCGCGAGCGGCGGCGCGACACGTGCAAGAGCGCGTTTGGTCAACGTACGGAGCATCGGCGACGGAAACCTGTTGGGATGGCGTAGCCTACGCCTTCGCGGCTCGGCCGCTCGACCGAATTATAGCACTCACTGCTAAACAATGTCGCTCTCGCACTTCGAGTATCACCGACCTGAAAGCGTCGCCGACGCGGCGCGCCTCCTCGAAAGCTCCGACGCACTCCCCATGGGCGGCGGCACAGACCTGCTGGTGCTCATCAAAGAGCAACTCGCGCACCCACGCTCGGTAGTCGACCTGCGTGCAATCCCCGATTCCCGGACCGTCTCCCCCACCGAAGACGGCGGCCTGCGCATCGGAGCAGCCGCTCGCATATCGGACATCGCGCGCCACGAAGGCGTGCGCTCCCGATTCCCCGCCCTCGCCTCCGCGTGCGAGTCGGTGGGCACCACGGCGCTCCGCCACATGGGCACCATTGGCGGCAATCTCTGCCAGCGGCCGCGCTGCTGGTATCTACGCCGCAACGTCCCCTGCCTCAAGAACGGGGGGAGCGACTGTCCGGCCGAGAACGGCGAGAACCAGTACCACGCCATAATCGGCGGCGGGCCATGCTACATCGTCCACCCTTCCGATCCCGCCGTGGCGCTCACCGCGCTCGACGCGGTAGTCGAAACCAGCTCGGCGCGCGGGACGCGTCGCATCCCGATAGCCGAGTTGTACGTCCTCCCGTCTGAGCGAATGGACCGTGAGACCGTGCTGGAAAGCGGCGAGGTGATCACGGCGGTCGAGATCCCCGCTGCGAGTGCGGGCGGAACTCAGAGCTACGAGAAACTGATGCAGCGTGGGAGCTGGGATTTCGCGCTCGCGAGTCTCGCATCGGTGCGTACCGAGGAGGGTGACGTTCGGCTCGTGCTCGGGGGTGTTGCACCGAAGCCATGGCGTTTGAGCCGCTCCATCGAGGAAGAAGTAGCGAAGGGAGGGCTGGAAGCCGACGATGTTGCCAGGCTGGTGGATGGCGCGTTATACGAGGCGCGCCCACTCGCGCGCAACAGCTACAAGGTGCAGCTCGCGCGAACGCTGCTGCGCCGCGCGATCCTCCAGCTCTCCGCGGCCGCGCGGCCGGCGTCGTAGCGAGCATGCGCTGATACCGCACCCCCGCGCCCCAAGGGCGCCTGGAGAATACGCATGCCCTTTCTCGAGCTCGAAGGCAGTCCCGAGCTGGCCGACAATCCTCGCGATCTCAGTGAAGCGCTGGATGTCGGCAGTGGTTCGCAGGTGGACTGGCGAATACAGCGGCGCGACCTGGCCGCGCGGCATTTCAAGGTGGATCCGGCTGGAGCCATACCCATCGTGCTCCCCGCGTCGAACCAGAATGTCATCGCGCTCAACGGACGCCAGGTGCCGACCGGCGGTGCCGATCTCCATCCGGGCGACGTGATCGCCGCCGGCTCCGCGCGCTTCGTGTACCTGGAATCGCGCGACGCCGAGCGACCCGCGCCGCCGGAAGAGCCGCCGCCGGCGCTCCTCGTGAACGCCGCGGCGCGCAAGGCGTACACCATGCGCAACCGCGTGGTGCAGGTGGGCCGCGAGATTGGCTGCAGCATCGTCCTCAAGGATCCCACCGTCTCGCGCTTTCACGCCGACGTGCGCTCGGAAGCGGGCGGCTACGTGCTTTACTCCATGGGCTCGGGTGGGACGAAGATCAATGGCCAGACCGTCACCGCGCCGCGCATGCTCGTGGAAGGCGATGAGATCGCGATCGGCGGCACCACCTTCACCTTCATACGCGGCGCCGTACCGCCCGGGATGAGCCGGGTGCAGTTCGAGGACAACGCCGAGGAGGCGGTGAATCGCCGGCAGACCATGCTCGCTCAGCGGGCGGTGACCGCGTCGCACGGTCCCGCCTACCGTAGCCGGCGCAACTGGAAGACGCCGCTCATGCTGGGCGGCGGGCTGGTGGCGGTTCTCGCGGCCCTCTATGTAGTCTTGGTGAGGTGACGCGGGGCAGGTTGTCGATTCAGGCATCCTCCGAACGACTACTTCCCGGAATCACTCTTCAACCTTTCGGGAGGTAGCCATGAAATACCTGTGCCTGATCTACGACGACGAGACGATGTGGCCGTCCATGCCCCGCGAGCAGGCCGACGCCATCATGGGCGAGTACTACAACTTCACGAACGACATCCAGAAGAGCGGCCACTATCTGGGTGGCAACGCGCTCCAGCCCACGCAGACGGCCACCACGGTACGCGTGCGTAACGGCAAGCTCTCGAGCACCGACGGGCCGTTCGCCGAGACAAAGGAACAGCTCGGCGGCTACTACCTCATCGAGGCGACGGATCTGAACGAAGCGATCCAGGTCGCCGGGCGCATCCCGTCCGCCCGCTTCGGCTCCATAGAGATCCGGCCGATCCAGGAGTTCGATCAGGCGCAGTAGGTGCATCTCTCGCAGCATGGATGACGCAACCGCCACGTCGCTACGCGAGAGGGTCGGCGAGATCTACCGCTCCGACTCGCGCAGCGTCCTCGCCACTCTCATCCGCCTCCTCGGTGATTTCGATCTCGCCGAGGAGGCGCTGCACGATGCGTTCGCGGCGGCCGTGGAGAAGTGGCCCGAGGATGGGCTCCCCGCCAATCCGCGCGCGTGGCTCGTTTCGGCGGGAAGGTTCAAGGCGATAGACAGGCTGCGCAGGCGCGCGAGATTCGACGCCGCGTCTACCGCGCTGGCCCAACGATTCGAGGAGCTCGGGTCCTCGGCGTTCGAAGCGGACGCCGAGAACGACGATGTTGCCGACGATCGTCTTCGCCTCATCTTCACCTGCTGCCATCCCGCGCTGAGTCCCGACGCGCGGGTCGCGCTCACCCTCCGTGAGGTTTGTGGTCTGACTACCGAGGAGATCGCGCACGCGTTTCTGACGCCGGCTCCCACGCTGGCGCAGCGGATCGTCCGAGCCAAGGGCAAGATCCGCGACGCGAAGATTCCTTATGAGATTCCGTCACACGCGGATCTCCCCGAGCGGCTGGAGAGCGTGCTCCACGTGGTCTACCTCGTCTTCAACGAAGGCTACTCGGCATCGTCGGGCGACTCGCTCACACGGGCCGATCTCTCGGGAGAGGCGATCCGGCTGGGCCGGCTGCTCGTGGACCTCCTCCCCGAGCCGGAAGCGATTGGGCTCCTCGCGCTCATGATTCTGCACGATGCGCGACGCGCAGCGCGCAGCTCCCCCAGTGGAGAGCTGATACTCCTGGAAGACCAGGATCGATCGCTCTGGGATCGGGAGCGGATCGCGGAAGGGTGCGCGCTCGTCGAGCGCGCGCTCGGATCGCATCGCTTCGGCCCGTACACGCTGCAGGGAGCGATCGCGGCTGTACATGCGGAAGCGCCGACGGCCGCCGCCACCGACTGGCCGCAGATAGTCGGCTTGTACGATGTGCTGATGCGCGCCGATCCATCGCCCGTGGTGGAGCTCAACCGCGCCGCGGCGATCGCCATGCGCGATGGACCGGAAGCCGGCCTCGATTTGATCGACGCGATTCTCGCGCGCGGGGAGCTCACGACATACCACCTGGCGCACGGCGCACGCGCCGACCTGTGTAGAAGGCTCGGCCGCAAGACCGACGCGATCACGGCGTACGAACGGGCTCTCGAGCTCGCTGCGCAGGAGCCGGAACGGCGCTTTCTCGAACGCCGGCTGCGGGAGCTGAAGGGCGAGTAGGAGGGAGCGCAGCAGCGTCCAGGAAAACCCATCGCGAGCGCCGGCCGCATTCGAGAGTTGGTCGCCCGAGCGAACCGGACCCCACGGCGCCACATGCGTCTCCTGCTTTCGATTTCTTGCTACTGCCAGCGCCGACCGAGCCCGATTAACCTCAAAGCATGATCCGCGTCCACGAGATCCTCGATACTTCGTCCGTGAAGCTGGCGGTATTCGATCATCCGCCGGGCGACGTGCACCACGACCCGGCACA
>Ga0070679_100003957_pt1 | contig 13643 bp, 8 predicted proteins | sample KBSC63BmetaG_FD_65652 | JGI IMG/M metagenome (GOLD analysis project Ga0070679, IMG submission 65652) | Corn rhizosphere microbial communities from Kellogg Biological Station, Michigan, USA - KBS C6-3B metaG | ecosystem: Host-associated > Plants > Roots > Rhizosphere | place: USA: Michigan... | reverse complement strand
TGCCTCTCGAATTGCAAGAACGCGTCGTGCGGCGACGGCCTGGTGCAAGCCGGCGTCGAGACCTGCGACGCGGGCTCGCAGCCGGGGTGTGCGAGCTGCCTCCAGCCCGACGCGGGCTGGAGCTGCTCGTTGCCTTCACCTCCCGGCCCGTCGGTGTGCGCGCCGGTGTGCGGCGACGGCGACCGCATCACGTCGCCTGCTTCGGTCGCCGAGGCGTGCGACGACAACAACGTCAACGACTGCGGCCTCTGCAAGAACGGCAGCGGCTGCACCAGCGCCGACGGCGCCAGCGTCCTCGCCGCGCCCACGCCGGCGCAGGGCACGATGGCGTCGTTCAAGAACACCGCCTACGTCGACGGCCAGGTGTTCACGCTCTCCGACGGCGCGCACTCGGTCACCTTCGAGTTCGACAACAACAGCGTCATCGGCGCCGGCAACGTGCCCATCGACATCAAGAACAGCGCGCTGCAGGACGACATGATGTGCCGCATCTGCGCGGCCATCAACGGCTCGGGCCTCAACATAGCCACCGGCGGCCTCGGCTGCCCGGCCGGCGGCTGCGCGGGCAACACCATCACGCTCACCAACAACATCAAGGGCGCCGTCGGCAACGTGAAGATCACCACGACGGTCACGAGCACGACCTTCAGGAACGGTCTCGCCGGAATGCACCTCGGCAGCGGCCAGGACTGCGGCACCGCCATCGGCTGCACCAGCAACGAGGACTGCGCGAGCGACGTCTGCTCGCTGTCGATGACCTGCCCGGGCGGCGTGCCGTGCGGCGCCTGCGTGGCGGCGAGCTGCAGCGACAGCAAGCAGAACGGCCTCGAGACCGACCTCGACTGCGGCGGCGGCACGTGCAGCGGCTGCGCCGCCACCAAGCACTGCGTGGCCAACACCGACTGCGCCAGCGGCGTGTGCAACTCGACGGTGTCGAGCAAGACCGGCGACGGCACCTGCGCGTCGCCGAAGTGCAACGACCAGGTGCTCAACGGTTTCGAGACCGACGTCGACTGCGGCGGCACCGACTGCACGGCGACCTGCCCCGGCGGCGCGAGCTGCTTCCAGTGCGACGCCGGCCAGGGCTGCAAGGTCAACCGCGACTGCGCGCCGCCGCTGGTGGGCTCGGGCGTGACGGTGTCGACGACGACCGGCGTGTGCGACGCCGCCGGCTCGGCGACCTGCGTGCCGGCCGACATCGTCCAGGTGGTCGTCACCGGCGGCGGCTCGGTGAGCTCGACGTCGACCGGCACGCTCGGCACCGGCGACATCACGGGCTGCACCAGCTCGGCGGGGACCTGCGTGCAGAGCTACGCCGACGGCGGCGCGGTCACGCTCACCGCGACGACGACGGCGACGAGCGGCAGCATCTCGTGGAGCGCGAGCAGCGGCTGCACCGCCTGCACGGTCACGTCGATGGCGCAGAGCTGCAGCTGCGCGCTCACGCTCGCGGGCAACGTCAAGGTCACGGTCACGACGCCCTAGTCCGGGCCTACTGAAAGCGAAGCAGGAAGGCGATGCGCTCGAGCTGCGCGGCCGCGAGCGCGCCCGTGGCCGCCGGGCTGAGCGGCGCGAGCGTGCCGGCGCCGATGGCGTATTGCAAGACGCTCGACGACGAGGTGCCGACGTCGGGGACGTAGGCGAAGCGGCCCGACGGATCGACGGCGACGAAGGTGACGCCGTCCATGGCCGTGCCGCAGTCGCCGGCGGCGGCGCTGGCGGGCGTGAGCGCGGCGAGCGGGCCGGCCGCGTTCATCACGTATTGCGAGACGGTGCAGGCGTTGGTGTTGACCGCGTAGGCGAAGCGGCCGAAGGGGTCGAGCGCGATGGTCTCGGGGGCCGAGCCCGCCGCCACCGCGGCCGGCGCCAGCGCGGTGAGCTGGCCGCTGGCGGCGTCGATCGAAAATTGCAGGACGCTGTTGCCGGCGGCGTTGGTGACGTAGGCGAAGCGGCCCGACGGATCGATGGCCACGCTCTGCGGGTTGGCGCTCATGGAGACGGTCGCGGTGACGGGGTTGGTCAGGCTGCCGTCGGCGGCGATGACGTAGGAGACGACGGCGCCGGTGACGGCGTAGGCGAAGCGCCCCGAGGGATCGACGGCGATGGCGACCGGCTCGGTCAAGGTGGTGACCGACGGCGTCGACAAGGGCGCGAGCGTGCCGTCGGCGCCGACGGCGAATTGCAGGACGAGGTTCATGGTGCCGTCGCTGTTGACGACGTAGACGAAGTGGCCCGAGGGATCGATGGCGATGCCGCCCGGCTCGTCGCCGGCGGTGACACTCGCCGGCGTGAGCGGCGTCCAGGTGCCGTTCGCCGCGATGGCGTATTGCAGCACGCGGCCGGTGCCGGCCGGGCGCGGGGCGTCGAGCACGTAGGCGTGCGTGCCCGAGGGGTCGAGCACGATCCCTTGCGGGTTGCCGCCGGTCGCGATCGTGGTCGGCGCCTGCAGCGTGCCGTCGGCGCCGACGGGGTAATCGTGCACGCTGCCGGTGCGATCGGTGACGTAGGCGTGCGCGGCGGTCGGTTGCACGGGACCGTGGCCACCGACGAGCGCGAGCGCGGCGGGCGCGAGCTGGCCCCGCAGCGTCGCCGGCGCGTTGGCGGCGAGCGTGCCGCCCGTGCCGACGGTGTATTGGCCGACGGTGTCGTCGCCGGAGTTGGCTACCCAGGCGAACTTGCCGCTGCCGTCGACGAGGACGGCGGCCGCGCCGGTGCCGGCGGCGGCGGTGGCGGTTCCGGCGGGCGTGAGCGCGCCGTCGCTGCCGATCGAGTATTGCGACACGGTCTTGTCGCCGGGGTTGACGACCCAGGCGTACGTGCCCGACGGATCGACGATCGGTGAGGTCGCGCCGCTGCCGGCGGCGACCGTCGCAGTCGCGGCGGCGGTGAGCGCGCCGTCGCTGCCGATGGCGTACTGCGAGACGGTCTTGTCGCCGGCGTTGGTCACGTAGACGAAGCGGCCCGTCGGATCGACGGCGATCCCCGACGGTCCCATGCCGGCGGCGACGGTGGCCTTGCCGAGCGCCGTGAGCGTGCCGTCGGCGCCGACGGAGTATTGCGACACGGTGGCGTCGCCGGTGTTGGCCACGTAGGCGAAGCGCCCCGACGGCTCGACGACGATCGCGGACGGGACGGCGCCCGCGCTCGCCGTCGCCGGCGACAGCGCGGTGAGCTTGCCGTCCGAGCCGACGCCGTATTGCGCGACGCCGCTGGTGGCGACGGCGTAGGCGTGCGTGCCCGCGGGATCGACGGCGACGGCGGTCAGGCCCGCGCCGACGGTGACCGTGGCCGGCGAGAGCGCGCTCAGCCGCCCGTTGCCGTCGACGGCGTATTGCGACACGGTGCCGTCGCCGGCGTTGGCGACATAGGCAAACTTGCCGTCGGGATCGGTCGCGACCGACCCCGGCTGCATGCCGGTCGCGCTCTTGCCGGCGTAGCGCAGCCGCCCGCTGGCGCCGTCGAGCGCGAAGCTGCCGACGCTGTCGTCCATCTTGTCGGCGACGAGCACGAAGCGCACCACCGGCGCGCAGCGCACCGCCACGCTCGACACGCTCGCCCCGCCCGCGATCGTGCCCTTGCCGTTGGCGACGGCGCAGAGCTGCGGCGGGGTCGTCGGCTGCGTCTTGATCGAGACGTCGTAGGCGGCGCCGTCGGCGACCGGCGTGGCGAAGGCGAAGGCGCCGCTGGCGCTCACCGTCAGATCGTCGCCGCCGTTGTTCTGCAAGACGAGCCCCGTGCCGGCCAGCCCGGTGACCGTGCCGCCCACCGACGGGCCCATGCTGGCGTCGACGCCGGCGAGATCGCCGCCGCCGCTCGACATGTCGTTCGGCTGCTTGGAGCCGTTGCCGCAGCCGGCGAGCGCGACGAGCGCCACGAGCGAGCCTACCGAAGAGAAGTGCAGACGAGTCGCCATTTCAACAGGCTCGTCAACCTTCGCGCTGCTGTCAACTTTGGCGGCGCGTCACTGCGACTTGTCGGGATGGAGCGTGACGCGCGCGTGACCGCCGTGATCGGCAGGCAGCGCCAGCTCCACCTCGGTGTAGCCCCGCTTGGCGACGGTCCAGCGCGCGTCGCCGGCGTGCGGCTTCTCGTCGAGGCTGCAGGGCGTCACGCACAGCGACTTGCCGTCGCGATAGACGTCGGCGCCCGACGGATCGGACTCGATGAAGAAGTGCGCCGCCGCCGGCCCCTCGTCGTTGGCGCGATGCGCGCGCGCGAACAGATAGAAGCCGCCGAGCCCGAGCGCGATCGTGCCGGCGAACGCGGCCGTGAGCAGCACCGGGATGCTGGCGCGGCTCTTGTGCGGCTGCGGGATCGCGAGCTCCTCGGCCGAGTGCGCGCGCGTGCGTGACACGTCGTCGCCACCGTCCGAGGGCGGCGGCGTCGTCGCGCCCGACGGCGGCGGCGTGGCCGGATCGACCTTGGTCGCGTCGCTCGGCGGCGGCGTGGTCAGCGGCGGGGGAGTGGGCGTCATCAGCGGGCCGCCGCGCGGCGTCGGCGCGCTGCCGATCGCGGCACCGGGCGGCGCCAGCGCGGCGAGCTGCGCCGCCGTCGCCGCGGCGGTGCTGATCACCGTCTGCGCCTCCGACGAGACTCGCCGCGACTCGCGTCCGGCCTGCAGCGCGTCGAGGAACTCCTCGGTCGACTGGAAGCGCTCCTCGCGCACCTTGGCGAGGAGGCGCAGGGTCAGCTCGTCGATCCACGGCGGCAGCGTCGGCACGAACGTGCTCGGGCGCGGCGGCGCCTGGTGCAGGTGCGCGGCGAGCAGATCGCCGAAGTTGCCCTTGTCGAACGGCGGCCGCCCGCACAAGAGCAGGAAGAAGATGCCGCCGAGCGAATAGAGATCGGCGCGATGATCGACCCCCGGTTGCGCCAGACACTGCTCGGGCGACATGTAGAGCGGCGTGCCGATGATGCTGCCCGCGCGCGTCTGCGGCGAGTCGACGCTCGGATCGAGGATCTTGGCGATGCCGAAGTCGAGGATCTTCGGCTGCATGCCGAACGGCGCCGCCGGATCGGCGACGAGGAAGATGTTCTCCGGCTTGAGATCGCGGTGCACCACCCGCTGCGCGTGCGCGGCGCCGAGCGCCTCGGCGATCTGCTTGATCAGCGCCAGCGCGTGATCGAGCGCGAGGCGGCCACCCTTGGCGATGCGCTCGCGCAGCGTCTCACCCTCGAGCAGCTCCATGAGGATGTAGGTCGTGCCGTCGGTGTGCTCGCCGAAGTCCCAGATGCGCACGATGCCGGGGTGTACGATCTGCGAGGTGGCGCGCGCCTCGTTCATGAAGCGGCGCTTGATCGACGCGTCGCTGGTGAGCTCCTTCAAGAGCACCTTGACCGCGACCTTGCGCTTGAGGAGGGCGTGCTCGGCCACGTAGACCGCGCCCATGCCGCCTTCGCCAAGCTTCGAAAGCACGCGGTAGCTGCCGAGCTGGGTTCCGAGCATCCACGGAGATGCTACCACTCGCCGCCGGCGATCGCCCGTGGCGCCGTCTACGCGGCGTGCCGGTGCGCGAGCAGGTCGAGCAGCGAATGGGCCGCCGCCGTCGAGGACGCGGGGTTCTGCCCGGTCACGAGCTGTCCGTCGACGAGGGCGAAGCTCTGCCAGTCGGGCGCCTTCTCGTAGATCCCGCCCACGCGCTTGAGCTCGTCCTCGACGAGGAACGGCACCACCTTCGTCAGGTGGACGGCCTCCTCCTCGCCGTTGGTGAAGCCGGTGACGCGCTTGCCCTTGACCAGCGGCGCGCCCTTGTACTTCACGCGATGGAAGACGGCCGGCGAATGGCAGACGGCGGCGACCGGCTTGCCGCTGGCGTAGAACGACTCGATGAGCCGGATCGAGTCGGGGTTGTCGACGAGATCCCACATCGGGCCGTGGCCGCCGACGTAGAACACGCTGTCGAAATCGTCGGCCTTCATGTCGGCGAGCTTGCGCGTGCTGGCGAGCGCCTTCTTGGCCGCTTCGTCGCTCTTGAAGCGCGCCATCGCCGGCGTCTGGTTCTCGGGCAGGTCGCTCTTCGGATCGATCGGCGGCTGTCCGCCTTTGGGCGACGCCAGGGTCAAGTCGACGCCGGCGTCGCGGAACACGAAGTAGGGAGCGGCGAGCTCCTCGAGCCAGAAGCCGGTCTTGCGTCCGGTGTCGCCCAGTTGATCGTGCGACGTCAGGACCATCAGGATCTTCATGCGCGCGCTCCTTTCGCTTGGCGCTTCGTGTCGTGTCTGGGGCGGACACCGGCGCGCGCAATCGAGCGCGCACCCGAGGTGTGTCACAATGAGCGCGTGGCGTTTCCCGGTGACTTCGACCGCCTGCGCGCGCTCGCCGATGGGCGCCGCATCGTCGCGCTCGTGGGCGCCGGGCTGAGCACCGATTCCGGAATTCCGGATTATCGCGGCGCCGGCCGTCCGCCGCGCACGCCGCTGCAGCACCGCGACTTCCTCGCCAGCGCCGCCACGCGCCGCCGCTACTGGGCGCGCAGCTTCCTCGGCTGGCCGCGCGTGTCGGCCGCCGCGCCGAACCAGGGGCACCGCGCCATCGCCGCGCTCGAGGAGGCCGGGCGCCTCGGCGGCGTGATCACGCAGAACGTCGACGGGCTGCACCAGCGCGCCGGCAGCCGGCGCGTCGTCGAGCTGCACGGCGCGCTCGCCCGCGTGCGCTGCCTCGGCTGCGGCGCCGTCGAGAGCCGCGCCGACTCGCAGGAGCGGCTGGCCGCGCTCAACGCCGGCTGGCGCGGCGCCGCCGACGCCATCGCCCCCGACGGCGACGCCGATCTCGACGCCGCCGCGCTCGCCGGCTTCGTGGTCGCCGACTGCCTCGCGTGCGGCGGCATCCTCAAGCCCGACGTCGTCTTCTTCGGCGACAACGTGGCGCGCCCCGTGCTCGACGAGGCGTGGCGCCTGTTCGACGAGGCGGAGCTCCTGCTCGTGCTCGGCTCGTCGCTGACGGTGTGGTCGGGCTATCGCTTCGTGCGCCGCGCCGCCGAGCGCGGCGTGCCGGTGGCCATCGTCAACCTCGGCCCCACGCGCGGCGATCCGCTCGCCACCGTTCGCCTCGACGCCGCGCTCGGCACCGTCCTACCCGAGCTCGCCACCGCGCTCGCTCACTGACAGGCGTAGGGCTGGCCGGAAAAAGTTGCCGCCAAGCGCTTTCTTGTCGGCGCCAATACGGCTTTTGGTCGCATAGAACCGCTCGGATTGGCAATTCTCGACGGATCGCCCATCCTCGATAGGGTGATGGTGACGGCGGATCTCGCCGCCGACCTGCGCGAGCGGATCGCCGCGAAGCAGATCATCTGCGTCGTCGGCGCCGGCGTCGCCGCCGCGTCGGCGCGCCCCGACTCCGGCACCGAGCCCGTCCTGTGGCCGCGGCTCGTCGAGAGCGGTGTGCGCTGGGTGCGCGCGCTCCATCCCGAGCTGCCGCCGGGCTGGGTCGACGATCGCCTGCGCGCGCTCGCCTCCGACGACGTCGACGATCTGCTCGCGGTCGCTTCGCAGGTGGCATCGAAGCTCGGCGCGCCCGACGGCGGCGAGTATGCCGAGTGGCTGCACCGCTCGGTCGGCGCGCTCGAGGTCGGCGACGCCACGCTGATCCAGGCGCTCGGCGCGCTCGAGGTCCCGATCGTGACCACCAACTACGATCACCTCCTCGAGAAGGTGCTGCACCGCGAGGCGATCTCGTGGCGCAACGAGGCCGCCGTCGATCGGATCCTGCGCGGCGACTCGAGCGCCATCCTGCACCTGCACGGCCACTACTCGGAGCCGGAGTCGGTGGTGCTCGGGCTGTGGGAGTACGCCGGCCTCGTCGACAACGAGCACACGCAGGCGGTGATGCGCGCGCTCGGGATGGCCAAGAGCCTCCTCTTCGTCGGCTTCGGCGCCGGCCTGCGCGATCCCAACTTCCGCCAGTTCCTGCGCTGGGCGCGCAAGGTGTCGTGGACGATGCCGTACCGCCACTACCGGCTGGCGCGCGCGTCGGAGGCGGCGGCGATCCGGCGCGATCACGATCCCGCCGAACGCGTGATGGTGCTCTCTTACGGCGAGCGCTACGAGGACCTGGCGCCGTTCGTGCGCGCGCTCGCGCCGCGCGAGCCGGCGGCGCCGACGCCGATCGTGCCCGAGAAGACGTCGGCGACGCTCCTCGATCTGTCGCCGCCGCCGGCCGAGCGCGAGCGCTGGGACGAGCTCGCGTCGCTGGAGCGCGAGCTCGACGGGCGCATGGTCGGCGAGTTCACGCTGCTCGAGGTGCTGGTCACCGCCGCCGCCGAGCACGCCGACTGGTCCAAGCGCAGCGCGCGCAACCTCATGGCCACGCTCGCGCGCACCGCCGCCAACCTGGTCAACGCCGCCGAGCTCGACGACGTCTACTGGTGGCTCGTGGTCTTCGGCGTCCTCCGCTTCTCGGGCATCGACCGCTGGTGGCGCAAGAAGCGCGATTGGGAGCATTCGGTCGACTTCGCCGAGATCGCCCCGCGCGGCAAGCAGCTGCTCGCCCGGCTCGCCGGCGCTGCGTGATCGGCGTACGATGCCCGCATGGCGCATCCACCCTGGAACGAAAGATATGCCTCGGGCGAGCCGCTGCCGTGGGACACCGGCACGCCCGATCCGACGTTGATCGAGATGGTCGAGTCGCGCGCGATCTCGCCCGGCCGCACGCTCGAGGTCGGCTGCGGCACCGGCACCAACGCGATCTACCTCGCCGAGCACGGCTTCGAGGTCGTCGGCGTCGACGTCTCGCCGCTGGCGGTGGAGAAGGCGCGCGCCAAGGCGGAGGGCCGCGCGCGCTTCGAGACCGGCGACTTTCTCTCCGCGCCAGCGCCCGGCGGCCCGTTTCAGTTCGTGTTCGATCGTGGCTGCTTTCACGTCTTCGACGACGCCGCGGCGCAGGCGCGCTTCGCCGCCAACGTCGCCGCGCAGCTCGTCGAGGGCGGGCTGTGGCTGAGCCTCATCGGCAGCACCGAAGGGCCGCCGCGCGACAGCGGCCCGCCGCGGCGCAGCGCGCGCGACGTCATGAACGCCGTCGAGCCGGCGCTCGAGATCCTGCAGCTCCGCTCGACGGAGTTCAACGTGCAGGAGAACCACCTGAAGTCGTGGCTCTGCCTCGCGCGCAAGCGCGCCATCCCGGCGCAGCCGTCGTCGCGCCGCTAGACGCGCCGACGTTCGCCCGCCGATCTCCTCGAGCTGTCGCTGGCCGCGGTGAACAGCGCGCTGCAGCGGGCGCGCGAGACGCTGGCCGCGCACGCGCACGTCGAGGCACCGCCGGCGCTCGACGACGCCGCCGCCGTTCTCCGAGTGGCTGCGCGGCGCGGCCGCCATCGGCGCCGCCATCGACGGCATGGTCTTCCAGCCCGCCGGCGCTGGTCGCGTATCAGGCGGCGAACGGCTGGCCGCGATCACGGCGTTCCTCGATGCCCGCCTGGTCGCCGCGTTCGCCTGCCGACGACGCTGCCGGCGTAGCGACTGACAAGCACGATTGACAAGCGCTGCGCACGCCTGTGCGGCGTCGCGGACGCATGCGTGGGTCCGCGAGGCATTGCGCCCCGCTCGCAGGGTCGTCACGACCCGGGATTTTCCACCCCGGTCGGGCCGACTGCAGTGTTCAGTCGATAGTTCGGCTCTCCTATCAGGAGGTTTGCCGCGTCGCGCCGCCGCGACCGCGCAGGCTCGGCAGTTGCAACGGGCCGGCCCGTGACCAGCAAACCCGCACACGTGATCAGCTGTGTCGTTGCTGCACTTCTCGCCGGCTGCGCCGGTGGCGCGAGCGAATCCGCATCAGCCGCGCTTGCGGTCGCGGGCGCCCACGCGCCGCCGCTGCACGTCGACAAGCCGCGCGCGTCGCACCTGCCGGCCCCGAATGCCGCCGGCGCGACCGCGCAATACTACGGCGGCCCCGTCACGGCGAACGCGAAGGTCTACGTGGTGTGGTGGGGCGACCCGTCGAAGATCAACCCCGCCATCACCGCGGCCAAGGGCGGGATCGCCGACTACTTCGCCGGCGTCACCAACTCGAGCTTCATGGATTGGCTCAACGAGTACAGCACCGGCATCAACGCCACCGCGGGATCGCACTCGGGCATGGCCGGCACCGGCCAGTACATCGGTCGCGGCAACTACGCCGGTACGCTCACGCTCATGAAGGTTCCGTCGGGCGACGTCACCGACGCGCAGATCCAGGCGGCCATCGACCAGGGCTTCGTCGACGGCGTGTTGCCGCCGCCCGACGACAACTCGCTCTACGCGGTCTACTTCCCGACCGGCGTGACCATCACCCTCGACGGCTCCAAGAGCTGCTCCGGCTATGGCGCCTACCATGACGCCATCATCGAGACCCAGCGCCACAACACCTATTACCTCGTCATGCCCGACTGCGGCTCGTCGTTCAAATCGGTCACGTCGGTGTCGACGCACGAGCTCGTCGAGGCGATGACCGACAACATCCCCACGCCCGCCAGCAGCCCGGACTACCCGCAGGCGTGGAACGACACGATGGGCAACGAGATGGGCGATCTGTGCGAAGGCTCGAACGGCACCGTGACCACCGACTTCGGCATGTTCACGGTGCAGGACATCTGGGACGAGCGCACCAAGGGCTGCACGGCGTTCAGCTCCGACGCCAACGACTTCAACGTCGCCTTGTCGCCGAACGTGGCGACGCTCTCGCTGAACGCGGCCAAGACGTTCACGGTGAAGACCGCTTCGGTCGCCGGCACGGCGCAGATGTTGACGCTGTCGGTGACGGCGCCGATGGGCATCACCGCGACCGTCAGCCCGACGACGCTCACCGCCGGCGCGACCGCCGCGGTGACGGTGACCGCCACCAACCCGGCGGCGACGAGCGGGCTGCAAGTCGTCGTGCGCGCCGACGCCACCGCGGGCAGCACGATGCAGACGCACACCGCGGCGCTGCTCGTCAGCACCGACTCGTCTCCCGCTGATCTCGGCGCGCCCGCGGACCTGGCGCAAGGCGACGATCTGGCGCAGGCGCCCGGCACCGGCGACGGCACGCCCGGCGCCGACATGGGCACCGGCACCGGCGGCAACGGCGAGACGCCGCCGTTGCCGATGAAAGGCTGTGGCTGCGTGATCGGGGCGTCGGACCGCGGCGCGCTCGACGGCACCTGGCCCGAAGCGACGCTGCTGCTCATCGCCTTCGCCGTCCTCGGGCTGCGCCGCCGCCAGCCGCGCGCCTGACCACCGCCGCACCAAGCGCTAAGCGCTTGAGGTTCTTCGGCCGTGGCGATATCGTCGACGGCGGATGCCGAGCGCGCGCGTGTCGTGGGTGAGCTCGTGGGCGGTCGGCGCGCTGCTGCTCGTCGGCACCGCTGCCGCACGCGCCGCCGAGCCCGCGCTCACGCTGCAAGGGGCGATCGATCTCGCGCTCGCCAACAACGAGCGCGCCTACAAGGCGCCCGCGCGCGTCCAGGCGGCGCTCGGCGGGCTCGAGCGTGCGCGCAGCGCGTTCTTGCCGACGCTCAGCGCCGCCGGCGTCGGCGGCTGGACCTCGACGGCCGACCGCAACGGCCGCAACCTCAGCGGTGACGCCGAGCTCCACTTCAGCCAGCCGATCGTGAACGCGCCCGCCTTCCCGCTCTACTCGCAGGCGAGCCACACGCTCGAAGCCGAGCGCTGGGGCGCCGTCGAGGATCTGCGCGTGCTCGCCTTCGACACCGCGAGCGCGTTCATCGCCGCGCTCTCGAACGAGCAGCTCCTGACCGCCGCGCAGCAGCGGCTCGAGCGCGCGCAGGCCGACATGGAAGACTCCGCCGCCCGCGCCCAGGCCGGGCTCACCAGCACCAACGACGTCACGCGCGCTCAGCTCGCCGTGGCGACGGCGCAGTCGCAAGTGGCGACGGCGCAGGGCAACCTCCAGCGCGCCTATCTGCAGCTCGCCTACCTCATCGGCAAACCGGTCGCCGGCGGCCTCGTCGCGCCCGAGCGCACGACGTCGAACGCGCGCAAGAACACGTGGAACCCCGACGAGGTCGCGCGCCGCGCCGAGGATCGCCGCCCCGACGTCCAGGAGGCCAGCGAGCACACCGAGGCGCTGCGCCAGGGCGCGCGCGAGCCGCTCTTCCGCCTCATCCCGTCGCTCGGCCTCGACGCCCAGCTCAGGCAGATCATCGATCCGGGACCGATGGATACGGCGACCTCGGGCAGCGTCGGGCTGACGCTGACGTGGACCATCTACGACGCCGGCATCCGCTACGCCGATCGACGCACGCGGCTGGCGCAGGCGGTGAGCGGGTGGCTCGACGAGCGCGCGCTGCGCCGCTCGGTGGCCAACGACATCGGCATCGCCATCGCGCAGCTGCGCGCCGCGCGCACGGTCCTGCAAGTGTCCGAGCAGGCGGTGGTGACGGCGCAGAAGAACACCGACGAAACGACGATCCTGTACAAGCAGGGCCTGGCCAAGGCGATCGAGGTCACCGACGCGAACGCCACCCGCTACGACGCGGAGGCCACGCTCGCCACGGCCAAGCTCGGCATGGAGCAGGCGTACCTCAACTTGCGCTTCGCGCTCGGCCTCGGTCCCGTCGAGGACACGCCGCCGAGGGTGGGCGCCTACGTCAAGAGGACCCGGTGAGACGCACGCTCGTGCTCGTGCTCGCGGTCGCGCTCGCGGCCTGCTCGTCGAAGCCGGCGGAGCAGCCGAAGAAGGGCGGGCGGCAGGCGCTCGTCTACACCGTCGACGTCATCCCCGTCGAGGCGAAGAAGGTCGACTACCTCGTGCAGGCGCCCGGCACCATCGACGCGTTCGAGCGCGTGCAGGTGACCGCGCGCGTCGCCGGCGTCGTCGATCGCGTGCTCTTCGCCGAGGGCCAGCAGGTCAAGAAGGGCACGCCGCTCGTCAGCATCGACAGCGAGCGCTTCCGCCTCGCGGTCGCGCAGGCCAAGGCGGCGCTCGACAAGGCGAGCGCCACGCAGTCCGACGCCGAGGCGATGGTGGCGCGGCGCGAGGCGGCGACCAAGGATCACCCCGGCCTCATCCCCGGCGAAGAGATCGCGATGGACAAGACCAAGGTGCTGACGGCCAAGGCCGACACCGAGGTCGCCGGGCAGGGGCTCAAGACCGCCGAGGTGAACCTGCGCGACTCGTCGGTGGTGGCGCCGATCGACGGCGTCATTCAGACGCGCACCGTCGAGACCGGACAGCTCGTGCAGGCGGGCGCGGTGATCGCGACGCTCCTCAGGAACGATCCGATGCTGCTGCACTTCCAGGTCGAGCCCGACGATGCGCCGCGGCTCAAGCCGGGCATGCCGGCGAGCTTCACGCTGCGCGAGACGCAACGGACCTTCAACGCCAAGCTCACGCTCGTGGCCGGCGCCGCCGATCCGGCGACCCACATGGTCGCGGTCACCGGCGAGGTGATCGCCGACGCGCACAAGTACTGGCTGCGCCCCGGATCGTTCTGCGACGTGACCGTCGATCTCGGCGCCAAGCGCGAGGCGCCGCTGATTCCGCGCAGCGCCGCGCGCGCGACCGATCACGGCTACGTCGCCTACGTCGTCGCCGGCGACACCGCCGAAGAGCGTCCGCTCAAGCTCGGCATGAGCACGCGCGACGGCTGGGTCGAGGTGCGCGACGGTCTCAAGGCCGGCGACACGCTGGTGGTGCGCGGCGCCGAGGCGCTGTCGAACGGCGCCAAGGT
>Ga0070679_100003956_pt1 | contig 13643 bp, 12 predicted proteins | sample KBSC63BmetaG_FD_65652 | JGI IMG/M metagenome (GOLD analysis project Ga0070679, IMG submission 65652) | Corn rhizosphere microbial communities from Kellogg Biological Station, Michigan, USA - KBS C6-3B metaG | ecosystem: Host-associated > Plants > Roots > Rhizosphere | place: USA: Michigan... | reverse complement strand
CCATCACGGCGAAGAACGCGTAGGCGATGCAGCCGAAGGCGGTTTTCCGGGACATTCGTGACGCGGAACCTTGACATAGTCGTGCTAAGGTTGCCGACGGCATGGATGGTCTCACGATCAACGAGGCTGCGGAGACCACAGGCTGGTCACCGCGAATGCTGCGCTACCTCGAGAGCGTGGGCCTGATCCAGCCTCCTCGCACCGGGTCGGGCTACCGCAAGTTCGGTCCCGAGGAGCTCCAGCGGCTGAGGACGCTGCGAGAGCTTCTGAACCGCTTCGACTGCGGGCTCTCCGACATCGCGTTTGCGGCACGCATGCGCGAGGACGAGGAGCTCAAGCAGGCGGTCGACGCATGGTTCGAGGCTGCCCCGCGGCGCCCGGAGGGCGTCGCCTCCGATGACTGGCTGCGCTGGGAGCAGGAGAAGCACCAGCGGCTGCTCGGCATCGCCGCATGAGGAACACCCGACTTTTCTGACACGCCAACGGAGGCTTGATGACCACCACACCCACCACCGAGAAGACCACCGACTTCAAGGTCGCCGACCTCTCCCTCGCCGACTTCGGGCGCAAGGAGATCCGTCTCGCCGAGCACGAGATGCCGGGCCTGATGGCCTGTCGCGAGGAGTACGGCGCCTCGCAGCCCCTAAAGGGCGCGCGCATCACCGGCTCGCTCCACATGACGATCCAGACCGCCGTGCTGATCGAGACGCTCGTCGAGCTCGGCGCGGAGATCCGCTGGTGCAGCTGCAACATCTTCTCCACGCAGGACCACGCTGCGGCCGCTGTGGTGGTCGGCCCGGACGGCACTCCCGACGACCCGCAGGGCGTGCCGGTCTACGCGTGGAAGGGCGAGACGCTCGAGGAGTACTGGTGGTGCACCGAGCAGGTGCTGCGCTGGCCCGACGGCGAGGGCCCGAACATGATCCTCGACGACGGCGGCGACGCCACGCTGCTCGTCCACAAGGGCGTGGAGTACGAGAAGGCCGGCGCGGTGCCGTCGCCCGACTCGACCGACAACGAGGAGATGAAGGTGATCCTCGGCGTGCTGCAGCGCTCGCTCGACGAGGACAACCAGCGCTGGACCAACATCGCCGCCGGCATCAAGGGCGTGACCGAGGAGACGACCACGGGCGTCAACCGGCTCTACCAGATGCAGCGCGACGGCCAGCTGCTGTTCCCGGCCATCAACGTCAACAACTCGGTCACCAAGTCCAAGTTCGACAACATCTACGGCTGCCGCCACTCGCTGGTGGACGGCATCAACCGCGCCACCGACGTCATGATCGGCGGCAAGGTGGCCGTGATCTGCGGCTTCGGCGACGTGGGCAAGGGGTGCGCGCAGTCGCTCCGCGGCCAGGGCGCCCGCGTGATCGTCACCGAGATCGACCCGATCTGCGCGCTGCAGGCGTCGATGGAGGGCTACCAGGTGCTGACGCTGGAGGACGTCGTCGAGACGGCCGACATCTTCGTCACCACCACCGGCAACAAGGACATCATCACCGCCGACCACATGCGGCGGATGAAGCACCAGGCGATCGTCGGCAACATCGGCCACTTCGACAACGAGATCGACATGGCCGGGCTCGCGAATACCGACGGCATCGAGCGGATCAACATCAAGCCGCAGGTGGACGAGTGGCGCTTCCCGGACGGCCACTCGGTGCTCGTCCTTTCCGAGGGCCGGCTGCTCAACCTCGGCAACGCCACGGGGCACCCGAGCTTCGTGATGTCGAACTCGTTCACCAACCAGACGATCGCCCAGATCGAGCTGTTCACGAAGACCGACGACTACGACAAGCAGGTCTACGTGCTGTCGAAGAAGCTGGACGAGAAGGTGGCCCGGCTGCACCTCGACGCGCTCGGCGTGAAGCTCACCGAGCTCACCGAGGATCAGGCGGCATACCTTGGCGTGCCGGTCGACGGCCCGTACAAGCCTGAGCACTACCGCTACTAGTCCACGGTCCACCGTCCACAGACCACAGGGCGGCGAGCTGACTGACATCGCTGATATCGCGCTCGCTGACTCGGGTCAGCTTCGTATCGAATGGGCGGACTCGCAGATGCCGGTCCTTCGTCAGATCCGCGAGCGGTTTGCCTCCGAGCGGCCGCTCGAGGGTCTGACGGTCTCCGCCTGCCTTCATGTCACCGCCGAAACGGCGGGGCTGGTGAGGGCGTTGCAGGCGGGCGGCGCTTCGATGGCGCTGTGTGCTTCCAACCCGCTGTCGACGCAGGACGACGTTGCCGCCGCCCTGGTCGAGCGGCACGGTGTGGAGGTGTTCGCCGTGCACGGCGAGGATCCGCAGACCTACTACCGCCACATCGAGGCGGTCTGCGACAAGCACCCGCGCGTGACGCTCGACGACGGCGCCGACCTGATCTCCGTGCTGCACGCGCAGCGCGAGGAGCAGCTGCCGGAGATCCTCGGGGGAACCGAGTCGACCACCACCGGCGCCCTGCGCGTCCGTGCCCTGGAGGCGGCCGGGCGCCTGGCGTTCCCCGTGCTGGCGGTGAGCGACGCTGCCGCGGCTTCGCTCATCGAGAACCGCTACGGCACCGGCCAGTCCACGCTCGACGGGATCGTGCGTGCCACCAACGTGCTGCTCGCGGGCAGCCGCGTGGTGGTGATCGGCTACGGGTCGAGCGGACGCGGGGTAGCGCTCCGGGCGCGCGGCGCGGGCGCAAAGGTGATCGTGTGCGAGGTCGACCCGCTGCGCGCTCTCGAGGCCGCGATGGAGGGCTACGAGGTGATGCCCTCGCTGGAGGCCGCGGCGCTCGGCGACGTGTTCGTGACCGTCACAGGCAACCGCGCGGTCCTGTCCACCGCGCACTTCAAGGCGATGAAGGACGGCGCCCTGCTCTGCAACGCCGGGCACTTCGACGTGGAGATCGACAAGCCCGCTCTCGACAAGCTCACCAAGTCCACTCGCGCGGTGAGGCCGCTGGTGCAGGAGCACGTGCTGGCGGGCGGCCGGCGGCTCCATCTCCTGGCCGAGGGCCGGGTGGTCAACCTGGCCGGGGCGGAGGGACACCCGGGCGCGGTGATGGACATGCATTTCTCAGCACACGCGCTGTCCGTGGAGCACCTGGCACGCTCCGGCGAATCCCTCGACAACCGGGTCCATGCCGTGCCGGACGAGATCGACCGCGAGATCGCGAGCCTCAAGCTCGACGCCCTGGGCGTGACGATCGACGAGCTCACGAAGAAGCAACTCGAGTACCTCAGCTCCTGGGAGCAGGGCACGTAGCTCCATGCCCGACGGTCTCAAACAAGCCCTGGAGAAGATGCGCGCCGACGGCGCGTCTGACGTAGCGGTCGACAATTTCCGCCACTACTACGAGCGGCTCGCGCGGGGGGAGACGGGCACGATCGCGGAGGACGAGATCGAGCCGGCGCGTGACCTCCCGAAGGCGACGGAGCTTCCGGAGCCAGACGGCAGCGAGGCACTGGACAAGGCCGTGACCATCAGGCTCAACGGCGGACTCGGCACCAGCATGGGCATGACGGGGCCGAAGTCGCTGCTCGAGGTCAAGGACGGGCTGACCTTCCTCGACATCATCGCCCGCCAGGTCCTGAACCTCCGCGAGCGCCACGGCATCCGGCTGCCGCTCGTCCTCATGCACAGCTTCCGCACGCGGGACGAGTCGCTCCGCTGCCTCGAGCGCTACCCGGAGTTGAAGCAGGACGTCCCGCTCGACTTCCTCCAGGGCCGCGTGCCCAAGATCAACGCCGACGATCTGACGCCGGCGAGCTGGCCCAAGGACCCCGAGCTCGAATGGGCGCCGCCCGGCCACGGCGACCTCTACACGGCACTCGTCACCTCGGGCATGCTGCAGGACCTGCTCGACCACGGCTACGAGTACGCCTTCGTCGCCAACTCGGACAACCTCGGGGCGGTGCTCGAGCCGCGCATCCTCTCCTGGTTCGCGCGCGAGAACCTGCCCTTCGCGATGGAGGTGCTGCGCCGCGCGGAGTCAGACAAGAAGGGCGGCCACATCGCGCGGCGCAAGAACGGCGGCCTGCTCCTGCGCGAGACCGCCCAGGTGCGCGACGAGGACCAGGACGCCTACCAGGACATCGAGCGCCACCGCTACTTCAACTGCAACAACCTGTGGCTCAACCTGAAGACGCTCGACACCGTCCTCAAGGAGCGCGACGGCGTGCTCGGACTGCCGATGATCGTGAACAAGAAGACGGTCGACCCCGGCGACTCGAGCTCGCCCGCCGTGTTCCAGCTCGAGAGCGCGATGGGCGCCGCGATCGACGTCTTCGACGGCGCGGAGGCACTGGAGGTCACCCGCGAGCGCTTCGCGCCCGTGAAAACCACGAACGATCTGCTCGTCGTCCGCTCCGACGCCTACGAGCTCACCGACCAGGCCGAGATGCGGCTCGTGCGAGACGAGCCGCCGGTCGTTGACCTCGACTCAGACCACTACAAGCTGATCCGAGACTTCGACGCCCACTTTCCCTCCGGTCCGCCCTCGCTGAAGCAGTGCGATCGCCTGACGGTCAAGGGCGATGTGACGTTCGGGAAGGACGTGACCATCCGTGGCTCGGTGGAGATTGACGGCGACCGGACTCTCGAGGACGGCGCCGTTCTCGAGGGGTAGAACCTAGGCCTTTTGGTGGTGCGGCACGAGCGGCAGCATTGAGGGCAGGGTTCCGGCCACGCTCTTCACGTTATGCACGCTATGCGTGTAAAAGGTGAAGAGCAACGGTCGGGCCGCCCCTCATTGCTGCAGTTCAAGCGAGCAGCGCGTCCAGCCGGGCAGTGACCTCGGCCACCGAGGGCCGCCTTGCCGGCTCCGGGTCCAAACAGCCGGCCACCAGCTCCGTGAACTCCGCCGGCAGGCGCCGGTGCGCACTCACCAAATCGGCGCGCTGGTGTTCTGACTCGCGTTGTTCTGCGCCGGTGCCGGCTGGTTCGTCGATTGCGTTGCATGAGTGCAACAGGACGACCCGGCCGATCCTCACGGTCGTCTACTACGCGTACCCCAGGCTGGGGACCCAGTCCCGCGGCAGCGTGCCCTTTGGGATGCGGCCCGCGGGCGGCTCGAAGCCGTTTTCCCCAAGCCGCACGCAGGCGCGCGCGCGGAGCAGCGGCTCGAGGTCCTCGAAGGTGCCGAGCAGTCGGACCCCCGCGCCGATCTGCAGGTCCGCCGCGTTCGGCTGCTCGCCCCCGAGCACGCCCTCGTCCATCCAGGCCTCGATCTTGTCGAAGCAGCCGGGCAGCGCCTTCAGGTCGGCGAGCGCGTTGTCGTCCCCCGCCTCGTTGTAGCGGGAGGCGAAGGCCGCGACCGGCTTCGCGCCGAGTCTGAGAAGCGGCACGGGCAGCGGCATCTTCGCGTCGCCCACATAGCTCATCATCGCCCTGGTGTCGCGGCTCAGCCCGGCCCAGGCCAGCCGGCGCACGAGCGGCTGGAACGGCTCGTCGCCCCACGCCTCGGCCTCTTCCACGCGCGCGCGTAGGTCCGGGTCTGCGGGGAAAAGCGGCGGCTCCGGATGGAGCTGGTCGAGCCGGCGCAGGATCGCCCGCGAGCCCACGATGCGCTCGCCGTCCAGCTCGAGCGCCGGCACCGTCGCGCCGTCGAAGTGCGCGCGCACCACGAGCTTGTGGAACGCCGGGATCAGGTTCACGCGGGTGTAGCCGATCCCCTTGAGCCTGAAGACAGCCTCCGCGCAGTCGCACGGGTGTGAGCCCGGGAACACGTAGAGCTTGGCTCGCACGCCTAGCTGCCGTCCGCGAGCTCTCGCACCAGCTCTCCCGCCGGCCTGATGTCGTGTATGCGGGCCACGCATTCACCCGCGTACAACGGCCCCGAGTCGAGCAGGTTGGGCGGCGTGTTCGAGGTCGGCGGCTGCGGCGAGAGGAACGGGATGCTCGCGCTCTGGCGCTTGAGCGTGCTCCCCTGGAGCGAGTCCGGCAGGCGCGAGAGCAGCGGTCCGGCCGCGCGGTTCGCGAGCCGCACCCAGCGCGGCCCGAGCGGGTCATCGCGCAGCCAGCGGTCGGCTGCTTCGTTCCACGCCACGCGGTGGGTCGCGTCCGGCCAGCCCAGCCCGAAGAGCTCGGTGAGCACGGTCTCGCGCGACTCCATCAGGCGCTGCTTGTACGCCGTGCGCGCGCCGCTCTCGTCGCTCATCACGAAGCGCGTGCCCAGCACGGCGGCCTCGGCACCCGCGTCGAGGGCTCGACGCACATCCGCGGCGTCCGCGATGCCGCCGGCCAGCAGCAACGGGTAGCCGTCCGGCAGCGCGGCGCGCACCTGGTCGAGCAGCTCGAAGGCGGGGGTGGTCCCGCGCACGTGCCCGCCGGCCTCCACGCCCTGCACGATCACCCCGTCGGCGCCCGCCGCCCGCGCGGCCACCGCCTCCTGCAGCGAGCCGCACTGATGCAGCCAGATCCCCTCGGTCCGCCTCCGCGGCTTGCCCCAGAAGGTCACCACCACGTCCGCCTCGCGCGCCACTTCCCAATGCTTCTCGCGCGCGAGATTCAGGAGCAGGTTCACGGCAATCGGCTTGTCGGTGGCGGCGCGCGCCTTCTTCAGGTCGCTGGCGAGCCCTGCCGGGGACAGGATCCCCAGCGTGCCGAGCCCGCCCGCTTCCGACACTGCCGCGGCCAGCCCCCAGCGCGCCACTCCGCCGCCCATCCCTGCCTGGACCACCGGCAACTCCACGCCTATGCGCTCGAGTAGCGCGCTCACGCGACGGGTGCGGGATCCTCGAACCGCTCGCGCCGACGCTCGTCCTCCTCGGACTGGAGCAACATGCGCACGAATAGGATCGCGAACGCGATCACGAGCACGATCGACTGCTCGACCATCATGATCGCGCCGCCCAGGTTCTGGTCTTCAAGCGCCGTCAGGCCCCAGATGCGCGGCACGTGCTCGTAGTACGAGTAGGTCACGCCGTTCGACCAGGTGAGGAAGATGCCGAGCAACCCGATGCTGATCTTCGCCGCGATCAGGTAGGCGAATACCGACAGCCCGGTGAGCTTGCGCCGCATCGGCACGGGCTGGATCAGAGGCCACCAGACCGCGATCCCGCCGATGAAGAAGCAGGTGTGTTCGAGCGCGTGGATGGCCGAGTGGTTGAGCGCCGCGTTGTACATCGCGGGGATGTGCCAGACGTAGATCATCGTGAGCCAGACGACGATGCCGGTGGCCGGGTGGGCTAGTGGGCCGAGCGCGCGCTCGACGGACATCAGGCGGCGCGTGAGCGGACGCATGATCACACGCGAGAGCGAGAGCAGCACGAGCAGCGGCGCGATGTCGCCGAGCAGGATGTGCTGGACCATGTGGATCGAGAAGAGATAGTCCTCGCCCAGCGAGTCGACGGGGGAGACGAGCGCGACGAGGATCACGAAGATCGCGGCCGTGAACGCGGTGAGCTGCGGCCAGCCGGCGCCGCGTCCGCCCGCCTCGCGCCGCGCCTGCATGAAGCGGCGGATGTAGATCCAGGCGAACAGCCCGATGACGATCAGCTGGGCCGGATCGAACGTCCAGCTGTAGTGAGGATGGGTCACCGCGCGCCGCGCCCGCCCTCTGTGACCGATTTGTTACAGAGCACGTACGCAATTGTCGCAGTCTGTTCACATGCGTAACGCGCCGTCCGGCAGGCTCCTCTCATGCCCCTCGCCCGCCTGCTGTCGCTCCTCGCGCCGCCGCTCTGCGTCTGCTGCGGCTGCGCGGCTTCGCTGCACCAGCCGCTCTGCCGCGCGTGCCTTGACGATCTGCGCTGGCTGTCGTTCGAGCAGCCGCCCGGCGCGGGCGTGCCCGTCTGGGCCGCAGTCAGCTACGAGGGGCCGGCGCGGGCGCTCGTGCGCGCGCTCAAGTTCCGCGGGGCCGTCGGCCTCGTCGACGCGATGGCCGCGCAGATGGCCGCGAACGCGCCGCCCGGATTGCTCGAGGGACGCTCGCTCGTCCCGGTACCGCTCCACCCGGCGCGCAGGCGGCGGCGTGGGTTCAACCAAGCGGAGCAGCTCGCGGTGAGGCTCGCGCGGCGCGCCGGCCTCGCGCTGTCCGATTGTCTCGAGCGGAGCGCCGGCGGCGCGCGCTCGTCGCAGGTCGGGCGCGGGCGCGAGGAGCGGCTGCGCGCGGTCGAGGGCATCCGCATGCGGGCCGGCGCCGCGGTGCCCCTACGGGTGCTGCTGGTGGATGACGTCGTCACGACGGGCTCCACGCTGGCCGCCTGCGCCGCGGCATTGGAGAGGGCCGGCGTGCGCGAGGTGGGAGCCGTCGTGTACGCCCGGACGCCGGGGCGCTGAGTGCGTGAACGATCTGGCCGCCGGGTACTTCGACTAAGAGACCATTGAGCAAAAAGGAAGGACGACCCCGATGAAGCGCACGCTGGCCCTGCTCACCCCGCTGGTCGCCGCGATTGCGATCGTCGCGTCCGGCTGTGGCGCGAGCGACGTGACGAATGACGCGGTCGCGAAGGCCGCTGCCGCCACCACGAGCAAGCACGGCGCGCACGTGGACATGACGCTGGTCATGAGCTCCGACGCTCTGCCGGGGCCGATCCACATGACGGCCAGCGGCGAGATGGATCAGGTCAGCAAGCAGGCCAACATCGACTTGGACATGTCGCAGCTCGCCGGCGCTGCCGGCGTCAAGTCGTCGGACTTCAAGATCACCGAGCTCCTCAACGGCACGGTCATCTACATGCGGTTCCCGTTCCTCGACGGCAAGCTGCCCGACGGCAAGAAGTGGATGAAGATCGACCTGGCGAAGGCGGGCAACGCGGCCGGTCTCAACCTCGGCGCCGCCCTCCAGCCCGGTCAGGACCCGGGGCAGCAGCTCGGCTACCTGCGCACTGTCTCGAACGCGAAGAAGGTCGGCACCGAGACGATCGACGGCGTCGAGACCACCCACTACCACGGGATCGCGCAGCTTGACCGCTATCCGCAGTTGCTCCCTCCGAGCCAGCGAGCGGCGGCACGCGCGGCAATCCAGAAGCTGATCAAGGCGACGGGCACGTCGTCGTATCCGATGGACGCCTGGGTCGACAAGGACAACCTGATCCGCCGGATGCACCTGACGATGACCATGAACATTCCGCAGGCGAGCCAGAAGATGACCATGGACATCACGGAGAACCTCTCCGACTTCGGCACGCAGGTCCACGCGACCCCGCCGCCGGACAGGGACGTCTTCGACGCGACCAAGCTCACTGGCAGCGCGCTGCAGCAGACCCTCGGCGGCTGACCGCACGGCGCGGCAAACCCGAAAGGCCGGGTTGCCCCGCCAGGTACCATCAGAGATGCGGGAAATTCCGATCTAAGGAGGGCGCATGCGCATCGAGGTGAAGGGGCGCAACGTGTCGGTCGGTGACGAGCTTCGAGGGCGCATCGAGAAGCGCTTCGAGAAGATCGCCAAACAGGTTTCGGAGCTTGCCCTGGCTGAGGTGGAGCTCACCGAGGAGCGCAACCCTCGGAACGCGACTCAGTCGCAGATCGCCGAGATCACCCTCCATCTGAAAGGCGTGACGCTCCGCGCACGCGAGGCCACGGACAACATGGTCCGGTCGATCAACGAGGCCACGGACGATCTGGCCCGCCAGGTCAAGCGCCACCGCGACAAGCGCCGCCGCCGGCGCGAGCAGCAGAAGGCAGCGGCAGCGCAGCCGCGTACGGCCTGACGGCCGTCAGTCCACGGTCCACAGTCCACAGTCCACAGGTCGGCCGACGAACCGCCCTGTGGACTGTGGACGGTGGACTGTGGACCAGAGGACAGTGGCTGAAAAAGAGGAATCCGACGCTGGAACCAGCGTCCTCTCCATTGCTACCGTTGCCGCATGTCCTTACTCGACCGCGCTCTTCGCATTGGCGAGGGCAAGAAGTTCAGGGAGTTTCAGCAGCAGGTCGCGCGCATCAACGACCTCGAGGCAGAGATGGAGCTGCTCGAGGACGCTGAGCTGCAGACCGAGTTCAACGAGCTGAGGGAACGCGCCCAGAACGGGGAGTCGCTCGACGACCTGATGTACGAGGCCTTCGCGCTCACGCGCGAGGCGGGCAAGCGCGCGCTCAGCATGCGCCACTTCGACGTTCAGCTGATCGGCGGCATGGCGCTCCACGACGGTTCGATCGCCGAGATGAAGACCGGCGAGGGCAAGACCCTCACCGCCACGCTCGCCGTCGCGCTCAACGCGCTCTCCGGCAAGGGCATGCACCTGGTCACGGTCAACGATTACCTGGCCAGGCGCGACGCGGAGTGGATGAAGCCGCTTTACGACGTGCTCGGCATCACGGTCGGCGTCCTCTCCTCGGAGGAGCACGACCCGGCCGTCAAGCGCGCCGCCTACGCCTGCGACGTCACCTACGGCACCAACTCCGAGTTCGGCTTCGACTACCTGCGCGACAACCTCGCGATCGACATGGCCGACAAGGTCCAGCGCGGCTGGAACTACGCGATCGTGGACGAGGTCGACAACATCCTCATCGACGAGGCGCGCACACCGCTGATCATCTCCGGCCAGCCCGAGCAGGCCGCCGACCTTTATTACAAGTTCGCCAAGCTAGCCCCGATGCTCGAGCCCGGCAAGAAGCCCGAGGGCTACGAGGCGAAGGCGAAGGACTGGGAAGCGCCCTACGACTACGAGCCCGACGAGAAGCACAAGACGATCGCGATCACCGAGCGCGGCGTCGAGAAGGCCGAGAAGTTCCTCGGCATCGAGAACATGTACCTCGCCGAGCACGGGAACCTCGTCAACCACCTGATTCAGTCGCTCAAGGCCGAGTCGCTCTACAAGCGCGACGTCGACTACGCGGTGATCGACGGCGAGGTCCGGATCATCGACGAGTTCACGGGCCGCATCCTGGAGGGACGCCGCTGGTCAGAGGGTCTCCACCAGGCGATCGAGGCGAAGGAGGGCGTGGCGATCCAGGAGGAGAACCAGACCGTCGCCACGATCACCTACCAGAACTACTTCCGCCGCTACGACAAGCTCGCGGGCATGACCGGTACGGCCATCACAGAGGCCACCGAGTTCATGAAGATCTACGAGCTCCAGGTCGTCGAGATCCCGACCAACGAGCCGATGATCCGCCAGGACAAGAACGACCAGATCTACAAGACCAAGGAAGGCAAGTGGAACGCGGTGCTCTCCGAGATCGCGGGCCGCAACGCCAAGGAGCAACCCGTGCTCGTAGGCACGATCTCGGTCGAGGTGTCCGAGCTGCTCTCCGAGCGGCTCAAGGAGCGCGGCATCCCGCACACGGTCCTGAACGCGAAGCCCGAGCACGCGGCGCGCGAGGCGGAGATCGTGGCGGAGGCCGGGCAGCCGGGCGCGGTCACGATCGCCACCAACATGGCCGGCCGCGGCGTGGACATCAAGCTCGGCGGCAACGCCGAGCACCTAACGCACCAGGAGCTGCTCAAGCGCGGCCTCGACCCGGAGTCAGACGAGTGGGACAAGGCGTGGGACGAGGTCTACCCCGGAGTCGAGCAGCAGGTCGAGGAGAACCGCGCGAAGGTGATGGAGAGCGGCGGGCTGTTCATCCTCGGCACCGAGCGCCACGAATCGCGCCGGATCGACAACCAGCTTCGCGGCCGCTCCGGCCGCCAGGGCGACCCGGGCGAGTCGCGCTTCTTCCTGTCGGCTGAGGACGACCTGGTGCGCCTCTTCGCGGGCGACCGCATCTACCGGATCCTCGACCGCCTCGGCCCGAAGGACGAGGGCGGCGAGGAGCAGCCGATCGAGGCCGGGATGCTCTCCAAGCAGATCGAGAGCGCGCAGAAGAAGGTCGAGGAGCAGAACTTCCTCATGCGTAAGAACGTCATCGAGTACGACGACGTGATGAACCAGCAGCGCGAGGTCGTCTACGAGTACCGCGACCGCATCCTCGAGGGCGAGGACATGTCCGACACGGCGCGCCTCCAGGTGGCCAACTCGGTCGAGCGCCTCGTGGAGGACTACCTGGTGGGCGACTACGCAGAGGACTGGGACATCGAGGGCCTCTTCACCCAGCTCGAGCAGATCTACCCCGTGGCGATCGCGCCCGAGGACGTGAACCCGCAGACGCTCGACAAGGCGAGCCTCGTGGCCGACCTGCGTGACGACATCGTCAAGGCATACGACGAGCGCGAGGAGGAGCTGGGCGAGGAGCTCATGCGCTACCTCGAGCGCTGGATCCTGCTTCAGATCATCGACGAGCGCTGGCGCGAGCACCTGCACGACATGGACTACCTGCGCGAGGGAATCGGCCTGCGCGGACTGGCGCAGATCGATCCACTCGTGGCGTACAAGAACGAGGGCTTCGAGATGTTCACGGCGCTCATGAACTCGATCTGGGAGGAGTTCGCGCGCTACATCTTCCGCGTCGAGGTGCAGATCGAGGGCGAGAACGGGCACGGCCAGGAGCAACAGCAGCAGCCGCAGCCCTGGGCGCCGGCGGCCAACGCCAGCTCCACCCGCAACTTCTCCTACGCGGGGGGCACCGCGGCGGACCAGCCGAGCGCGATCGCAGCCGCCGCGGCCGGCGAGGCGGCTTACGCGGGCGAGGCGGATGCCGAGCTGCTGCCTCAGATCGAGACCCGCCACGTGGACGAACACGAACGCATCGGCCGCAACGACCCCTGCTGGTGCGGCTCCGGCAAGAAATTCAAGAAGTGCCATGGGGCCGGTTAGCGGCGCGCCCCTCCGCGACCAGCTGAAGCTGCTCGCGGACTACCTTTGACCCTGCCGCGCTAGGGGAGCGCCTCGAGGCGCTCGAGGAGCAGATGCAGGCGCCCGGCTTCTGGGACGACCAGGAGCGGGCCGCCAAGGTGTCGGCCGAGCACGCCAGCGTGCAGCGCAAGCTGAACGGCTACCGCGAGCTCGAGCAGGAGCTCGACGACATCGAGGCGCTCGAGGAGCTCGCCCAGGAGGACGACTCGATCGCGGGCGAGCTTGACGAGCAGCGCGAGTCGTTCGCGACCAAGCTCGCCGACCTGGAGGAGGCGCGCCTGTTCTCGGGCCGCTACGACGCGGGCGACGCCGTGGTGTCGGTGCACGCCGGCGCCGGCGGCACGGACTCACAGGACTGGGCCGAGATGCTGCTGCGCATGGAGATGCGCTGGGCCGAGCGGCGCAACTTCAACATCGAGATGGTCGAGGCCAGCCCGGGGGAGGAGACCGGCATCAAGTCGGCCACCTTCATCGCGCGCGGCGAGAACGCCTACGGCCTCTTCTCCGCCGAGAAGGGCGTGCACCGGCTCGTGCGGATCTCGCCGTTCGACTCGCAGTCGCGGCGGCACACTTCGTTCGCGCTGGTCGAGGTGTCGCCGCTGGTGGACGAGGCCACCGATGTCGAGATCAGTGACGACGACCTTCAGATCGACACCTACCGCGCATCGGGTGCGGGCGGCCAGCACGTCAACAAGACCGACTCCGCCGTGCGCATCACCCACAGGCCCACGGGCATCGTGGTGCAGTGCCAGAACGAGCGCTCGCAGTCGTCCAACAAGGCGACCGCGATGGCGATGCTCAAGTCGCGCCTGCTCGAGCTCGAGGAGCAGAAGCGCCGCGAGGAGATCGCCAAGGAGAAGGGCGAGGCGCAGGATGTGGCCTGGGGCTCGCAGATCCGCTCCTACGTGCTGCACCCGTACACGATGGTCAAGGACCACCGGACGAACTTCGAGATGGGCGACGCCCAGCGCGTGCTGGACGG
>Ga0070679_100003952_pt1 | contig 13647 bp, 17 predicted proteins | sample KBSC63BmetaG_FD_65652 | JGI IMG/M metagenome (GOLD analysis project Ga0070679, IMG submission 65652) | Corn rhizosphere microbial communities from Kellogg Biological Station, Michigan, USA - KBS C6-3B metaG | ecosystem: Host-associated > Plants > Roots > Rhizosphere | place: USA: Michigan... | reverse complement strand
CAGCTTGGTCCAAGCGGCTGGGTGCGGAGCTTGGTTGAGGCCTGGAGGATAGTGTCCTCGAAACGTCGATCCGTCATCGGAGACCCTACCGACAAACAGGTGGGAGCAGCAGAGGGCCCGGTACGCTCCGAATTCCACGGAAATCTCTCCATTGTTTTCGAGATGAACCTTCGCGAGTTCGCCATAGCTACGGTAAAGGCGATGTGGCACAGGGTAGTTGCGCGAAAAATCAATCTGACCTGGAACTTCACGCGAGTCCGCCCAACCGAGGTAAGTTCCGGATCCGGTTTCAAAGATGTGGACACAGCCGCCAAACCCGTTAGACCACGTGCCGACAATCTGGTGTACGGCTGCCCCTCGGGCAGGGACCGGTCGGCAAAGGTGAAGAACGGAATCGAATTTGCCACGATGAAAACGCCCAAGCCAGCAACCGTCACGTTGTCGAGTCAAGTCCAAATCAACAGCCGGCTCTTCAATCCCTGCGGCGCGAAGGGATTCAATTTGGGCTTGAGAGCGATTCGATTGTGGCGCTACGAAGTGGAGTTCGAGGCGATCATCGACGAGCTTGACTGAACCGGCGCGAAGACTGTCACCAAAATAATTCACTTCGCCGACTACCAATTCAGCCCCCTTGCGTTCGAAAACACCCAAGCCGAGATGTTCCCAAGACTCAGTGCCCGAACCGGGAAGGTCGGCGTCGATCGAAGTCGAAAGTGTCAGATGTATTCCGACCACGCCTCCATGACCATTCGAAGTCTCCCACACACCAGACAACTCTTCTGGATTATGAACGGGCTGGCCTAGGTAGAAACTGCGGTCGAAGGGAGGTATATCAGGTGGAGTGGTGACACTGGATTGCTGAGATACCGCGGGGGCAAGGAAGCTGAGAGCAAATAAATTGATCAGCGCGAATCTTGGGTGCATTATCGATGGACGTTCCAGCACCTGGGAGGTCTCCTGCGAAACTGAACCCATCCGTTCTCGTCGCCAATGTAACGTTCGACAATCAAGAATACACCTGCAATTAAAAACACACGCTGCGCTCGAATTGGTTTGGGTTGAATCACCGCATATGGGGAACTTTGACCGTTGTTCCTCAAGCGGGTTCGTGAAATCGCCGAGGAATCTGGCGTGAGTGCGACTTCGCCGCGTGTGTTTTTAATTCAAAAGGCGTGGATGTCGGCACGACTGATGTTGAGCCCTTTTTCACAAGACCATTTTGGGAACTAATAACCGGTTGACCGAATTTTGCTCAGTTCCAAACTGGCCGACTATACGATAGCTTGAAGAATCTGCGTTAAGATTCTCTGTTGCTATTACATTGCGGAAGAGCGAATAGTGATGGGAAGAGTATATGCGGCCCGTGACCGGAAGCGGCGTGGAGAAGGAAAACCGGAGACTTTCAACTTCTTGGGGTTTACCCATTTCTGTGGGTAACGCCACAAGACCGAGACCTTCACGGTCTGGCGAATCACTGCGAAGAAGCGCATGGTTGCGAAGCTCAAAGCCATCAAGGCCGAGCTTCAACGCCGTAAGCATGATCGCACGAGTCAGACGGGTACATGGCTTCGGAGTGTGGTCACCGGGTACTACCAATACCACGCTGTACCCGGCAACATCGATCAACTGCGCCTCTTCCGTCAACGCGTCAATCGACTGTGGCGTGGCGTACTGATCCGACGCAGTCAACGCGCGCGGAAGAAGTGGAAGAAGTTCGTTCCGGTCTTCGACAAATGGATACCAGCACCCCGCGTTCTGCACCCTTATCCCGAAGTTCGCTTTTACGCCATCCATCCTTCATAGAACCGTATGCGTAGACGCACACGTACCGGTCTGTCCGGGGGGCTCGCGAGAGTCGTCCCTACCGGGTCAGTTGCTCCCCACCATTGTCATCACGCTCATCCGTTCACATCACGGATTACACGTTCTGTGATTTCCTGGAGATTCTCGATATCCACTTCGTTGGATGCCCCAAAGGTCTGGACCTCAATATGCCCATCCGCGAAGAATTCAATCTCATAGTAGGTGCTTGGGCTTCGGACAGCTACCATAATGGCCTCGCGAACGCACTTCAGGTCGAATTGAATTCTGCAATCCTGTAGCTGAGAAATAAAGTGGAGCAGTGTCTCTAAACTGTTCAATTGTGGCCCCCTCTATCAGACGACAAAGTATATCAACGCATGCGTCATCTGACTCGTTGCGCCCGATTAACCGCATATGGGGACATAACCCAATTCTGGCGCATTTCGGGTTGGGCATGAATTGCCGATCACAAGATGAACGCGTACGAAGGGCTCGCTGAGTACATCTACACGGAAGAGCGCAAAATCAGGGCTGCGTTTCAGGCACATACCAAGCACCATGCTCGGACATTTCACCGCATTGCGGGCATCCCGTCATTTCCCACTGGAAGTGGCATTCGGGGCAATTTCCTTTTGTCCAGAACGTATTCCATACGTGACCGCATTTGCAGACCCAGCGGACATCTTGCAAAGGCTGGAATCGGCATTCGGGCAACGGATCAGGCTGCCATCGGGCTTCGCATCGGTGGACCACGACGCGCTTCCGCCGAACAGCTTGCAGATATGATCCTGGCATTACTCCTCTGCGGACCTAGCGGGTACGGTTGTTTCATGCTGCTGATTGTGCATGCCGGTGATCCGGACAGAACTGCTGCAAACTCGATCAACGCAGAGAGGCGAAGATCATCATCTGGAATTTGATCTAAAAATCTGCTCGCGCTAGCTCCTAAGCGCTTTCCAGCCTGATAGAGCGTGGAACGGAAAGCGCCAGTAGACGGCCAGTATTCTTTAGGCGCGTAGTTCGGCGTCTCAGGTGACGTGTCTTGCCGGTACTTCTCGAGCGCGTCTTCAATCGCAGGCTCGAAGACTCCATTTCGGCCGGCGTCGAGCATGCGGCGTTGACGGTCGAAATCTTTCGAATTGCCCGACAGAACATAGCCACCTCGTTCGCACGACTCGCCCTTGTAGGATGCGCGTTCAGCCTTGCGGCGCTCTGACTTCGCGTTCGCCTCTTCGTTCATCGTCTCAAGTCCGTGTGGATATCGGCGAACGGCAATCGCTAGCTGATCCTCCGTAGTGAGGAGCGATTCGGCCATTGCTGAAGAAAGGAAAACCCTCAAATGTCGCAGGCCTGGTTCGGAACGCAACCTTCGAGTGCAGGGTCGATAACTACGGGCGAATCACGCTTCCGAAGACGATGCGTGAGCGCATGCATTGGGGGCCGGGCGATCGGATAAAGTTCACGACTCGTCTAATAGGCATAACGATTGTGAATTCTGGAGTTCCGGATGAGTACTACTTTGTACTGAAGCGCTTGCGGGGAAAGATCCCCAGCGATATCAATCTCGGGTTCTGATTATGAAGCAACGACTCGTTCAAAAGAGCTACCGTGTAGATCCGCACAGGCTTAGTAAGGCCAAGAAGGCGCTCGGAGCAGCCTCGGAGGCTGAAGCTGTAAGGATGGCATCGAAAGGGTCATCGATCATGCAGAGACAATGGCTGTGGCCCGCAAGGTCATGAAACGGCATGGTAAGGTTCTCCGAAAGCTGGCGGAAATGGATCGGGAACCCGAATTAGATCAAGATAGCTCGGAGCGGAAACTGGCGATGCCGCGATCCCGCGACGAGACAGAAAGTATCGCTGACCTGATCAGTCAGGAGCGATCAGAACGGGAAGAAGCGCTGGTGGCAGGTCTTGAGCGAGGGAAGGTGAAGAATGCCGGCAAAAGAAATAATCAGTAGCGCGAGTGTGCGGCTTTTCGAGGGCACGGCAGATCAGCTTGTCTCAAAAGCCAAACTGCTGTCCGACATGCACGGGTTCGCAATTCTGGTGCCTGCCGCTGAAGAACATGAGTGGATACTTGACCTCATTTGGCGAATCGCAATTCTATATGCGGCCCAGCCACGCATACTCAAGAGCACGGCGAAAGTGACCAAGATCGCCGAGGCAGTGATGGCAGCAGCCAGGCGGCCGAGTGATAAGTCCGAAGAGACTACCGAGTCTCCCGCGAAAGCGAGACCGCGCTGGAATGCACTGCACAAATCGGCAAGACGAACGCTGTGATTAACACTGAGCCACCATTTAGACGCGTAGGTTCGGACAAAGATTGCCCGTGGAGAACATGGAACCTAGCTCGATTCAGCGGCGGATGTTCGAGGATGCAAGGAATTATGTGTGCGCCATTCCGGCCAGTTTAAATCTGCGCAGGATTTAGCTAGACTCTTCAGGCTCAATCTCGACGATCTTCAATCAAAACTCGAAGCATGGAAGAACCGAGGCGAAATCTTCTCGTCGAAGATGAGGATTCCGGTGAACTGTTCCCAGTCTTCGCATTTGACCAGGCCGGCGACTTACGTCCGCATGAAGCAATGTCCCGGCTGCTGGAAATACTAGATTTCCAACTCTCTCGCGCAGTTGCGGATCGAGTACGCGAATGCGCACACCTTTCGGAGGAATGCGCAGACCAAGGTCGTCGAGCTCCGCGGAGGACACAAGCATGGATCTTTTCGAACTCCAGAGGAAATGACACAGGATTGTTTTCACTTCTTCACTTGAAAACTTAAGTTTCACTTTCTCTCCTTGGACCCGGAAATCACTATCGATCGAGAGTCCACATTTCCCTATCGGCAGATGCACGATAAACACTTAGTCGTGAATTGAACCTGGCCGTAGATCAAAGCTTGGACTGCGGGCGTGAATACCGGCTCTGTATCATGTCTTCGAATTTCACACTCCGCCCTGGCATCTGCCGGATTGGCGTTGCCTGGCTCGGATGGCCCGGGAGGGCAGGGAACAGCAACGTGAAACTGCTTTAACTACACAATCAATCTGGTGAACGGGCAATTGAAGGTGCAATACGCAGGGATTGGAATCTGCGCAGGTGATATCGGGCACCAGATCCTGCAGCCGATCAATGCAGCCGGCTCAAGTGTATTCAATTCCAAGAGCACGACACCGGCAAAATTCCGCGTATGTGACGTGAATGGTGTCTCTATAGGAATGCAGGCGTTATCAAAGGCTTCGCGGTTGCCCAAGTGTTTAACGGCACAGTGAGCGATCAGAATGAGGCTGTTGATTCCACAACGCCTGACTCAACTTTCAGATGGGACCCAATGGCCCAGCAGTGGGTCTTCAACATCAGCAACAAGAATCTCTCGAGTTCCACAACCTACGGCTTCGTCATCGCGTTGAATGATGGCTCGTCGATCCCGTTCCAATATGGGATCAAGTGAATCCGTTCCTGCCATTGTTTGCAGTCGATTCAGGTGGAGCTCGCGCCCGGCATTCATGATTGCGCATTTTAGGCATCATAGACCGGCGAACTCATTCCATTAGCTCAGAACGTTTCGGAGTGAAATAGGTTCGTTCTCGGACAAAGATCGCCGTCACAGCAGTCTGATTCGCCAGCGATCGTGCACGTACCGATGCCCGTGCATGCTCCCGTCCACCCAGTAAAGATCGAGTTAGAGCCTGGACTTGCCGTCAGGGTGACGGACGTCCCAACAGTGAAACTCGCACTGCACGTTAGCCCGAAATTTATACCCGCGGGCGCGCTCGTAACTGTTCCGGTCCCATCACCTGCTGGGCATCGCAGTTTCGCGCTTGTTCTTATTTCTGACTGCGCTCAGAAAGATTCATATGGTCGATGATCCGGAATAGCCATTCAGAATTCTTCTGCCGCCAGTTTTGCTGAACAGGGCAGGAGAAGTAGATCTCCCGGCTCAAGCGCATTAGGATTTCGAGCGCTTCTCTCTGCGGCTCATTCAAGGTATAAGTCGCGCCATTGTGCTGGTATTCGTCGATCAGGTATTCAATTGCATGTCCCAGCTTTTCTAGAGCGCGACCTGCTTCCGGCGATATACGCCGTTTCCGCCGTTGCACAAATGGACCCACTTACTAATCCTCGCTGTATTTAGCGTCTGGGGAATTAAGAGATCGAACCGTTTCGCTCGCAAGTTTCAGCCTCTGGTGTGCCGAGATATGATTATCGGTTATTCGGTTCGAGAACGCAATCTGTTGAATGGGGACATGCATGGGGGTACCGAATGAATTAACAACGGTTCGATCTGAGCTCGTCCACGCTCGCTGTCTCGGTATAACCCATTTTGAGGCTTAAGTAACGAACTGCTTGAACGGCGCGTCTGGTATCGCCGGCTTCGTTTGCGCTGGGCCGATTTGAACTTTGCTGCGATTGGCCGGGAGAGTAATAGTGGGCTCAGGCAGGCAATCAGTTGTGCTGCATTGCTTGAACTAAATTCTTCTGTCCGCATCTTGGCGTGAGCCTGCAGGCCAGTTCGACGATGACCCTGTCAGCGACTGTCGGTGGCAGATTCTCGGGACGAGAGGTAGTTAGGAAACTAATTTAAATCCGGGTTCAACGTGGATTTAAGCAGTCCCCTCGAATTGCAATGCCTCCTGAAGCACTTCATCCGACATGCGACCGGCGTTACTCAAACAGCGCAGCTGTGTTCGGTCGTAATATTCATTACGACCCTGCCCTAAAGGGCGATAAGCCGATGCCAAAGTAAAATCCGCTGGGCTCTCCATCGGAATCGAGATCTTTCCGTCATTGAAAGATATGGCTTTCGCAGGCTCGAGCTGAAACAGTTCTGTCCGAACTTCCGGTCTTCATAACTCACTCTCCAAAGATATGGCGTCGCTTTTCGCCATATGAGACCACACTCTCTCCGGGCAGTGCCCTGCCGTCTGCAGCTAACCTGGAGTAAGCTGGCCCCTGAGCCGATCAAACGCATAGGCATGCTGCAATGCGCCTTGTAAGTCCCTGAATTGATCGTGCGGCAAGTATGCTGCTGATTTGATTTACTCACTCGTCCATCCATGCCCGGATAAGTGCGAATGAGGCAGAGCAAATTTAGAAGTCAAGGGGTGTAGCCTCTGGAGGGAGTGGGAATTTCCTTACTTCTGCCTATCACTGAAGCCGGAGGTCCAATGAACTAATGATCAAGGAGACCTTCAGTCCTCGTTCAATCTCAGTTTTCCGGCTCTCATTTGCAATCGTACCAGAGACTCGGATATTCCCTCGATTCGACGTCAAGGAAATGCGACTTGGATTAATGAGCAATTCCGCATTCCAGTGTTCATAAGAACACCGACCTGCCCTGTCAGCAGATCTGACTAAAATTGATGCAGGAAATTTTCGGCACGCGACCAATCTCGGCTTCTCCGGTACGTACTAACATGTTCTCCGCCTTATTGAGTCTGAGTTGATCTATCAGGCATGTCTCCACAAGTAATGAGTTCGGCCAAAGTAGTTCGGGCTGTGGGGAGGTGATAGCTCTAATCTAATATCCATGGATCGATTGATGTTCTACTCGCGTAGCGGGTAAGCTCTACAATCGAAGTGCATCCTACTTCAATTTGTGCTAAGGATGGACATCGGCGCTCCATTGAGGCAAAACCCAAAAACCGTAACGGGCGGAACTGGAGTAATTTGGCAGTTGAGGCCCTCTGGAGAGATAACCAGGAGGAGTCAACATGCCGAAGAAGCATCACTCGGAAGAGCAGATTATTTCCGCGCTCAAGCAGTATGAGGGCGGAGAGAAAACGGCCGACATATGCCGCAAGCTGGGTGTCAGCCAGGCGACCTTCTACATGTGGAAGAAGCAGTACGCCGGTCTGGGCGTACAGGAGTTGCGTGAGCTGCGCAACTTGCGCGAGGAGAACGGCCGGCTGAAGCGGATCGTGGCCGACCTGACGCTCGATCGCCAGATTCTTCAGGAAGTCGTGTCAAAAAAGCTGTAGAGCGTCGCCAGCGGCGTCGGCTGGCGAGGTGGGCACAGGAGACGTATCGAATCTCGGAGAGGCACTCGGCCTTGGTGATGGGTTTGGCGGTGAGCACCCTGCGCTACAGCAGTTGCAGGCCATTGCAGGAGGCGCTGCGAACGCGCCTTCGGGAAGTGGCGGCCATGCATGTGCGCTATGGGTACAGGCGTCTGACCGTATTGCTGCTCCGAGAGGGTTGGATGGTGAACGCCAAGCGCGTCTATCGGCTCTACGATCAGGAGACAAGCTGACGGATGGGCGCTCTTATCGCATCCTGACGGTCATCGATCAGTTCACCCGCGAGTGTGTTGCCATGGAAGTAGATCGGTCTCTACAGGGCAAACATGTGGTCGCCGCACTCACCCGAGCAATCCTGGAACGTGGCCAAGCTCCGCGGAGCATCACTCTGGATAATGGGAGTGAGTTCACTGGGCGAGTCCTGGAAGCCTGGGCGATGCAGCACGGGGTCGATCTCTGCTTCATCCGCCCAGGGCGCCCCGTCGAGAATGGGTTCATCGAAAGCTTCAACGGGCGTTTACGTGATGAGTGCCTGAACGTGGAATGGTTCGGCTCTCTGCACCTGGCCCGCGAGAAGCTGGCCCAGTGGCGCGAGCAATACAACTTCAAGCGCCCACACAGTGCACTGGACGACCAAACGCCAGCAACCTTCGCCAGCAGTTACCAATCACCGGCAGCGTGCTCCGCCCCGATAGAACGGAATACGGCAAGCTGCCGACCGCGTCAAGGGTTCGCTACGCCGGCAAAGAACGCCGCCCTTGACCCGGTTCCTCGCTTGCCGGAAAATGCCAAATATCGGGGCGAAGCACTTTTTGAAATCGCGCATTCTCGAGGATCTCTACTGAGTCTCTGGAGTCAGCTTCATGCCCGTCAATCAAGCTCGGGAGAGCCTTGACCGCCAAAATCTCTAGTCGCGGTTGTCACAGAAAAATGGGCGCCTCACTGCGGCAAGATGAGTATTATTTGTATGCGGAAAATGGGGGCAGGCCACAGGGACTTAGGGTTGGTCTGCCTTCGGTTGGTTTGCGAAACGATTCTCTGTTCTTTTCGGAGTGATTACCAGTTTTCAGAACTCAAGATGCCACCGAGCCAGCAAAACTATGATTCAGCATGCTCCCGTCTGACTTGATCAGCCCTAACATCCGATTCGCCATGTCACAATATAGCGCCGTGACACGGGAGAGATTAGCTCTGGCTTCTTCGGTCATATGAGTACAAGCACGTTCCGAAAGTGCATAGAATATGCAGACGCGGATTTGCGTAGCATCGCTTCGCAATTGCCGGAGAAGTTCCGGGTCGATTACCGCCCCATCGCGGACTGCATAGTCGGCCATTTTGAGCATCACTCCGGCGTTTACATACATTTGCCATAGGCCACGAGCATTTTGAATGCGAGGCCAGTCAATCTCCGGCGTGTGGTCACAATCCTCTTCCCAAAACGATTTGTGAGCTGAATCGGAAGGTCGTGACTTCAATTGAGCTACGAGCAAATCCCAAGCAGACGTTCTATCACGGTGAATGCGAAATCTTTCATAAGTGAGGTAGATCGTGATTGGCGCGATCGTTCCAATTTCCAGCAATTCGAGGATCATGCTGCTCCTAGCCCATGTAGCCACATTTCTACAAACGGAGACAAAAACCATCGGTCACGAATTCACATCAGATTATAGGCAGCAATCGGTGAGAACCGAGGCTATCCTCCAACCCTAAAGCAGCTTCGCTGCTTGGTCGATTGCACTTACAGGGGACACAGAATGACCTGATCGTTGTACCGGGCCCCCGCTCGGGAGTGTTGCGATACCATGTGCTATCAAAGCTCTCACCGTATTTTGCTTCCGTTCCTGCCATTGTTTGCAGTCGATTCAGGTGGAGCTCGGCCGGGAACCGTTTTTGGCGATTTTCAGGTCGATGGCCAGAACAGTGCTCTTGCATACCCCCTTTTACTGGAGAAAATACGAAATGCAAACTGAACCATTTTGATCAGCAGCGAGAGGGGCTCTGAGGACGATAGGTCTTGAGCCACTCCAGCATGCGTTCGGGATGGAGCGGATCGCAAAACAGGTAACCCTGCGCGTAATCACAATCTTTCAAACGCAGGAATGCAGCTTGCTCCCGGGTCTCCACGCCTTCAGCAAGTACTCTCATGCCCAATTCGTGAGCTAGTAAGATCGTCTGTTCCACCCGCAATCGATCGCGTTGACTTTCGAGTATTTTCTGGATGTAAGATTTGTCTATTCGTATTTCAGCTGCCGAAATTTCGCGCAATTGTTGGATCCCGACGCGTCCAGTTCCGTAATCGTCAATCGAAATCTGGACCTTGTTCCTTCCAAGCTGTGCCAGAACGTCCGCCGTGTTCTTATGGAGGATTCTCGCTCCAGGTACATCAAATGCGATCTTCGTCGCGGGAACGCCATGCTTCTTTATCATTGCTGCAAGTGCATCTGGGAATCCGATATCGCAAAGTGACTCAGTAGACACCTTGAGAGTCAGGCGGAGCATCCCAGCTGCCCTATTTTCAAATCTCTTTAGTTCAAACAATCCACGATCTACTATGAGGTGGTCGAATTCTTTGAAGAGCCCAAAGGTACTCATGCCCACGATGAAGCAATCTGGGAAAACCAGGCCTCTCTGTGGATGATTCCACCGTGCAAACGCCTCTAGTCCGATGACACTGCCTGTCTTCAGATCAATCTGCGGCTGATAGTGGAGTACGAATTCGTTTCGACGAAGAGCCTTTCGCAATTCCTGGTTATCTATATAGATATCGGGAGCCCTTGAGCCAAAGCCCTCCAATTCGTAAAAAACAACGGATGACAAATTGATAACCGGACCGACGTTCCGATGCCCGGTACCGCATTTTATATTCCGAGCGAACAAATTTTCCGCAATCGACATACTGCCCGACAGAACCCTCACACCGTTCGTAACGGCGGTGACTTCGACTGTAGATCTGCAGCCCTCTTCGGAACACGGCATTGAGAAAAGATGCGCGGTAAATCCCTTCCTTGACAAAGCCCCTGGAGAATCATCCTGCTCCCAATTGCCGTCGTTTGAGCGATACTCGCACACATAGTTGCAGGCGAGACATGCTAGATTTTGAGGATTATTTCCCCAAATCCAAGGGGCTTGAGTGGGCATTGACTCTGACGAAGCTGAAAACCATATAGGTTGAAAGCATTTTTTGCAGCGAACGAAGGCAAGGTACATTGAAGCTCCCAAGGGCAAGAGAAGTGAACCATGATGCATTCAGTACCGCATCCATCCCACTCAATCAAGCCGCAACATACAGGAAAATCGTAGTCGCATGGGCCAGTGGATGCTGACTAGTGAAATGATTGAAGTGAGACGCTATTCATTGGGCTTCAAAGACAAGCTCATGAGTAGAACCCCACAGTCATCTTGTTTTCTGGTAGGGAAAGTATCTCTCAACAACAATCGCAAACGGTCAAGTGACGTTCACATCTCGCAAATTCTGGGTTGGTCAATCATAGAGTTCCGTTTCTAGTATGTCAATCAAGTACTTGGTACGCGAACTCAAGGGAATGCCGGAGACTTTAGAGGAGAGACGGGTAGGCTCGCAGGAAACATTCAACGGAATTCTTTACATGAGTTTGGAGTGTTCTGGGAGTCCACATCCCTGTGATTCCGAGAGAAACTGACAACTGTGGTAAATGAGTGATCAAAGCCAATAAGTGTCTTGATGCCTGAGCCACATCCTTCTCGGACGGCGCTGGGGAGGACCGGTGCGCCTTACCGAAAGCTCGAGAGAGGGTCTGAGTCAGAACTTCATTTCGGCGAGAGTACCAAATCTCAAAGTAGCTCCTTCCAATCGAAGGCCTACAAGCGTTTTCCGAAAACGCAAGACGGCATACAAACCCTCCCCGCGGCGACAGGATCTCTCTGACCAATATCAGCCCGATAGTTTCAAGTGTCACATTGATTGAAAGGAGCCTGTGTCGGTTCTCAGAAATCGCTCGACGGAGATTAGCATCTCCTTCTTCTAGGACGGTTTTGATCACTTCTGTCAGGATGCCATGTTTGTCGCCGAAGGCTGTATACAGATCGCGCTTTGATACGCACGCGCGACGAGCGATTTCCTCGGTGCTAGCCGCATCAAATGACGATCTCGAAAACACTTCAACCGCAGCGGATAAGATTCTGGAATGCCGCTCATCAACCTTGTTTTTTTTCGAGCCGGAGATTGCCATCGTCTTTATAACTCGCCGCATGAGCATCAATCGGCCTTGGGCAGTGAATGAGCTGGCCGACAAATTGGCCTTGCAGGAATCGTCACTCATTGGTACTAACGAGTATCGCGACAGAATTCGTCTTTGTCGAATTATGCATCCTGAACGGTATTGTTCTCTAGCATGATTAGGCGCTGCTCGAGACGCTTGATCGCCGCAAGAAGCTCTAGAACGTCAACTTCGGAAGGTTGGCTCGAGTTAGAATCGATCATTCTGCTCAAGGCTTTTAGTACTGCATTGCGGCAAAAATCGGACATCTTAACCCCATGCTGCGAACAGAGGTGCTTGATAGCCAAATACTCATCTCGTGAGAAACGAATGCTGATCATTTGACTGCGTCGTTTTCTTGTATTCATAACACCTTGCAGTTCCGGAGAATTCCAACCGAAAGTTCGCAGAGAGAGCTGATTTTGTTCAATTTAGATCCAGAATTCCAGCTGATGCAATTCCAGGCTAGTGCAAATTACAATCAAATCGTAGCTGCCCCATTCGAAGTTTGCGGCTGTGCGGAACCCAATTTGTTACCTCGGAGTCTCCAGTTCTAGCGCCGCTGAGAGCTTCAGTTCCAATATGTTCCCTGCCTTAGCTCTACTTTGCCTCAAGACGGACAGTTCTCCAGTTCCTATGCTGTTCGCTTCGATTGAGAGCCACATGGATGATAGCATGATGCTAAATTGAGAAATCTGCGGATGACTTGGATGTTGACAACCTAATCAGCTGCATTTCCAGAAATTTCTTCCGAAGATTGTTCGATGGCTCATGTTGTTCCAAACCGAATGATCGCGATGGCAAATGCCTCCGAGGTGGTGTGACAATGATACAAAAGATTCTAATTTGCCTTGTGATTCTGGGAATACTGTTTGCCGGGTTCAAGTTCTTGTTCAACGTCTTCTATGGATGGATTGCGATTGAGATTGAAAAACGCCGACGAGAGGAGTCGGAATGAGACGGCAGCGAAGAGAATCACTTATGTATGTAGAACCATCCTAACGATTTGCGGGACTTTGTCGCGGCTCTAGGTCCCAGCTCGATGGACATTGAGATTCCCAGATCACCCACTTCGCGCGGGTCCTTGCATTCGGGCCCTTCTTGCAGACCGCGGCCCGCGCGTGAGCGGCATTCATCCTTCGGCCGTTCGGGAGCTGGATCATTGGTGCAGATTTCCGGCGTCGTCGCACCATTGCAGCCTGACCACAGCTCTCAACTCTTCATCATGGGCAGTCGGGAAATTCGAGTGAATGGCGCTCCTGCGGACTACAGCCTTACTTGTCCGGATTCAATTCCCGTTAGAGCAACTTTGTCGAGCCGCTGCTTAATTGGCCGGGTTCAAATTTCGATAGGAGTTGAACCCGCGGATGTATTTACCCTTTTACTCTGAGATGGAGAGCTCTTGGGCCCCTGCATGAGTCTCGAATTGAACGAGCATGTACGTAGGTGGTGAGCTGATTGGAAACGGGCATCAATTATCACCATTGCATTTAGAGAGCCGGCGAGTTGCGGAGCCGCAGGGGGGCTTGTGCTAAGTTCCTACTGTGATTACGAATTTATATAAACTGATCCAAATACTTACTCGAGGA
>Ga0070679_100003947_pt1 | contig 13653 bp, 13 predicted proteins | sample KBSC63BmetaG_FD_65652 | JGI IMG/M metagenome (GOLD analysis project Ga0070679, IMG submission 65652) | Corn rhizosphere microbial communities from Kellogg Biological Station, Michigan, USA - KBS C6-3B metaG | ecosystem: Host-associated > Plants > Roots > Rhizosphere | place: USA: Michigan... | reverse complement strand
GTGGTCGATCGCGTCGAGCAGCTGGCGATCGACCGGGCAAAGCAGTTGTTCGGCGCGGAGCACGCCAACGTGCAGCCGCACTCGGGTGCCCAGGCGAACTATGCCGCGATGTCGCCGTTCCTCAAACCCGGCGACACCTTCCTCGGCATGGACCTGTCGAATGGCGGGCATTTGACGCACGGCTCACCCGTCAACTTCTCCGGAATGCTGTACCACGCGGTCTCGTACGGTGTGACCGACGATGGGCTGATCGACTACGAGGACGTCAGACGCAGGGCGCTCGAGCACAAGCCGAAGCTCGTGCTCGCCGGCTACAGTGCGTACTCGCGCGTCGTGGATTTCGCCTGCTTTGCCGATGTCGCCAAGGAGATCGGCGCGATCTTCATGGTCGACATGGCGCACTTCGCTGGCCTCGTCGCCGGTGGCGTCTATCCGTCGCCGATTCCGCACGCCGACGTCGTCACCACGACGACGCACAAGACGCTCCGCGGCCCGCGTGGCGGACTGATTCTCTGCAAGGCCGAGCACGCCAAGGCGATCGACAAAGCCGTCTTTCCGGGAAGCCAGGGTGGACCGCTCGAGCACGTCATCGCCGCAAAGGCAGTGTGCTTCAAGGAAGCGCTCGACCCGTCGTTCAAGAACTACACGAAGCGCGTGGTTGCGAACGCGCGCGCGTTGGCCGCGGCGATGTCGGAGCTCGGGTTCACGGTTGTTTCCGGGGGAACCGACAACCATCTCATGCTGATCGACCTTCGCAATCGCAACCTGACCGGTAAAGCGGCTCAGGCGGCGCTCGACGAGGCGGCGATCACGGTGAACAAGAACACCGTGCCGAAGGAGACGCAGTCGCCGTTCGTCACGAGCGGCATCCGCATCGGCACGTCGGCGGTGACGACGCGCGGCATGGGCCTGGACGAGATGCAGCACATCGCAAAACTCATCGATCGCGTGCTCGGCGCGGTCGGCGATGCTTCGGTCGTGAACGCGGTGCGTGGCGATGTTCGCGCGCTCGCGCGCGCGTTCCCGCTTTACTCCTGAACGGGAACGGGCAGGCGTCGCACGACCGAAGCGACGCACTGCTCGGCGAGATCGCGCGTGGTGTAGCAGCAGAGGTCGAGGTCGGCGCGCCGCCACTGCCAATCCTCCGGGCTCGTGGCGTGAGGCTGCAGCACGTGCTCGAACGCCGGCATCGCTTTCATTGATGCGGACGCCGGCTGCTGCTCGCCGAGATGGCCGCTCCACTCGATGACGAGCAGCTGGCCATCGGCGATCGAGTTCGATCGCCCTCGGATCCACGAGAAGCTCAGACCGACGGGCCCGATTTGGACCGTGTAGCGGTCGGGCGTGCGACGGACTTCAGCGGCGATGCCGGCGGGCAGCGTCCCCGGCGTTTCGCAGAGGCGAAGCACCGTCGCCGACAGCGAGTCGAGCTCGCGGTTGATGAGCGTGAGGGCACGCTGCGACGTGAGGAACGACGTTCGCGCGCGAGCGCGCTGCTCCTCGTCAGCGATTCGCGCCGCACGCGATGCATCCGTCACACGCTTTGGCGATCCGCCTGACGCCGCGACTGCGTCCACGATCGCGTCGATGACGACGGCGCTGGTCGGTCCGCCGGACGACCGAATCACCTGGCCCTTGAGCCACGATGGAACGATCGACGTGTCGAGCGGGACGACGACGACGTCCTTGCGCTTCACCTTACCGATTCGCGCTTTGACGGCAGCGACTTCGGCTTCGTTCACCGGCGTCGTTCCCCACAGCCGCTGAAAGAGCACGACGACCACGCGCGCTTCTTTCTCGATCGACTTGCGGAGCGCGGCGGTCACGGTGGCCGTGACCGGTCCGTCTTTCGCGCGGGGAATCGTGAACACCGGCTTCGACAGGCGCTGCTCGAGACGTCGCTTCAACTCGGCGGCCGCGAGGGCGTCGAAGTCGGCAACGGAGATCGCCACATCGTATTTGAAAGCGCGCTTCATTCGCAGTCGAGACCGGAGGAGTGAAGGGCACGGCGACAAACGAAGCGAGCAGGCGCAGCGGAGCAGCGCTTCACCCCGAATAATCTAGCAGCGGGCACGGCCGCCCGCTTCCCGGCCGGCGCGCGTCCCCGGGGGGAGTTGTGGTCAGGCTGTCCGACTACCATCTTCTTGTCGTCGGCGGGGCGAAGTTCGGCCCCGCCGTCCTTTTTGAGCCAATTGGATCGCTATTTTCGAGGAGCGCGGTGGCAGAACTGGCATTTCGAGATGGGATTATGGACCGAATCCGGCTCCGGGAGCCGCGATTCGACGAGCGCGCCTACCTCTTCGTGCTCGCCGCCCTCGAATACTGCCAGCAGCGCCTGGACGAGCGCCGACACATCACGGGACGCGAACTGGCCCTGGCCTGCCGCGATCTGGCCCTCGAGCGGTTCGGCGTCATGTCCCGGCTGGTTCTGGAGCATTGGGGCGTTCGTAGCAGTGCCGATATCGGGGACGTCGTATTCACGCTCGTCGATTTGGGTTTGTTGATGAGCCAGCCCACCGATACACGCGAGGAGTTCGCCGAAGTGTTCGACTTCGATCGCGCGTTCGAGCGGGAGTACCCGTGGTGCGGAGCACTCACCGTCTGACGACCGCGGGCGGCACGGGAAAGAAACTTGGCAGTATGAACGTCGGCTGACGTGGGAAGGGAGGAACGGGGACATGGAGAAGCCGATGGAGTGGCCGACGTGCCGAAGGTGTCAGATCGGCCTGTTGCTGCCATTGAGTGATTACGGTCGCGATGGCGCGCCGATCACCTACAAGGCCTGGGCGTGCAGCAATCCCGACTGCGGATTCAACCTGCGCATCGACAACGGTGAACTGAGCTACGGGCGCACCGTCGGCACGTCGCACAAGTAGTCTCTTTCATCTTCTTGAACGTGCGTTCGCTCATTCGCGTCGTCACCGCATCCGAATCGGCGGCGCGCGACAGCGCCGCGATCGCCGCCGGCGTACCGTCTCGCGCGTTGATGCAACGGGCCGGGGCAGCGGCGGCCGCGGAGATCGCGCTTCGCTATCGCGATCGGCTCAGTGCCGGCGTGCTCGTGCTCGCGGGTCCGGGCAACAACGGCGGCGACGCGTGGGTCGTCGCGCGGGCCTTGAGAGCCGCGGGCACGCCCGTGCGCGTCGTAGAACCGATCGAAGCCAAGACGCCCGACGCGCGCGCCGAGCGCGCATTGGCGCTCGGCGGCGGGGCGCCGGGTGGCGCGGAGGATCTCGCCAACTCGCTCGATCGCGGAGAGGCGGTCGTCATCGATGGACTGCTCGGGACCGGTGCGACGGGTGCACCGCGCGGCGCAATCGCGACAGGCGTCAGCGCAATTCGCACGATGCGTGAGCGAGGCGCGACCGTTGTCGCGATCGATGTGCCGAGTGGTCTCGACGCGACGTCGGGAGCGACGCCAGGCGATGTGGTCGTTGCCGATCTCACGCTAACGTTCGCGTCCGTCAAGCGCGGCCTTCTGGTGAACCGCGGTGTCTGCGGCTCCGTCGTCGTGATCGACATCGGCCTCGATGGCTCCGGCGACGACGACTCGGCGCGACTCGTCGACGAGCGGTGGGTGGGCGAGCAGGTTCCTCCGATCAAGGCCAGTGCGCACAAAGGCGATCGAAGGAAGCTCGCCATCATTGGCGGTGCGAGCGGAATGGCCGGCGCCGCCGTGCTGGCCGCTCGCGCAGCGCTCCGCAGCGGCATTGGCATGGTGAAGCTCGTCGTCTCGAGCGAGTCGCTTCCGGCCGTGCAGCAACAGGAGCCGTTCGCGCTCGCCGCGAGTTGGCCCGACGACGACGCGAGCGTTGATCACGTCATCTCATCGTGGGCCGACGCAATCGTCATCGGGCCGGGCTTGGGCCGAGGAGATGCGAGTCGAATAGTGCTCACTCGCGTGCTCAGCGCGTTTCGCGGACCCGTCGTGCTCGACGCCGATGCGATCACGATGTTCGAAGGCCGCGCAAGTGAATTGGCAAAACTTCTCGCGTCGCGTCCGGCGCTACTTACACCGCATCCAGTCGAGTTCTCTCGTATCGCCTCGCGTTCGGTCCAGGACGTGCTCGATCAACGGTTCGATGTCGGCGCACGGCTCGCGCGCGAGATCGGCGCGACTGTGCTCCTCAAGGGAACGCCAACGATCATCTCAGATGCAAATGGACGGAGGCTCGTGAGCGCGGCCGGAACGCCGGCGTTGGCCACCGCCGGAAGTGGCGACGTCCTCAGCGGAATCGCGGGAACGCTGGTCGCACAGCTGAACGATCCGTTCACGGCCGGAGCGGTGGCGGCGTGGATCCACGGACGCGCTGCCGAGCGCGTGCCGATGAGTGCGCGTAGCGGAGCTCGTGGGATTGCGTTGGAAGACGTGATCACGGAGCTGCGCGACAGCTGGACGTTCGACGAACGCCCGACGCGGTACCCTGTGCTCGTCGAGCTGCCGAGCGTCGGCGAAAGGCAATGACGACGATTCCGCTCGGACCGGGCAGCGAGTTCGATGCGATTCGACGACTGCTCGATCGGTGGGGCGATCTCGCGAGAGGCGTCGGCGACGATGCGGCGGTTCTCAGCGTCCCGCGCGGCGATGCGCTCGTCGCGAGCGTGGACAGCGCGATCGAAGGTCAGCACTTTCGAGCTGAATGGCTGTCGCCCACTGAAATCGGCTATCGCGCAGTCGCTGCCGCGCTCAGCGATCTCGCGGCCATGGCGGCGGTTCCACGCGGCGTACTCATTGCGCTCGGCGTGCCCGCCGCGTGGCGTGATCGCCTGGACGAGATTGCCGATGGCATCGGCGAAGCCGTGAACGGCAGCGGAACGAGAGTGCTCGGCGGAAATCTCTCGGCGGCGGGTGAGCTGTCGATCACGACCACTGTGCTTGGTTCGGTGTTCGTGCCGCTCATGCGACGAGGAGCGAAGCCGGGAGACAGAGTCTACGTCACCGGACAGCTCGGTGGCGCCGCGGCAGCGCTGGCGGAATTCAGCGCCGGCCGATCGGGCGGCGCACATCGGCATCGGCTCGCGCATCCGATTCCGCGCATCGCGGAGGCGCGCTGGTTGGCCGATGCCGGGGCGACAGCAGCGATCGACATCTCCGACGGGCTTGCCGCCGACGCGAGACATCTCGCGACGGCGAGTGGAATCGCGCTCTCGCTGGAGTCGACGAAATTGCCGCTGGTGGCCGGCGTCGACGCGAATCTCGGGGTCTTGAGTGGTGAAGAGTACGAGCTACTCGTGACGGCACCTCACGCCTTGGATGTGGGGGAATTCGAGGCGCGATTTCGACTTCCACTCACAGAGATCGGTAAAGCCGTGGCCGGCGGTGCAGGGGACGTTACCATTGTGGGGATGCCTCACATCCAAATCGCTGGTTACGACCACTTCGTCGGTTGATGCGTCTTCCCTTCGCTGGTCTCGTTGCGCTCTTCATGACGGCCTTCCTCGGGCCAGTCGTCGTCGTGGCGCGATTGCTAGGTGTGAAGCAGGGACCGAGCTCGATCTACGCGCGCTCCGTGCGGCGATGGGCGAGGGCGATCAATTGGGCCGCGGGCGTGAAGGTGCAGGTGCATGGGCGCCAGAATCTCGAGTTGGCCGCGGGCGCCGTGTTCATCTCCAACCACGTCAGCTGGTTCGATATCTTCGCGCTCGCGTCCGAGGTGCCGTGGTGCAGCTTCATCGCAAAGTCTGAGCTCCGCCGAATTCCGATCTTCGGATTCGCGGCGGAAAGCGCCGGCATCGTGTTCCTCGACCGGGACAATCGCAAGCAGGCCTTCGAGCAGTACAAGGTGGCTGCCGCCGAGGTGCAGCGCGGCCGTGCCATTATCGTTTGTCCCGAGGGAACGCGCGGTCAAGACTATCATCTGCGGCCGTTCAAGAAGGGACCATTCGTGCTGGCGATCGCCGCGCAGTCGCCGATCATCCCGACGCTCGTGTATGGCACGCGTGAGGTGATGCCGAAGGGAACGTTCTGGATCCGATCCGGCAACGTGCACGTGCATTTTCTCGCGCCGGTGCCAACGCAGGGGCTCGCCTACGACGATCGATCCGAGCTGATGTCGGTCGTGTGGAACCACATCGCCGATGAGATGCGCTCGGCGTATGGAGTGGGTACAGCCGAACACCCGATCGCGCCCGAAGGGGTCCGGACCGAGTAGGCGGGCGTTACTCCGGCAGGTTTCCCTCGTCGCGCCACGGCGGCGTCTCACATTGCCCGCCACGCCGCTATTTTCCACGCACCCCTTCCTCTGAAAATGGTCACCATCTCCGACATCGCTGCCCGCGAAATCCTGGACAGTCGCGGCAATCCTACGATCGAAGTCGACGTCTCTCTGTCGAACGGCATGACGGGCCGCGCGGCTGTGCCCAGCGGCGCGAGCACCGGCGAACACGAGGCAGTGGAGCTACGCGACGGCGACGCAGAGCGGTATGGTGGCAAGGGGGTTCAGCACGCCGTCCAGAACGTCGAAGAGACGATCGGTCCTGCGCTGCGCGGACACGATGTGACCGACCAGCTCGGAATCGACGCGTCGATGATCGAGCTCGATGGAACGCCGAACAAGTCGAGCCTTGGCGCGAATGCGATTCTGGCGGTCTCGCTGGCGTCGGCGCGTGCCGGCGCGCAGAGCGTCGGTCTGCCGCTCTATCGATATCTCGGTGGACCGCTCGCGCGCGTCATGCCCGTGCCGATGATGAACATTCTGAACGGCGGCGCGCATGCGACCAACACCGTCGACTTTCAGGAGTTCATGATCGTGCCCGTTGGCGCGGAGTCGTTTGCTGAAGCGCTGCGCATGGGCACCGAGGTCTTTCACGCGCTCAAGAAAGTGCTCGTCAAGCGGAAGCTCGCGACGGGCGTCGGCGACGAAGGCGGCTTCGCGCCGGATCTGCGCGACGATGAGGAAGCGCTCAAGGTGATCCTCGAAGCGATCGACGCCGCGGGATACGCCGCAGGCAAGGACATCGCACTCGCGCTCGACTGCGCGGCGAGCGAGCTGTTCGTCGACGGATCCTACGTGTTCAAGAAGAGTGGAGCAGGGAAGCGCGACGCGCAGGGCATGGTAGAGCTCTACGAGGCGTGGCTGAACGAATACCCGATCGTATCGATCGAAGACGGCCTTGCCGAAGATGACTGGGACGGCTGGGCAAAGCTCACGAGCGCGCTCGGCGATCGCTGCCAGCTCGTCGGCGATGATCTGTTCGTCACGAATACGGAGCGCCTTGCGCGCGGCATCGAGAGCGGCGTCGGCAACGCGATTCTCATCAAGGTGAACCAGATCGGAACGCTGAGCGAAACGCTCGAGGCGATCGAGATGGCGCGCGCGGCTGGCTACCTGTCCGTGATCTCACACCGATCCGGCGAGACCGAAGACACGTTTATCGCGGACCTTGCGGTCGCGACCGGCGCCGGCCAGATCAAGACCGGCTCCGCGAGCCGCACGGACCGCATCGCGAAATACAACCAGCTCCTTCGCATCGAAGAACAGCTGGGTGGCGCCGCCGAGTTTCCGGCCGGCGCGCTATACGGCATTTGATATGCGCGGCGTGACGCGAGATCCTGAGGCGGGACTGTGATGGTGAAGCGCCTCATCCTGGGACTCGCCGTCGCGTTCGCGGTGTGGTTCGCCGTGGAAGGCGGCGAGTTCGGCACGATGGATCTCTTGCGGCAGCGCCAGCAGGAGGCAAGGATCACTCGTACGATCGATTCGTTGCAACGGATCGTCGATTCGCTGAAACGCTATCAGAACGCCGTAGAACGCGACCCGGCAACACAGGAGCGTATCGCTCGGGAAGTCTTCGGGATGGTTCGTGGCGACAAGGAGCTGCTGTATCGGTTCACAGATTCGGTAAAAAGCCGCCCGGCAGCCCGCGCGCCTTGAGCCCGCCCAAGAAATCTCGACGCTGGCCAGCACGACCTAAGGTGTTACAGGCGCGGTAGTGGGTCGGTGAATCGCACGATTTCGTGCCGATACTCAACACGTTTTAGCGCGTCGGCGTTGTCCGATATGAACGCTTGGCGCGGAGGACGGACGCTCAACCGTTTCGGGGGACGGCTCGAACGACCAGCATGGAGACACAGATTAGCTCGGAGAGTCGGCCGATTGCGGCCGCAATCGGTGGCGGGGCCGGCAGTGCGCCCGGCGCTCGGCGTGGGTTCGACATCGCGTCGCTGTGGTCCGTAGAACGCATTCCCGCGGCAGTGACGGCGCTCGTGTTCGCCGTATTGTTCGCGCAGCCGATCACCACGCTCGTTCACGATTGGTGGGTCCTCCCAGAGGCGGGCCACGGGCTGCTGCTCGGCCCGGTTGCGCTGTGGCTGGCGTGGCGAAGCGGTATCAGATCGGATGCGGCGCCGAATCAAACGCTCGGCATTGTGCTGTTGGTCTTCGCGGTCCTGGTGCGATGCGCGGCGGGGCTCGCCGCTGAGCTGTTTACGATGCGCGCCTCTGTCGTCATGGCGCTCGCCGGATTGACGGTCTACCACTACGGCTTTCGGCAACTGATCCATTGGTGGCTGCCGTTCGCGCTCGGAAGTCTCGCCATTCCGTTGCCGGAGCTGGTGACACAAGCCCTCGCGCTCCCGCTCCAATTTCGCGCGTCGCGCATGGGCGCGGCCTTGCTGCACCTCCGGAACGTTCCGGTTCGGTTGAGCGGCAACGTCATCATGCTGCCTGGACACGAGCTCTTCGTGACCGAAGCGTGCAGCGGACTGCGCTCGCTCACGGCGCTCCTGAGCGTTGGCGTGTTGATGAGTGCGTTGGCGTTGCGCACGCTCACCGGTCGCGTGCTGCTCGTGGCCATGGCCATTCCCATCGCGATCGTGGTCAACGGCATTCGCGTCTTTCTGACCGGATTCCTCGTGTTCTTCGTGAGCGCTGAATTCGGCAAGGGATTCATGCACATGACCGAAGGCTGGCTGCTCTTCCTGGTGTCGCTCGCGTCGCTGGCGATCGTGGCCACCTGCATCGGCTGGATCGAGCGGTTCGCGAAACGCGCCCGGCAACCTCATGCAGTCGCTGCCGATGTCTAGTTCACGCAAGTATCTGCCGGCTGTCATCCTGCTCGCGGGCTGCCTCTTCGTGCTCCGCGCTCGCTCACAGGAGGCGATTCCGCTCGCCGCGCCGCTCACGGGCATTCTCCCGCAGTACAACGACTACGCCGTGAACGACCAAAAACTGAGTGCCGACGAGGCGCGCGTCGCGGGCATGAACGACTACATCATGCGAGTCTATTCCCACGACTCGGTGGCTGCGTTCAGCGCGTTCGTTTCCTACTACACCCGGCAGACCCAGGGAAAGACGATTCACTCGCCGCGTAACTGTCTGCCTGGAGCCGGCTGGGAGATTTTGAACGCGGGGACGTCCACGGTGTCCGTGGATGGCGTGCCGTACGTCGTGAATCGGAATACGCTCAAGAACGGCGCGGCGATGGCCGTGGTGTACTACTGGTACCAGGGGCGCGGACGGATCGTCGCCAATGAGTATACTGTAAAGTGGAATCTGCTCCGCGACGCGGCGCTGCGCGGGCACACCGAGGAGGCGTTGGTCCGCGTCGTCGTGCCGGTGCGGCGCAGCAGCCCGGCGCAGGACTCGGCGTCCACGGCCCGCGAGATCGCCAGCGCCAACGCGCTCGGGGGCGATGTTACGGCAAGGCTCGTGAAGGAAGTCGCCCGCGTGTTGCCGCGCGCGTGAGTGGGGCTACGATCGCGAATGCCGCGCTGAGGACCCTGCGAGCAGTAGCGCGGCGCGTTCGCTATTTGCCGGATCGCATGCTCCACCGTCGGAGGAACGAGCGCGCTCGTGAGATGGTGAGGCGATTCGCTCCGTTTCGATCCGTCGTGTTTCTCTGCTACGGCAACGTTTGTCGCAGCCCGTTTGCGGCCGCGGTCTTCGATCGTTTGGCGCGGCGGTCGCCGCGAATCAAAGCCACTGTGTCCTCCGCAGGTTTCGTCGGACCGGGGCGTCAATCTCCGCCCGAGGCATTGGCCGCCGGTCTACGCCGCTCGTATAAGCTCGATGACCACCGCTCGCAGCTCGCCACTCCGACGCTTCTCCGCGGCGCCGACTTGATCGTCGTCATGAGCGCCGAGCAGGCACGGGCCGCGTATCTCACCGGCGGCGCGCCCCGCGCGCCAATCGTGGCGCTCGGCGACTTCGATCCTGCGCCGATCGACCGTCGGACGATTCTGGACCCGTGGGGAATGAGCAGCTCGGCGTTCGATCAAAGCTATGATCGCATCGAGCGCTGCATTCGCGAACTGGTTGCCGCGATCGATCCCGGGTGACTTCTCGTCAGGAGACCGTCTCCGGCGATGGAGCCTCGGGAACCGCGCGGCGAGTAGGCTCCCAGAGATGGTCCTCATGCCCGGCACTCACGCGAAACATCGCATGGATGACGGCGACGTTCGCGGCGGTCGCGAACGATAGGAGGGAGATGGCGCGCGGCAGTCGCCGATCGGTCGGCCAGATCGAGCCAATCCATGCGGTAATGACGAGCAGCAGCCCAATCGAAAGTAGGATCCCGGCCCAGGGATGACGGCTGGCCAAGAGAAGGAGACCAATCACCGCGAGGAGCGCTGACGGCGGAACGAGCCATCGACAGACCTTGTGGCTCAGCAGCTTCCAAGCAAACAGGCCGTGGCGCATAGGGTCCAGAAGTCGCCCGTTGTAAAGAAGCGTCTCCATTCCACGCGCAATCGTTCTGACCTTTCGCCGGTACTCGATCTTGATGGATGGCGTACGCGGAACGTAGCAAATCGCATCCTCGACCGACACGGCTCTGAAGCCATGCGAGTGCGCAGTCAGCGCAGCCGAGAAATCGCGGCTGAGATCCGCGCGAACGGGCAGCCTGTGCAGCTCGCTTCGAATCGCGTAGCCCGAACCGGAGGCGCCAACGATTCCGCCGCAGACTGTCTCGAGCCCTCGGATTCGCATTTCGTAGCCGACGTAGCCGGCTTCCGCGGCGTTCGTCGTGTCTGCCAGATTCGTCACGCTCACGTCGCGCGTCGACGCCACACCGACGCTCGGATCGGCCATCGCCGAGACCAATCGCCGAACGGCGGTTCGCTCCAGTCGAACCGACGAATCGGAGTTGACGACGATCTCACCACGAAGCAGGGCGCACGACGCGTTCTCGGCAGCTGTCTTGCCCCCGCGTACAGGCATTCGCAGAAGCTCGACGCCCCGGTCGCGATACTCGAGAACGATTGCGTCCGTTCGATCCGTCGATGCGTCCGAGAGAATGACGATTTGGCGTCTGTCCGCTGGATAGTCCTGCGCGAGCAATGCCTCGATCGCGCCACGAATCTGGCGCTCTTCGTTGTAGGCTGGCACGACGATGCTCACAAAGGGCCACGACTGCAGCGAACGCTGCGTGCGAGCGCCGGAGAACCGAGCCAGCAGCCTCAGAATCAGTGGGTACGCGCCGTAGGCGTATAAGGCGAGTGCAATTGGAAGGAGCAGGAGAAACCACCCGGCCAGCATCGTCATGCTTTCTGTCATTGAGTGGGTGAGGGCTATCCGCGAGTGACTGCCGGAACCAGTCATCGTCACGAGCACCACATGGGCCATCCGGTGCTTGCTGTTGCGCTTCACCGTAACTTGCATGGCGGCGACAGATCAACGTCAGCCCCGGCAGCGTCCGATACTCATATGGCACTGCCGAGCGATCGTCACGCGTATCGAGGAGGCGACTGACAAATGGTTCCACCGGACTCTCCTATGATGGCGCCGACGACAGGCTCGTCAAACCTGGGCTTGGTCGTGAGCCGTCATGAGGGACCCCCGGCCGTTTGGGACGAGTTCGTTCGAACCCAGCCTCATTGGACGCATTTCCACCTGTACGGCTGGCGAACCGTGATCGAGCGGGTCTTCGGACACGACTGCGTGTATCTCCTCGCCCGGGACGCGGTCACGAACCAAGTCGTCGGAGCGTTGCCGCTCGTTCGCGTGCGCAGCTTGATCTTCGGTCACTTTCTCGTCTCGATGCCGTTCGTGAACTACGGCGGCCCTATCGGGACCGCGAGTGCGATCCGTGCGCTGGCCGATGAAGCGGCGCGCATTGCTGCGGCGACGCGGGTGAACACCCTGGAACTGCGCAGTCGCGTCGATCTGCCGGTGGATTTGCCCGTCTCGCACCGCAAGCTGACGGTCGTCCTCGACATGCCATCAGAGCCGTCCGCTCTGTTGGCGTCGTTTCCGGCGAAGCTCAGAAGTCAGATCAAACGGCCCACCAAAGAAGGCGTCACCATGCGAATGGGGCTCGACGAGATCGAGCCATTCTACCGCGTGTTCGCGCATCACATGCGCGATCTTGGGACGCCCGTTTTGCCTCGCCGCTTCTTCGAGACGCTGGCCGAGGTGTTTCCAAACGATGTCTGTTTCGCGGTCGCATACCACCAAGGTGAGCCAGTCGCGTGCGGGGCTGGGTTCTTGTGGAACTCGGAGTTCGAAATCACCTGGGCCTCGGCGTTGCGCTCGCACAAAGCGCTGTCGCCGAACATGCTCGTGTACTGGCATCTGATGGAGCAAACGATCGCCAGAGGGGCTCGTCGTTTCAATTTCGGGCGATGCACGCGCGACAGCGGCACGCACAAGTTCAAGATGCAGTGGGGCGGCCAGGAAGAGCCGCTGTGGTGGTACCACAACGCATCCGCCGGCGTCAAATCAACGGAGTCGGCAACGCCGTCGCCCGATCAAGGCGTCTTTGCGATGGCGACGCGCGTCTGGCAGCGATTGCCGCTACCAATAGCCACGCGGCTTGGGCCGAGGATCGTTCGGTTCATTCCATGATCGGCCGGCGACAGCTTACGGTTGCTGCGCCGATTTCTCCGGCCGCGCTCGTGCGCGCGGCCTACGAGTCGTTTCACTCTCGGACGGAGCTCGAAGCTCGCGCGGCGAAGCTGATCGGACAGGCGTTCAACGCCTCGACGGTGCTATTCACAGACAGCGGAACGTCCGCGCTCGTCCTGGCGCTTCGTTTGGCTAAGGCGCGTTTCGCGGGCGACGTGTATACCGTTGGGTTTCCCGGCTACGCATGCGTCGATCTTGCCGCGGCCGCTCGATTCGCCGGCGTCCGCGTGCGGCTCTACGACATCGATCCAGGGTCGCTGAGCCCCGATCTCGAGTCCGTCGAGAAAATGCTCAGGCGGGGTGTGAACGCCGTCGTGGTGTCCCACTTATTCGGATACGGCGCGGACGTCGATCAAGTTCGATCGCTCGCCGCCGAGCATGGAATTCCAGTGATCGAAGATGCCGCGCAAGGGGCCGGCGGAACGATCCGCGATCGGCGGCTCGGTTCCCTCGGCGACCTTTCAGTGCTGAGTTTCGGGCGCGGGAAGGGATTGTGTGCGGGCGGAGGTGGCGCGCTTTTGACGTCCGCCAACGAATGGGCTGCACGACTCGAATCGCTGGCGCTATCGCCGTCGGGGCGCGGATGGCCAAACCTGCTCAAGACAGCAGTGCAGTGGGCAATCGGTCGTCCGTCGATCTATGCGTTGCCGGCTGCCATTCCTTGGCTTCATCTCGGGGAGATGGTGTACCACCCTGCGACGGAACCAACGGCGATGCCCGCCGCCAGCGACTCACTGCTCGTGTCCGCGCTCGCGATGGAGCGCGCCGATTTGGAGAATCGTCGGCGGGTCGCGGCGGCGTTGGCTGA
>Ga0070679_100003945_pt1 | contig 13655 bp, 10 predicted proteins | sample KBSC63BmetaG_FD_65652 | JGI IMG/M metagenome (GOLD analysis project Ga0070679, IMG submission 65652) | Corn rhizosphere microbial communities from Kellogg Biological Station, Michigan, USA - KBS C6-3B metaG | ecosystem: Host-associated > Plants > Roots > Rhizosphere | place: USA: Michigan... | reverse complement strand
AACGATGCGGTCACGCTTTGGAACAAGATGGCAAAGCTCGGCGGCGGCGGTCCGGAATTCTTGAGCACGCATCCTTCCAGCGAATCGCGCATGCACGATCTCGAGAAGAACATTCCGCGCGTCATGCCGTTGTATCAGGCAGCCGCGAAGCCCTGAAGAGTCACGGGGCCGGTTCGCTGCGGAAGCAGCAGCAATTGCAGGTGGATGCTCTGCGACAGGCTTAAATCACGACTTGATCGAGGCTACGATCACCAGCGCAATCACGAGCGTGATAACGATGCCGCCCAGCCACTGTATGCGACGATGCAGGACCGTCACTGCTTGCGATAGCACATCGAGCTGCTGAGCCATTTGGCTCACGAGTTCCGCCTGACGGCGCTCGTTCTCTTCCAGCGCGACGATGCGCTGCCCCAGTTCGCTCTCTGACTCGAGTGTGTCCGCAACGATGGGCGGTTGCGGTGTCTTCTTACTGAGCTTCAGTAGCTCGCGCGACACATCAATGATCGAGGGCGCCAGTTGCACGATCTTGAGCCACGGTACAGCCGGCATTCTCATCTCCTAGCGCGTTGCATTCTCTAGTCTAGCTTCGAGTTCTCGCTGCGTACTCTGCGGGGCTGATGTAGCCGTCGCCATCGGTGTCGATGTACGCAAAGTCTTCTCCCAAGTGCCTGTTGAATCCCGCCTCGGTGCGGCTGATCTGATGATCGCCATTGCGATCCAACGACGCAAAAGAAGGCTCCTGCACGCTACGCGCCTGCTGGTCGGCGCCGTTAGGGGAGGTGTCCGCCGCAGCGGGATCTGCCGCCGAACTCAACGTAATGACCAGGGCCGTCAGTACTCCCGCCAGCCTCAACTCGATGCCTCTCATCTCAATACCTCTCAGTCGGCCAGCGGCCTTCGGCCGCATGCCCGTAAGCCATGCAAACGCTACATATTCAGTGCCAGTTCCGGGCTGCACGCCCAGGCGCCCGACCTGCCGGCACCTGGCGCGCGCATTTGAACACGGTTGAGCTGAACGTGGGCTAGCCGTCGTGAGCTCAGTCGCCAACGCGCCGTCGCCAACGCGCCGTCGCCAAACGCCGCGAGTTCGTGCAGGCTTGACCAATCTTGGCAACTGAAGCGGAGGCGCTGTGCGAACGTGTATGTCCGCAGCTCACTCGCAAGCTGCAATATGAAAATGACACCCGCTTCTGTACTTATCGTCGATGACGACCGCGAACTCGGTCAAATGCTCACCGAATATCTTGGCGGTGAGGGCTTTCAAGTCACCCTCTCCAGAGATGGAGCGGATGGCCTGAATCTGCTCACTGAGCAGACTCAACATTTCGATATCGTCATTCTCGACGTCATGCTCCCCTCCCTTAGCGGATTCGAGGTGTTACGACGTCTACGCCACCACCTTTCGATTCCCGTGATCATGCTGACCGCGCATGGCGCCGACGTCGACCGCATCGTGGGGTTGGAGTTGGGCGCTGACGATTACTTGGCGAAGCCATTCAACCCGCGTGAGCTCGTGGCCCGCGTTCGCGCGGTGCTCCGCCGATTCTCAACACGGGAAAGCGATGTTCCTGCATCGCCGGTGACGGTCGGCGCGTTGCGCTTGGATCCCGCCATCTTCGAGGTCACGCTGTCCGGCAAGTCGGTGCGACTCACCGGGACCGAGCTTCGTCTGCTCGAAGTGTTGATGCGCGCCGTGGGGCAAGTGCAGTCACGCGAGTCGCTCACCGAACGCGTGCTCGGCCGGCGTCTGACGCCCTACGATCGCAGTATCGACACGCACGTGAGTAATCTGCGCCGCAAGTTGGGATTGGGGGAAAACGGCTTGCCTGAGATTCGCAGCATTCGCGGCGCTGGTTACGTGTTGATTGCCGCGGGCGATTCGCGTCCCGACTCGAGTCTATGAAGACGTTGTTCCTGCGGATCTTCCTGGCCTTCTGGGCTGCAACTCTGCTCGTGCTCGCCGCAACGGCGGGGCTCGCTTGGTATCGCTTCAACCAAATCCAAAGCGTCAACGTCGACATCAAGGAGTTGGCGGGAGAAGCATCGAATAAGTTGCAACAGGGCGGCGTACCAGCTGTGCAGGATTGGATCGTGCAAGCTGAGCGCAAGTACCCGATGCGGCGCATCTTCATCGTCGATCCGACTGGCAACGATCTGTTCAAACGCGAAATGCCGACGCCCTACGTCGGGTATATCTCTCGATTGCGCGATGCCGGCATTCTCGGCCAAGAACTCCCGCCAAGCCGCAAAGACGATCCGCTCTTGCTCACGCCGCTCTTCACCGATCGCGACGGCATGGTCTACACGATCATGATTGCGAACCCGCACGTGCCTCTGAACATGCTCAATGAACCGGACGTGCGCGTGATTCTGGCGTTGTTCGCGCTGCTCACGAGCGGATTCGTGTGTTGGTGGCTCGCGCGCTACGTCAGCCGTCCCGTCGTGCATTTGCAATCTAGCGCGCGTTCGCTCGCTGCCGGGAATCTTGAGGCGCGTGTGGGCCAAGAGTTTTCCAAGCGGCGCGATGAGCTCGGTGTGCTCGCGCGCGACTTCGATGTCATGGCCGATCACATTCGCAATCTGTTGGACTCGAAAGAGGATCTGCTACGAGGGATGTCGCACGAGTTACGCTCGCCGCTGGCTCGATTGCGTGTGGCACTTGGGCTTGCGCGACGTCCAGATGCAGATCTTGCCAAACAACTTGATCGCATCGAATTGGAGACCGAGCGGCTTGATACGCTCATCGGCCAAATGCTGCAGCTGTCGCAGCTTCGCGCAGTAGAGCCGCTGACCAAACGCGAACACGTCGATCTCAGCTTGCTCGTCGGAGAGATTGTCGAGGACGCGAAGTTGGAAGCGAGCGCCGAACAGAAGGATGTCGCGCTCAATTTGAAAGGCAGTTTGCTGACCGAGGGGGATCACGGTCTGCTACGCAGCGCCATCGAGAACGTCATCCGCAATGCGATTCGATTCACGCCAATCGATAGCACGGTCGCAGTGAACGTCATGGGAGAGCGCGGGCTTGCAGTTATAACGATCGACGACCGTGGCCCTGGTGTGCCGCAGACAGAGTTGGAGAGAATCTTTGAGCCGTTCTACCGCGTCGCTGAGTCGCGCGATCGAGACTCCGGAGGCACGGGTTTAGGGCTCGCAATCACCGCGCGAGTGGTCCAGCTCTACGGCGGTTCTGTGTTCGCAAGCAACCGCGGCGATGGCGGGCTCAGCGTCGAATTGCGCCTGCCCATCTGCTCGCTCCCTACGAGCGTCGCGGCTTAGTACTGATGGGCTTGGACGGCCTGTTGAGTCAGGACATGACTTCTCAATAACTCGGCACGATTGCGAATCGCACCGATCTCCTCGGTGCTCGGCGTCCCGGCATCCGACTGCGCGTGTTGGATTGCGCCATGCAAATCGAATTCGACCTCCTCATGAGCTGACGATGTGAACCCATCGCCGCTGTATTTCACGAGGCGCGCCTCGTAGAACGAGTACGTCCCTCGAGCCGTTCGACCTTCCTGCATCGAACGCACTTCATCGATTGACGCGATGCGAGCGTTCTTCAGGTGTGCGGTGTATTTGGCCTGCATTCCCTTCATGGGCACCGAGGCGCGAATGGTAGAAGAGTCGTCACTTGCCGCAGGCGCGGTGACCAAAGGTCCAGTGTTCGCAGTCGGCGGCTTGGAACATCCTGTGAGTGCGAGGGTTAATAGAAGCGCGGTTAGCGCGTGCGCTGCGCGCGGGCGAATGTGGGTGTTCATGGTGGCGCACAGTTTCGGAACGAGGCTGGAAATTGCAAGCGAGTGTTCGTCTGCGACGCGCGACACCGGCTAGACATAAGCCGATCAAACTGACGAATTGTGTCAGTGTTCGACGACGAATGCGGGCGTCAGAAATGGCTGCTACGCATGCTCTTACGAACGTGATGCAATTCACGCGAGCACTCAGCGCGTTCCTCTACGCTGCGCTCCGCAATCGAGAAGACTTAAGAGGGAGATGAAACTGATGAGCGCGAATCCTGCACCTCAAATTCGCCGTGCTGCGGCTCCTACGCCTCAGGCTCGGCCGGCTCCGGCGCAGCCCCCTGCGCGCGCACGTCAGAGCGAAGGCTTCGCTTTCGCAGCTGCCGATCATGAAGACGAATTTCGCCTGAATCTGAGCGACATCCCCCGCCAGCAGGAAAGCATGGAGATCGAAGGCTTCAAACCTTCCTTGTTATCGCGATTGTTCGATTTGATTGCTCCTCTGAAGTAAGTTCGTTACCTCCCCCACAAAGAGCCCGTTCGCGTTGCGGACGGGCTCTTTGTTTTTCTAGTACGCTCGCGGGCCCTTGCTGTGAGGCTGATGGCGTGCGAAGGCTCAAACGAACATTGCTGGCGTGTTTGGGTTCGAGTTGGCTCTGGATCTCGTGCGCGCATGGATCGCAGTTTGCCGATCCACGTGACGACATCGATGAGCTCGCTTCCTTATTACAAGAACGACTCGCGCTGATGACGGACGTAGCGCGTTGGAAATTCACGCACACCGTTCCCGTCCGCGATCCTGCACGGGAAACTATTGTTCTCGACAATGTGCAGAAGCAAGCCAGCGCACTTGGCTTGCAGGAGTCGCCGGTGCGCGAATTCTTTCGCGTTCAGATGGATGCGGCGAGCGAGCTCGAAGAACGGCACATCGAACGATTCAAGGCGGGTGCGCCGGTAGGGGAAGTTAGGGATCTTGCGCGCGAACTGCGTCCGCGCCTCGATGTGATCGGCAAAGGGATCATCGCAAGCTTGTATCGCCTTGCTTCAGATTTGCCTCAACTGCCGCAGAACTCCCAATCGGGGCTTGCCACGCGATTCAAGCGAGCTGGGTTGTCAGCCAAAGATAGTTCGGAACTCGAGCAGATCGTGATGCAAATGCGATTTGTACACCCGCCTTCATTGGATGCGATCGAGCAATCCGGTGTGCTGCGGATCGCCACGACTGCCGACTATGCGCCATTCAGTGCAATCAACGCCGCTACATTGGCCGGCACCGATATCGAATCGGTGCAAAATTTTGCAGCGTCACTCGGCCTCAAGCCGCATTTCATTCGCACGACTTGGCAGACATTGATGACTGACTTCGCTCACAACGAATTCGATGTCGCAGTGGGTGGGATCTCCGTGACGCAGGAGCGTAGTGCAGTCGCGAAGTTCACTGTGCCGTATCACCGCGGCGGCAAAACACCGATCGTACGTTGTGGTAGCGAAAAGGCGCTCGACACATTGGAAGAGATCGATAAGCCGAATGTTCGAGTCATCGTCAATCCAGGCGGTACCAACGAGCAATTTGCGAAGGAGCACTTTCAGCACGCGCACCTAAGTATCTTTCCTGACAACACGAAGATCTTCCAAGAGATCGCCGCGGGTCGTGCGGATGTGATGGTGACCGATGATGCCGAGGTTGATTTGCAGACCTCGCTCAATACAGCTCTGTGTCGCGCGACGCCGCAGACATTTACCCAATCCGACAAGGCTTGGATGGTCGCGGACAATCCAGAATTGCTGAAAGCAGCTAATGAGTGGCTCACCGCTCATAAAGTCCATTAGCGCTCGCGCGCGTGTCTGCCGGTGTCTAACCGCAGTTAGCCGATCAGCGTCGCGTTGTGCGTGCTTTTAGGTATTCTTGAGTCTCGGCCCGTTGCCGTGGGGAGTTGGGTATGAGTTGGATCATCCTTGCGATCATCGTCCTGATCGTTTTCTTCTTTGTCTCTATCTACAACCGGCTCGTCAGCAGCCGCAATGCATACAAGAACGCCTTCGCGCAAATCGATGTGCAGCTCACGCGTCGGTACGATCTGATTCCCAATCTCGTTGAAACCGCAAAGGGCTACATGAAGCACGAGCGCGAGACGCTCGAAGCTGTCATTACTGCCCGAAACGCTGCGATGAGCGGATTGAAGAATGCAGCTGCGAACCCTGGGGATGCCGGAGCTGTCCAGCAACTCGCAGGCGCTGAGACTCAGCTAACGGGCGCACTCGGTCGCTTATTCGCGCTGGCGGAAGCGTATCCGGATCTCAAGGCGAACCAAAACATGATGCAGCTCTCGGAAGAGCTCACCACGACCGAAAATAAAGTGGCGTTTGCTCGCCAGGCTTACAACGACGCGGTGATGAACTACAACAATACGCGCGAAGTGTTTCCGAACAGCTTTGTCGCAACGACGTTCTCGTTTCAGCCAGCGCAGCTTCTGGAGATCGATGCGCCAGAGAAGCGCGTCGCACCGCAAGTGAAGTTCTAGAGTCTTCTTCAAGAGGCGGTGTCACGCCGCCTCTTTCGGAACTTACGCAATGAACTTCTTCCAGCACCAAGACGCCGCGCGTCGCGCATCGCGTCAATTGGTTTTCCTATTCGTCTTGGCCGTGGTCTGCGTCGTCGTCGCCGTGGATCTGGCGATCTGCTTCACCATGTGGAAGGCCGATCCTGTTGGCGAATACGTCACGCTGTCGCAATGGATATCGGCTCATTCAGGAATGGTTTTCGGAACAAGCGTGGTGGTGCTGAGCATCATCGGTGCCTCGAGTCTGTACAAAACGAGCGTGCTCAGCGCTGGCGGAGGTGCAGTTGCTCGTTCGCTGGGCGGAGTGCGCATCTCGCCGGACACAACTGATCCGCTGCAACGTCGATTGTTGAATGTGGTGGAGGAGATTGCGATCGCTTCAGGCGTGCCGATGCCGGAGGTGTATTTGCTCGAGCAAGAGAGCGGCATCAACGCTTTTGCGGCGGGAATGAATCCCGCGAACGCCGCAATTGCGGTGACGCGCGGGGCTCTAGCGACGCTCAATCGAGCCGAGCTGCAAGGTGTCATCGGTCATGAATTCAGTCACGTGTTGAATGGCGACATGAGATTGAATACCCGTTTGATCGGTTTGCTCTTCGGATTGCTTGTGATCGCAATCTTGGCCAGAACGGTATTGCGATACGGCCCTCGCGGCGGGCGTGGCAAGAAGGACGGTGGCGCGGGCGCAATCATGCTCGCTGCGCTGGCGATTTTCGTGATTGGGTATGTCGGCCTCTTCTTCGGAAAATTGATTCAAGCCGCGGTGGCACGACGACGCGAATCGCTTGCTGATGCCTCTGCAGTCCAATTCACGCGTGATCCCACGGGTTTGCGCAATGCGCTCGTGAAAATCGGTGCATTGAGCGCTGGTTCGTCACTGACAACGCCGCACGCACAAGATGTCGCTCACATGTTATTTGCGCCTGGCGTGAACGCGTTGTTCGCGACACATCCGCCGTTGATTCAGCGCATTCGCGCGATCGATCCGCAATTCGATCCGCGCGAATTCGCACAAGCGCGTGAGCGTCTGGCAAGTCCCAACGTCGTGCAAGACGAAGCTAAGTCGAGTACGGCTGCCAGGGAGCTTTCCGATCTGATCGCGATCCCTCCATTGCAAGCGGCAACGGTTGCGTCGCTGGTCGGCAACCCTGCGAACACGCACATTCAACTCGCGCAGTCGATTCGTGAGTCGATGCCCGCAGCTGTCATGACGGCGAGTCGCCAGCCGGCAGGTGCAAGAGCGTTGTTGTTAGGACTCGCTCTCGATAGAGATGAGAATGCTCGCGCGCGTCAAAAGTTGTTCATCGCGCAGCAGCTGGGGGCCGATGTGGCGGCGCAGATTGCATCGCTCGAGCCGGTCATCGCGGAATTGCAGCCGCAACAAAGAATCCCCGCACAGATGCAAGCGTTTTCGGCTTTGCGTCAGCTCACATCCGAGGAACGCATGCAGCTGATGTCATGCTTGAATGGCATGTTGCAACGAGAAGGCAAGCTTTCGCTGACGAGCTACGTTCTTCGCAAGCTGACTCAAGTGCAGCTGCGAGATGATATGCAGCCGAGTGCGCGCATGAGGCGATTGCCACTCAACATGATTGCGAACGAGGCGGGCACAGTGCTTGCCATCCTTGCGCACCGTGGCAACCCTGACGCGTCGAAGGCACGCCAGGCGTACGAGGCAGGAATGTATCCGCTGTTCCCCCGTGAACGGCCCGCTTACACGCCGACAGAGGATTGGGCCGTACTCGACCGTGCGCTCAGCCGGCTCGACCAATTGATGCCGATCGGCAAAGAGCAATTTGTCGAAGCGCTCACCAGGACCGTCACTCACGATCAGCAGTTGACCATCAGCGAAGCTGAGCTGCTCAGAGCCATCTGTGCGAGCATTCATTGCCCACTTCCTCCGCTCATGGACGCTGTCGCATGACGGTGTGGTGCGATCTCTGACCTGCTGGCGATTGAACGAAGACACTCTCTGGCAGCTTTGTAGTCTTCAATACGTCGCAAGCCGTTGAAGCAGCGTCGGATGCCCTCATAAGGAGGTGCTCGCGGCTCGCGGCGATCTTCCTGCGGCGATTTCATCTGCCACGCTGTGGCTCCAAGGTATGTCTCAAACGATTCAGATTCGCGGCGCGCGCCAAAACAACCTCAAGAATCTTGATCTGGATATCCCGACCGGCGAGCTGGTCGTCGTGACCGGCGTTTCAGGTTCGGGCAAATCATCGCTGGTTTTCGACACGCTTTACGCGGAAGGGCAGCGACGATACGTCGAGACCTTCTCTCCGTACGCGCGTCAATTCTTGGATCGCATGGATCGGCCGCAGGTCGATCGCATCGATGGAATTCCGCCTGCAATCGCCATCGATCAAACGAATCCGGTCCGCACCTCGCGCTCGACCGTCGGGACGATGACGGAGCTGAATGATCACCTGAAGTTGTTGTTTGCTCGAGCCGCGCACCTGTACTGCAAAGGCTGTGGCACCCTCGTTCGACGTGACAGCCCGCAGTCCATCTATAACGCGTTGGCGGAAGAGCTCAAAGAGAGAGGACTCGACGATGCGCGCTTGATCGTAACCGCGCCTGTTGTCGTTCCTCACAACTTCTCTGAAGCCGAAGTGTTGAGTTTGCTGGAGAAGCAAGGATACACGCGGGTCTTTGCTCGACATGAGGTTGAGGCAGGCGCCCAGCCAAGTCCGAAGAAAGGCTCGAAGCACAAATCGACGCCGCCTGCGAAGAGTGTCGTGCTCGAGATGATTCAAGATCGGCTTCGATTCGGTACGGCCGAGCGAACTCGTGTGATCGAGGCCCTTGAGAGTGCGCTGCGAATCGGTGCAGGACGAGTCAGCGTGCATGCGCTGACGAATGAACGCACAGAGTCGGACGCTCGCGAATCGGCCCACGTGGAGCGCACGTTTAGATTCTCTTCTGATCTCCACTGTGCCGAATGCGATGTTCACTATCAGGAACCGAGTCCCAGCTCGTTCTCGTTCAATTCGCCGGTCGGTGCTTGCGAATCATGCAGAGGATTCGGGCGCATCATCGGCGTGGACTTCGGCCTCGTGGTGCCGGACGAATCTAAGACGCTAAAAGAAGGCGCAGTCCGTCCTTGGCAGACCGAGTCGTATCGCGAGTGTCAGGACGATCTCGTCAAGTACGCGCGTAAGCGAGGCATTCCACTCGATGTGAAGTGGAGAGATTTGACTGAGACGCAACGGCACTGGGTACTCGAAGGCGAAGGTCGCTGGGAAGATAAGTTGTGGTATGGCGTACGTCGCTTTTTTGCGTGGCTCGAAAGCCGTGCTTACAAAATGCACATTCGCGTGCTGCTTTCCAAATATCGCACCTACACGCCGTGCACCGATTGCGGTGGCGCTCGACTAAAGCCTGATTCATTGCTGTGGCGTGTGGGTACGCGCGACGACGCTGCCGCCGTGTCCTTATCAAGTGCGCGCTTTCGGCCCGCGGGCACCCGATGGAGCGACGCTGTACTTGCGAACTTGCCGGGTCTATCGATTCACGAGCTGATGTTGTTGCCCATCGAGCAATGCGCTCAGTTCATGAAGCGATTGCAACTGCCTGCGCCTCTCGATGAAGCGAGCGACTTGGTGCTACGCGAGATTCGCGCGCGCTTGAAGTACTTGATGGATGTGGGTCTGGGTTATCTGACGCTCGATCGGCAGTCGCGAACGTTGTCGGGTGGCGAAGTTCAGCGCATCAACCTCACGACTGCATTGGGCACATCGCTCGTGAACACGCTATTCGTTCTCGATGAGCCGTCGATCGGATTGCATCCGCGCGATATGGGTCGCGTGATCGGAGTGATGGAGCGATTGAAAGATGCAGGAAACTCGCTGGTCGTCGTGGAGCACGATCCGCAAGTGATGCAGGCCGCAGATCGAATTCTTGACATCGGCCCCGGCCCGGGCGAGCGTGGCGGAGAGATCGTGTTTTATGGCACGCCGAATGAGCTTGCGAACGCCACTCGCTCAGCCACCGCGGACTATCTGGTAGGTCGTAAGAAAGTTACCGGCGGTGAATCCGCGAAGATTGGCGAGATCGATTTCTCGCAGTCGCTGCAAATAGTGGGTGCGCAAGAGCACAACTTGAAGAACATCGATGTGACGATTCCGTTGCATCGCCTCGTATGCGTGACGGGTGTATCGGGCTCCGGCAAATCGACATTGATGCAAGACGTGCTCTATCCAGCGCTGCGCAAACGGTTTGGCAAGCCGAGCGAAACGCCGGGTGCGCACCGCCAAGTCCGAGGTGCTGAACAGATCGGCGACGTAGTGTTCGTCGATCAGACTCCCATTGGACGCACGACTCGATCCAATCCCGCTAGCTACGTCGGCGCATTCGATGCGATTCGCAAGTTGTTTGCAGCGGAGCCGGTTGCAAAGGAGCGCGGCTACACGATCGGGACCTTCAGCTTCAATTCTGGAAATGGTCGCTGCCCGACCTGCGCGGGAAACGGCTTCGAACATGTGGAGATGCAGTTCCTGTCGGACGTGTACCTGCGTTGCCCAGACTGCAACGGGACCCGTTATCGACCAGAAATTGCTGAGGTGAAGATCACTCGCGAAGGCCGCCCTTCGCACAGCATTGCGGAAGTGCTCGAGATGACGGTAGCCGAAGCGCTTGAATATTTCCGTAATGACCATGCCGTTGTGGCATCGCTAAGTCCGCTTGCCGAAGTCGGCCTCGACTATCTGCGTTTAGGCCAACCTGTGCCGACGCTCTCAGGCGGAGAAGCGCAGCGATTGAAGCTGGCTGGCCACTTGGTCGAAGCGGCGCAGTCTGCAGGGCAGCGTCGTGGCGCGAAGACCGAGGATCGACGCGGAACGCTTTTTCTATTTGATGAGCCGACCACGGGTTTGCACTTCGAAGACATCGAGAAATTACTGCGGGCGTTTCGCCGCTTGATCGAAGCGGGCAATTCGCTGCTGGTGATCGAACACAACCTCGATTTAATTCGTGCGGCCGATTGGATTATCGATTTGGGCCCCGAGGGCGGACATGCTGGCGGTTTGGTCGTCGCTACCGGGACCCCTACGCAGCTGATGCGCGATGCGAGTTCGCACACGGCGCGAGCGCTGCGCGAAGTGACGAACGAGTGGCGGCCTAGCGTGAGCGAGCCTAAGGTCGCGAAATTGCGGCCGCAGATCCCTGCGATCCAGGTGCACGGAGCGCGTGAGCACAATCTGCAAAATATCGATGTCTCTTTGCCGCGCGATCGGTTCACAGTGATTACGGGTGTGTCCGGCTCGGGCAAGTCGACCTTGGCATTCGACATCGTCTTCGGCGAAGGACAGCGCCGTTATCTCGAATCATTGAACGCGTACGCGCGCCAATTCGTGCAGCCTGCTTCGCGTCCCGATGTCGATGCAATCTTCGGCATCCCTCCGACCGTCGCGATCGAGCAGCGAACTAGTCGCGGTGGGCGCAAGAGTACTGTCGCGACACTGACAGAGATCTATCACTTCTTGCGATTGCTCTTCGTGAAACTCGGGACACAGTTTTGCCCGAACTGCGATGTGCCTATCGAGCCGCAATCGTATGATTCGTTGGCCGCACGTCTATTGAAAGAGTATCGCGGGCAGAGCATCACACTTCTCGCCCCGCTTGTTGTCGCGCGCAAAGGTTTCTATACCGATCTCGCTGAATGGGCTGCGAAGAAAGGATATGAACATCTGCGAGTCGACGGAGACATGCTACCCACGGCTAAGTGGCCGCGGTTGAGCCGTTTCAAGGAACACACGATCGAATTGCCCGTCACGACGCTGAAGGTCAGTGCCAAGAGCGAACGTGAGCTGCGCATTGCGTTGACGACCGCGCTCGATCACGGCAAAGGGGTCATTCACGTCGCGACTTCCGGGTCGAAGGCACAGCCGGCGATCTATTCCACACGTAGAGCGTGTCCGGCATGCGCGACTAGTTTCGCTGAGCTCGATCCGCGCTTGTTCTCCTTCAATTCGAAACACGGCTGGTGTCCAGAGTGTTATGGCACCGGTGCGAAGATGCGTGGGTTCGATGCAGAGCAGAGCGGTGAAGAGATCTGGTGGAATGAATGGTATGAGGAAGAAGCGCAGGCGTGCTCTGCATGCGAGGGTCAGCGCTTGAATCCAATTGCACTCAACGTACGGTTTCGCGATCGGTCGATTGCGGATTGGACGGCCCAGCCCGTTGCACGTGCGCGTGAGATGTTCGGTGCATTGAAGTTACGCGGTCGCGACCTGGAGATTGCTCGCGATGTACTTGCGGAGATCAATTCGCGCCTGGGATTTCTTGAAGACGTGGGCCTCGGATATTTGTCACTCGATCGATCCGCTCCCACTCTGTCCGGCGGTGAGGCGCAGCGCATTCGCTTAGCGGCTCAGTTGGGTTCGAATCTGCAAGGTGTCTGTTACATCTTGGATGAGCCCACGATTGGTTTACATACGCGAGACAACCGCGTTCTCCTGGATACGTTGGATCGTTTAGCCGCAAAAGGGAATTCGTTACTGGTCGTCGAGCATGATGAGGAGACCATCCGACGCGCCGATCACGTCGTTGATCTAGGGCCCGGTGCGGGTACTCGTGGAGGTCACATCGTTGCGCAAGGTACTGCGGCGGAATTAGAACGATCGCCCGATTCGGTGACGGGCCGTTTGTTGGCGACACCATTGCAGCATCCCATTGGCACGCGCCGAAAGGTGGCCGCGAAGAATGACTCGATCGTGGTCAAAGAAGCATCGCTGCACAATCTGCAAAAGCAAACGTGCAGAGTACCGCTAGGGAGACTCGTCGCCATCACTGGAGTCTCGGGCTCGGGTAAGTCAACGTTCGCACGCGATGTTTTGCACGACAACATGAGCAATGCAGTCGGTGCGCGGCGCGGCAGCAAGATTCGGTGGCACGGCTGTCGAGAGCTGCAAGGTTGGGAGCAAATCAGTCGAGTTCTCGAAGTGGATCAAACGCCGATTGGCAAGACCCCTCGATCGTGTCCGGCCACCTACATCGGTTTCTGGGATGCGATTCGACGAATCTTCGCTGAGACCACTGAAGCTCGCATGCGCGGCTACGACGCGTCGCGGTTCTCTTTCAACACTGGTGGCGGCCGATGCGAAGTTTGTGAAGGGCAGGGCCTGCGCAAGATCGAAATGAGTTTCCTGCCCGACGTCCGCGTGACGTGCGATAGCTGCCGAGGGCTGCGTTTCAACCCCGACACGCTTGCGGTCAGATTCAAAGACAAAAGCATTGGCGAAGTGTTGCAGATGAGCGTTGACGATGCGGTACAGTTTTTTTCAGCACATTCGCGCGTGCATCACTGCTTGCGACTGCTTCAAGATGTTGGCCTCGGGTATCTCACGCTCGGCCA
>Ga0070679_100003944_pt1 | contig 13656 bp, 11 predicted proteins | sample KBSC63BmetaG_FD_65652 | JGI IMG/M metagenome (GOLD analysis project Ga0070679, IMG submission 65652) | Corn rhizosphere microbial communities from Kellogg Biological Station, Michigan, USA - KBS C6-3B metaG | ecosystem: Host-associated > Plants > Roots > Rhizosphere | place: USA: Michigan... | reverse complement strand
CGGGCGACCAACGACACGCGCCTCGTCCCCACCCACCGCCCTACATAGGTGGTCGCATCACATCCGAAGTGGGGCGGCCGCTCGTCTGAAGCCACCTACATGGGTTCCGGGGCCATGTCGTAGGTGATCCACCTGGTCCGCGTCGCCACCTGGTCGTACTTGCTTCTGGCTCGGTAGTTGTCGTCAGCGGTGATCCACCGAACCGTGTCCCACCCGTCGGCGGCCGCCAGCCGTCGCAGCTCACCGAGGAGTGCGTCCACTGCACCGGTCCCGCGCTGTTCGCGGGCGACGAACAGGTCGTCGAGGAAGCATCCGGTGCTCGCCCGTAGCGGCCGCGCGAACGGTCGGTAGTGCGCCAGCCCGACGGCAGATCCGCCATCGTCCCTGACGACGAGGGCGCGGACCTCGTGCTGCGGGTCGTGGATCCACGACCAGACCCGTGCAGCCTGTTCGTCGCTCTGCTCCACCTTGTAGAACTCGGCATAGCCGCGGTAGAGCTCACGCCAGCGCTCGAAGTCCGCCTGCGTCGGCGACTCGACTATCCACTCAGCCATCACCGGAGCCTGCCACGGCTCCAGCCGCGTCGACCAAGCGGTGAGTCAGCGGGGGGCGATCACGGCGACGTAGGTGAACTGGTGCTGGTGGCCGTTGCCCCGGCTGAAGCTGCAGTTGCACGGCTCGCCCTTGTGCCGCGCCAGCGCCTCGTTGTGCACGAGGTAGACCCAGCCGTTGCTCGCGATCGCGAGCTGGTTGTAGTCACCGAGGAAGGCGCCGCCGCGCGAGAACGCGGCGTAGCCGACGTCGGTCGTCACCTGGTTGACCTTCAACGGCGCGGTCCATGTCTTGCCGTTGTTGGTGGAGCGCTGGAAGTAGGTGTCGATGTACGGCGACAGGCCATGCGCCGAACGTGACGTCCCCATGCCGTGGCGCTCGACGCGTTGCCGGTAGCCGATGGCGATGACACCACCGCGGATGTCGACCATCGCGTTCCAGTGGTCGATGTGCGACCCCTCCGAGTCGGTGTTGACGCGCCGCACCGCTGTCCACGTGACGCCGTCGGTGGACGTCGAGTAGACGATGTCGTTGAGGCCGTCGGTGCGGAACCGGCCGTCCTCCCAGGCGACGATCAGCTCGCCCGTCTTCGGGTCGACGGCGGCGGCCGGCAGGGTGCCCGCACGCTGCTCCGAGACGGCGTTGCCGTCATTGCCCGCGATGCCGGGCGCGACCATGGTGAACGTCAGCGGCGCCGGGAACGGCACGCTGCCCGCGCCCTTCGCGACGGCGTACTGCAGCTGCGAGCTGCCCGGGTTCGCCATGTCCGGCTGCTCGGTCGGCGGGCTTTTCACGGCCGGCAGTCCACCGAAGTCGCCCTGGAAGACGATGCCGAGGTCGCCGTTCGGGAGCACGACCGGGATCGAGCCGATGCCGGGCTCGGGGTCGTAGACGTAGAAGGAGTTGTTGCCGGTGGTCGCGTTGGCCCAGTTCGAAAGCTTGTCGCAGCCGCTGTCGCAGTAGGTGTAGACCATCGGCGTGATGCGGTCCCAGACGACGTAGACGCGGCCCGTCGTGTGACCGGCGCCGGTCCCGTTGTCGGCGACGATCCAGTTCTTGTCGTTGAGGCCGCCCAGCCCGTCCTGCTCGAGGACGACGGGCTTGCTCCAGGTGCGGCCGCCGTCCTTCGAAACGTTGATCGCCATGCCGCTCTGGTTGGCGTCGCCGCTCGGGCCGGTGCCGTCGTTGAACACGAGGCTGTTGGCGTAGACGAGGTAGCTGCCTTTCTGGCGCGGGTCGGCACCGAAGGTGACGACCGCATCGGAGGCACGGTCGAAGGTGCCACCGGTCTGGCGGGTCAGGCCGGGCAGATAGCCGTGGACCCAGTGCTTGCCGCCGTCGAACGACGTGGTGAAGCCGTTGCCCGCATCGCCGCCGGCGTCGACCCGGTCCTCCTGGAACACGGCCACCACGTTGCGTGGGTTGGCCGGGTTGACCGCGATCGACGGCTCGATCTCCGTGTCGGGCTGCGCGTGCGTGGCGTCGATCGGGTAGTGCACCTTGCCCAGCGGGATGTCCGCGGCCGACGCACGGACGTCACGCACCACCTTCATGGTCGGGCGCGCACCTGACGCCGCGGGAGCAGCAACCGCTGCACCGACGAGTGCGATCCCTACGGCTGCAGCGGCATAGCGGCGCATGAGCTACCTCCCCGTGGACAAGGCGAGCGACTGGCCGTTCGTTTCGCCGTACGTGTCGTGCACACCTCCTGCCGGCACCGACACGCTGAGGCCGGCGCCCGGCGGGACGGTCGCGACCCAGCGGCCGGAGGAGGCGTCGTACGACGCCGGAACGAGGGTGATCCGCCCGTTGCCGTCCTGCACCTGTACGACGGCGTCGGTGATCGTCCCGCTCGTCGCCCACGGACGGAACGAGCAGCGCTCGCACACCGGGCCGTGGTTGCCCTTGCTGCGCGGGTCGGTGTACCAGAGGACGCCCGCGGTGTGCGCCGCCGGCGGCGTGCGCGGGTAGGCGACCGGGTCCACGACGAACGAGACCTGTGACCCATTGCGCTGCAGGTCGCGGACCGTGAGACCGGTCCACTGCGAGACCGTGAACTGTTGCGAGTCGAGGTGGTACGCCGTGCTGACGCCGCCGGTGCGGATGTGGCCGACGACGTCGAACCGGTAAGTGCCGTCCGGCACCTGTCCACCCGGCACGTCGGCGCGCGGATAGGAGTCGAAGACCTCGAACGACGCGCGCCAGTTCCACTGCTGCTGGCCCTGCCGGTAGGTCGGCAGCGCGTCGATGACGTCCTGCGGCTGGTCGAGGAAGGTCTGCACCTCGCCGCTCTGGTCGGCGTAGGGCTGCCAGCTCCCGTTGACGAACCGCTGCACCGTCACCGTGGGGTCGTCGGTGTAGTTGTCGCCGCCGACCCAGCGGAACTGCGTCACGTCGAACCGCTGCACGCTCCACGGCTGGGCCAGCGCGCGGGCCGGACCGGCGCTGTCGGGAAGCTGCGCGTCCCAGGCGGTCGCGAAGGCCGAGGAGATCTGGCCGAGCGCGGTCGCCTCGGCGTTCTGCCGCTGCTCGTCGGCGACCGCGATCGGGTCCGTCGTCTGCGCGAGAACCGGGATCGACGGGCACATCAGGTTCGCGGCCATGCCGACGAGGTTGGTGACCATGTAGTCGGCGGTGTGCGGGCCGTAGGACGTGAGCGCCTTTCGGTAGGCGTCACGGGCCATGTACTCGCGGTAGGACACCGTGTAGCCGTCGTAGTCGCCGGTGTGGCCGAGCCCGACGGTCAGCCCGTAGCCGGTGAGTTGCTGGGTGCCGCACTTCGCGTAGTCACCCGCGCCGAGCTCGGTGTGGGTGAAGTTGCCCTTGATCAGCGCCGGGTCGGTCGGCTCGCTGCCGGCCTGTGCGACGTACGACGGGTCGTTCCAGCCGGCTGCGTCGTTGTTGATCTCGTCTTCCATGTGCGTGAACGACGCCGGCGACATGGTCACTCGGTTGTTGCCCCAGCGGTCCCGGGGGTCGGGGCAGGAGTAGTTGCCCGACTTCGCGTCGAGGAAGCACGCGGCGACGTGATGGCCGACGACGTCCGCAGGCCAGCCCTCGTCGACGTCGGTCTGCTTGTTGTAGTCGAAGCCGAGGTATTGGTTGCCGACCGTGTTGTCGGTGCGCGACTCGAGGTTGCGGATCAGGTCGGCCTGCGCCTCGCACGAACACGATGCGAGCAGGATGTCGCCGAGGCGCACCGCCTGCAGCTTGATCCTGAGGTTCTCCTCGACCGTGCCGAACGACGTCGCGTCGTAGTTGTCCGGCAGCGGGACCCCGGCCGACTTCAGCTGGTTCCACAGGCCGGTCGAGAACAGGCCGGGGAGGTTGTTGCCGAAGAAGTCGTTGTTGGCGCCCGAGTAGCGCTCGCAGTCGGGGAGGCCCGCAGCGGGGACGCCCGGGTCGCCGTCGCTCTGCGCGCTGCGGCAGTTGCCGACGCTGGGATAGGGATGTGACGCCGGTCCGGCGACCCAGTGGGTCAGCATCGTCACGGGCGTCGCGGCGGGGTTGCTCGGGAACGGCGCCTGCACCGACGGGTCGTTGTCCTCGATCGCCTTCCACGCTGCCACGACCTTCTCGGCCATCAGGTGAGTGCCGCGCTCGGCCTGCGCGTAGCCCTCGTGACCGAAGATCTCCGGGAACGTGTCGCCGCCGTCGTTGCCCATCTTGGGGTTGCCGTAGTCGTAGGGACCTTCGGCGGACCCGACCGAGCCCTGGCTGAACACCATCGGCACACCGGTCGCGCGGTCGACGTAGCGCTGGAACGGCGCAAGCCAGTCGGCGCTGATCAGGTTGTAGCCGTCGAGCGACTCGCCGTGCTCCGCGTAGTTGATGTAGGTCGCGAGCGGCTTCGGTGAGGACGGCTCGCTGATGTTGTCCAAGCGCAGCACGACGAGGCCGTGGTCGTTGTCCCAGGCCGGATAACCGGTGGGGGAGCCGTCCTCGTTGCGGTCGCTGCCCGCGATGTTGCCCTGGAAGTCGGGGAAGTCGACCGTCGTGCCGCCGATGCGCGCCGGCACCATCGACGTCTCCGCGGTGCGGATCGCGCTCGCCATCGCCTGCGCCTGGTACTCGAACATGCGCAGGTCCATGGCGTCCTGGAACAACCAGACGCCCGCGGCGGGGGTCGCGTAGTAGGGCGAGTTGTGGTCGTGCGTCGCCGACATGAGGATGTGGTCGTAGGTGACCGCGCTGCCCTCGGCGGCCAGGATCTGGCCGACGCGACGCGTGAGCATGTCCTGCGCGAGGTAGTCGTCGTCCTTCACGAGCGCGACCGGCGCGTCACCCTTGGCGTCGCGGACGACGATGGCCCGGATCGACAGCCGCGATGCGACGCCGTACGACGACTGCTGCTTCACGTGCTCGAACGACGGGTCCCACTCCTGGCTGAGGTCGGTGGGATCGCTGTCGGAGGCGTACTGCCCGGCGCCCGAGCCGACGTGCCAGGTGGCGTCGGCCACGCCGACGCCGGCGCACAGCCGGTTCGCGGGGCAGCCCACAGTCGCGGTGTTGACGGCGCGCGCGATGGTGGTCACGCCGCCGCCGGCGACGGTGGCGAGGGCGAGGGCGGCCACGAGGGCACGTTTCATGTCTGCTGCTCCTGCGGGAGTGGGTCCGCGCGAATACTTCGCGGTCGAGCGCCCGTTACCTGCACGTGGTAACCAGCGGCAGGAACCGCGCCGCCGATGGCGAACGCTCCTGTGACCCACCACAAGGAGCCCACCTTGCGCCGTCCTGCCGTCCTGCTCGCCGTTGCCGCGCTCGCCGCGGGTGTCGTGCCCGTCGCCCTCGCCGACAGCGACCACTCGCACCGCCCGGCGATCTACCTGGTCGGCGGAGCCACGGAGTCGATCAACCCGGACAAGACGCCCTACGGCAACCTGCTGGCGAACAACGACTTCTACCTCGGCGGCTTCGGCTTCGCGTCTGGGCACCCGGGCAACGTCACGGCGCTGCCCTCGGTCACCGGCGACCGGCACGCAACGGGCGTCCTCGCCGACGGCGTGCACAGCCGCTCGCTCGCGATCAGCGACGGCACGTCGACGATCGTGTTGAGCCAGATCGAGACTCAGGGCTTCTTCAACGCCTACAAGCAGGGGCCGTTCGGCGAGAACGAGATCCGCAAGGACGCCGCCGCGCAGATCGCGGCCCTCGCCGGCGCCGCGGCCGCGGGTCACGGGCACGGCAAGGACAGCCGTCCGGCTCCGGCGCCCACGGCGTCGCAGATCGTCGTCGACTCAGACCACTCCCACGGTGGGCCGGACACGGCCGGTGTGTGGGGCGGCGTGCCCACGGCGTACCTCAAGTGGGTGCACGACCAGACGGTCAAGTCGATCGTCGAGGCGTGGCAGGCGATGCAGCCGGCAGTCCTGAGCTACGGCGTTGCCCACGCCGGTGTCAACGGCGAGGCGCAGTACCCGCCACAGGAGTGCATCGACGCCGGTAGCTGCGCCAAGGCGAACAACCCCGACTGGATCCTGACCAACGACTTCGACATGGACCCGGCCAACCAGGTCATGGACGACGAGGTCCGCGTGCTGCAGGCACGCGACCCCGACACCGGTGCGGTCATCGCCACCTACACCAACTTCTCCGCGCACCCGACCGTGCTCGGCAGCGGCAACCGGCTCGTGACCGGTGACTATCCCGGGCGGCTCAGCCTGCTGCTGGCCCAGACGTACGGCGGCTTCGGGATGGACCAGGTCGCGACGCTAGGCCGCACCCACTCCAACCACGGCCCGTGCGACAACGCGATGGTGCCCAACGAGACCGGCGACGTGTGCGCGCTCGACACGTTCGCCCAGCGGGTGCTGCGCAAGGTGAAGGAGGCGCTCGCGACCGCGACGCCGTTCACCGGCAAGCCCGTGGTCGCGATGAACAGCTACCTGCTGACCGACCCGACGACGTCCGCGGTGCTCGCCGGCATCACCTACGCCGGCACGCCCATCGGCGCTCCGGCCGGCCGTGCGGGGAACGCTCCCTGGTACACCGGCAACGTCCTCGGCACGTCGGTGTTCTCCGGCCGGATCGGCAATGTGCTCGTCAACGGCGGGCCGGGGGAGATGTACCCGCAGATCGTGCAGAAGGTCCGCGACGTGGTGCTGGCCGACAACCCGGCCGGCATCAAGGGCGTGCTCAACATCGGCACCGCCGGCGACTTCCTCGGCTACATCATCGCGCCGCTCGAGGCCTACGCCTGCCCGGCGGCGTCGTCGATGGTGGACGGCGGCTGCAACCAGGACACCAATCCGGATCCGACGCGCATCAGTCCGGACCCGATCGGCAGCGACAACTACTTCTTCAACATCTCGCACACCTTCGGCGAGCGGCTGACGTGCGACTTCCTCCGCGGTGCCGGTGACGTGCTCCTCGGCGACAGTGCGCACTACTGGCAGCAGTACGAGCGCTGCCCGCTGTTCGCGAACGACTTCGCGACGCCTGAGGGCCAGGACACCCAGTTCCCCGAACAGCCCGACCTCAGCGCCCTACCGGGCTTCCAACACATGTAAGGCGCCTCAGGCGATTTTGGGGGTAGCTCTTTCGACTATCGCTTCTGTTTCGGTTCCTGACGGGAGGGTGCCGAAGGCGTGGCCCCAGTCACCGCCCAGCCGGGAGGCGCAGAACGCGTCGGCGACCGCCGGCGGCGCGTGACGCACGAGCAATGACCCCTGCAGCACCAGCGCCATCTGCTCGACCAACCGCCGGGCCCGCAGCTCGACGTCGGTCGGGTCGGCGAGTTCCGCTTCGAGTCGCGTGAACGCGCTGTCGAGGCGCGGCTCGGCGCCGCCGGCGGCGAGCACCTCGGCGCGGAACGCCTCCCAGGCCTGCGGCTCGCGCGCCAGCGCTCGCAGCACGTCGAGGGCGTTGACGTTGCCGGAGCCCTCCCAGATCGAGTTGAGTGGCGCCTCGCGGTAGAGCCGGGCCAACGGAAAGTCCTCGACGTATCCGTTGCCGCCGAGGCACTCCAGCGCCTCAGCAGCGACGTTGGGGGAACGTTTGGACACCCAGTACTTCCCGACCGCCAGTGCCAGCCGCCGGAACGCCGCCTCGTCGGGGTCGTTCATCCGGTCCGTCGCGGCCGCGAGGCGCAGCATCAACGACGTCGCCGCCTCCGACTCGACCGCGAGGTCGGCGAGCACGTTGCGCATCAGCGGCTTGTCGACGAGGTAGCCGCCGAACGCCTGCCGGTGGCGCGCATGGTGGGTCGCCTGCGCGACGCAGGCACGCATCAACGACGCCGAACCGATGACGCAGTCGAGCCGCGTCATCATCACCATCTCGATGATGGTGCGCACTCCGCGGCCCTCGTCGCCGAGCCGCCACGCGACGGTCTCGTCGAACTCCGGCTCGCTCGAGGCGTTGGAACGGTTGCCGAGCTTGTCCTTGAGCCGCTGGATCCGGAACGTGTTGCGGGTGCCGTCCGGCAGCACGCGAGGCACGACGAAGCACGTGAGGCCCTCGGCCGCTTGCGCGAGAACGAGGAACACGTCGCACATCGGCGCCGACGTGAACCACTTGTGGCCGGTGAGCAGGTAGGTGCCGTCGGGTTGCGCGACCGCGCGGGTCGTGTTGGTCCGGACGTCCGACCCGCCCTGCTTCTCGGTCATCCCCATGCCGGCGAGACAGCCGGCCTTGTCCTGCGGCGGTCGCAGACCGAAGTCATAGGCGTACGACGCGAGCCGCGGGAACCACACGTCGTACAACGCCTTGTCGGCGCGCAGGGCCGGCACCGCGGCGTGCGTCATCGACACGGGGCAGCCATGGCCGCCTTCCACCTGCGACCAGACGTCGAAGCCGGCCGCGCGCGCGACGTGCGCGCCGGGCTGCGGCTTCACCCAGGGCGACGCGTGCAGGCCTTCCTGCAGGGCGACCGTCATGAGCGAGTGCCACGACGGGTGGAACTCGACCTCGTCCACCCGGTTGCCGGTGCGGTCGAGCGTGCGCAGCCGCGGCGGGTACTCGTTCGCGAGCCGACCCCACTCCTGCGCCTCGGCAGTGCCGGCGCGTCGGCCGAGGGAGCTGAGGCCGTCCACGGCCCATTCCGCCTCGTGCCGCCGAACCCCCTCGGCCAGCGCCAGGTCGGTCGCGAAGACGTCGTAGTCCTGCAGCGGCGGGACCTGGTTGGTCACGGCGTGCGTGTCGCCCATGGGTCGCAGTCTCGCAGGTGAGGGCCCTGGACGCCGTACCGTTGCCTCGATGGCCACCGCCGTGAACGACACCGCCGCGGCCGCCGTGCCCCGACGCGGGCGGGTCGCGACCGGCCGCGCGCTCATCGGCAGCACGCTCGCCCGGGCGTGGCGCGACCGGGTGCTCGGGCTCGCTGCGGAGGCGGGCTTCTGGCAGCTGCTGTCGCTGCCGTCGTTGCTGCTCGCGGTGCTCGGCGTCATCGGCTACTTCAGCGGCTCACTCGGTCACGACACCTTGAACGACCTCGAGTCGGCGATCGTGCGCGGGCTGAAGCACGTCGTCGTACCGACCGCCGTCGACTCGACGTTGCGGCCGGCGCTCGACCGCATCCTGCACGGCGGCCGCGCCGACGTCGTGTCGATCGGTTTCATCGTGTCGTTCTGGACCGGCTCGTCGGCGATGGCGACGTTCGTCAATACGATCACGATCGCGTACGGGCTGCGGCACCACCGCGGTGCCGTTCGCAGTCGCATCGTCGCGCTGCAGCTCTACCTTGCGTTCGTCGCGGTCGGAGTGGTCCTGCTGCCGTTGCTCGTCCTCGGTCCCGCGCTGATCACGAAGCTCACGCCGGACCACTGGCGGCATGCGGTGCACGTCGTCACGCTGATCGGCTACTGGCCCGTCGTCGTACTCATCTCGCTGGCGCTGCTGACGTCGCTGTACCACCTCGCCATCCCTGTGCGTACGCCGTGGCGACGCGCACTGCCCGGTGCCGTGGTCGGGCTCGGCGTGTGGGTGATCGGTTCGATCCTGCTGCGTATGTGGTTGACCTGGGCCTTCCGCTCGACCGCGACCTACGGTCCGCTGTCCGCCCCGATCGCAGTGCTCGTTTTCCTTTACCTGACCGCGCTGGCGATCCTGCTCGGCGCGGAGCTCAATGCCGAGATCGACCGGCTGTGGCCGGTGCAGGCGACGGCTCAGGCGCGTGCCGAGGAGGCCGAGGTGATCGCGGCCGAGGCCGCGCAGGTCGCCGCACGACCGGACCCGTGACGTCTGCCGAGTCAGCGGCGATGAGATGCTGTCAGCCGTGGCAGAAGCAAGCTCCAACGTCGGTGGTCACGGCGCATCACTGAAGTCGTGGCTGGCAAGCCTTGTGATCCTGGCCGGCTTCGTCGTCGGCGGCGTCGCGCTCATCGTCTGGAACTGGACGCTGTTCTGGGTGGGCGTGGCGATCTTCGTCGTCGGCTGCATCATCGCGTGGGCCGTCGGAATCATGAACGATGTCACCGAGTACGGCGGTGGCGGCACCGGGCACGACCCGGCCTCGACATCGTATTAGCGGGGTCGGCCTCTAGCTGCTCGACCGGCTGGGGTCGGGCAGCGCGCGGCTGAGCTCGTCGAGCAACCCGGACAGGTCGCCACCCTTGAGCACCCACGCGGACGCGCCGGCTTTCATCGCCTGGTCACGCAGGCCGGAGTCGTCGTGGCCGGTGAAGATGATGATCCGGGCATCCGGCAGCAGGGCGCGCAGCGACGGCAGGATGCCAATGCCGTCGACGCCGTCGATCGCGACGTCGAGCACCACCGCGTCGGGCCGCTCGCGCGCCGCCATGTCGAGCGCGCCCCCGCCACTCGTGGCGGTGCCGACCGGCACGAACCGGCCGTCGAGCTCGAAGGTCATCTCGAGCAGGCGCGACAGCTCGGGCACGTCTTCGACGACGAGCACCTTGACTGTCTCCATCGAGCGTCCCCCGAGCGACGTCATGAGCGTTGGCCTGACACAGAGTGCCGTACCGACGAGGCGGATGTCTTGCCGACCGTCCTTTCCGGGCGGTTCGTCCCGTAGGACTAGTCACAAATGATGACGCCATCGCGGCGAAAGGTGCAACGGATCACCGGCAGGTGACCCGATCCTTGCCTTCGTGGCGATCTTGGATCGGGCCGCCACGGGGGCACGAGTACGCCTACCCAGACCCAGTGGGCTACTCGTCGGCACAGTCGTCGGTGCGGGTATCGGAGTCGTCTGGCTCTCGCCGGGGCTCGTGGGCGCCAACGCCGGGCAGCAACGGGCCTGGCTGGTCCTGCCGGCCGTCGTCGCCGGCGCTCGCTTCGGGCTGAGCGGAGCATGGTTCGCCTCGCTCGCGGCCGTAGTCGTGTCCGGGCCGCTCGCGCAGGCCGCGGGGGGTACGCCGTCCGGCTCCGGCACCTGGTTCGCCAACTTCCTGTTCTTCCTCACGGTCAGCTGCCTCGTCGCCGTCCTGGTGGGCCGGGTGCGCGCCGCCGATGCGCGCCTCGTGGAGCTGCTCGACGAGCAACGCGAGCAGGCCGTCCGCGCCGCTGACGAGAAGGGCGAGCTGTCACGTGAGCTGACCCGCCGGGTCAACGAAGACGTCCTCACCGGCCTGGCCAATCGCACCGCGTTCGTCGAGCTGTTGCGTCAGCGGCTGGTCAACGAGCGCCAGCTGGCCGTCATGTTCGTGGACCTCGACGACTTCAAGAAGGTCAACGACACGCTCGGCCACACCGTCGGCGACGAGCTGTTGGTGTCGGTTGCCGGCCGGCTCGCGCAGGGCAGTCGTGAGTCGGACCTCGTCGCTCGGTTCGGTGGCGATGAGTTCGCCGTGATGCTGTGCGACGTCAATGCGAGCGATGCTTATCACGTCGGTCAGCGCATCCTCAACCAGCTGAAGTCGCCATTCCAGCTGTGCGGCCGCACCGTCACAGTCCGGGCGAGTGGCGGTATCGCGGTCTCGGCCGGCGACCTGCCGACCAATGTCAACGACCGCATCGTCGAGCTGATGCGCCAGGCAGATCTCGCGATGTACACCAGCAAGACCGAGCGGACGCACGGCATCACCGTGTTCCACGAAGGCATGCAGAGCGAGATGATGGACCGGCTCGCGCTCGAGAGCGATCTGCACCGCGCGCTCGGCAGCGACGAGCTCGGCGTCGTCTACCAGCCGATCGTCGATCTCGGCACCGACGACATCGTCGGCGTCGAGGCGCTGCTGCGCTGGCAGCACCCCGTGCGTGGCGCCATCGCACCGACGAGCTTCATCCCGGTGGCGGAGCAGACCGGCATGATCGTGCCGTTGACGCTGTGGGTGGTCCGACAGGCCTGCACCCAGCTGCGCGAGTGGGACGCGTCACCGACGACCCGGGGCCTGGCCGTCGCGATCAACATCAGCGGCAGGCTGGTGGTCGAGCCGGGCATCGGCTCGGCGATCGCCCGCGAGCTGTTCCACGCCGGCATCGACCCGCACCGGGTCGTCCTCGAGATCACTGAGAGCCTGCTCATGGAGGACCGCCCGCAGGCGATCCAGACCCTGTGCCAGCTGCGCGCGCTCGGCATGCGCCTGTCGGTCGATGACTTCGGCACCGGCTACTCGTCGCTGGCGCGGCTCAACACGCTGCCGATCGACGAGGTCAAGATCGACAAGACGTTCGTCGCGCAGATGGTCCGCGGTGGTGCCGGCGAGACGATCGTGCGGGCGACGGTAGCGATGGCGCACGGCCTCGGGCTGCGCGTCGTGGCCGAGGGCGTCGAGAACCCCGTCCAGCTGGAGTCGCTGCGCGACATGGCCTGCGACGAGGCGCAGGGCTACCTGTTCGGCCGGCCCATCCCGGCGGAGGACGTCGGCGACACGTTGCGACGCTGGCACCGGCAGGCCGTCGTACGCGATCTTCCCGTCTCGCGGGCAGAGCCGCCGTTGCGGCCGGTGGGTGGCGACCTGCCCGCCGCCGCGACGTATTGAGAAACGGCGCTTCGGCCCCCCGGAAAGGGACCAACGGCCCGGGGTCGTTCCCGCCTGGCGCGGCGACGCTGGATGCACGGACGGGAGGAGCGCCATGTCGAACGACGAGCTGGACCTGCCGATCCGCCGTCTGTGCCGGCAGTTCCCCGGCGTGCCGCACGACGCGATCGCATCGATCCTGGGTGACTCCTACCGGCTGGTCGTCGAGGCCACCGGGGCGCCGGAAGTCATGGCCGCGGAGCGGCTGGCACGGCTGCGCCTCGAAGTCCGCACCCGGCGCCCGGCCCTGATCTGACGCGTCGCCGCCGCTCATGCGACGGCCCGCCGCGGGGGCAGGCGCGCGGCGGGCCGGTTCGCCCAACCCTCAGCGGGCGACGAGGGCGTCCGCGAAGGTCCGGTGCGCGGTCGCGGGGGCTGGACCGCGCAAGGGGCACCATCTCGACTCCTCCTGAAGAGCCGCTGAAAACCCGGGTCTTCGCAGCTCCGGCCGTTCGACCGATCCCGGCGCGCGCCCGCGACGCCGACACTGGACGCAACCCCTAGTTCGACCAGCTCACAGGAGTCTGACCCCTCGTGTTGTCGCACCGGTGCTCGGCCTGCCTCGATGACGGCAGGTGCTGGGTATGTCTTGGAACCGGCCGCCTCAAGCAGCGCCGCGGCGCGATCGCGCGTTGCCACCGATGCGCCGGCAGCGGTGCATGTTCGAGCTGCCAGGACACGTCTGCCACGGACCCCAGCAGGCAGGCGAGCTAGACCGCCTCGTCCACCTCGGTGCACTCGCCCGGTTCGGACGCCGCTGAGCTCATGGGCGCGACCATCCAGGCGCGATCACGCAGCCGCTTGGTGGCGGCGCGCATCTGATCGGCTGCGTTCGACGGGTCCGTCGACGGCTCGTTGGCTGAACCGGCGTTCACGGGAGTTGCTCCGGGGTCGGGGACTTTGCCGACCGCATACCCGCGTCAAGTCAGGTCAAACGCGGCAGAAGCGTGCACCCCGCCGCAGATGCATGCAGCGACGGTGATCCGCACGTCACGGCTCACTCGGCGTCGAGTCGCTGTCACCTCCGGGCATGGTGTGACTGCGCAGGATGCGCCGCGCCTCTGCGGCGTCGGGGTCGAGGCAGTCGTGGAGGACGTCCAGGCCGAGTGCCACGACGGACTCGGGGATGTCGCGCGCGGTCAGGACCCGGGTTAGCCACGGCACGAACTCGGCCACGATGGTC
>Ga0070679_100003942_pt1 | contig 13658 bp, 17 predicted proteins | sample KBSC63BmetaG_FD_65652 | JGI IMG/M metagenome (GOLD analysis project Ga0070679, IMG submission 65652) | Corn rhizosphere microbial communities from Kellogg Biological Station, Michigan, USA - KBS C6-3B metaG | ecosystem: Host-associated > Plants > Roots > Rhizosphere | place: USA: Michigan... | reverse complement strand
CGCTCATCGGCGATCACGGCATCGCGCTGGCCATCGATGATCACCCGGCCGTAATTGAGATCTCAATTACGGCCGGGTGATCATCGATGGCCAGCGCGATGCCGTGATCGCCGATGAGCGGACGCGGGAGGTGTATCTTGGCGCCTGACGCGCTCAGCCTGACCGATGTCCATGCATTCTATGGCGATAGCCATATTTTGCACGGCATCAGCTTTTCGCTGGCTCCCGGCGCCGTTCTGGCGCTGCTGGGACGCAACGGCGCAGGCAAGACGACCTGCATCTCCGCGATCATCGGCCTGCTCGCGCCGCGGAAAGGCGAGATACGGTTGTATGGCGATCCGATTGCAGGCCTGGCGCCGGAACGCATCTCGCGTCTCGGAATCGGCCTGGTGCCGCAAGGCCGCCGCGTCTTTCCCTCGCTCACCGTACGTGAAAATCTGATCGTCGCTGCGCAGCGAAGGGAGACCGGCACTCTCCCGTGGACTTCGGATGGCATCTACGACCTTTTTCCAAGATTGCGCGAGCGCCACACTCAGTTCGCCGGCACGCTTTCCGGCGGTGAACAGCAGATGCTGGCAATCGGACGCGCTCTCATGGGAAATCCGCGTGTTCTCCTGCTTGACGAGCCTTCGGAAGGACTTGCACCCCTGATCGTGGCCGAGGTCGGCAGAACAATCGCCCGCCTCAAGGCGCAAAAACAGTCCATCGTCCTGGTCGAACAGAATCTCAAGCTCGCCCTCGATGTCGCCGATTCCGCGGTTATCCTGAACACCGGACGTTGCGTCTTTGCAGGCAAGGCCAGCGAATTACAATCCGACGAAGAACTGATCGCCCAGAATCTCGGTGTGTACCACGCACACTAGGTCAACCGTCCACTCTTGAAGTTGAGGTCAAGCAATGAAGATCGGCGTATGCGGAACGGGACGGATGGGAGCAGCAATCGCGCAGCGATTGATGGCGGTCGGACACGAGGTGGGAGTTTGGAACCGCAATCAGGCCAAGACCAAGCCGCTGACGGATGCGGGCGCGAAGGCTTTTGCAACGCCGGCCGGGCTTGTCGAAGGTTGCGATGCTGTCGTCGTGATGCTGTTGAACGATGCGGCGAGCGAGGCGGTCTATCGCGGTTTCGACGGCATCCTGAAAGGAAAACTCGCTGGCAAGCTCGTCATCGACATGAGCACGGTACGTCCAGACACCATGCAAAGCATCGGTGCAGCCGTTAGTCAGCAGGGCGCGGCGTTCGTGGAGAGCCCGGTCGGCGGCAGCACGGGGCCTGCCAAGGAGGGAAAGCTGTTCGCGCTGGTCGGCGGCGAGAATGCGAATGTAGCTCGCGCAATGCCGGTGTTGGAGCAGCTATGCCGGCGGATCGAGTATGTTGGCGCACTTGGCGCGGGCTCAGCCGTGAAGCTTGCAATCAACCTTCCGTTATTGGTCTATTGGCAGGCGCTTGGTGAGTCTTTGACGATCTGCAAGCCGCTCAACCTGCCTGCCGACCGGTTGATCGACATCATGTCAGACACCGCAGGTGCACCGGCTGCAATGAAAGGACGCGGCGCCGTGATCGCGAAGGTCCTGGCCGGTGAGCCGCTGGGCCCGACCGCCTTCGGCCTTAACGCCGCCAAAAAGGACTTGGCAACCGCGGTCCAATTCGCCAAGACGCTGCACGCCGAGTTGCCGGTAGCCGCCAGCGCGCTCGCCTGCTTCGAGGAGGCGGAAACTGACGGGCTCGGCGACGCCGACGCCACCGCAATATCGACCCGCTGGCCCCAACGGCAGGCCAGGTCAAAATCGTAACACCGACGAGACACCCTCAGTTTCAGTACAACGACAGGTTCATCAAATGATCGAAAGCAAAAACCGCTACGGCCGCACCGCCGCCCGCATCCATGACGCCGACGGCCTGGCCCGGCGCCCTTCCACTCCGACCATCGACATTCATGCGCATATCGTGGTTCCCCAAGCTGCCGCGGTGGCACAGCCACATGTCGATGCGACCCGCATTCCGCTGGCTTATTTCGCGGACGATCCCACGAAAGAGGTCAACGCGCAGCAAGAGAAAGACGTGCGCGAGGTAATGACCACGCTGGATCGTCGGCTGACCCATCTCGACCGGATGGGTATCGATATCCAGGTCGTGGCACCGGCGCCGGGTCAATGCTACTACACGGTCGATCCCAAGATCGGAGAAGCCGCGCATCGGCTGGCCAATGATGGAGTCGCAGAATACTGCGCGCGCAAACCCGACCGCTTTGCCGGGCTCGGTGTCGTCACCCTGCAAGAGCCGGAGCTTGCCGTGCGTGAACTTGATTACATCATGGGCACGTTGAAGCTCAAGGGCGTCCAGATCCTGACCAATGTCGATGGCCAGGAGTTATCCGACCCGAAATTCCGGTCATTCTTCGCGAGGGCCGAGCAGCTCGGCGCCTTCATCATGATGCATCCGAACGGATTTACCCATGGCCAGCGCCTGACCCACTACTATTTCAGCAACGTGCTGGGAAATCCGCTGGATACAACGCTCGCGCTTCATAACTTGATCTTCTCGGGAACGCTGGCACGTTTTCCCGAGCTGAAATTGATGGCTGTGCATGGGGGCGGTTATCTTCCGAGCTATTCGGGGCGGATCGATCACGCCTGGGGAGCGCGGCGTGATTGTCACGCCGATCTGCCGTTGCCGCCGACGACCTATCTGCGGCAGGTCTATCTCGACACCGTCGTCTTCACCTACCACCAACTCGCCTATTTGATCGATGTGTTTGGGCCCGATCGCATCGTGATGGGCACCGACTATCCCTTCGACATGGCCGAGTATAATCCAATCGGTCACATCGCCGGCGTTGAGGGCATGGACGAGGTGACGCTGGCGCAGATCGCCGGCGGCAACGCAGCGCGCGTGCTCGGCTTCGATCTCTGATCGGCAGGGCGTTCAGTGCGGCTTGGCAGCCTTGTAGCCAGGCTGCTCAAAGGGATGCGAGCTTGCGAAGGCCGGCAGTGCAAAGCAGCGTTCGGCCAGCTTGGCCACGATCGGATACGCGGCGAGATCGAGCTTGAGAAAATGCGCGCCGACCACCTGGCCGGCGATGCAGATATCGGCAAGTCCCGGCTCGGCGCCAAGCGCAAATGGCGCCGGGGCGCGACGCGCCAGCAGCCGCTCATAGGTGGCGAGCCCCTCGGTCGTCCAGTGCTTGCCCCATTGCTCGATCGCATGCGCATCCGCACCGAAGGCCTTTGCAAGATGATTGCGCACCCGCGGCGTTACCAATGGGTGTGCATCGGCCACCGTCATCAGGGCCAGCGAGCGCGCATAGGCGCGCTCCTTCGGGGCGGTCGGGATCAACCGCGGCTCGGGCTTGATGTCTTCGATATATTCGATGATGGCGAGCGATTGAAACACCGAATGCCCGTCATGAATGAAGGTCGGGACCACGCGCTCGGCGTTGATGGCGTCATAGCCGGGCTTGAACTGATCACCGGATAAAATATCAATCGGGGTCTCCTCGAACGGCAGCCCCTTCAGCCTTAGCGCGACTCTCACCCGAAACGAGGCGAGCGATCGCCAGAACCCGTACATCTGTATCGTCATACTTGCCTCCGCGTTCCGATGCCTACGACGGCTCGAGCTTACTCCGCACGGTGGTGCTGCTGCCAGCGCAGCAGATAGGCTTGCAGCTTCCAGATCAATGCAGACAGCATGACGCCCACCAGCATCAGCACGACCACCGCAACCATCATTCCCGACGCCTCGCCCCGCGCCTCGGATTCAATGATCAGCCGGCCGATACCGCGCTCCGCACCGATGAATTCACCCACGATCACGCCGATCAGCGCAAAAGAGATGGCCGGCGTAAGCGAGGCGAAGACCCAGGCCATGGTCGACGGAACAACGACCGTGCGCGTGATCTGCCATTCGCTGGCGCCGAGCAGACGCGCGGCATTCACAAATCCCTCGTCGATCGAGCGCGCCCCCTCGAATGTATTGAAGAACACCAGAAACACCACGACAATCCAGGAAGTGACGATCTTCGACGTATCTCCGATGCCAAAGGCAAGCACGATGATCGGCGCCAGCGCAATCCGCGGAATCGAGTTCACGGCGGTGATAAAGGGCTGAAAAATCGCACTGAGCCGGTCGGAACGTCCCAGGATCAGTCCGGCGACAAAGCCGCTTGCCACGCCCGTGACAAAACCGAAGAACGTATTCTTCAGCGTTACCGCCGTGGCGATCCAGAGATTGTTTTCATTGCGGGCCAGACATTTTGTAAAATCGCCGTTCATCCAGCCGTTAAACACGCCAAGCTTGGACTTGATGCAGCTCAGGATCAGGAAATTGTCGAAAATCTGGGATGGCTTCGAGATGAAATAGGGGTCGAGAAGATCCGGCACCAGCCACGGCAGCCTGGTGTGCAGGTCATATCCCCACTGCCATACCGACAGCACAATGACGCAGATCGCGGCCTGCCAGGCAACCGTATTCAGGCCATGAGCCTTCATGCGGTGCGGCCCTTGACGAACTCTTCGCCGAGCGAATGCCATATGTGCTGAAACAACTCGGCATAGCGCGGCGTCTCACGCACCTTCACGGCGTCGCGCGGTCGCGCAAAGTCCACCTCGAACATATCCTTGATCCTGCCAGGTCGCGCAGAGAACAGAATGATGCGATCGGCGAGCGTCAACGCCTCGCCGAGGTCGTGCGTGACGAACAATACCGTCTGCTGTTCTCGCTCCCAAATCCGCAGCAGCACCTCATGCATGTCGATCTTGGTGTGGGTATCGAGTGCGCCGAACGGCTCATCCATCAGCAGGATTTGAGGCTCGACCACCAGCGTCCGCATCAACGCGGCGCGTTGCCTCATGCCGCCGGACAACGCCGACGGATAGGCATCCTCGAACCCTTCAAGGCCAGCCTGCTTGACGCAGGCGGCGATCCTCTCCTGCCGCTCGCGCTCCGGCAGGCCGCCTAATTGCAGACCATAACCAATATTGTCAGCCACGGTGCGCCAGGGAAACAGCGTGTCCCGCTGAAACACATAGCCGACATTTGGCGTCGCCTTCCCGGTCACCACCGGCTTGCCGTCGATCAGGATTTCGCCGCTGCTCGGCCGGACCAAGGTGGCGATCATATTGAGGACGGTGCTTTTGCCCGAACCGGAGGGCCCCAGCAGGGCGACAAATTCCCCGCGCCGTACGCCAAAGGACACATCGCGAACCGCTTCGATTGCCGTACCGGCTAACTGAAACGATTTACTCAATCCCCTGACCTCGATCCGCTGCACATCCGCGGATCGAGACGGCGGCGCCGCAGTCATCGGATCTGCGTTCAAGCCGGATATGCCTTCCTTGCCACGTCGATGAAGGTCGGGCTAACGACGTCGGCAACAGCAAGCGGCTTGATTCCCGTCATTTCCCGGAACCATACCTTCTCGCCACGCGCAAAGTCTGCAGCGTTGATCGTCGCATCATAATCCGCGACTTTCTGCAGCGCGGTGATCTCCAGAAGATTGGCGCCGCGGGAGGTGCTGCCGACATAGGGCTCGATGGCGTCGTATATCTGTTCCGGCGTATGCGCTTTGATCCATTGCGTCGCCCGCCAAAGCGCCGTGACAAAGGCCTGCATCTTGGCCGGATCCTTGTCGATGGTGGATTGCACGGTGAAATGAGACGTTACCGGCACCTTGCCGCCAATATATTTGTTCCAGATCGCCTCATCCGTGCCGTCGAAAAGGAGTTCACCCCATCCCTGCTCCCGGCACTCGTTCAGCAACGACAGCGAACTGACGAGTATGTCGACCTGCTTCGATTTCAGCGAGCCCAGCATCGTGTCGACATTGCCCGTTCCGATCCAGGTCACCTTCTGATCGAGACCCATGGTCTCCATGTAGTAGGACGCCCAGACGTGATTGGTACCGCCGAGGGACGAGACCGAGACGATCGGCTTGCGGCCATCCGGCCGCTTCCATTCCGTAAAAGCCTCGAGCGTATTGATGCCCTGATCCTTGAGGTCCTTTCGGATGATGAACATCACCGAACTCGAACGCGTATCGACCGGCATCAGGACACGGCCCGCGCGGCCGTGATTGCTGAGCTGCATCGGGTGAGTGATATCACCGATGCCGATATCTCCCTGTGAGGAGGCAATGATCTCGCGCGTCTTTACGCCACTGCCGCCCTGGATCAGCTTGCAGTCGAGCCCGGCCTCCTTGAAATATCCGATCCTGTCAGCCACGAATTGCGTCTGATAGACTGGCACGGCCACCGGATAGATCACGCGGCCGCTGGCGTCTACCGCCCATGCTCTTCGCGTGGCAATTGCGGTACCGCCGGCCGCAATAATTGTCAGCGCGGAACGTCTGGAAACATGGACCATCAGGCGTTCTCCCTTTCCTTGCCCGCAACCTTATCGAGTGCGCTCAAGACCGCGTCGCCCATCTCGGTGGTCGAGAGCCTCTTCGAGCCCGGCTCGGCAATATCGGCGGTCCTGGCACCGGTCGCAAGCGCGGTTGCCACGGCTTTCTCCAACAGGTCGGCGTCCTCGGGACGATTCAGCGTCAACCGAAGCATCATCGCAACGCTAAGGATGGAACCGAGCGGATTGGCGACGCCCTTGCCCGCGATGTCGGGCGCGCTGCCATGAACCGGTTCATAAAGCGCTTTGCGCCGGCCGAAACGATCGACCGGCCCAAGCGATGCCGAAGGCAACATGCCCAGCGACCCCGAAGCCATCGCCGCACAATCCGAAAGGATGTCGCCGAAAATGTTCCCGGTCACCATGACGTCGAATTGCCGCGGTTCGCGTACGATCTGCATGGCGGCGTTGTCGACGTAGAGATGTGTGAGTTCGACATCGGAGAATTCCGCCTTGTGGAGCGCAATGACCTCCTCGCGCCAGACCACGCTGGTCTCAAGCACATTGGCCTTGTCCACCGAGCAAACCTTGTTCCGTCGCGTCCGTGCCAACTCAAAGGCGGCGCGCGCGACACGCCGTATCTGATTGGTGGTGTATTGCTCGGTATTGAAACCGCGGCGTTGACCGTCGGGCAACGTTTCAATGCCACGCGGCTCGCCGAAATAGATGCCGCTCGTGAGTTCCCGGATGATGACGAAGTCGACGCCCTCGAGTATTTCCGCCTTCAACGGCGCTGAATCCGCCAGCGCCGGGCTCGCAACGATGGGTCTCAGGTTTGCATAGAGATCGTATTTGCTGCGCAGCGACAGCAGGCTTCCGGCCTTGCGTGCGGCTGGCGGTACCTCCTTGGTCTCCGGTCCCCCGGTGGCACCCCAAAGGATAGCGTCCGCCTCATCCATTGCCTCTACCGTATCTTCAGGGAGAACCTTGCCGGTCTTAAGATAAGGAATAAGGCCATACTGTGCCTCACGCAGCGTCATGGGCGCTCCCCGATTGGCCGCGAACCAATTGAGGATTCGATGCGACTGCGCGGTCACCTCAGGGCCGATGCCCTCGCCACCCACAACGGCGACCTTGACCATGTTGGACCGATTATTCATGCCGATTCCCTCGCAAAATGAATCCAGGGGCGGGCCGCACGATCCACCGCCTGAAAGGCGCGGATTTCGTCGTCGCGCTGCAACGTCAGTGCGACCTCATCGAGACCCTGCAACAGACCCTCGCGCCGCCGCGGATCGATCTCGAACGTGTAGTGTTTTCCCGACGGCGATAGGATCGTCTGCGCCTCGAGGTCCACGCTGATACGTCCTGCCCCCTGCGTTGCCTCGACGTCGGCCGCGAGCGAATCGACGATTTCCTTGTCGACAACGATGGGGAGGATTCCATTCTGAAAGCAGTTGGCGAAGAAGATATCGCCAAAACCCGAACCGATGATGGCGCGAATGCCCATCTCCTGCAGCGACCAGACCGCTCCTTCGCGGGAAGAGCCGCAGCCGAAATTCGGGCCGGTCACGAGGATTTCGGCCTGCCGATACGGCTCGCGGTTCAAAATGAACGCAGGGTTCTCCGATCCGTCAGGCAGATAGCGTAACGAGCCGAACGCCCATTTGCCGAGCGTGCCGCGCACCGAATTGCCGACTAGGCGCTCGATCCGGATGATGACGTCGGTATCGATGTTGCTGCGCATGATCGGCGCGGCGACGGCGGTGAGCTTGTCGAATGGTTTCGGCATGATCAGCGCCCCACGGTTCGGACGTCGGCGATCGAGCCCGCGATCGCTGCTGCGGCGGCGCTTGCCGGGCTTGCCAGATGGGTACGCGCCCGCGGCCCCTGCCGACCGACAAAGTTCCTGTTCGATGTGGACACCGAGCGCTGGCCGGGCCCCACGGTCTCGCCATTGGCTGCAAGACACATCGAGCAGCCAGGTTCGCGCCACTCGAAGCCAGCTTCCGTGAAAATCTTGTCGAGGCCCTCGGCAACCGCCTCGCGTTTGACGTTTTCCGAACCTGGCACTACCCAGGCCCGCACGCCTGACGCTACCTTGCGGCCACGCGCGATCTCGGCGGCTGCGCGCAGGTCGCTCAACCGGCTGTTGGTGCATGAGCCGATGAAAACCCAGTCGACTGGCGTGCCCGCGATTGGTGCACCACCTTTCAGCCCCATATAGTCGAGCGCGGTTTCGATGGCTGTCCGGCGCGCGGGATCGTCAACAGACCGCGGATCGGGAATATGGCCGTCGACCCCGATGACATGCTCCGGGCTGATCCCCCAGGTCACCTGAGGGATGAGCTTTTCGACGTCGATGACCACTTCTCTGTCGAAGATCGCATCCGGGTCGCTTGGAAGCTGGCGCCACGCATTGGTCGCTTGCTCCCATGTCTCGCCCTGCGGGGCATATGGCCGGCCGCGCAGGAACTCGAACGTTTTCTCATCCGGCGCGACCATGCCCATCTTGGCGCCGAGTTCGATCGACAAGTTGCAGATGGTGAGCCGGCCCTCGATCGGCATGTCCCGGATGGCGCTGCCGGCATATTCGACGGCATGGCCGGTGCCACCGGCCGCCCCGATATGCCCGATCAGTGCAAGGATGAGATCCTTGGCGGTGACACCGGGCGGAAGCTTGCCCTCGAATCTCACGCGCATGGTCTTGGGCCGGCGCTGGATCAGCGCCTGCGTCGCCAGCACATGCGTCAGCTCACTCGACCCGATCCCGAAAGCGAGCGCGCCCAACCCACCATGGGTGCAGGTGTGGCTGTCGCCGCAGACGATCGTGCAGCCCGGCAAGCTCAACCCGAGTTCGGGCCCGATGACATGGACGATACCCTGCCCGGGCTGATCGATGTCGAAAAGCTGGATACCGCTAGCCGAGGTCTCCACCCGCAGAGTCGCCAGCAACTCCTGGCCGATCTTGCTGGTGCCGGCACGGCCATGCGCCGTGGAAATGGCATGGTCCGGAGTTGCAAAGGTCAATTCCGGACTATGGACCTTCAGGCCCCTGCTCTTGATATCAAGCAGCCCGCGTGGGCCCCCGAGGTCGTGCAAAAGGTGCCGGTCGATGTGCAGAATATCCGTATCTTCGCTCAACCGAGCTATGACATGCTGGTCCCATATCTTGGCCAGCATGGTACGGCCAGGCTTTCCCAAGGCAGTCCTCCCTTTGGCTCTTGAGGCCGGCGGCATCCACCGCTAACCGCCGCTTTCCACGGCTTGTTTCAAGGCATCCATCCAGGCCCATCAAAGCATGACAGACGGCTGCCCCGCTAGGGCCTACCAGGAAGGGAAATGCATAAAGCCAATGCAGCTCCGTTTGGGCCACTGCCCAAGCACCGGGGCGGTGGAATTCCAGTAGCTAGCTATTGCATCTCGATTTTCGGGTTATTGTCCGTTGCGGCCGATGTGGCTATCGCGCTACCTGCTCGTTCGTCAAAACCATCGATCCCGAGTTGGGGCCTCCCGCAATCCGGTGTGACATAATAGGTCCACCACAAACGTCTGCCGCGATTTTCACCCGCTCCAACTTTCTATTTGCCTGAGCCCGGCTGTTTCCCGAAGACGCCCGCTTGCGCCAGAGCAGCAATCCGCTGTTCATTATATCCCAGTGTATTCCGAAGAATTTCCTCGATATGCTGACCCAGCAGCGGTGCGGCCGTTGGATCCACCGCCGGTGTCAGCCCCATATTGAGCGGCGTCTCGATATTGGGAACCATGCCTGCCGTCGGATGGGGGATACGGCTGAGCCGATGCCGCTCCCGAGCTTCCGGCGCATTGAAGCCCTGCTCGACCGTGCGGAGATAACCGACGGGAATATTGGCCTTCTTCATCCTGGCCATCCAATTCTCGAGCTTGTCGCCGGCAAAGACACTTGCGATGATCGCCCGCAGTTTCTCCTTGTTTGCCGACCTGACCTTGCGATTCACAAAGAGCGGATCGGTGATCAGGTCGGGCCGCTTGAGCACTTCGGTCACGAGCCTGCGATACAGCCGGTCGTTGGCGCAGGCCATATAAAGTGGCCCGTCGGCCGCCTCGTAGAGACCGACCGTGGGAGAGCCGTTTGGCGAATTGCCAAAACGTCCCGGATTGGTACCGTTGATCAGATAGGCCATGCCATAAAAGCCGGTCATCGACATCGCAATGTCGAAGAGCGCAACCTCGACATGCTGACCTTTTCCGAGCCGCTCGCGCGCGAACAGCGCCAGCAGAATAGCGTTGCAGGCCGACATGCCCGTCGCCATGTCGACGATCGGAGGTCCGGTGCGTACTGGCGGGCCATCTGCAAACCCGTTGAGCGACATGAACCCGCTCTCGGCCTGCGTAATCGGGTCGAAGCCCGGCCGCGAGGCGAACGGCCCCTTGCGGCCATACGCCGAAATCGAACAGTAAATAAGGCGAGGATTGGTCGGCACAACCGACGGGTAATCAAGACCGAATTTCTCCATGACGCTGGCGGAGAAATTCTCTACGACCACGTCGGCTCGCGAGATCAGCTCGCGCGCGACTTCACGCGCAGCCGAAACTGTCAGGTCGAGCGCGATGTCACGTTTGTTGCGATTGAGGCTCAGAAAGGCAGCGCTCTCGCCGCCAATTTCCGCATGTTCATAGGCGCGCGAGTCATCTCCACCTTCGGGATTCTCGATCTTGATGACCTGCGCACCGAAGTCGGCGAGCGTCTGCGTGCAGGCCGGCCCCGCGACGACGCGTGTAAAGTCAACGACCAGGAGACCGTCGAGGGCGGTTGGCGCATCCTTGGCGCGCGGTGAACGGTCGGGCAGCGGCACTCCAGCGGTCATGGTCAGGCGTTTCCTCCTATATAGAGACTTGGCCCGGGACTTTAGGGTTTATTCCCGCCGGACCACAAGAGGCATGACTTTCATGCGCTTCGACGCAGACCTCCATTGCACGGAGCGAACACTGCATCGGAAGACGCAAAAAAAGCCCGGTGGCACAGGCCACCGGGCTGAGATCGTTTCGTGTATTCATGTCGGCCAAGAGTGGAAGCCTTAATGGCCGTCCCGGCTGCCAATGAGCTTGCGCCAGTATAATGTGTGCGGCCAACCCCAGGGAAAGTCCGGCCGGTACAGCCGATAACCAGCACGAATAAAGTTGTTGGCCGATACGATGTTGTCGGTCGTGTCTGAAACGATGGAAGACCAGCCGTTGACGCGGGCCCGGGCCTCGATCGTCCGCATCAGCCGGATCTGCAACGAGTTTCCCCAGTGGCTCTGCAACACTCCCACGCGGCAAAAGTAGCCTGCATTTTTGGCGCGGGTCGATGCGACCAGTCCTGCGAACGCGACCGGGACATCCCCGTAGAAGACAAGCCACCAATGCCCGATATCGAACTCCGGGACGGGTGCGGTTTCAAAGAAGGTGAGCCCATGCAAGTCGCCGAGAGTTTCGGCAATATCGTCGTCCTGGCCATCGACTTCGCGTATCCTGTACATCGCGTTGACTCGCAAACGCCCGTCATTTGCCGAGCATGACTTTGACGCCGAGCCACACCGCGCCGACAACCCCCGTTACGATGACAGTTATCACAGCCTTGAAAGTATAACTCTGAGCCTGCTCGACGCTCTTGCGCCAACGCCTTAGATGCTGGAAATCTGCGCGAAGCTCCTTTCGATCTTCTTCTTCAATGCCGAATGAAGCGAGAGTGGTCGCGATCGCTTTCAAGACGATCGCATCGATATCCTCGCGATGTTGTCTTTGTCGCTCGGCAAGCGTCTCGACGACAATCGCCCTGATATCCTCGTCATGAAGCACGCTCATCGCTTGATTATTCTCGCTACGTTCTCGAACGTTCGTTTTCCGAAATAGAAAGACATCACGAGCCCCGCCCACACGCTGACGTCACCCTTGAGCGGCGGCGTCGTGCCAAGCCCCAGAATTGTGTCCCACACGACGCACTTCGCGAAAAATCCCAGCACGATATAGAAAGCCAGCTTTTCCGGTTCCCAGGGGTGGCCGATCTCCGCGATCTTGAGCTGCGCCCGGGTTTGCGCTTCGGCGGTCTGAGCCGCGATCTCGGTCGCCGCTAGGTCGGCCGCGATCTTGCTATCAACGTTTCCTGCCTTGAGCTTGGCCTGGTACGCTTCGATCAGCCCCTTGATCACGGGGCCGCCCAGGAAACTCAGGATGGTCATCCACATCTCAGCCCGCTTTCTTGAGCGACCTCAGTCGCGCCAGGATGGTAACGATGGAAATGGCCAGCAGAACGCGGCCGGTGATCCTCGCGTCTCCGATCGCGGCACTAACCTGATCTTTAAGGCCGGGATCTCCGAGTGCATCTCCAATGCTGTCGATCATGGACATTGCGCCGCCGGCGATTGCGAGAAGATAGCCCCACGCGATCGTGAGCGAGTGAAGACAGAATGCCTTGACCCTGGCGAACATCACAGGACCGCTTTCAGTGCCGCGACCTTGGCTTCCAGCGAACGGACGAAAGCGTCCGTTCCGGTCAGTAACTGCGTGATCTTGTCCTTCGCAAACCAGCAGGTCGCGAAGCCGGCAGCGAAGATGAAAACGTCTAAAAAAGTCCACATGGTTCATTTCCTTTTGAACAGGGCTGCGAGGACAGAGGCAACGAAAGCGCCGATTGACCCCTTCACTGGATTTGTGATGGAGGGAGGCGGCGATTCCAAAGGAGGTGGCGGAGCAGGTCCTGCCGTCGCAGGCCGCGCCGCAATCGATTTCTTGTCGAATTGGATGCCGGGATCGAGCGCCATCATCGCAAGCAGCAGGCCGGCACAACCGGGCTGATTGTCGACCGCGTTCGGATCATAGACGCCATCGCGGATGTACTTTCCGGATCGATATTGATCCGTGCCGGACCAGATATAAGGCGACGGCTGCCGGCGAGCGGCATAGCCGAGCCCGTTATATTCCTCGAGCTTGGTCAGCGTTCCGCCGATGCTCCAATCCCTGTTTGCGGGCGGCATAGGGCGCGCAATGCACGAGCGCATCGATTGCCGCCTCCTCCCAGGAATTGAACGGACCGCGTCCGGCCGGTACGTGAACCGAAACCCGGTTCCAGGGATCCCCTTGCGCCAGCGACCCGCCCCAGTCTTGAGAACACTCGCGCTCGTGGATGACGGCGATGGCAGCCCAGGGGACGCCGGTCGAATCCGACACAGCGAGATAACGCGACCTGGCCGCCGGCGCCGCCAAACGCCTTGCGACCGCCGCGAAGTTGCCTGTTACCTTGGCATTAGCCCAGCGTGCTTCGTTCGCTGCCCTAAGCGCCACGAGATCGGTCATG
>Ga0070679_100003941_pt1 | contig 13658 bp, 14 predicted proteins | sample KBSC63BmetaG_FD_65652 | JGI IMG/M metagenome (GOLD analysis project Ga0070679, IMG submission 65652) | Corn rhizosphere microbial communities from Kellogg Biological Station, Michigan, USA - KBS C6-3B metaG | ecosystem: Host-associated > Plants > Roots > Rhizosphere | place: USA: Michigan... | reverse complement strand
GGGGAAGCCGCGCAGCAGGACCAGGTCGTAGACCGGGTGGCGGTGAAACGTCTGCAGCACGTGGTGGATGATGGTGTCGCGGGGCGAGAAGCAGCCCGCCGGATCCAGCACCGTCGCCGGCCCGGACAGGAAACGGCGCACGTTGTGGAAGATCCAGGGAATGCCCTGGCTGCGATAGAGCAGCTTCGTCTCCTCGCTGGCGCTGAGGATGATCTGGTCGCGTGCCGCCACCAGAATCTGCGGGATGGTGGGCAACGCGCGGATGTGTCCCAGCTCGCGCAGGCGCTCCAGCCGCCGTCGTAGCTGGCGCGGGCGAAGATAGGCCGCCAGCAGCGCCAGCACCTGGCGCGTGCGCGCGCCGCGCGGGCGCCCCCCGAACAGCACATCGCGCAGCAACGCCCAGCGCGACCGCCCCCGCCAGGCGGGCGGCGTCGCGTTCTGGACCTCGGCCATCGACGGGGCCGAACCGGCTGGCGCGGGCGCGATCACGACGGATGCTCCCCTTCACAGTGATACAGCCGGGGCCGCCGGGCAAACCGCCCGCTTTCTGGTTAACTAGGCGCGATGCCCGCGCCGACCAAGCGTTGCTTCTGGGCCGAAGGCGATCCGCTGCTCGGCACCTACCACGACCAGGAATGGGGCGTCCCCGTGCACGACGATCGCCGCTGGTTCGAGAAGCTGCTCCTCGACGGCGCCCAGGCAGGCCTGTCCTGGCTGACCATCCTGCGCAAGCGCGAGGGCTACCGGGAGGCCTTCGCCGACTTCGATCCGGTGCGCGTGGCGAAGTTTACCGCGCGCGACCAGGCCCGCCTGATGAAGAACCCCGGCATCGTGCGCAACGCCGCGAAGATCAAGTCCGCCATCGGCAACGCGCGGGCGTTTCTGGCCCTGCAGGAGGAACAGGGCAGCTTCGACAGCTACATCTGGAAGTTCGTCGACGGCAAGCCGCTGCAGAATCGCATCCGGACCCGCGAGGACATCCTGGCCCGCACGCCACTGTCCGACACCATCTCGAAGGATCTGAAGCAGCGGGGCTTCTCGTTCGTGGGCACGACCATCATCTATGCGTTCATGCAGGCCGCCGGCCTGGTGAACGACCATGTCACCGACTGCTTCCGGCGCGCGGCGGTCGGCAAAATGCGCTGACGGGTCGGCGGCGGACGTCCGGGCGGACAGCGCACGGCGTCCCCGGACGTCCGCTGGCGCGTCCAGCCTCGCATTTTGGTCGCCCGGGACCCAGCAAAGTCGCGCGAATCGCGGCATATTTGGGGGAGGCTCTCGCCTGACCTCCGGTCCGGTGGTGGCATCCGACGTGCTGGAATGATCCCACTCGTGCGTTCCGCCCTGCTCGCCGTCCTGGTGTCGCTCGCCTGTCTGTCGGGCGTGGCGCGCGCCGACGACCCCGCGCGCGCCGCGGCGTCGGCCTACTACAGCAAGGGGCTGGAGCTGGCGAACCAGGGGCAGTACGAGGCGGCGCTGGATCAGTTCGCGAACGCCTACACGAAGAGCCCGCACTTCGCCGTGCTGTACAACATCGGCCAGGCGCAGATCGCGCTGGGGCGCCCGCTGGAGGCGATCGCCGCGCTGTCGAAGTACCTGCGCGACGGCGCCGAGCAGGTGCCGCTCAGCCGCCGCGAACAGGTGCAAGCCCAGGTGGCGTTGCTGGAGTCACGGTTGTCCGAGCTGACGGTCACCACCGACATGCCCGGCGCCGTGATCCGCGTGGACGGCCACGAGGTGGGGACGGCCCCGCTGTTCCAGCCCATCCCCCTGGCGGCGGGGTCGCACACCGTGACGGCCCGGCTGGCGAACGGCGCCGAAGTGGTGCGGGCGGTGGTGCTGGGCGAGGCGGAGCGGCAGAAGCTGGAGTTGGAGCTGGCGGGCGTCCCGCCGCCGCCCCCGCCAAGCACCACGCCGGCGCCGGCCCCGCCGCCCCTCCTGACCCCCGCTGCGCCGCCCGTTCACGTGGACGAAGTTCCCCCGCCGCGCGGCCCGGCGATGCGTCGCACGTCGTATGTGCTTGCGGGTACCGGCGTCCTGGCGGGCGCCGCCGCGGTGACGGTCTACCTGGCCTACCGGGGAAAGTACCAGGACTGGAAAGCCGGCGTCGCGCAGGTCCCGAACCTGACGGCAGGTTCCCCCGAATACTACCACCAGATCGAAACCAACAACCGCCTGGCAGACTCGCTGACCACCGCGAACCATCTCGTCCTGGGTCTGTCCATCGCGGGCGGCGCGCTGGTGGCGGCGGGCACGGTGCTGTTCTTGATCGATAGACACGAACGTCAGGGGGGGACACCGATGCTGAGCTGGAACGACGGGGTCGCCACCCTGGGCTGGAGTGGCCGATGGTGAAGCGCGGCGCCCTCCGTGCCGGTGTGCTGCTGGCGGCCTGCGCCCTGGGCGGTTGCTTCGATGCGAGCACGGCCAGCCTCCTGGTCATCGACAACTTCGACAGCGGGGATTTGCAACCGTCCGACGACGGTTTTGGAATGTGGGGTTGCTACGCCATCAACCCCAAGGAAAATCCCAACGTCAGCTGTAGCTTCAGCAAGGACAGCGAGGATGGCAGCGCCTCCTCGATCGTCCTGGACGTGACGGTCACCGACGTGCTCGATGGGCTGCAACAACACGGGGGGGCGGCGATGAAGACGGCGGCCGTGAAAGGCCCCGTCGACTTCACCCGGCACGGCAGAATCGCTTTCGACCAGAAGCTGGAATCAGGCAGTCCCAATAGCCTGCCGGCCGCCGCCCTGCTGTACGTCGAGCTCGGCTGCTCGACCGCCACCGACGAGTCGGGGACCTTGCACGACCTCTACGTGTCCCAGGGCGTCGCGTACACGAGCGTCTGGCACTACAAGGCGCTGACGCTGGACAACTTCGGGCCACCGCCCTGGCTGGCGGAGCCGATCCAGGGGGGGACGACCGCCTGCCTGCAGCACGTCGACGCCGTGCGGTTCAGCATCGACGCCCAGCTCCCCGACGGCACCGTCGGCGAAGGCATCCTGCACATCGACAACGTCGTCCTGGAGTGACGCCGGCGATCAGCCGTTCTGGCCGCGCTGACGTAAGGCGTGATCCGCCAGCACCAGCGCCATCATCGCCTCGACGATGGGCACCGCCCGGGGCAGCACACACGGATCGTGACGGCCGCGGGCCTTGATGGTGGTGGCGGCGCCGCTGTCGTCGACGGTCTCCTGCTCGCGCAAGATGGTGGCGGTCGGCTTGAACGCCACGCGCAGGATGATGTCCTCGCCGTTCGAGATGCCGCCCTGCACGCCGCCGGAGCGGTTCGTGCGGGTGCGGATGCGGCCGTTCTCATTGAAGAACGGATCGTTGTGCTCGGACCCGCGCAGCAACACGCCGCCGAACCCGCTGCCGATCTCGAAGCCCTTGGCCGCCGGCAACGACAGCATCGCCTTCGCCAGGTCCGCCTCCAGCCGATCGAACACCGGCTCGCCCCAGCCGGCCGGCACGCCGCGCGCCACCACCTCGACCACGCCGCCCAGCGAATCGCCCGCCTTGCGCGCCTGATCAATCGCCTCGATCATCTCGGCGGCCTTGCCCGGCTCGGGGCAGCGGGCGATGTTCGCCTCGACCGCCTCGCGGGTCACCGCCGCCGGATCGACGTCCGCGATCAGCGCGTGCACCTGCTTCACGTAGGCGACGATCTCGATCGGCTTGCCGGTCACGGCCGCCAGCGTCTTGCGGGCCAGCACGCCCGCCGCCACGCGCCCCACCGTCTCGCGCGCGCTGGCGCGGCCGCCCCCCTGCCAGGCGCGGATGCCGAACTTGGCCTGGTAGGTGTAGTCGGCGTGCGAGGGGCGGAACTTCGTCCGCATCTCGTCGTAGTCGCCGCCCCGGTTGTCCTTGTTGCGGACCAGCAGCCCCACCGGCGTGCCCAGCGTCAGGCCCTCGTGGACGCCCGACAGGATCTCGACCTCGTCCGGCTCGCGCCGCTGGGTGGTGATCGAGCTTTGTCCCGGGCGGCGCCGGTCCAGCTCGACCTGGATCTCCGCCGCCGTCAGCGGCAGCCGCGGCGGGCAGCCATCGACGACCACGCCCACCGTGGGGCCGTGCGACTCGCCCCAGGTGCTGATCCGAAAGAGCGTCCCGAACTCACTCCCTGGCATGCCTTACGACTACTTCCCCGGCAGGACGTCGATCATCCCCTTGTGCACCGACTCGCCGTACAGCACCACGTGGCCGTTCGGGCCGTGCTCGATCTGCAGGTGCAGGTCGCCGGCGGCGCGGTACCGCCAGACGTCGATCGACGACTCGGTGCGGCCGGCCACGATCCCGGCCACGCCCAGCTTGGCGTTGCCCCCGAAGCGCTGCACGAACATGTTCTTGCGGTAATCGATCGACTGCGGGGGCGGCGTCCCGATGGCCAGGTCGCGCACCTCGGTCAGGACCAGCAGCCGGTCGTGGGCCTCGTCGGCCAGCAGTTCCACCCACAGCACAACGTCGCCGTCCACCGCGCGGGCCAGCCGAAACGAGTGCCCCGGCAGCTGGTACGACAGCACCCCTTCGACCACGTAGTCGCGGCCCAGGTAGCTGAGGATGTCTCGGGGATTGATGGTCTGCGTGCCGTCCATGGAACGGATCACCTACCACGGCGGGGGCCAATAATCTCGCGCCATTGGGCGGGTTTTGCGCTAAAGAAGCCCCGTCATGAAGATGGAAGTCATCCGCGTCATCGACAACGACGGGAACGTGGTGCGCCCCGAGCGCGAGCCGGCCCTGGACGGCGACGCGCACCGCAAGCTGATGCACGCGCTGATTCGCATCCGCATGATCGACGAGCGCATGCTGCGCCTGCAGCGGCAGGGGCGCCTGGGCTTCTACGTCGGCACCACCGGCGAGGAGGCCACGCACATCGGCGCGGCGGCCGCCCTGCGGGTCACCGACTGGTTCTACTCGGCGTATCGCGAGGTGGGGGCGGCGCTGTACCGCGGCTACTCCCTGCGCACGTTCATGTGTCAGATGTTCGGCAACGCCGAGGACCCGGTGAAGGGGCGGCAGATGCCGGTGCACCACACGGCGCGCCACCTGAACTTCGTGACCGTGGCTTCGCCGGTGGCGACCCAGATCCCCCACGCCGTGGGGACCGCCTGGGCGGCCAAGCTGCAGAAGAAGGACGACGTGGCGGTGGCGTTCTTCGGCGACGGCGGCACATCGACGCCCATCTTTCACAGCGGCTGCCTGTTCGCGGGCGTCTACAAGGTGCCCGCCATCATCGTGGTCCGCAACAACGGCTGGGCCATCTCGGTGCCGCGGTCGGTGCAGACCCGGACCCCCACCTTCGCGCAGAAGGCCATCGCCTACGGGCTGCCGGGCGTACTGGTCGACGGCAACGACCCGCTGGCCATGGTCCACGTCATCGGCGAGGCGGCGGCGCGCGGCCGACGCGGCGAGGGCGCGACGCTGGTCGAGGCCCGCACCTACCGGCGCGGCGCTCACAGCTCGTCGGACGACCCCTCGGTGTACCGTGACCCCACCGAGCCGCAGGAGTGGGAGGCCCGCGACCCCATCGATCGTTACCGCCGGTACCTGGAGAAGAAGGGGCACCTGACCCCCGAGGTCGAGGCGCGCTGGCGCGAGGAGATCACCGCGGAGATCACGGACGCGCTTCGCTACGCCGAGTCGGTGGCCCCGAAGCCCCCCCTGCGGACCATGTTCGAGGACGTGTATCACGACGTCCCCTGGCACCTGGAAGAGCAATTCCAGGAGCTGCAGGCCCACCTGGCCCGCCACGGGGAAAAGACGGAGTAGAGAGGGGAGCCTGCGGGCTCGGACTCAGGACAGCAGATCGGCCGGGTCGATGTCGAGGTCGACGCGGACGGGCTGCATGGGCTTGCCTTCCTCGAAGGCGGTGCAGAGCGGCTGGCCGGCCGGCGGAACGAGGATCGTCCGCACGGTGTCGTCGCGGCCCACGTAGGAGACCACGAATCGTGAGGCGTGCGGGGCCCGCACGCCGGCGCGGCTCAAGGCGGAGACCAGGGGATGGCGGCCGCTATGCAGATCTTCGTCGGTGACTTCGATGGCGATCATGGGCAGTTCAATGCCCGTACGAGCGAGGCGGCAAAAGGATGCGACTTTTCGCCCGACCGCTCGTGCGGTTCCCTAGTTCGGGGGCGGAGAGGGCTGGCGGCAAGGTTCGACGCTGACGCCGGGGCTGGTGCACAGCGCGAAGGTGCCGTTCGCGGTGACGGCGTCGAAGCCGATCGCTGGATCGAACGCCAGCCGAAAATGCCCCTCGGTCAACGCCCCCACGTTTGAATCGATCGTCATCTCCAGGACGCGCCCGTTCTGTAGCGCTCCCGACCGGTGGGCCCAGGCATAGGCGCCCTGCACCGCGAACTCCGTCATGAACCCCGGGTCGCTCCATACGTCGAAGTCGACGGCGGTGAATGGACAGTCTTCGGTGTAAGCGCTCAACCGCGCCTGACCGCACGTCTGAGAATCCGCGAGCGCGTCGCCCATCAGGAAGACGCACCCCTGCCCCGCGTCGTCGCTGAGGGTGACGTGAGGAGCGCCGGGGTCCGGGGTCCATTCCGCCAGCGGCGTCGCGCCCTTGCAGAGGGGCTGCCCAGCAGCGTCCGTGACGGCCGCGTCGCTGACGGCGCCCGGTTGCTGGCCGTCGACCGGAGGGTACAGAGGCGGTCCACAGGCGCCCGTGAAGGCCAGCACCGAAAGCGCGATCAACGGCCCTGAACCCTGTCGCATGAACACCCTCCGCCGGAAACTCGTGATGCCCGCCCTGCCCCGGCCCGACGTCCAGCCGTCAACGATCGCACGGCCGCGGGCGCCGATCCACCCGGCCTGATACGATCCGCGTCATGGTCCGCAAGAACGACGCGCTCGACTATCACCGCCTGGGCCGCCCCGGAAAGCTGGAGGTCGTGCCGACCAAGCCGCTGGTGACCCAGCGCGATCTGTCGCTGGCCTACTCCCCGGGCGTCGCCGAGCCGTGCCTGGCCATCGCCGAGGATCCCGAGGCGGCGTGGGACTACACGGCCCGCGGCAACCTGGTGGCCGTGGTCACGAACGGCACCGCCGTGCTGGGCCTGGGCAACATCGGCCCCCTGGCGGGCAAGCCGGTGATGGAGGGCAAGGCCTGCCTGTTCAAGAAGTTCGCCGACATCGACGTGTACGACATCGAGGTCGACGCGAAGGAGAGCAAGGCCTTCATCGACACGGTGGCCGCGCTGGAGCCGACGTTCGGCGGCATCAACCTGGAAGATCTGAAGGCGCCCGAGTGCTTCGAGATCGAGGCCGGCCTGCGCGCGCGCATGTCCATCCCCGTCTTCCACGACGATCAGCACGGCACCGCCATCATCTCGGGCGCGGCGCTGCTGAACGGCGCCGAGCTGGCGGGCAAGCGGCTGGAGGACATGCGCGTCGTGGTCTCGGGCGCCGGCGCGTCAGCCATCGCCTGCGCCGAGTTCTACGTGTCGCTGGGCGTGCCGCGCGCGCACATCACGATGATCGACTCGGTGGGTGTCATCTACGCGGGGCGCGTCCAGGGCATGAACGCTTACAAGCAGCGGTTCGCCCGCCCCGACGACGGCGCACGCACGCGCGCCGACGCCATCCGCGGCGCCGACATGTTCCTGGGCCTTTCGAAGGCGGGCATGTGCACGGCCGAGATGGTGAAGACCATGGGCCCGAAGCCGCTGATCTTCGCCCTGGCGAACCCGGATCCCGAGATCAGTTACCCCGACGCGAAGCAGGCCCGCCCCGACGCCATCATCGCCACCGGCCGGTCGGACTTCCCCAACCAGGTCAACAACGTGCTGGGGTTCCCCTTCGTGTTCCGGGGCGCCCTGGACGTGCGCGCGCGGGTCATCAACGAGGAGATGAAGATCGCGGCGGCCCGCGCCCTGGCGGCGCTGGCGCACGAGCCCGTGCCCGACAGCGTGGCGGACGCGTACGGCGTGAAGTCGTTCCGCTTCGGCCCCGAGTACATCATCCCCAAGCCCTTCGACGCGCGCGTGCTGTGGTGGTGCGCGCCGGTGGTCGCCAAGGCGGCCATGGACTCGGGCGCGGCGCGCCTGAACCTGGATCTGGACGAGTACAAGGAGCGCCTGCGCCGTCGCATCGGCGGCGCAGAGGCCACGCTGATGAGCAAGATCGTCCACCGGGCCAAGAGCGCGCCCAAGCGCATCGTCTTCCCCGAGGGTGACAACATCAAGGTGCTGCGCGCCTGCCAGATCGTGCTGGACGAGAAGATCGCGAAGCCGATCCTGCTGGGCACCGAGCACCGCATCCGCCAGCGCGCCGCCGACCTGGACCTGGACCTGGACGGCGCCGAGATCCTGCACCCCCACGACGCGCCCCACCTGGCGTCCTACACGCAGGAGTACCTGGACCTGCGCTGTCGCAAGGGCATCACGCCGCTGACCGCACCGCGCGCCATCGGCCAGCGCATCAACTTCGGCATGATGATGGTCCGGCGCGGCGACGCGGCCGGCCTGGTGGCCGGCCTGACCGCCACGTACCCCGACACCATCCGCCCCGCGCTCGAGATCCTGGGGATCCGCCCCGACGTCCGCCGCGCCACCGGCATGTACATGATGCTGCTGAAGAACGACGTGAAGTTCTTCGCCGACGCGACGATGAACATCGACCCCGACGCCGAGACCCTGGCCGACATCGCCATCCAGGTCGCGGACGCCGTCCGGGGCTTCGAGATCACGCCGCACATCGCGATGATCTCGTTCTCGAACTTCGGCTCCGCGCCCCACCCCGAGTCCCAGCGCGTGGCCCGGGCCGTCGAGATCGTGCGCAAGCTGCGGCCCGACCTGGAGATCGACGGCGAGGTGCAGGCCGACATCGCCGTCGACACCGAGACCCTGCGCGAGGAGTTCCCCTTCAGTCGCCTGACCGAAGCCGCCAACGTGCTGGTCTTCCCCTCGCTGGCGGCAGGCAACGCCGCCTACAAGGTGCTGGCCGCCCTGGGCGGCGCCACCGCCATCGGCCCCATCGTGCTGGGCCTGAACAAGCCGGTGGCCGTGCTACCGAGGGACGCGAACGTGGACACGATCGTGAACATGACCGCGTACACGGTCGCCCGCGCCGTGGAATGAACACGTGAGCCGGGAAGCCGTGGGGTTGTGAAGGGCGGCTAGCGCACGGGAGCCGCACGACCTCCAAGCGACGCGCCTCCGGCCCCTCTCCCTGGCCCTCTCCCCGCTCCGCGGGGCGAGGGGATGCTCCCGTCAGCGCCGTCGCGTTTGATCGTCGCGCTGGGCCCCTCTCCCGGCTCCCGGGCGCTCGCTGGGGCGACGGGGATGCTCGCGTCCGCGCCGTCGCCTTTCGTCCTGTCCCCCTCTCGCCACGTGAGCCGCTCCGCGGGGCCCCCTCTCCGCGTGCGCCGCTCCGCGGGGCGAGGGGATGCTCGCCTCGGCGCCGTCGCGTTTGATCGTCGCGCCTGGGCTCCGTGCCTGCTCCCCGGGCCAGGGTGCTCCCGCGGCGCCCTTGCCTTTGATCCTGTCCCCTCTCCCCGCGTGAGCGGGGGGAGGGTTAGGGAGGGGGGACCGCGGCGTTCGTCGGGCAGCTCACCGGCGCGCGCGCCGGCGCGGCCGATCTAGAAACACCTTGCATTCGCAGGCCGGCGGGGATACTTAAGCACATGCTTCAGTATCAAACACGGCTCGACCTGACCTTCCAGGCGCTCGCGGATCCGTCACGGCGGGCGATGGTGGAGCGTTTGGTGCGCGGACCGGTGTCCGTCAGCGAGCTGGCTGCTCCGTTCGACATGACGCTGTCGGCGGTGGTGCAGCACCTTCGCCTGCTGCAAGAAAGCGGGCTCGTGCGCACGGAGAAGGCGGGCCGGGTGCGCACGTGCCGCATCGACACGGCGGCGCTGCGCGCGGCCGAGGACTGGATGTCCAGTCAGCGCGCGGCGTGGGAGCAGCGCCTCGACCGCCTGGAAGAATTCCTAGCCAGCAACCCAAACGCACCACCCAGTAAGAAACGACGGAGATGACCATGAGCACCACTTCCGAAACGGCGCCGGCCGCCGGCACCAAGTCCCATCACGACAAGTTCGTCATCGAGCGGACGCTGAACGCGCCGCTGTCTCGCGTCTATGCGGCCTGGGCCGATCCCCAGGCCAAGGCGCGCTGGTTTGGCGGCACGCCCGGCCAGTGGGAGCTGCTGATCCGCGAGTCCAACTTCCGCGTCGGTGGCCGCGATCGCCTGAAGGGCGCCTGGCAGAAGGGTGTCACGTCGGACTTCATCTGCGTCTATCACGACATCGTCCCCGAGCGGCGCATCGTCTACACCTACGACATGTACATGGGCGACCGTCACCTCTCGGTCTCGATCGCCACCATCGAATTCGAAGCCGCCGGCCAGGGCACGCGGATGCGCGTCACGGAGCAGGGCGTGTTCCTGGACGGCTACGACGATGCGGGCTCGCGCGAGCGCGGCACCAAGGCGCTGATGGACGCGCTCGAGGCTTCGCTGCGCGCGTAGCGCCGCCCGATCAGTCGCGTTTCTGGCTCGCGTGCATCTCGGCGAACCCGGCGGCGGCCGCCCTCACGTCGGCGGGGAAGTCCGCCATCTCCTGCACCTGCCGCACCTCGATGATCTCGTTCGGGCCGGCGGGGCAGCGGGAGGCCCACTCGATGGCCTCGGCCCGCGACTTCACCTGGATGATCCAGTAGCCGCCCAGAACTTCCTTGGCCTCGGGGAACGGCCCGTCGACGACGTGCGGCTTGCCGCCCTGGAACGTCACGCGCGCGCCCATCGACGGTGGGTGCAGGCCGTCCAGCGCCAGCAGCACGCCCGCCTTCTGCAGGGACTCGTTGTACTTCATCATCGACGCCACGGCCTTGGCGTCGGGCATCGTGCCGGGCGTCGCGGACTCGTACCCCTTCGGAATCATCAGCATCATGAAGCGCATGGTCGGTCTCCTCGTCTGGCCTGTCGGCCTGTTGGTTGTCCGCTGAGGTGACGAACGAGGGTCAGTGGGATCGACACGGCCGGGCACTTTTTTGATAAGTCCGCGTGATGACGAGGGCAATCGCCGTGCTGGGGACCGCGTCGGACGTGGGGAAGAGCCTGATCGCGACGGCGCTGGGGCGCCTGCTGCGCGACGCCGGCGCCAGCGTGGCCCCGTTCAAGGCGCAGAACATGTCGCTGCAGGCGGGCGTCACCGCCGACGGGGGCGAGCTGTCGCGTGCCCAGATCCTGCAGGCCCACGCCTGCCGCGTTCCCCCGCACGTGGACATGAACCCGGTGCTGCTGAAGCCGGTCAGCCAGCGCCACGCCGAGGTGGTGGTGCTGGGCCGCGCCCGCGGGACGTCGGCGGCGGGCGACTACTTCCGGCCCGAGAATCCGCTGCGAGACGTGGCCGACCAGGCGCTGGATCGCCTGGCCGCCCGTCATGACGTGCTGGTGCTGGAGGGCGCCGGTTCGCCCGTCGAGCTGAACCTGATGGACCGCGACTTCGTGAACCTGCGGCCTGCCCGCCGCGTGAACGCCGCGCTGGTGCTGGTCGCCGACATCGACCGCGGGGGCGTGTTCGCCCAGGTCAAAGGCACGCTGGACCTGCTGCCCGGCGCGGATCGCGAGCGCGTGCTGGGCGTGATCGTGAACCGGTTCCGCGGCGATCCGGCGCTGTTCGAGGACGGGATCGCCATGCTGGAAGATGTCGCGCGCTGTCCGGTGCTGGCGGTGGTGCCGTGGCTGGCGCACGGCCTGGACGAGGAGGATCGCCCGCTGTCACTGCCGATCGACGCGGCGTCGGTTCCAGGGAAGCTGAACGTCGCCGTGGCGCTGCACCCCCACGTCGCCAACACGGACGACATCGCACCCTTGCTGGCCGAGCCCGACGTGACGGTGACGTGGGTGACGGGACCGGCCGGCCTGGCGGAGCGGGACCTGATCATTCTGCCGGGCAGCAAGGCCACCGTCGCGGACCTGCAGCACCACACGGCCAGCGGGCTGACCGCCGCGCTGACCGCGGCCGCGCGGCAGGGAGCGTGGCTGCTGGGTTTGTGCGGCGGTTACCAGATGCTGGGCCAGCGGCTGCGCGATCCGCTGGGCACCGACGGTCCCGCGGGCGACTGGCCGGGCCTGGGCTTCCTGCCGGTCGACACAGTCTTCAGCGCCGAGAAGCATCTGAGCGCGACGGCATTTCGGAGCGCATGGCCGGCGCCAGGCCACACGCTCGCTGGGTACGAGATTCATCGCGGGCGGACGTGCGTGACAGCAACGCCTGGCGATCGTGAGGGTGGCGCGACGGCCCTGGTGTCAGGCGCCGGCGCCGAGGTCGGCATGGCGGCGGGGACAACGGTCGGCTGCTATCTGCACGGACTGCTGGCCGCCGATGAATGGCGTCGTGACTTCTTGAACCTGTTGCGCCGGAGCCGGGGACTGCCCGAACGCGACGCCGCGCGCCCCGATCCGATGGACCTGCGGATCGATCGCTGGAGCCATCACGTGGCCGCGGCGTTTCGTGGCGACGCCTGGTGGCGCATCCGCCGGGCGTGCGGCCTGGAGTGACTTTTTCCGACGGAGACCACAACTCTGGCGACATCGAAGCCGCGCGTTCGCGTTAGACTGTCGTCCGTGCGCGCTCCCCTGTCGACGTTCTTTGGTGCTGGTTCGCGAATCGTAGGGCTGGGGCTGGCATTGCTGGCCGCCGCGCCCACCGCCGGTTGCCACAGGAACGGTGGTGGCGCCTCGGAGGCGGACACCGCCGCCGTGAAGAAATCCTTCGATGACCTGAAGGGCCGCCTGAAGGCGCTGGAGGCGCAGTTCGGGGACCTTCGTAAGAAGATCGAGACCATCCCTACCGACGTACCGCACTACCAGGAGACGCGCGAGACGTTCTTCGCGACCGAAGAGGGGCGCGGCGTGGTGGACGCCAAGATGAACCTGCTCTCCACGCGCCTGGACGCGGCCATGGCGTCGAAGAAGCCCGAAGAGCTGCAGGAGCTATCCAAGGAGATCGCCACCACGGGCACGTCGGTCGGCCAGCTCGAGCAGATGTACGTCACCGTGCTGCATCAGGTGATGACCCTGCAGCGCTCCGTCGAGAAGCAGCAACAGGCGAAGGAAGCCGCCGCCAAGGCCGCGGCCGAAGAAGCGGCCGCCAAGCCCGCACCCGGGAAGCACAAGGGCGAGAAGAAGGCGCACTAGTCGCGGGGGAGGCCGGGCCGCGCGTTCAAGGCGGCGCGGTGGGATCATCGGCGTCACCGATCGGCACGTCCCCTCTCCTCCATCCTCTCCCCGCTGGCGCGGGGCGAGGACGAACAGTTGGCTCAGGCGGACCGCTCCCGGTCATTTCGCGCGTGGGGGGTGCGGCCACAGGCGGCACCGGTAACTTCCCGATCCTCGGGCGAGCACAGACAGCCCATCCTCGCGCGAGCACAAACAGCCGCATCTGCGGGCGAGCACAGACAGCCCCGTTCGCGGGCGAGCTCGAACAGGGGCGGCTGAGGCGTGGCAGCTGGGCATAAAAAAACTCCCTCCTTCCCGCGCGGGGAAGAAGGGAGTCTTTGACTTCGCGAGGCCGCGGTTTACGGGTTCGCTTTGAAGTCCGTGTACTCGCCCGGCGAGTGGATCTTCGCGCCCGACGTGGCGCCCAGCCCGCCGCAGAAGTCCACCGTGTTGTCCGAGTACCCGAAGGCGCTCACCGG
>Ga0070679_100003940_pt1 | contig 13658 bp, 7 predicted proteins | sample KBSC63BmetaG_FD_65652 | JGI IMG/M metagenome (GOLD analysis project Ga0070679, IMG submission 65652) | Corn rhizosphere microbial communities from Kellogg Biological Station, Michigan, USA - KBS C6-3B metaG | ecosystem: Host-associated > Plants > Roots > Rhizosphere | place: USA: Michigan... | reverse complement strand
TATTTTTTATGGTCTTCCAAGGAAATATCTTTTCGCTGTGCTACATAAGAGCCAAATTCATTTTCAGCCTGAACCATAATTATAGGGCCGCCATGGGTAATTTGTAAATCCTTCACCTGGTCCGCCAGTTTGTTTATATAAGTCTTGCACGAATCTAAAAACGGCTGATTATAAGAACGGATCACCAGCGATTTCTCTCTTTGCAACCACCACGGATAGCCACCAAATTCCCATTCAGCGCAGGCATAAGGACCGGGCCTTAATATAACCATCAAACCTACTTCCTGAGCTGTCTTTATAAATTTCCTGATATTTTTATTTCCTGTTTTAAAATTCCAATTACCCGGAGCCGTTTCATGATAATTCCAAAATACATACGTGGCTACAGTGTTTAAGCCCATTGCTTTTATCATTTGCAAACGTTGCTTCCAATATTCTTCCGGAATTCTTGCAAAGTGCATTTCTCCGGAATGAATTTGTATTGATTTGCCATCATAAATAAACGAGCCATTTTTTATTTCAAAAGAATGCAAATGTTGAGAAAATGCTGAAATAAAAAAATAAAAAACCAAAAAAATAAAAAACCCAATGCGCTTGATAAATGGCTTGTACACTGAAATATTTTAAAAGTAATGCGAGAACTTTTCAAACTTAAACAATACACTCCGGAAAAACCGATGCAATCGGTTGCGCTTTTTTCTGAGAGGATGATGTTAATACATAATTACAGTAAGCTGAACCATTCAATCTAATTTTTTAATACTTTTCAAATCAAACAATAAGAGTCTTTTTTACACTTATTTCTTAATCCTAAAAAAAACACAATATAAATTGTGTTTCAAAGAAATTATTTATAATATACCCTTATTAAAATTTTAGCGTTTCAGGCAAATACTTTTTAATAAGCTCATCATAATATGGTCTTAATTCTTTTATATCAGGTGGTGTAGGGCTTTTTGAATATAGATCATAAGGATTAAAAAGCTTTACCCATTTCAACATTTCCCTGTCATGATCATCTAGTAAATAGCTGTATTGGCCTTCGCGGTGCCATGCATAAAAAGAGTGATAACGCAACATATATAAGCCTTCTTCGGGAATATAATCTTTAAGCATATTGTAAACATACTCATCATGCCCCCAGGACATGTGAACATTTCTCAAGCCACATCCTTTTTCGTATACCCCATACTGTGAGTTATATTCAGGATTACTATAATCAGGATTATTCTTAAAAAATTCAGGATAAACAATCTTATCCGAATAAGCGCAACCCACCGGGAAAGTATCGCCTACAACTGCCCATTGCGGCTCTCCAAAAAGACAAAGCACTTTGCCCATATCATGCATAAGGCCTGTTAAAATCATCCAGTCAGGATGGCCATCACGCCTTATAGATTCTGAAGTCTGCAACAAATGCTGTAATTGATCGAGATCAGTATCAGGATCAGAATCATCTACCAACAAGTTAAGAAAATCGAATGCATGCCACACGGGCATTTCTTTTTTATTGAACTGAAGATAATTCCCCTTCTTTTCTTTTACAAAATCATAAGTTTGGTAGGTGTGGTTAAGCCTGTAAAATTCTTTTACAGTATCCCTGCCTGGCGTTTCATAATTTCTAAACTCCTCTGTTGATTTATTTTCTGCTATCGATTCCGGGTCAGGGTACCTTTCTACCACATCTTCTTCCCATTCATCGAGACTCTTTAATGGGTTTATTTCCTTTATACTGAGATTTTGAGTTTGACTTTGCATAACAATCGTTTGCGATTTTATTAATGATAATGCTAAATTCTATTTTTTTTGCAAGAGTTTCATTTTTTATTACGAAACCGTTTTCGCATTAATGATGTGAAGACGATAAATAAATTTATTAATACCCTGGATTTTGAACAAGATAGCCGGGCAGATTAGATGAACCATCAATTGCATTTTGCGGAATCGGGAAAATCCTTTTATTCTTATCAGTATTTGTTTTTTCCGTCCAGCTGCCTTCATACTTTCCAAAGCGCACCATATCTGTTCTGCGAAGCATCTCCCAGTAAAATTCAAAGCCCCTTTCACGGAATAATAAATCTAAATTGATAGTGCTGATTGGCGTTGGTTGAAGCGTGTAAGCCGTTCTTGACATGCGAACCGTATTCACATCTGCTAAAGCGCTTGCAGCATCGTTCTTTCTCAGCTTTGCTTCGGCACGCATAAAATATATATCAGCGAGGCGTACGATAGAAATATCTGCCTGTCCAAAATTTCTTCCACTTGAAGAAGCCCTGCTGAATTCATACTTTTCTACGCGGTATCCTGTGGAATAGTTACTTCCTTCAGTTGTAAAATCAACCATTTCTGTAAAATTTACCGGAAGATTGGGGTTACTACGGCTTTGGTTGAATAATTTTCCGACCTTAAACAGGCCACTGCTACACTTTACAAAAGCACCGTTTACACGCAGAAGACCATATTGCTGCCCGCGTAAAATTCCTCTATCCATATTAAAATCACTTACACATGAATCGCCGGGATTGGTATAGATCGATATGTTTTGTTTGTAAAACCGTGGGTCTGCCTGTGCAGGGTCAAGCGGGGCATTTGCCTGCGCCCATGTTTCATAAAAGTCTGAAGTAATTGCCGGACCGTCTGTACCATTTGCTGCAGGATATTGCGGTAAAGGATACTGGTCGCCAGATAAAGAAAAATAAGCCATACGGTTATGACCGTTAAGATCCGGGCGTTGGTCAACTGCAAAAATTAATTCTTTGTTAGTGTGGTTATCGTTGCCAAAAATTGCGAAATAGTCTGCTGATAAAGCGTAATTGCCGGAGCTAATTATCTTATCGCAATACAGCACTACAGAATCCATATCCTGCTGTTTAAAATTAAAATTATTGGCATACCGGTCATTATAAACGGCAGCGTTCAAATAAAGCCTTGCAAGCAAGCCCCAAACTCCTGCTTGCGTTAACCTTCCCGGGCCGTTGGTATTATTCAGCAAAGGTTCAACTGCAAGAAACTCACTTTTGAGATAATTAACAGCTTCTTCGCCACGTATGATTGTTGAAACCGCAGTGGGGTCGTCTTTTACAAACACAATACCAAACATATCGAGGCTAAGCATGTTATAAAAAGCCCGCATCCCTCTGGCTTCTGCAATATATCCCGGAGCATTTGGATCTTTATTATCTTTTAAGGAACTAAGAGCAGTAAGTGATCTTGAAATTTCCTGCACGATTAAATTCCATGTATCGTTAACATTAGGATCAGTTGAAGTGGTTTCATGCCTGTGAAGGGAAAGATAAATACCATTGTCTCCCCAATCAGTACCGCCGCGATAAGGCAGGATCGCCTCATCCGTTGAAATTTCCTGTAAAGCAAAATAGGTAGTGTGCCGGTAAATATCCGGGAGGCGTGCATATACAGGCGCAATAAGTCCATCAGCAACTTGTTTATCGCTAAGACCTGTTATAGATGATTCATCTAATATCTGTTCGTTTAATTTGGTGCAACTGCTAACTACAGCAACAATAATTGCGAACAGGAAAAGTTTCTGAGATATATTTTTCATAATAATTTTTTTAGAATGTTACGTTTAAACCAAAAATAATAGACCGGGCTTTTGGATAGCTAAGAAAATCAATACCGTAGGATAATACCCCATTGATCTGGCGATCTGCATTTACTTCCGGATCGAATCCATCATATTTAGTAATCACAAAAATATTCTGGCCGGTTATTGACAGCCTTAAATTTTTTACCCAATGGTTAATGCGTAATTTTTCAACATCGAAATTGTATCCCAATGCAAGATTATTCAATCGCAAATAAGCACCATCCTTTAAAAAGCGGGTGCTCACAGGAGCCGCGTTATTAACGGATTCCTGCGGGTATTGAATTGCTTCGTCGGTAGTATTCAGCCCTTTGAATATTTTCAGTTTATAAAAATTTGAATTGGCGGTATTGTCGTAAATTTTATTTCCTGATACGCCATTGAAATTAGCTGCAAAATCAAAGCCTTTATAACCAAGATTTATGTCGAAATTATATAACAGGTTTGGAAGGGCCGAACCCGCTGCAATCCTGTCTTTATCGGATATGATGCCATCTCCATCCACATCTCTGTAAACGCTTAAGCCATTTGCATCAAAGCCTGTAAATTCTTTAAGATAGAATGTGCCTATGGGTTGATTATTAATATATCCATTAATCGTAGCTGATGTAAGACCGGAACCTGATGCAGAACCTGAAGGAATTACAGAATAAGGCGATTTGGTAACTTCGTTGGTAAGAGAGGTAATATTGCCTCCTACTCCATAACTGAAACCTTTTAGGTTAACTACTCTATACTCAAGATCTACTTCAATACCTTTATTATTAATATTCATATCTTTTACATTGGTCCATACCGTATTTGCAGGCTGAATTGGATCTGCAGGAATTACCTGCAATAATATTTTATTTGTATTCTTATTGAATACATCTATGGAACCACTAAGCCTGCCCTCTAATAATCCAAAATCTAATCCTATATTGGTTTGCGTACTTACTTCCCACTGAATATCAGGATTGGCAAGCCTTGTATAAATAGTGCCTCCGGGATACGGCCCTGTCTCGCTAAGTGGGTAGCTTGAAGAAGAAGAAACAGTTGATGTAAACAACGCCTCAGTAATTTTAGATGGTATTTCCTGGTTGCCTGTTTGTCCCCATCCTGCTCTTAGTTTAAGAACGTCGAAGGCGGAATGTTCCATAAATGATTCATCATTTATTTTCCAGCCAAGAGAGAAAGAAGGGAAGTAACCATATTTATTATTGCCGCCAAATTTTGAAGAACCATCTGCTCTCAAAGTAGCAGTAAGCAAGTACTTATTTTTATATTGATAGTTGACCCTTCCAAAAAAAGATTGCAATTCATTAACCAGGGCATATCCTCCGGGTTGGTTATTTGCCAAAGTAAGTTCTTGTCCAAGTCCCGGGTTATATTGTGGCTCTACCGGCGAAATAGGAAATTTATTGATGCTGTAATTTCTTCCCTGCAAAAATATTTTTTGATAAGATTGTCCTGCCAATGCAGTAAGGCTATGATCTCCCCAATCTGTATTATAAGTAAGATAATTTTCAAACAAAGTATTACGGTTGGTAGTATAATAAGTGTCTAACCTTCCATCTCTTTGGGGAACAGTGCTGGGCAAGGCTTGTACATCCCTTGTACCGGTTGAATTATCTATGCCAAAGTTCAGCTTATATGTTAAGCCTTTTGCAAGTTTCACTGTAGCGGTTATGTTTCCAATTACACGGTTGATTTTAGTGATTTCTTTATCGAGATTAAAAGATTGTAACGGGTTATTAATATTTTGATACTGCGCTGGTTTGCCAACAGAATCATAAGCTGGATACGTTGGATCGTTAGAAATGGCTGAGCCGATAACCGTACCATAGTCAGGCCGCAGATCATAAGTGCTTGTGGCCGTCATATTTGCTTCTATGGTAAGCCTGTCATCCAAAAATTTTTGTGTTGCATTAAAACGTCCTGTATAACGTTTAAAGTCGTTATGTTTTATAATGCCTTGCTGATCCTGCAAACCAAAAGATGCATAATAAGTAAGTTTATTAGCTCCACCGCTTAAAGTTAGGTTATGATTTTGTGTGGTAGCTGTCCGCGTAATAACATCCTGCCAATCGGTGCTTCCGCCTTTATCATCTAAAACGCCACCAACGTTTACTACTTGCTTTTTGTATTCACTTGTTGAAAACACAGGTATTTTTTTGGCAATAGAAGATATACCAAGGGTTCCCGAATAAGAGATGCTGCCTACACCGCTTTTGCCACGTTTGGTTGTAATCAATATAACACCATTAGCACCTCTTGCGCCATATATTGCAGTGGCGGATGCATCTTTCAATACATCAATAGAAGCAATATCTTGTGGATTTAAAAAGTTAAGAGGATTACCACCGCCTGTGCTGGAATTATCTAATGCCAGCCCGTCTAATACAAACAAAGGAGTGCTTCCAGTTCTTATGCCACCAGGCCCGCGAACCGTTATAGAAAGTTGCGCTCCGGGTTCACCACTCGTAGAAGTAACGTTTACACCGGCTACCTTTCCCTGCAATAATTGTTCAGGCGAATTAATAATTCCTTTATTAAAATCGCCGGGCTGTAGTGATTTTACAGAACCAGTAACATCTTTTTTTGATTGCGTACCGTAGCCAATTACAACTTCCGATAATTCCGCAGAGGCCACCTTTAATGTAACGTCTATTGCCGAAGCATCTCCGATAGACATTTCTTTAGTTGTATAACCAACAAAAGAAAATACAAGCGTAGCGTTATCGTCTTTAACACTGATTGAATATCTTCCATCTGTTGAGGTTGTTGTGCTGTTGTTTGTTCCTTTCACCGTAACTGTAGCTCCAATTAAAGGATTACCTGTCGCTTCATCAGTTACTTTACCACTTACTATTCTATCTGCATTTTCTGAGGAGGAGGCAACTTTGTCTTTTGCTGAAATTGCTCCAGGGTAAATCAAGACAAAAAAAGCAATTAAAAATACAGGTAGAAACCTCGCCAATTTTACGGTTGGACAAACCTTTCTTAGTGAGTTAAATTTTAATAATCTCATAAACTTTTTTTAGTTAGGATAAGTAATTCAGAATTCAACTGTTTCTATTTCGAAAGAATACGTTTGAATTTCTAGTCACTAAATTGTATTTTTTTCGTCACAGTTTAGTTTTTTATTACGAAACCGTTTTCGTAATAATTAAAGAATTAATTACTTTTATCATACCTAAACCACCCTGAAGAATTATAGAATTGAATGATTGAGAAGTAAGATTATTAGCCAGAAATATGATCCTGACGATAATTACTTATTCCTTTTTCAGGAACGCAGAAAGTTCCGGTATTTTATCTGTACCAATCAGGTCGGTTCCAAGTTTCATCTGCAATTTCCATGAATTTTCATTGTCGGGCGCAGCCCAGAAACGTATTTTTTTCCCTGCATGATGAACACTGTCAATAACATTAACAAGCATATTTTTATCTTTATCAGAAATGGTTCCTTCTCCATTCCAGTGGGAATATCTTTCAAATGAAAGGCTTACTAAGCCTACTCTTTTCCATTCATCGGGTGAATGTGATAATCTTAGGTCATCATCAAAAAAAATATAGTCAGGATAATTTTTATATTCACCTGGCGGAGGCCTTTCACCACTAATAAGAATGGTTACCGGTTTAACCTTATCCTTTTGAGTAACTAAATATTTTCTTAATGGCTCTAATTCCTTTATGAGGAGTTGCAAACTGGTTTTATAATTTTCTTTTATGTCAATTAGCAGGTTTACTTTCCGTTTACCATTTTTCTTTAATTCTTTCAAAAGAGGATCGAGATATAAACCCTCTAAGCTTCGCTGGGCTTGAATCGCTTGTTTGTTATGCGATACGAGCAAAATTCCATTTACCGGAAATACATCTGCTTCAATAGAACCAAAACCTGCATCATAAGCGGTATGAAATGGAACCGGATGCATGTAATCGTTGTGCGCATGTGCATCGGCAACTGTATATTTTTTTTGCTGAGAAAATGCATTTATGGAAGAAAATAAAATGCAGGCAAAAAAGCAGAATAAGAACTTCTTTGTATAAACATTATTGCGGTAAAAGTTCATAAAGATTTCTTTATTAAAAAATATTATACTCTTGAATGATATAATTAAACAATTGAACACACCAATTTAAACTAAAAACATAAAACTTACTACACTCTTCCCATCACCGGATCTGTAAAGCTTTCTTTACCTGTTTCAACATGGCCTGCATAACGCCTTTCAAATTTATTGTTACCTGATGCGAATACACTGAAATCGTACCATCCGTGACTCTTGTTTAAATTCAAAATTATCGTGTATCCATCACCGTTAGCCGACTTATTCGCTTCTAATAATTTTTTTACCGGCTTATTTTTATAAGCGTTATCTCTTATTTCTACTTCAGCAGATTTATCCGGATTATGATTAATAAGTTTTAAACCGATATTACCGCTCAGTTTGTTTGTAAGCTTATTAGCCCTTTCATATTCGCATACAATTGATAAATCAGGGTCTTCGGCAGTACCAACTAGTTCCCTGAAAAAACCATTTGGTCCGTATATCCTGAGATGATAAATTCCATTTTCAAATGATGCAACAGGAAATGATTCTGCGAGGTCGCTTCCTGCAGCCACTGCATAAGAACGGCTTCCTGTATGTTCAAACATTCCATTATTATTTGCATATTTGCCTGGTAAGTATATATTAAATGGCGCACCTGAAGATTGCTTTCCGAAAATTTCATTTTTAGCTGAAAATAGTAACTCCAGGCTCTTTTTATCATCACTCAATTTTCCATCTGCATAAAGCTGGTAAGGCAAGGCACAGGCTGGTTTTATTCCGGTTTCCTGTTGTGGCAAAATTGAGGATGAAAGCGGATTTTTATTTACCTCATCTATTTGTTCTTTAGATAATTTTGTAAAATCTAAAGCATCTTTTTTAAACCTGGCATTGTATATTTTTTCGATAAAAGGTTTTGTATCAAGAAAAGAAATTTCAGGAATTTTTTCGCCGTTATATGATTTAAATGCAGCAGTTAAATCGCCGGTTATTGCCCGCCGCCAGTCGCTGATATTATTTTCCCTTACATCTTTATCAAATTTCTTTTTAAAGAAAACTTCCAGGAATTGCAAGGTTGAAGTATGGTCAAACACCTGCGAGCAGACGTTTCCTCCCCTGCTCCACGGCGATGCAATAAGAAGCGGTACACGAAACCCAAGGCCAATCGGGCCTTGCCTTGCTTCTCTCTTTGGAATCCCTTCTTTTAATTCATTTTCAAGGCGCACATATTCTACATCTGTATTGATGCCCTGTGAGCATTTTCCTGTATTTACATTGAGCGGATCAGGAGCTGCAAATGGTGGTACATGATCAAAGTATCCATCGTTCTCATCAAAATTTACAATAAAGATTGTCTTCTTCCACACTTCAGGATTTTTGGTAAGAATATTTAATATTTCTGAAGCGTATAAAGAACCGTACCAGGGGGCGCTTGGATGATCTGAAAAATTTTGAGCCGCTGCAAGCCATGAAACAGTTGGTAACTGTCCGGATTCTACATCTTTACGGAACTGGTATAATACATCTCCTTTAGGAATATTAAGCTCACGCTTTTCGCCTTTATCGTCATAGCTTAAATTAGTAAGATTGTGATAGTCCGGATCATTTGTATTTTCACTAAAGGCTCTTTGAAATAAGTTCTTTTCCTTTTGAGTTAACTTATTATAATTATCCTGCGAATAATCTAATATATCTTTTTTAGCACTCTCAAGTACTTGTTTCTTTTTTGTTATTGCAGCCTGCGCTTTTGTAAGCGCATCGCCTGACAAAGAAGAAGATTTTATTTTATCTTCCAAATCTTTTATTTCGTTAGGAAGCGATGCAACTTGTTTTTGCAAGCCTTGAATATAACGTGAAGAAAATTTTACATTGTAGCTGGCAAACCATTCCAATGGATTACAACCAAAGTTTGAAAGCCACGCTCTTTCATCGCCTGAGAAACCACCGCCGCAATCAATAGCATTTTGATAAAATTTCCATGATATTCCATTTGCTTCAAGCCGTTCGGGAAATGTATCAAATTGCAAAACGCCCCACCTGTCGTTACTCAAATTTCTCATAATGGCTTTGGCATCTTTTGTTTGCTGTTCTTTTACTGTGCCCGCCCATAGAAATAAGCGATTGGGATTGGTGCTGGTCATAGCCGAGCAAAAATTCTGATCGCAAACGGTAAAAGCATCAGCCATTGCATAATAAAAAGGAATATCCTCGCGGTTGTAATAACCCATTGTTAGTGGAACATTAGTATACCTTCTATCCCTCACCCGCTTTGAAGGAAGCCAGTTATCGTACTTTCCATCATTCCATGCATCTACCTGACTCTCGCGGGAGTGTGGTGTGGAACCCATCCATGTCGCTTTCGTATTTCGAATATCAAAACGAAATGGCGTATAGGTTTCGCCGGCTTCATTAGTTTGTAACCAAACTAAATTTTTGTCGGGTAATGTAATAGCCCTTGGGTCATTGAAGCCACGCACACCTTTCAAAGTTCCAAAGCAATGATCGAAAGAACGGTTCTCCTGCATAAGGATCACAATATGTTCCGCATCCAAATACGTACTTCCTTTTTCCGGGTCAATAGCCATTGCACGTTGAATAGATTCAGGTAACATGTATGATAAACCGGTTGCGCCGGAAACCATTATGGCTTTTTTAAGAAAATCTCTTCTTGTATCCATTGAGAATAAAATTATATTTAAAGAAAACTGTATGAAAATCCTCGTCAATCCAGTAGGCCTCACCCCAGCCCTTCTCCCCAGGGAAGAGGAACTCAATCTTCGTAGGAAAACTATTTTTCACATCTTTAATTCCGCTAAAACAGGAAAATGGTCTGACGGGTATTTACCATGATAGGTATCTGTAAGTATTCCCCACCGCTGAACACTAAATTGCTTGCTCACAAAAATATGATCAATAATTTCATCGCTTTTTACTGCTGAACCGAAGCCATTAAATGATCCATTAATTGCATACGGATCCTTAGCTTCTTTATACGTATCTTTTAAAAAACCTGAATTGGCAACAGCTTTATACCATTCAGTTTCATTGCCTCCATTCATATCACCCATAAAAATTACTGGTTGATTTCCGGCAATTCTTTTTATTTCTTTTAAAATTAATTTACTGCTTTCGTTTCTTGCAAGGTCTTTTTGATAATCATAATGCGTGTTGAAAACATAAAATTTCTTTTTTGATTTTTTATCCTGCAATAAAACCCAAGAGCAGATACGGTTGCAGCATGTGGCGTCCCATCCGAGAGAAGGCTTATCCGGTGTTTGCGATAGCCAAAAGTCTCCATGACTCAGCATTTGAAATTTATCTTTTTTGAAAAAGATTTCAGAATGTTCTCCGGCATGTTTGCCATCGTCTCTTCCAATTCCATAATAGTCGTAACCGGGAAGTTCTTTGGCAATGTCCTGCACCTGGTGCCAAAGACATTCCTGTGTACCAAATATATCAAAATCGTGAAAGCGTATCAATGCAGCTATTACGGGGTAACGCTGCTTCCATCCGTTGCCATGCGTTGAATCCTGGCTATTATTATCATTGCGCATGTTATATGTAGCTACATTTATTGTTTGTGCCTGTATGGAAATACAGGTAAACATTACCATGCAACACAATAGAAATTTTATTCTCATGTAATTAATTTAAGAGAGCAATTATAAATTCATTTTATGAGTAAGTTTCGCTTACTATAAAACATGAGCGGTGTCATCACCGCCAACATTTTTATTAAGTACTGCGATAACAGGCGTTCAAGTTAATAATCATTTTACCAGCCCGGGTTTTGTCCAAGCTTCGGATTTTTCAATGATGCCGATTCCGGAATTGGGTAAAAATACATCTTATCATCCCACTGTCTTGGCGAATCTTTAAGCCATGTAAGTTCACCGTAAGTTCCATGTTGCAGTTGCTGAGGATTCTCTTTGCCGCCAATAGTTGGTGCTACATTTACATAAGTTATCCTTTTATCAGGATTTGCAGGAGTAGCTTCTACAAAAGCAACATCTGGTATGCCATCAAGATTTAAATCCATAGGTGTATTAAGAGAAGGAACATAAATACCGGTCCATGGCTGCTCTAGCAATTCACCTCTCTTCCAGCGAATAAGATCATAAAAGCGGAAACCTTCAAAGGCCAATTCTATACTTCTTTCTCTTCTGATCTCCAAAAGCACCGGATCGGAAATATCAGGAAAATAATTTGACTGGAGATAAGGATCAACGACAGTTGGCTTGGTTGTAAGGCCGCCTGTAATTCCTGCTCTTGCCCGTAAAGCGCCAATTGTATTAGCCCAATCTTCATCAGTAAACGAACCCAGTTCTTCTTTTGCCTCTGCGTAATTTAATAGTACTTCAGCATAACGCATAACCGGTACTGAATTAGTACTTACAGTTCCCTGGTCGTATTGCTGATCATCAAGGCTGTATTTTATAGGCATATATCCTGTATAAGTATAGGAAAATGCAGGAGGGGCAGGCACTACGGAACCACCATTAATGCGGGTATAACCTGGAGTACGTATTGTTTGCTGAAGGCGGTCATCGCGGTGCTGTGTTTCCACGGGGAAAGTCATGGTATCATGTCCTTCTATGTTAGTAAACGGAGTACCGTCAATATTCAAATAGGTATTTACAAAAGTTCTGTCAAAACTAAGCCTGTTGCCATAAGTTGCACTTGTCCAGTACCAGTTTGCATCGCTAAACACAGAGAGGTTGGGATCTGTAACATCTATTAATATATCTTCACTGGTAACAGGCGCCGTACTAATAAATAACTGCCTGTAAGATTTAGTAGGCCCTCCATTTTGATTAAGGCTGAATTTTTTTGATGATATTACCTGCTGTGCCGCATCAACAGCTTCCGTTAACCATTTATCTGCATCCGGTAAATTGAACTCTGTATGATATTTTCTAAATGTTCCTTCAAAAAGGCATACTCTTGATTTCAGCGTATAAGCAACCCATTTAGTAACCAGACTGCGGCTTGGATCGTCGCTGGCAGTAATATTAGCACAGGCATAATCAAGATCGGCTAATACAGAATCCATAACCAGTGTACGAGGATCACGCGTTTTGTAAAGAGCAGTTGAATCATCAACAGCAAGAGGCTCGCTGTACCAGGGAACATCGCCAAATTTTTCTACCATTTGAAAATACCAAAATGCCCTGAAAAACCTGGCAATACCATTGTAATTATTTCTTACAGTTTCCGAAACAGCAGGGTTATTATTATTTGCAAGAAAATAATTAATGTTCCTTAAAGCTCCCCAACTCCATCCAGAGCTTTGTATAGCATTATAAACACCGGGACGTAAAAAATCAGGCACCTCAGTTCTGGCGGCATAATCGCTCATTGCATCGCCCCGCATAATAGTTCCTGCGTCAGGAATAATTGTATAAAATGAATTGGTATATAAAGACAATCCGGCTTCACTACTAAATACCGCACTTTTTGTAGCACTAGCTACGGGAACCTGATCTAATACTTTTTTGCATGCCGTAAAGAAAATACAGGCTGCTATAAGAAGATAGTATGTTATATTTTTTGTGGTCATAATAATTTATTTTAAATAATCAAAAGGTGATGTTCAGGCCAAGAGTTATGCTTTTAAGTATGGGGTAATTTTGGGCATCTCCATTAGTACCATTTGTTAACACCCTGTCAGATCCGTTAATGCTTTCAGGATCAAAATTGTGTTTTGTAATCTTAAACATGGGTGATGTTATCCATAAATTTTCACCAGATATGTATAAGCTGGCATTGCTCATTTTTGCTTTTGAAACAAGGCTTTGAGGAAGGTTATAGCCAAGCTGTATATTTTTTAAACGCAGATAAGCTGCATTTTGTAAATACCTGGTTTGAGGCACGCTTAATTCGCGGTCGCCTGATAATGCTACATATCCCCTATATCTTGGAAAGTAAGCATTGGGATTATCTTCGGTCCATATTTTGCCCAATTGTGATTTTAAGAGGGCATTATAAGGACGGTTATACTGGCCCCAGAAAGCATCTGC
>Ga0070679_100003939_pt1 | contig 13660 bp, 11 predicted proteins | sample KBSC63BmetaG_FD_65652 | JGI IMG/M metagenome (GOLD analysis project Ga0070679, IMG submission 65652) | Corn rhizosphere microbial communities from Kellogg Biological Station, Michigan, USA - KBS C6-3B metaG | ecosystem: Host-associated > Plants > Roots > Rhizosphere | place: USA: Michigan... | reverse complement strand
GCCCTCGGACCCACTCCGTATCCTCGAACAGCGGTGGCCACGAGCACCACAAACGGAACGGGTCGCGAGGAGCGGATCCGCGAGCAGCGCCGCGCGCTGCCGGACGCCCCTGGCGTCTACCTGTTCCGCGACAACCGACGCCGAGTGCTCTACGTGGGCAAGGCCAAGTCGCTCAAGAAGCGAGTGCAGTCGCACTTCTCGAGCCCGTCAACCCGCGGCTCCACCGGTCTGCTCGAGGAGATGGAAAACATCGAGTTCATCGCCACGCAGACGGAGGCCGAGGCGCTCCTGGCCGAGCAGACCTTCATCCGCCAGTACCGCCCCCGCTACAACGTCCGGCTCCGCGACGACAAGTCGTACCCGTACATCGCGATCAGCCTCGACGAGGACTTCCCCCGCGTCTATTTCACGCGTGAGAAGCACCGCCGCAACCGCGCCTACTTCGGCCCCTTCAGCAACGCCAAGCGCGTCAGGGAAACGCTCGACCTGCTCGGCAAGGTCTTCCAGTTCCGCACCTGCGACGGCGCCGAGCCCGGTCGCGCGAGCGGCAGTCCCTGCCTCGACTACTTCATCAAGCGCTGCCAGGCCCCGTGCGTCGGCTACGTGTCGAAGGAGGAGTACCGCGCGAGCATCGAGTCGATCGTCGCCTTCCTCTCCGGCCGCTACCGCCAGATCGAGCGCGACCTGGAGCGCGAGATGAAGGAAGCGGCCGCCGAGCAGGAGTTCGAGACGGCCGCGCTGCTGCGCAACCGTCTGAAGGCGGTCCGCAGCCTGCTCGAGCGCCAGCGCATCTCGAACGAGTCGGTGGGCACGCTCGACGCCGTGGCCGTGGCCGCCGAGGGCACGGACGCCAACGCGCAGGTCTTCCAGGTGCGCGACGGCGTACTGGCCGACCGCCAGTCCTTCTACCTCGAGAACGCCGGCGGCCGCGACGAGCCGGAGGTGGCCGAGGAGTTCATCCTCCAGTACTACGCCACGAGCCCGGCCATCCCGCCGCAGGTGATCGTGCCGCGAGGGCTCAGGCGCACCGAGGTGCTCGAGGAGGCGCTGTCAGACCAGCGCGGCGCTCCGGTCGAGATCCGCCACGCCGAGCGCGGCGACAAGCGCCGCATCTTCGAGCTGGCCGAGCGCAACGCCCGCCTCGCGCTCGACCAGGACCGCCTGCGCTCAGAGCACCGCCGCGTGCAGCGCATCGAAGCGCTCGAGGGACTGCAGAAGGAGCTCGGCATGGAGCAGATCCCGATGCGCATCGAGTGCTTCGACATCTCCAACCTGGGCGAGACGCACACGGTGGCGTCGATGGTGGTGTTCGAGGGGGGCGCGCCGAAGAAGTCCGACTACCGCCGCTTCGGGATCCGCGAGGCCGCGCAGGACGACTTCGCCGCTATGCAGGAGGTGCTCACAAGGCGCATGGCGCAGTACGTCGCGCAACGCGAGCGCTCACCGCACGAGAAGAGCTACGACGCGAGCTTCGCCACCGCGCCCGGACTGATCGTGATCGACGGCGGCAAGGGGCAGCTGTCCTCAGCCCTCGAACCGCTCACCGAGTTCCGCGACATGGGCGTGACGGTGATCAGCCTGGCCAAGCGGATCGAGGAGATCTTCCTGCCGGGCATCCAGAGCCCGATCGTGCTCCCGCACGACACGCCGGCCCTCCAGCTCCTCCAGCGCGTCCGCGACGAGGCGCACCGCTTCGCGATCGAGTTCCACCGCGGCCGCCGCGACCGCGCGATGACGCGCTCGATCCTCGACGACCTGCCTGGCGTCGGCCCCACGCGCAAGCGCGTCCTGCTCCAGCACTTCGGCTCACCCGAGCGCTTCCTCCAGGCCAGCCGCGAGGAGCTCGAGGCGGTCCCGGGGCTCCCGGGCAAGGTGGCGCGAGACATTCACGAGTACGTCCACAAAATCAGGTAGTAGCTGCCGGTCGTGCCGCTACTGTCATCTACAGGAATGCCCTCCTGGAGAAAGGCCCTGAAGCGCACCACGGGCCGCCCGCTCGGTGGCTCGATCGAGGACTTCGTCGTGATCACCGGGTTCTCGGGCGCGGGCAAGTCGCAGGCGATGGCCTGCTTCGAGGACGCCGGCTACTTCTGCGTCGACAACCTCCCGCCGGAGATGATCCTGTCGCTGGCCGACCTGTTCCAGCACGAGGGCAGCAAGGTCGAGCGCGCGGCGGTCGTGTCTGACGTGCGCGGCGGCGAGTTCTTCGAAGGCCTGCTGAAGGTGCTCGGCGAGCTGGAGGAGCGCGGCACCGACTACCGCCTGCTCTTCCTCGACGCCTCCGAGCACGAGCTCGTGAACCGCTACAAGGAAACGCGCCGCCGTCACCCGCTCGCGAGCGGCGGCGAGGTGGGCGGCGGCATCCACCTCGAACGCCAGCTGCTCGAGCCGCTGCGAGAGCGCGCCGACGTCCGCATCGACACGACGGACATGTCAGCCAACCGCCTGCGCAAGGTCGTGGCGGACAAGATGCTCACGCCCGAGACGGAGGGCAAGCTCGCGATCACGTTCCTCACCTACGGCTTCAAGCACGGCACGCCGCGCGAGGCCGACCTGTCCTTTGACGTGCGCTTCCTGCCCAACCCGCACTACGAGCCCGACCTGCGCGAGCTCACCGGCCGCGACCGCGCGGTGGTCGACTACGTGAACAACTCGGACGGCGTGGGCGAGTTCTACGACAAGCTCGAGCCGCTTCTGGACTACCTCCTCCCGGCCTACATCAGGGAGGGCAAATCCCACCTGACGATCGGTATCGGGTGCACCGGCGGCAGGCACCGCTCGGTCGTGGTCGCCGAGCGCCTGGCGCAGGTGTACGGCGACCGCGAGGACCTGCACGTGGACGTCGTCCACCGCGACGTGGACAAGCCTCCGCGCCGGCCCTGACGGGGTTTCCCTCGGGCCCCGAGCGGGCACCCGGTGCGCTGATAGATTGCGAACCATCTCGGGGAAACAAGACGAAGAAAGGACGGCCGGATGTCGGTAAGGGCCGGAATCAACGGCTTCGGCCGGATCGGTAGGAACGTATTCAGGGCAGCGCATGCCAAGGGCGCTGACATCGACTGGGTCGGCGTCAACGACATCACCGACACGGCCACGCTCGCCCACCTCCTCAAGTACGACTCCATCCTCGGCCCGTTTCCGGGCGAGGTGAGCCACACTGACGACGCGATCGTCGTGGACGGCAAGGAGCTGAAGGTGTTCGCGGAGAAGGACCCGGCTGCACTGCCGTGGGCCGACGCGGGCGCCGAGGTCGTGATCGAGTCAACCGGCTTCTTCACCAACCGCGACGACGCCGCGAAGCACCTCGAGGCGGGCGCCCAGAAGGTGATCATCTCAGCGCCCGCGAAGGGTCCCGACGCCACGATCGTGCTCGGCGTCAACGACGACGCGTACGACCCGGAGAACCACACGGTGATCTCCAACGCGTCATGCACGACCAACTGCCTCGCGCCCGTGGTGCACGTGCTGCACGAGACCTTCGGAGTCGTTCAAGGCCTGATGACCACGATCCACGCGTACACGTCGGATCAGCGCCTTCAGGACGCGCCCCACAAGGACCTGCGCCGCGCCCGCGCGGCCGCGCTCAACCTGATCCCCACCTCGACCGGCGCCGCGAAGGCCATCGGTCTCGTGATCCCCGAGCTTGACGGCAAGCTCAACGGCACCTCTGTCCGGGCGCCGGTCCCCACCGGCTCGCTCGTGGATCTGGTCTGCACGGTCGAGAAGGCCACGAGCGTGGACGAGGTCAACGCCACGTTCAAGGAGCGTGCCGACAGCGGCGCGCTTGAGGGCATCCTCCAGTACACCGAGGACCCGATCGTGTCGTCCGACATCGAGCAGAACCCCTACTCGTCGATCTTCGACGCCGGCATGACCATGGTGATCGATGGGACGCTGGTCAAGGCCTGCGCCTGGTACGACAACGAGTGGGGCTACTCGAACAGGCTGGTCGACCTGACGGAGCGGGTCCTGGCGCGCGCGCCGGCACAGGCGGGCGGCTAGCCCGAACGTCCCACGACGCGCGCGGCAGACACTCCCACCATGGCGGCGTTCCGCAAGAAGACGGTGCGCGACCTCGACGTTCGCGAGGGCATGCCGGTCCTCGTGCGCGTGGACTTCAACGTGCCGCTCGAGAACGGCCGCGTGACCGACGACGCGCGCATCCGCGCCGCGCTCCCCACGATCAATGAGCTACGCGGCCGCGGCGCCGCGCTGGTGCTCTGCTCGCACCTGGGACGCCCGACCGGCCGTGATCCCGAGTTCTCGCTGCGCCCTGCTTCCGACCGGCTCGGCGAACTGATCGGCAAGCACGTGCACCAGGCGCCCGAGGTTGTCGGGCCGGAGGTCCGCCGCGGGGTGGCCCGTCTCGAGGCGGGCGAGATCCTCGTGCTCGAGAACACGCGCTTCGAGCCGGGAGAGACCAAGAACGATCCGGAGCTCGCGCGCGAGCTCGCCTCGCTGGGCGAGGCCTACGTGAACGATGCGTTCGGCTCCGCCCATCGCGCCCACGCCTCGACCGCCGGCGTGACCGAGTTCCTCAGGCCGGCGGTGGCGGGCCACCTGCTGGAGCGCGAGGTCACGACGCTCGAGGGCCTCGTCGAGGATCCCACGCGCCCGCTCGTGGTCGTACTCGGCGGCGCCAAGGTCACGGACAAGGTCAAGCTGATCGATCGCTTCATGGAGATCGCGGACACGATCCTGATCGGCGGCGCGATGGCGTTCGCGTTCTACAAGGCGCAGGGCAAGCCCACGGGCGACTCCCTCGTCTACGAGGAGGGCGTCGACGTCGCGCGCGAGGTGCTCGAGCGCGCCGAGGCGTCGAGCTGCCGCCTGCTGCTGCCGATCGATCTGGTGCTCGGCAGAAGCTTCGACGCCGACACGGAGCGCGAGGAGCTCGACGGAACGGACGTCCCAGACGGCTGGATGGGGCTCGACATCGGCCCGCGCACCGCCGAGGCCTACGGCGAGGAGATAGCGAAGGCCGGCACGGTGTTCTGGAACGGGCCAATGGGCGCCTTCGAGCTCAAGCCATTCGCGAGCGGCACCCGGTCGCTGGCTGAGGCGGTGGCCGGCGCGTCCGGCGAGACCGTGGTCGGCGGCGGCGACAGCGCGGCCGCACTCGCGGAGTTCGGCCTGGCCGACCAGGTCACGCACATGTCCACCGGCGGCGGCGCGGCGCTCGAGCTGCTCGAGGGCAAGGAGCTGCCGGGGGTGGAGGCGCTCGACGATGCCTGATCGCCGTCCCTACATCGCGGGCAACTGGAAGATGTTCAAGACGATCGCCGAGGCGAAGGCGTTCGTGGAGGAGCTGCGGCCGCTGGTGGAGGGAGTCGACACGGTCGACATCGGCCTCTGCGTTCCCTACACCGCGCTCGCGGCGACGGTCGAGGCGTGCGAGGGATCGCGAATCGTGGTTTGCGCTCAGAACATGCATCAGGAGCCCGAGGGCGCGTATACCGGCGAGGTGTCCGCGCCGATGCTGAACGAGATCGGGGTGCGGGGCGTGGTGCTCGGGCATTCCGAGCGGCGCCAGTACTTCGGCGAGACCGACCGCGCGCTGCAGGAGAAGGTGCCGGCCGCGCTGGCCGCGGGGCTCGAGCCGATCCTCTGCGTTGGCGAGAGCGAGGAGGAGCGCGAGCAGGGCGAGACCGAGCGGCGGCTGCGCCACCAGGTGCAGGAGGCGCTCGAGAAGGTGGACGCCGCCGATCTGCCCAAGGTGGTGATCGCCTACGAGCCGATCTGGGCGATCGGCACGGGCAAGGTGGCCACCACTGAGCAGGCGCAGGAGGCGATCGCGTTCATCCGCGCCCTCGTGGGCGACCGCTCGAAGGAGTCCGCCGCGGAGGTGCGAGTGCAGTACGGGGGCAGCGTGAAGCCTGAGAACGCCGCCGAGATCCTCGCGCAGCCGGACGTGGACGGGGCGCTCGTCGGCGGCGCGAGCCTCGATCCCAAGGGGTTCGCCGAGATCGTGTCGGCGGCGGCCGGCGCCGCATGAGCAGCGTGCCGGACGGGCCGGGCAAGCCCCCGGTTCCAAAGGTCTGCCTGGTCGTGCTCGACGGCTGGGGCATCGCGCCGGACGGGCCTGGCAACGCGATCTCGCTCGCCAAGACCCCGGTATTCGACGAGCTGTGGGAGCGCTTCAAGCACACCGAGCTCACCACCTGCGGCCGCGCCGTCGGGCTGCCCGAGGGCCAGATGGGCAACAGCGAGGTCGGGCACCTCAACCTCGGCGCCGGCGCGGTGGTCAAGCAGGATCTCACCCGGATCGACGACGCGATCGAGCACGGCTCCTTCTTCGACAACCCGGTGCTGAAGAAGATCTGCGCGGCCGGGCGCGAGAGCGGGCGGCTGCACCTGCTCGGGCTCGTGTCGAAGGGCGGGGTGCACGCGGGCTTCGAGCACCTGAGGGCGTGCATCGAGCTCGCGGCGCGCGAGAAGGTGCCGGACATCGTGCTGCACGCGTTCACCGACGGCCGCGACACCGCGCCCGATTCCGGCGCCGGCTACGTGGCCGAGGCCGAGGGCTGGCTGCGCGAGGCGAGCGGGCGGATCGCGACCGTGAGCGGCCGCTACTACGCGATGGACCGCGACAACCGCTGGGACCGCACCAAGCTCGCCTACGACGCGATCGTGCACGGCCAGGCCAACACTCCGCACGCCAGCAGCGGCGAGGAGGCCGTGCGCGCCGCATACGAGCGCGACGAGACCGACGAGTTCATCAAGCCCACCCTCGTCGGCGACGAGGGCCGGGTTCGTGACGGCGACGCCGTGCTGTTCTTCAACTTCCGCCCGGACCGCGCGCGCCAGCTCACCCGCGCGCTCGCCGAACCCGGCTTCGACGAGTTCGACCGCGGCGACGCTCCCAAGATCGAGTACGCCTCGCTGACCCAGTACCAGGAGGATTGGGACTACCCGGTGGCCTTCGAGCCCGACCGGCCCACCGTCACGCTCGCCTCCACGCTCGCGGATGAGGGCGCGTCGCAGCTACACGTGGCCGAGACCGAGAAGTACGCGCACGTCACCTACTTCTTCAATGGCGGCGAGGAGCACCCGTACAAGGGCGAGGACCGCTTCCTGGTGGACTCGCCGCGCGACGTCCCCACCTACGACCACAAGCCCGAGATGAGCGCCCGCGCGGCCGCCGACACGTTCGCCGAGCACTGGCGGGATGGCGACTACCGCTTCGGCATCATCAACTTCGCCAACCCCGACATGGTCGGCCACACGGGCGTGATCGAGGCGGCGGTGAAGGCAGTCGAGACGGTGGACGGCTGCCTCGGCACCGTCGTGGAGGCGGTGCACGAATCAGGGGGCGCGTGCGTGATCACCGCCGACCACGGCAACTGCGACCACATGCTCGAGGACGACGGCAGCACCAACACGGCGCACTCGCTCAACCCGGTGCCGCTGATCGTCACGGCCGACGTGGGCGAGCTGCGCGGCGGCGGCATCCTTGCCGACGTGTCGCCGACGGTGCTCGCGCTGCTGGGCGAGAAGCAGCCGGAAGAGATGACAGGGCAGTCGCTGATCCGGGACTGAGCTACGGGTCCTCGCTGTCCTCCAAGGCAGCGCGCAGGAACCGCTCCGGTGCTTCCAGGAAGGTGCGGGTCAGGCGTACCGCGTCAACGTCCTCGTAGCTGCGCTGCGTCACGCCGGCTTCATCGCATTCGAAGATCACGGCGTCTGGGCAGGCGAGCAGCACCGGCGAGTGCGTCCCGATGATGAACTGCGCGCCCACGCGCGCGGCCTGCGCAATCACGGCGAGCAGGGCGAGCTCTCCGCTGACAGAAAGCGCGGCCTCGGGCTCGTCCAGCAGGTAGAGCCCCTCACCGCGAAGCCGGTTCTCGGCGAGTGCCAGGAAGGACTGGCCGTGCGACTGCTCGTGGAGGGGCAGGTCCCCATAGAGCGACAGGTCGGGCGCGTAGATGCCGCCACTGTCGATGAATGCGGCAATGTTGAAGAAGCTCTCAGCCCGCAGGAAGTAGCCGTTGCGAGGCTTCGTGCCGCTGAGGATCGGCTCAAAGCCGCCACCGAGCACCGGTCGTGGCCGCGCCGGGAATTCTCCCGCGCGGTCCAGCTCGCCTCCCTGTGACGCGAACCCCATCGACTCGGCGATCGCTTCGATCAGCGTCGATTTTCCGGTCCCGTTCTCGCCGGCGAACAGCGTGACCGGCCGCTGCAGGTTCAACTGATCGGCGGCGGCGACCGCTGGGACGTCAAACGGGAAGCCGGTGCCCCAGTGCTCGTCCTTGCGCTCGAAGCCGAGGAAGTAGGGCCCCGGACCGAACTGTCGCAAGTCACTGCGGGCCATCGGCGCGCAACCTACCCAAGCTCATGCGAGCCTGCGGTAACGCTAAAGAAAGTTGACAGTTCTGGACTCAGATTTCTATACTCCAAGGCGCTGGTATCCCCCTGTTACCAACGGAGGTAGCGTCTCATGGCACTTCTGATGAAGCCAGAGCCGTTTTCAAGCGAGATCAACCGCCTGTTCGACACCCTCTTCGAGCCCGTCAACGGCAACGCCAACCGCTCTCAGCAGCGCTGGGTGCCCGCGATGGACCTGGTCGAGGCCGACGATCACTTCCTCCTCAAGGCTGACCTTCCCGGTCTGGCCGAGGACGACGTGACCATCGAGGTGCAGGACAACGTCCTGACCGTGTCCGGTGAGCGCAAGACCGAGCACGAGCGCAAGGAGAAGGGCTTCTACCGTCTCGAGCGTTCGTTCGGCCGCTTCAGCCGCTCGCTCACGCTCCCCGAGGGCGTTAACGCCGATTCGATCAAGGCGTCGTTCGACAAGGGCGTGCTCGAGGTGAGCATTCCCAAGCCCGAGGAGCGCAAGCCGCGCCGCATCGAGATCGGCTCGCACGCCAACGGCAACGGCAAGCCGGCCACCCTGGAGGGCACGGCTTCCGAGAAGTAACCCGCTGTCGCCCGTCCGAATAGTCTCGGGCGGGCGATGAGCTCATTCAGGATCGACGCCCGCGACGGCTCTGCCCGAGCGGGCGTTCTCGTTACGAACCACGGCGAGGTGCACACGCCGGCGTTCGTCCCGCTGGCCACGAGCGCGACGGTCAAGTCCCTCCACGCATCCGAGGTGGCCGAGCTCGGCTACGAGATGGTGCTGGGCAACACCTTCCACCTCTTCATCCGCCCCGGCGACGAGCACATCGCGCACATGGGCGGCCTCCACGAGTTCATGGCCTGGCGGCGGCCGATCATCACCGACTCGGGCGGCTTCCAGGTGTTCTCGATGGGTCACGGCTCGGTGGCCGACGAGATCAAGGGCCGCCGCGGCCAGCGCGAGAGCCGCATCCTCTCTATCGATGAGGAGGGCGTGCGCTTCCAGTCGTACGCCGACGGCAGCGAGAAGTTCATGGGGCCGGAGACCTCGATGCAGGTGCAGGCCGCGCTCGGCTCGGACATCGCGCTCGCGTTCGACGAGTGCACGCCGTTCCACGTGGACCGCGACTACACGGCGCGCTCGACCGAGCGCACGCACCGCTGGCTCGACCGCTGCATCGACTGGCAGCGAGCGAACGCGCCGGAGGGGCAGCTGCTGTTCGGCATCGTGCAGGGCGGCGTGTACGAGAACCTGCGGCTCGAGTCGGCCGAACGCGTGGCGTCATCTGACATCGACGGCGTTGCCATAGGCGGCTCGCTCGGCCAGGAGAAGGCGCAAATGCACGAGGTGGTGGAGTGGGCGCTGCGGCCTGTCCGCGAGGAGCAGCCCCGGCACCTCCTCGGGATCGGCGACGTCGACGACATCCTCCACGCGGTCGCCGCCGGGATCGACACGTTCGACTGCGCCACGCCCACCCGGCTCGGCCGCCATGGCACGGCGCTCGTGTCCGAGCCGGACCGGCGCTGGCGGCTCGATCTGAAGAAGCCCGAGCACCGCGACAGCCGCGAGCCGATCGCCGAGCACTGCCCCTGCCCGGCCTGCCGCGAGCACACCCGCGGCTACCTGCACTACCTCGCACGCGCGAACGAGCTGACGGCCGCGCGTCTGATCACGCTCCACAACCTCACCTTCATGGCACTGCTGATGGAGCAGATCCGCGGAGCCGTGGCTGCGGGCGAGCTCTCCGCCTATGCGGAAAAGGTCTTGCGCGCCGAAGCGCCCGTGTTGTAGAAGGAGAAATGCCAATCGGGGTGCGTGCACTCGTCGTCGCGGCCTGCGCCGCCTTAGCGCTGCCCGCTGGGGCTTCCGCCTTCACGGGCTACGACCCCGACAACGTCACGTTCTCGCCGGCTGCGACCGCGGACCTGTCTGTTGGGAGCGGCAACTGCACGTTCGACACCAACCTCGGGACGATCTCGGGAACGGGCTGCCCCTCGGCTCGCGGCGGCGGAGCGAACAACACCTCCGTCGACGGGATCGGGGTCTACGTGCTTCCCAGCAACATGCCCGGTCTGCAGCCCGACACCATGGAATTCGTCATGAACAGCCTCACCGCGGCGTCGGGCGCCACGATCACCAAGACCGGGAGCAACAACCTTGTGATCGCGACCTACCACGACCTGACGTTGAACACCGGCGCCAGCGTGGACGTCGATGGCCTCGGCGAAGCCGGTGGCGATCCCGGCGACGCTGGCGGTGGACCTGGCGGCGGTGACCACTCGGTATCAAGCAATTGCCCCGTGTCCGGCGGCGGTGGAAGCTTCGGCGGCCTGGGCGGAGATGGCGGCAATGGAGTACCGAGCGGCGGCACGTACGGCTCCACCGACCAGTCGACCTACCTCAACGACGGCAGCGGCGGCGGTGGGTCGGGTACCGGCACGGGCTGCGGCGCCGTCGGGGGTGGCAATGGCGGCGGCGGAATCGGGCTCGTGGCGATGGGAACGCTGACGATCGACGGCTCTGTCTCCGCCGATGGAACCCCGACAGCGCCGACCGATGACCTTCACGACCAGGGAGGACCGGGCGGCGGCTCGGGTGGCGCAATCCTTCTGATCTCGCCTCACCTCGTGCTCGCGAACCAGTCGGTGGCGCAGGCGAAGGGCGGCTACGGCTACTCCACCGACAAGGAGTTCGGCAGCGGCGGAGGTGGCGGTGGCGGCGGCCGCATCACCGCGGTGAGCGACCTGACCTCTAATCCATTCAACTTCGTGGCCACCGCCGGTGGACTCGGCGGCATGGCCGACGACGGTGCCGGAATCGGGCTGGACGGCGGCCAGGGCAACGGCGGATCGCTCGGAGCCCTTGCCTATGTGACCGTTACCGGCCCGTCCTCAAAGCAGGCGGGCCAGTCGGCGGCCTTCACAGCCGCGGCCGCGGCGGGGCACGCCACATTTGCGTGGGATTTCGGCGACGGCGCCACGGGCACGGGCGCGAGCCCGAGCCACTCCTACTCGGCGGCGGGCCACTACACCGTCACGGCCACGGCGACGATCACCGACTCGGGCGAGACGGTGAGTGGCACCCGCTCGATCAACGTCACGGCAATGCCGGCGACTCAGCCTCCGCCGACGACCCCCGCAACACCGGCCACGCCGGCCACGCCCAGCCAGCCGGTCGTGCAGTGCGTCGTGCCGAAGCTCAGCGGCCTCTCACTGAGCGCGGCGCGCAAGAAGCTCACCCGCGCCCACTGCAAGCTCGGCAAGGTGAGGAAGCCGCGCCTGAAGAAGTCGCAGAGGCACGCCCGGCTCGTGGTCTCCCGCCAGTCCCAGAGGGCCGGCAAGAAGCTGGCGAACCGGGCGTCGGTGAGCCTCACGCTCGCCCCCAAGAAGCCGAAGCACCGCAAGCACCGCCACTAGCGGCGCGCGTTACTTCTCGTTGTCCTCGATCAGCTGCTTGAGGCCGTCGACCTGACCGTGCACGTCCCCGGCGTTGACGGGTCCCTTGTTACCGCCACCGTTGTTGGTGACGATCAGAACCACTGCCACGATCGCGAGGATCAGGATCAGCGCGACGGCCAGCCGCCGCAGCCCCTGGCCGCGGCTCTTCTTCTTGGCGGGCCGCTGACGCTGGGGCGCCCGGGGCGGGAGCGCCGCCTCCATCTGGCCGGTGCGCGGCGGCAGCGGCTCCATCCCGCGTGTGCGCGGCATCGCCTGCGTGGCGTCGATGTCCGCGGCGCCCAGCATCGCGGTGCGCTCGAGGATCTGGGTGGTCTCGGACTCGTCGCCGCGCGCGCCGGCCTGCACCGCCTGCGCCATGTCCAACGCGGATGCGTAGCGCTGCTCCGGATCGCGGGCGAGGCTCACCCGAATCGCGCGATCGAGCGTCTCGGGCACCTCGGGCCGGAAGCTCCGGATGGGCTCGATCTCGTCGTTCTGCTGCTTGAGGGCGAGCTCCGTCAGTGAGCCGTACTCGTGAGGGAGCCGCCCTGAGAGGAACTGGTACGCGCACACGCCGAGCGAGTAGATGTCGGACGCCGGCGTGGATTCGGCGCCCGTGGCCTGCTCGGGCGACAGATAGGCCGCGGTGCCGAGCACCGAGCCGACCTGCGTGATGCGCGTCTGCTCCGCCGCCTTGGCGATGCCGAAGTCGGCAAGCTTGACCGCGCCCGTGTCCTTGGAGATCAAGAGGTTGCCGGGCTTCACGTCGCGGTGCACGACACCGGCGCGGTGCGCGTAGTCGAGGCCGTGGCAGGCGTCGCGCACGATGCCCACGGCCTGGTCGATGTCGAGCACGCCCTGGTCGCGGATCAGGTCCGCGCACGACGGTCCCTCCACGTACTCCATGACGATGTAGTGGCGCCCCGACGGCTCGTCGAGACCCGAGTCGAACACCTGCACGATGTTGGGGTGCTGCAGCCGGGCGGCCGCGAGCGCCTCGCGCCGGAAGCGCGCGACGAACGCCTCGTCGTCGGCCAGGTGCTCCGCCAGGAGCTTCACGGCAACGGGCCGCTCGAGCACGGTGTCGATCGCCATGAACACGGTGGACATGCCACCGGCGCCGAGGCGACGGTCGAGCCGGTAGCGGCCTGCGACTTCCTGCGGCGTGCTCATGGCGTCCCTCCGCCGCCGCCGATGCCGGTACCGGGCACGCTCACTCCGCCTCCGCCGCCAGGGGTGGTGGGGGTGGTGTTGGGCGTCGTGTTCGGCGTGGTCGGGACTGTGTTGGGAGTCGTGGGCGTGGTGGGCACTGTGGCGGTCGGCGCCGGCACCGTCTGGGTCACGGTGGGCACGGTCGGCACCGTGGTTGTCGGCGTGGTGTTGGTCTGCGCCGGCTGGCAGGAGGCCGTGAGCCCGCGCAGCCGGACGATGCCGGCGATCAGGTTGCGCTTCACCTCGGGGTCAACAGAGCGCGGCAGCTGGCGCGCCTGGGCCTCCAGCGCCGCGACCTTGGCGCGTGTGCCCACACACGCTCCGTTGTCGTACTGCGACTGGATCTTGTCGAGCTGCTGGAGGAACGACTGCGCGGTCTTGGTGGGGATCGTGCGCTTCTGGCTCCCGCAGCCGACGAGCGCGATCCCCACACCGACCACGATCACCGCGGTGAGCACGATCGATGTCAGCCAGCGTCTCATCACTCGCCCCTGAAGAGCCGATTGGCAAGCGCCTGCGGGAGGCCCGCCCGCTCGATGGCCTGCGCCGCCTCGGCGATCGGATACTCCACGCGCCGCCACTCGGCAGTCCAGCTACCCGAGTCGAGCAGCAGCCAAGCAGCGCGCGGGTCGCCGTCGCGCGGCTGGCCCACGCCGCCGGGGTTGATCAG
>Ga0070679_100003934_pt1 | contig 13665 bp, 11 predicted proteins | sample KBSC63BmetaG_FD_65652 | JGI IMG/M metagenome (GOLD analysis project Ga0070679, IMG submission 65652) | Corn rhizosphere microbial communities from Kellogg Biological Station, Michigan, USA - KBS C6-3B metaG | ecosystem: Host-associated > Plants > Roots > Rhizosphere | place: USA: Michigan... | reverse complement strand
AACTACGCCGTCGTCGGCCTCTATTTTTACGACAACGACGTTATAGAAATCGCTAAGAATATCACACCTTCGGATCGTGGCGAACTGGAAATTACTGCCGTGAACGACGAGTACCTGAAACGTGGAAAATTAAAGGTTCAGACTATGGGCCGTGGCAGCGCCTGGCTCGACACCGGTACGTTTGAAAGCATGAACCAGGCCAGTCAATTCGTTGAAGTCATCGAACAACGTACCGGCTACAAGATCGGTTGTATCGAGGAAGTCGCTTGGCAAGAAGGCTTCATAACCGCCGAGCAGCTACAAGAGCTTGCCGAACCATTGAAGAAGTCTGGCTACGGCGAGTACCTGCTCAGCCTGTAACTATTCAACCATAAGCATTATTGACAAAATGAGTGTAATTTGCTATTATTTAACTAATGCCCGATGCTCAAAAGTACGCTGAAGTCTTCGATTATCTCAGCCCGTCGCTTAGGCGAGACATTGAAGTATGAAGCTAGCAAGAAAACCGGCGTTATTCCTGTTGTCCACCATGCTCCTACTGCTTACGAGTTCGATCCGAAGAATCCCATTGACCGCGATGAGGCAGCCGCAGAATTACTTCGTCTAGCCGATTGGCCCACCAAGGGTTGGCTGAGTGTCCAGGAAGATATCCCAGAAGACTTAGTAGATTTCATCCGCGACACCCACAGCAAAGCACCCGATCCGGTACCAGCATGGCAAAGCGCCATCCTACGACAGCTGTCTAAAAGTACACAGCTGCGCGTAATCAACTTAGCTGCCAATCGTAACAGTAAGGAATAACCCTCCTTCCGCTCGCAAATGCTATACTGTGACAGATGAGACCGAAGGTTCTGCTTGCTATTCCGACCTATCGCTGCGCGACACAGCTGCCCCGCGTGTTAGACGAGATCGATGAACAACTAGCAAGTCGTGTTGAAGAGATCGCCGTCATCGACAACGGCAGTCCCGATGATACGGTTCAGGTGGCGCTTGCTTATAAGAAAACGGGTCGGTTAAAGAATCTACACATATATAAGAACAAAGACAATTACAATCTGGGCGGTACCCATAAGGTTGCCTTTTTACGGGCCGAAAAGCTTGGAGTGACCCATGTCGTTATCCTCCATGGCGACAACCAAGCCAAGAGTGATGAAGCGAATCGTCTGCTTGATTATGCTGAGCAGCATTCGAATACACAAACAGTTCTGGGTTCACGCTTTAGTAAAGGCTCAGTACTCAAGGGCTACAACTGGAAACGAATCATGGGTAACAGAGTCTTAAATATAGCCTATACACTTCTGACACTTCATAAGTGCAAGGACCTCGGCTCCGGCTTGAACTTGTTCGCCATCAAAGACCTTAGCCAGAAGACATATCTCGAGTTTGCTGATAAGCTGACATTTAATTTCGAGTTGCTATTGGACCTTATCAAACGCAACGTAAAGTTTGCGTACGTACCGATTACGTGGCGTGAGGAAGACCAAGTGTCGAATGCGCGCAACTTCAATATCGCGAAGATTGCCCTGGTTAACCTACTCCAGTGGCGTTTTGGCAAAGCTAAACCAGCCGTACACAAACCAGAAGATTATCAGTGCGAGGAGCAGTTCTGATGGCAGCCCTGCAAGTTCTGATGCCAATGGGAGGCTTAGGTAGCCGCTTCGCGAAAGAGGGTTATATGACTGCAAAGCCGCTGATCGAAGTGGATGGCAAGCCGATGTTTATGCGTGCGCTAGATAGTTTTGCGAGTATCCCCGACGTCCAGCACATTTTTGTCATCCGCAAGGAACATGACGAAGCCTATGACTTAGCCAATCAGATTAAGCAGCACTTGCCCGACGCAAAGCTTGTCATTCTCGACCACGACACTTGCGGCGCTGTTGAGACCTGTCTGATTGCCAAGGATCTAATAGACGACAGCTTGCCCATCACCATTGCTGACTGTGACATCTACTTTGAGTCAAAAACATATTTCGATAAGGTTGCAGGCGTGAGCATGAGTAATGAACCGGACGGCATGCTCCTTACCTTCCCCTCCGACGACGCGCGTTATAGTTATGTCGAGCTCGACAGGAATGGCAAAGCTATTCGGACAGCCGAGAAAATTGTTATTTCTAATCATGCAATCTTGGGAGGATACTTCTTTCGAAGCGGTAAACTGTTTAAGCAGTTGGCTGAACGCTTCATGCAACAAGGCCTTCCGAACGGCTTGAAGGAATATTACATGTCGCATTTATTCAACATGTTACTAGAGCAGAACGGGGTGATTGAAATTGCCGATATCGACGTCATGCACATATTCGGTACACCCGAAGAACTGAATGCTTATCTCGCTCGCTCCAAAAGCAGTAAGTCATAACGATGCTAGAGAAGCTATACCATCACCCGCTTATCCGTTACCTGGCGATCGCTTCGGTCATTGTGGTGGGCGAGCTTATTGTCTTCCAGTGGGTAAACGACTGGCTACATAACTACGTAATCGCCACTATCGTGAGCTTCGCGTTGGCAGTCGTAGTTAATTGGTTTTTAAGCCGTAAGGTCGTCTTTGGAGCCTCAGCTCATCATCCTGCAAAAGAATTCTTCTATGTATCACTGGTGAGTATCGTTGGCCTGGGAATCCAGTTACTGGCGGTCTTCGTTTGCGTGCAGTACATTCATTTACTACCCCTGCTCGGTAAGGTAATTTCCATCTTTACTTCGTTTTTCTGGAATTATTGGTTCCGGGCACACTTCATCTTTGACAAGTCAGCAGCGAGTGACGAGGAAAAGATCGAACGTATTGATACTGCTGTGTTCTAGTATTTGAGAGTTGCTGTCTAGTAGTATCGCTTCACAATTGTTGCGAATGAAATAAGAGCCGTAAACAGTACAAAGCATCGGAAGTAGATTAGCAGCTTCTGATATCGTCTACTGCCTGTCGCTAGCAGACCACCAACCGCTGGGATAAGAAGATATGCGAACGGTATAAAATACCTGCCTTGGAGTCCGTTGATAAGTTTCGCACCGACTGGCGTGAATGTTATATAGAGAAGGGAGTTGACCGCGGAAAAACCTATCACAAAAAGCAGCGCCGCAGACTGCCTAAGATAGCGACCGCCTGCTATCGTCGCAGCCTTTATTGGTTCAGCTAGGATAACAAGCCCAATGAATGTATAACTCAGCGCCACAAACCAAAGCGGCATCGGAGCGTTCAAGCCAGCCGACAAGTCTATAAAATCACGAGGCACATAATCACCGGCGTCTCTAAAATAAGTACTCGCCAATGTGTGTGCGAAACCTAGTGGGTGATGCGCCGTATAGTGAGCCTGTAATGAAGTATCGGATCCGACTGCGGCATTGATATAGAGTCCGTGCACCGAAGCAGCCCAAGCAGCAGCAAGCACCAGAGGGACGGCAACTGCTAGCCCAACTGTACGAACATATGTCTTTTTATCCTTAAATCGACTAGTCGGGATACAAAAAATAAATAAGCTAAACAGTTCATACGGAGATTTGCATAGGCCAAGGGCCAAAGCGACTACAAGCATCTGAATGATTTCGTTTTTGCTAAGCTTATGCCGATTCGCGATAGCGGCCAATACCTGGGCAATAAACAGTACACTTAGCCCTGCCGTAATGGCATCACCAGAGCATGAAGCCGCCAGCAACAACGACATCGGTGTAGCTGCAAGCGCAACAACACCCCATTTACCAAACGGCATGCGACGGATAGCCAAAAAAAGTAACGCAAAAACCACCACCATACTTCCGATACGAGCGGCGTACATCTGGATAAGCGGCGTTTTTACCATAATATTTGTTAGAAAAATTGCTACTGCTTGTGGCGCATACGCTAATGGTGGGTACACCACCGTATTCTCAAAAGGTGTTAGTATAGGACGGTTATCTTTGCTTGGGTGCGCAATGTCTCGTTTAATCTGCGCGGTTGATACTTTATCGTGACCATTGGTAATAAAATAATGGTGCGTTGTTATCGAATAGCGAGCAGGAAGGTAATCTCCGACCACCGGCATCGGGTATGTGAGCGTAGGTCCTAAGCGATGCCCGTACAACTTACCCTCAGACATTTGTACAGCTTTGAAGAAGTGCGTGTGCTCATCAGGAGCCTGAAAAGGTGGTACAAGAAACACCATAACGAGAGCGATGGGCGCAACGACGGTAATCAAAAAGAGTACGGGATTAACCCAGAGCTTAACAAGCATTAATCGTGTACGCTTTAGCATCAGACTTCCTCTTTACTCTGATACTGCGTCAAGAAGTCGTTCAATGTCTTGACACCGATCGCATAGAACTTGAGGGTATTGGCAGGCGTGTAGTATACCTGATGCTTTAATCGACGAACGTGTAGCGCTGCGGCGTGGAAGAGCATAGACTTTTGTTCGGCGTCACTTAGATACTTGGGAGCCAACTGCTTACGCACGTAACGGCAGAGCCAAGTGTATTGGGCGGAGCTATGGTCTCGATAGTTAATACTACCATCCTCGAAATAGACAGGATCTTCATCACGGAGCATGAATTCATAACCGCAATATAGTGACTGCATATTCTTACCGAAATCGAACACCGGGCCATTGATGATATTACCGTCAGGAGCAGGATCAATAAGGAGCACTTTGCCCGTTTTACTCGACACCAGGATGTTATCAACAGCAACATCGCCATGTACGACACTTGTCTCTTTGTAGGTCGCGATGTCTTTCCAGGCCTGTGGATGATGCTTAATCTTGTCCATTATCTGGAATAGATTGTCATACTCCTTGCCGTTTATGCGAATAGTCTCGGGCTCAGCGGCCTGCAGTAGTTCACCGTTCACCGCCGCTGCCTTTTCCAGGCAGCCGAAGATATGCGTATCTATATATTTCTGTCGCTCTTTGGCATGGAGGCTTAACTTCTCAGGCTTGTCATAGACGTGTTTAAACATGTAGCTCCAGGTCTGATCCATGACCTCAGCGGAGCGAGACTGAGGGTTGTGGTGCATGAAGTCGAAGAACATCTTGTCATCGGGGCTATATGCTAAATCAATTGAGTAATATTCTGCGGTCTTCTGCTGGCTTAGCACCTGGACGATTCCGGGAAGATTCCGACGAGCATCAAGCCATTCATATTGGGCCTTCAACCGATCTTCGAACTCTGGGGGGATTATTTTCTTCACGATTTCCTCACCATCTTGTAACGCCAGAATAGTGATGGCATCTGAGCCGCCTTTGAAATAGCGTAATAAGCGGAAGTCATCACGAAGCTCCAGTTTGTGAACAATTCGCGACAAGCTATTACCCGAAAAATAATTCTCTAGGAACCCCGCCATCTCGGTACTGATATCTTCTGATCGATATAGCTTGTTCATCAATGAGGCCTGTGAGGCTTGCTTAGGCCGGGTCTGCCATAAGGTTTCCTTTGTTTTGATGAATAGCAAAACTAGACCTAAGAACGCTATCGGTACGACTAGCACAGCCCAGGCAGTCAAATCAAAGACTAATCCTCGTGGGTGGGCTATCTGAAGGAAATCAGTGAAAGCATTTGTTACTCTCGAGAATACCCCTAGGTTTGCTGGACCAGCCGGGATGGCCACTCCGTAGTACGGTGCGGTCGCTAGAACGGTCTTATGAGCAGCGCTTAGTCCCGGGAAGAAATACTGCGCAAGGCTAAATATCGAGGCTGCATAAAAAAGCCACGCCAGCAGGCTTAGGCCGACATAACGTAAGAGCAGCTTGGGCCGAAACGTGTGTTGCAAGCCATAGATTATCGACCAACCCTTGAAACGGAAGCTGTTCTTGAGGCTATCATTGAGCCAGTTCGTTATCTTAAACCAGAGCTTTAGTAGGTATGTATTCTGGCGGATTAGTAGCACGATGAGCCCCAGGATCACCAACGCTAAAGCCGTAATGAAGATGACATAGGTCATCAATTCGTGATGCCCAGCTGTGCCGATAAGGGCCGGGACAACGATCAGTCCGAAGACGCCTAATATAAGCGCGTCTACAGCTCGTTCGAAAATAATAAGCACCAGTGCAAAACTGAAACTTATGGTCATTGCCCCAGAGATTATCCTGGCTCGAATAAGTTCACCGAGTCGAAACGGTAATATAGTGTTGAAGAGATAGCCTATGCTAAGAGCCCGAAATTGGAAGCGCGTGCTGCTTTCCTTCGTTGGACCAAATAGTAGTTTTGCTTTATAAGCCCTGATAAGATGCCCGATCAGCTGTAGTATCGCCGCCGTAAGACAGACCATAACAAGTCCAGGGCTGATATGCGTTGTACTCGATAGTGTATGGATACTGTTTTTAACGGCGGCCGAGTAGTAACCAAAGACTGCAAGCGATATGATCAGTGGCAGGAGCAAGAATTTACGAAGCGTCATAGCAAAAAGTCTTTAACCATGATGACAGCTATCCCGGCCGCTTCGGCAGCCTGCCTACCCGACTCCGAATCTTCGAAAGCGATCACCTCACTCGGCTGTAAACCGCTTCTCTCAAGTGCTAGCTTGTAGCCTTCAGGCGACGGCTTACTCTTAGTGACATCCTCGGCAGTAATGAGATATTCAAAATGATGGGTTAAGCCATGATGATCAAGTGCCGCTTGGGCATTTTGGCGCCGCGCCGTGGTAACAAGTGCTACGACATGATCAGACTTCACGTACTCGATAAACCCCAGCAGCGCTGTATTGAGTTTTGAGAGGTGCATGAGGTCTTTGTAGTATTCAGCCTTTTTATCGGCAATTATCTTATAGTCTTCGTCGTTCAGTCCGGGCGCTAAACGAGGCAGGAACTCCTTAGCATGCTGGCCAATTGTTTCTTTGAAGCTGGCAAAGGTCAGCTCAACGGCAAAATCGTTAAGTGCTCTTCTATAAGCCTGAAAGTTGGCCTCATGGGTATCAACCAAGGTGCCGTCGAGATCGAAGAAAAATCCCTTGATCATATGCCGTGCTGTCCGTGGTACATGCCGGCAAAGTAGTGGCTATAATAACTCATAAGGATCAGTCTGCACTCTCTTCTGGAAAACCATACATCATCAAACCTAGCCTTATGGGGATTGTTACTTACATTTTACCAAAACATTACAGGTTGTGGGCAATTGTTATAGACTTTTCTTAAAATCAATATGTACAAAAGATCTTTTTTCTTACACAATGAACTAAACATGGAAAAATCCGGGCCATCCTCTTTACCAACACGATTTGTACGTCAACTAAGGAAACGTCCTATACTTTGCCTTATCCTAATATTCCTGGCTGTCTGGGTGTTTGCCGCTATCATTAACTATTTCCGATTGCCACAGAACTATCGCTATGCGAACTTCTTTGCTGAGGACGGCCAGCATTTTGCACAGAATATTTTAGACCATGGTTTTTTTGCCGCACTTTTTACTACCTTTAACGGTTATTTCATTGGCGGTATCTACTTATTAACGGGGATTGGCTTTGTTGTTAACCATATTTTTCTGGGTGGCTATTTTATTAATCTCCCCAACGCTTTCGCTCTTACCTCCTACGCATTCCTAGGGCTCTGCGCGGCACTGCCGATTTTATTGCTTAGGAATTACTTGCGATTGCCCTACCGCATAGCATTATCGTTGCTAATATGTTTCCTCCCGATGCCAAGCTTTGACTACGGCACCATAGGCACCATAGGCAATCTTAAATTTGCGTTTACTTATATAGCATTCTTACTCGTCCTTTACCGGATTAGACTACCCCGATCCTCAAAGCTCATCCTGCTAACTGACCTCGGCTTACTGGTATGCGTCTACACTATCGCAGAAGCATACGTTGTATTACCTTTTATACTGCTTGCCGACGGGCTACATGTTAAGCAACTTGTTAAAAGGTCCCAGTGGCGCACTGTTTTTCGCCGAGATAATATCGCTCTCTGGAGCTTCGTCGGTCTGATCACATTAGCCCTCGTGCAAGTTGTGATTGTTGTGATCCGTGGCGTTCCTAATCTCCCAGGTTACCTTGATGATCCATATCAAATGAGTAAAACTATTGAAATATTCCTTGGTCGTGTACTCCTCTACCCGTTTGTGACGGCCGGCTATCATCATCTAAGCAACGCTCGAGTAGTATTCCTACTTATTATTGGCTTACTTCTTGCTCTCAAGTTTGGGCGCAAAAAACAGTACATCATCTACGGGTTTGGGTTATTTACGATTCTAGTTGCTACCGCCATATTTGTCTTCAACCGCACGGGTGTCAGTATTTACTACAACCACTACCAAGGCACCGGCTTTGATAATTTCTTTTATCCCCAAAACTATATCGCCCTTACCTTAGGTGTTCTTATCCTTGCCGACATGCTGCGACGACTTGACTGGAAGATAGGTCTCTCGATTGCTATGGCGCTCTGTACCTTGGTTCTAGCGGGTGAGGTATATACAAACAGCACCTACGCTAGCAATGATTTCATGCCTTACCAAATTGGAACCTTAAAGCAACAGGCCCAGGTTATTTGTCAAGATCCCCATGGGCCAGCCAACGTACGACTTATCGTTTATCCGTTCACCTTCCTAGGAATATTAGAGCCGAGAGGCAGGGTTTGTAATGTACCGGCAAATGAATTACAGATTGGGCTGCAGTCATTTGGACTCACGTCAACGGCTAGCGATGCACTTAATATCGCATCAGGCCAAGCCACATTCACCCAAACCTTTGTCGCTTCACAAAACAATCTCAACGGGCTTGCAGTTTATCTTTCAACGTACGCTCAAACACGGGTGAAGGATTACCGACTTACCCTAAAAGATGCCACTTGCAGACAAAGCCTACGCCAGGCAAACATTCCGCTTCGCGTTCACGACAATGCGTTTCAGCAAATTAACTTTCGGCCCATTGCTAACAGCAAGAATCAAGCATTCTGTTTTAGTATCACTCCTACGAGTCGCATAGCTCAACCATTCGCTTTGCAACTATCTCAAGAGACGTCCTATAGTGTAGGTCTCCTGACTATCAATGGACGTCCAAATACGAAAGATATTGTTTTCCAAGCGATTTACAAATAAGCTTATAAATTCCTTAAAATATTTTTGTTTAATAAGTTCAACAACTTTACAAGGGCATGCAACATGTCTATACTTGATAGCACTTAAGCTAAATATAAATATGCACACACCTCACATCACCAAACGCCAAATCTTGAAGACCGCAGCAGTTTTAGTGGTGATCGCAGGCGTGATTACGGTGCTAGAAGTAACCAATACGACACACTTCTTCCATAAGGATAAGCCTGTCAGCGGAAGCGCCTACACAAAAGGTGAGACTACAAATTCAAAGACCCAAACCAGTACAACCACGGCTAAAACTTCCAACCAGACTTCAAGTAGCGACCCGAATTCCGAGCCTGGCGACCAGAAGAGCAATCCAGGTGGCGGAACTCCTACAGCTACCCTTCTAGCGCCGAGTGGTGACTTTGTCAGTAATCACCATCCGAACCTAGGCAACCAGCCCGCTCCCAACACTATAAGTTCCGTTTGCACCACAACACCTGGCGCAACATGCACTATAAGCTTCTCAAAAGATGGTATCGTGAAGTCATTAGCAGCCGAAGTCACTGATCGTGGCGGTTCGGCTTATTGGAACTGGAAGTTGCAGGACATAGGTCTTACTGTTGGCAATTGGGACGTTAAAGCGACTGCCACACTTAATGGACAAACAAAAAGTGCATCCGATGCACTTCAGTTAGTGATTGCCCAATGAGAAAAAAGCTTTTATACGCCCTGCCCCTGCTCTGCAGCACAATACTGCTTATCAGCACATCAGCGAGCGCTGCAAGCTTTAATCAAAATCAAATTATTGATGATGCGACATTCGACAATGTCAACTCAATGAGCGCTAGCCAGATCGATAGTTTTCTTAACAGTTTCCCGAATAGCTGTATCAGTCCTGCGAGCGGCTTTCAAGCCATCGACCCAACGGGTTACAACCCTAGCGCTGGGTATCAGTACGGGGGTTACGTAACCGCAGGCCAAGTTATTTATGATGCTGCTCAAGCTTACACGATTAACCCACAAGTACTCTTAACCACCCTCCAAAAAGAACAAAGTCTGGTGATCGGAGCTGCAAATTTCTGTAGCAACGGTGATGAAAACAAATACGCTGCAGCCGCTGGCTACGGTTGCCCCGACAGTGGTACCACCTATAGCTATACCGGGCTGAGCCTCTACCAACGTAATGGAGCAATCGTATCATCAGTTGGCCCAACCTGTGTTAACAGTGCCTCTAAGGCTGGTTTCTCACAACAGGTAATTCGTGCCGCTTGGCTACTCAAATTCGGGGAACAGCGTTCCGAAGGTCGTGTTAGCTGGGCAGTCATAAAGGGAAGTTGGGATAACTCTGATGATCCTCAAACCTGCTACGGTGGCCCGATGACACAAGGCACCTACCAGCGTTGCCCGAGTGGCGCAACCGCCTACTACGACGGCTACACGACCATCGATGGTACGGCGGTACACATGGATACCGGCGCAACAGCAGCTCTGTACTGGTATACTCCGCATTTCCACGGGAATCAGAGCTTCTTTTCGATCTATACCGGCTGGTTTGGTGATACTATTTCAGACGTTTATCCATGGCAAGTTGCCACAGCCAGCGGTGGGGATGGTAAGTATTATCTTATCGTGGGAAATACTAAACGCTGGATCCCGAACGGACAAATCTATACTGATTGGGGACTCGACAAGTATCCTCTACAGCAAGTATCCAGTGGTTATCTTAACGGAATCCCCACCATTCCTGACCTCGGCCGTCTTGGCCTTACAAAGAGTGGGCAATACGTATTTGTTGACAGCGGCCAAAAGTATAACCTTAGCGCAGCAGCGATAGCCGATTGGGGATACGCCGGGAGCTTACCGATAGCCGCACCTATTAATAGCCTACTTAGTGCCTTGCCTACCGCCGGTGACGCGAACCAGTTCGTAAAGGAAAGTGGCACTTCTAACTATTACCTGATGTCAGCCGGAACACTCTACCCTATTAACGCGAGTTACCTCGGGCGCTGGGGGGCAACAGCTCCAACTGTTATCAGTACTACTACCTCGGCTATGTTCACGAAGAGCAGTACGCTCGACTATCGACTATCAATTGGCGGTAAAAATTATGTCACGGATAGTGGTAAGTTACTCGATATATCAAATCCGGCGGCGGCGAATGCTTTTGCACCCTTATTCTCTGCCTCGGTAAACATCAGTTCTACAGTACTACCCTTCTTCACAACTCAAGTGGCTAGCCCACTTGTCCAGGCAAGCAACTCTGGTAATTGGGAGTACCTGCTAGGCGGTCAGCAGCATTATGTTTTGAATGCCGATATCGCCAGAGCCTGGGGAGCCTCGCAACCACCACAAGTAATCAGTCCTGAGTTACTTGCATCCTTCACAACCGGCGGTCTCTTAAGCACCCATGTTCAAGCTACCGATAGCGGCACGTATTACGTTCTCGACGGCTCAAAGCATGTCGTCCCGTCATCATTAGTGCCCGACTGGTTTGGCTCGAACGCACCCGCGATGTTGGTAGTCGAAGCGGCCATACCGGTGCCTCAAGGTTCCACTGTTTCTAGCCCGATTTTCCAAAACGGTGGCACCGGCGACATCTACGCCGCGATAAACGGTCAGTACGACTACATACAAACTGGTGCTATCTTGAATGGTTATGGGTACCCCGCAAAATACGGAATCGTCACCGTCAACTCAGCTGTCCTTAGTTCCATGAGTTTTGGAGGCGCATTAAACCAGTTCCTTACAAACAATGGTACAACCTACTATCTGCAAGATGGTACTGCGTATCCACTTGCCGCTGCCGATATTGGTTCCTGGACGAATGGAGCTAGCGTATTAGCGTATCCAGGCAGTGACTTTACCCAACGGTTCAGCCCTTCGGCAACAGTACTCACTAATCTCATCACTAATTCTTCACAAAAGTGGCTCGTTGACAGCGGTAAATTACTTGATGTAAGCCGCTTCTCAGACGCGTATTCATTCACAAATTGGTCTAACATGAGCGTAGCTAACCTTCCTCGTGTTAATGGGCTAACGACCTACCTCGTTCGCTCAACAACCTTATCGGATTCTCGTGTCTGGCTTATTAATAAGGGCACGAAACAGTGGCTTACCAATCTCGAGCAGTATGATGGCTTTGGTGGCGCAAAGCTGCAAATCATGCAACTTAGCGATGCTACGCTCGCCTCAATACCACTAGCGTCTCCTGATAGTAACCCGTCAATCATCATCAAGGCCGGTTCTTCAGGCCTGAAGTTGCTGATGAATGGTGAGTTCTATGCATTCCCCGATGCTGATACTCTTGTTAACACTATTGGTTCGAATGGTGTGACGGACGTCTCGCCCAGTATCTTCAGTCAACTTGGTGGTCAGGTGGGCAATATGTCCCGTCTCATAAAGGATGCTTCCAATGGGAAGATCTACCACCTCGAGAATGGTCAGAAGCGCTGGATCACCAATGGAAACGCCTATGCCGCCTACGCAGGAATGCCAGTTACAACACTACCCTCTGAAGTAATAAATTGGTTCCCAGAAGGTTCGCCAATTATTTAGATAGCCCTCAAAGACTTGTCTTATTCGCTCGGACCCGAAATAACACCGGCGTACATCAAATTCGAGTCGTGTTTTTCGCCCGCGCCAAAGAACTCTACAGTTAGGTTAGTCACGCCCGCCTTCTTAGCGAATGCGCGAATTGACTTCTCGTTGAATAATATAATGTGGTCATCGGGGACATAAATGTTCTGCTCTGATTTCTTCCAATGTTCGCTATCAGTATTCGGTGTTGTCCCAAAAAGAAAAGTTTGAGACTTTGCAAACTTCTTAATTGAATTAACCGCTTCGTAAGGATCGAGAAAATGTTCCAACACCTCAACCATCGCAACAGAATCGTACTTCTCGTTGACTTTATAACGCTCAATCGTCGAAAGACTTATATCGACCTTAAGACTTTCACGAGCAAACTTAACAGCAACCTTACTGGTCTCTATGCCGCTTGCTTGCCAGCCACGTGCCAAGGCAAATAATGTCAAGAAGCCAGCACCGGCGCCAATTTCGAAGAAGCTGCCTTTTTGATCGGTTTGCATCGTCTTCTCGTGTAAGCGGTCGAACTGTTCAATCATCCATCGCTGCCCATAGGGATTAATGTGGCTAATATACTGCTTAATATGGTGTAAGTATGTTTCAGTTCCGAGATAAAAATCCTGTTCTTTAACTGGATCAACAAAAATAGCCGTACAGTTTCCGCAACGATAGTAGGTGTAGGCATCGACTTTCAGGAAAGCTGACTTGGCTGGCTTAGCGCATAAAGGACACTTCGGATTTGTACCACGGTTAAACATTACTTCTTTCCTCCAATTAAGTACTGAAAGGCCCTCTCTTGGGAACGTTGATAGTCTTTATAGAATTCTTTCGAGATCGCCAGTCCACCATCAATCAGTTTTTTACGTGTAGCCGGCTCTACTAAGCAACGTTTGATATTTCGGGCGACTTCGGAGGCGGTAGCTACCGTTGTTAGGCATGTCTGTTCGTTGACGTACAGCTGGCGCCAAGTCACATCATCATACTCGTTTACAACCACAGGACAGCCACTTGCCATGAGTTCGGAGGCGGTCACGCCAGGATGTCCGCTAAACATAAACATGAGGCCGGCATCGACTGAACGATAAAGCTTCGGAACGGCTTCGTACG
>Ga0070679_100003933_pt1 | contig 13668 bp, 13 predicted proteins | sample KBSC63BmetaG_FD_65652 | JGI IMG/M metagenome (GOLD analysis project Ga0070679, IMG submission 65652) | Corn rhizosphere microbial communities from Kellogg Biological Station, Michigan, USA - KBS C6-3B metaG | ecosystem: Host-associated > Plants > Roots > Rhizosphere | place: USA: Michigan... | reverse complement strand
ACGGCTGGGACCGGTGGTGATCGGCCTGCCATATGACGTGTCGTCAATGCCTGCTGACGATTTCCAATACGCGCCCGTGTCCGAGCGGCCGCCCGTGCGCAGCGCCGGCGACCCGGGCGCAATCGCAGAAGCGGTCGAACTGCTGGCTAAAGCCGAGCGACCATATGTGTATGTGGGCTCCGGCGTGCTGTGGTCGGAAGCGAGCGCCGAACTGTTGGAGTTGGCCGAGTTGCTGACGCTGCCGGTCGCCACCACCCTCAACGGCAAGAGCGCATTCCCGGAGAACCATCCGCTGGCGCTTGGCATCGGCGGCTTCGCACAGGCCCGTTACGGGACCCTGCAGGCAACGACGGTCGCGGAAGCGGCCGACGTGGTGCTGACGATCGGCTGCGGCTTCAAGCAGCATGCCGTGATGGCGCCGATGCCCAAGGCCGCATCGCATATCCAGGTCGATATCGATGCGACCGAATTGCACAAGGAGCAGCTTGCGGACGTCGCGATCCTCGGCGATGCCAAGTTGGTGCTGCGCCAGCTTCTCGATGCCGCCCGTAAGCTGCTGGCGGCGCGGCTCAAGCCGAACGACAAGCGCCGCGCCGAGTTGGCTAACCTTCGCGACAAGTGGGACGCGCTGTCGCGGCCGTTGCTGACCTCCGACGACGCGCCGCTCAATCCGTTCCGTGTCACCGGCGAATTCGCCAAGATTGCCGATCCCGACACCACTGTCCTGCTTCACGATGCCGGCTCGGTGCGTGGCACGACCTGCATGCACTACATTGCCACCAGGCCGCGTTCGTTCCTCGGCTTCGGCGTGCAGAGCGCGATGGGCTGGTCGCTCGGCGCCGCGATAGGCGCCAAGACGGCTTCGCCCGACAAGCTGATCGCCACCGTGATCGGCGAGGAGGCGTTCGCCGAGACCGCGCTCGACATCGAGACATCCGTCCGTGGCGGCGCGCCGGTGCTGATCATGGTGCTCAACAATCGCGCCTTCACCGATCGCGACGGCGGCGTCAGCCAACGGCTGGCGGCGGCTCGCTTTCACGGCGGCGTCGAGATTTGCGCGGTGGCACGCGCCCTCGGGGCGCATGCTCACCGCGTCGAGCGGCCGGACCAGTTGGCCACAACGTTGCGACAAGCCATCGGCGAGGTTCGCGCTGGCACCACTACGGTGGTCGAGATCTTGACGCGCCGCGTCAAAGCAAACTTGGCGCGAGGATAAGACGACATGGAGGGCAACATGAACACCGATGATCTTTGCAATACCGGCTTTATCGGCCGGCCGCTGTCGCGGCGATCCGTCTTGACGGGCGGCGCAGCCCTGATCGGCGCGGCCGCGCTTTCCGATCCCGCGATGGCGCAGCAGCAGCCGGCAACTGTGCGGTTGGTGGTCGGCTATACGGCGGGCGGCGGCGTCGATGCGGCAGCGCGCATCCTGGCGCAGGCGTTCCAACCAATGCTCGCGCCAACCGTCATCGTCGACAATCGCCCCGGGGCCGGTTCGACCTTGGGCGCCCGCGTCGTCTCCGAGGCGCCGCCCGACGGCAGCATGGGAATGCTGGCGACTTCAAGCAACATCGCGATCGCGCCGGCGGTGTACAAAAACCTGCCTTACGACCCGCGCAAAGACCTCACTGCGGTCGCACTGGTCACGACTAATGCCAGCGTGATCGCGGTCAACAAAGCGCTGCCAGTCAAGACGCTGCAGGAATTCGTCGCCTACTGCAAAGCGCATCCCGATAAAATCTCGTACGGCTCGTCCGGGGTCGGCACCGGTCCGCACCTACAAGGCGCCCGCATGGCGCAGCTTATGGGGGTGAAGGCAACGCACATTCCTTATCGTGGCGGCGCGCAAGCGCTGACCGACCTCGTCGCCGGCCGCTTCGACTACACGATTGACTTCCTTGGCCTCTACATGCCGCAGATCGTCTCGGGCGGTGTGCGCGCTCTGGCCGTCATCTCCGACAAGCGCGTCGCCTCACTTCCGGACGTGCCGACGACGAAGGAGGCCGGCATGCCGGACATGGATGCGGGGTCCTGGAACGGAATCTTCCTGCCACCGAAGACGCCGCGGCCAATTGTCGATCACTGGGCCGCTGCGGTGAGGAAGGCGCAGAGCGATCCCGGGGTGATCAAGAAGCTCAACGCACAGGGCTCTGAGATCGCCTACATGGGACCCGACGAGTTCTCAAAATTCGTCGTCAAGGAGGTCGCGCGCTGGAAGGAACTCGCCCATCTGGCGGGGCTGCAGCCGATCTAGCTAAGGCTGCCACGCCGCCATAGCCGCCGTGTCGCGCACCGACGGCTTGGCGGCCTCACCGATCACCGCGAGTAGCGCCCGCAACGCCTCGCGCACGCCCTCGCCTGAGGCCGACGACAGCAGTAGCGGCGTCTTGCCCGAGGCGCGCTTGAGCCGCGCGAGCTGTTGCTTGCGCAGTTCCGGCGTCAGCGCGTCAGCCTTCGACAGCGCGACGATTTCCGGCTTATCGGCCAACCCGCCGCCATAGGCATCGAGCTCGGCACGGATCAGCTTGTAGTCCTTGCCGGCATGGTCCGAAGTGCCGTCGACCAGATGTAGCAGCACCCGGCAGCGCTCCGCATGGCCGAGGAACCGGTCGCCGAGGCCCGCGCCCTCGTGCGCGCCCTCAATCAGGCCCGGCAGATCGGCCAGCACGAACTCGCGTTCGTCGAGTCCGACGACGCCGAGCTGCGGATGCAACGTAGTGAAGGGATAGCCGGCGATCTTCGGCCGGGCGGCGCTGACAGTGGCGAGGAAGGTCGATTTGCCGGCATTCGGCAGACCGACCAAGCCGGCGTCGGCAATCAGCTTGAGCCGCAGCCGGATGGTGCGCTCCTCCGCCGGCTGGCCCGGATTGGCGTGGCGAGGCGCCCGGTTGGTCGAAGTCTTGAAGTGCGAATTGCCGAAGCCGCCGTTGCCACCCCGCGCCAGAACGACCCGCTGGCCCAATTCGGTAAGGTCGGCAAGCAGGGTCTCGCCGTCCTCTTCGAAGATCTGGGTGCCGATCGGCACCCGCAGCACCTTGTCCTCACCGCTGGCGCCGTGGCAGTCGCTGCCCATGCCATGACGACCGGACTTGGCCTTGAAATGCTGCTGGTAGCGGTAGTCGATCAGCGTATTGAGGCCGTTCACCGCCTCGGCGATGACATCGCCGCCCCGGCCGCCATCGCCGCCATTTGGCCCACCGAACTCGATGAACTTCTCGCGCCGGAACGAGACGCAGCCATTCCCGCCCGCGCCGGACTGGATGTAGACCTTGGCCTCGTCGAGGAATTTCATGGTCGGATCAACTGAGTCGGATCAATCGGGGTGTCATGTCGGGGCTGCGCCGCAGCCCCGGTGATGACACCAAGATAACTACGAATCCACCGAATTCCACCGACGACGCCGCGGCCGCTACTTGCCCCACAACTGCTTGCTGGCGATCCGCGCCCCATCGGCCATTGCCTGGAACTTCGCCCAGACGATGGTCGGGTGAATCTCCTTCGACGCCGCGAAGGTCGCAAAGCCGCAGTCAGTACCGGCGATCACGTTCTCCTTCCCGCACACATTGGCGAAACGCACCAGACGCTGCGCCACAAGTTCGGGGTGCTCGACCACGACAGTCGAATGCGTGATGACCCCCGGAATGACGATCTTGCCGTCCGGAAGCTTGCATTTCTCAAAGACCTGCCACTCGTGCTCGTGACGTGGATTGGAGGCTTCGAACGAATAGGCTTGCGCGTTGATCGTCAGGATCAGATCCACGATCTTGTCGAGTTCAAGGTCGTGGACGCGCGGACCGATGTTGATGCCGTAACAGGTGTGGTGCCGCACCATTTCGGGCGGGATGCCCTTGAGCGCCTGATTGAGCGCCGCGATCTGCATCTGCGCGGCCTTGCGGCATTGGTCGATCGTATCGTACGGCTCGGTGATCCATTGCGTCACCAGATGCGGATCGTCGATCTGGACCAGGATGCCGGCATCCGTGATGGCTTTGTACTCGTCGTGCATCGCGTCGGCGACCGCGAACAGGTATTCCTCGTAGCTCTTGTAGTAGGCGTTGCGCTGCCAGTCGGCGACGCTGGTCGGCGAGACCGACGGCAGGAAGGCTTCCGCGACGTTTTTGCCCTTGATGGCAGCCTTGAGGTTGGCGATGTCGCGCTGAACCTGCTTGTGCCCTTTGTATGAAACCGGGCCGGTGCAGGCCATACGTGGCGGACCCGCCGAGTAATGACCCGGGGCATAGAATTCCGGGAATGACTTGCCTTCCTTCGAGGTGCTCCATGGATTGGGAAGCGGCTTGTACTCCTTGTCGATCTCGAAGCCGGCCATGCGTTCGGTGATGTAGGGGATGAAACCGATCTTACCCTGCTCGCCGTCGTCAACGATATCGACCCCAAGCTCGACCTGCTTGCGCACGATGTCATCGACCGCGGAGGCCAGGCGCTCGGCCATCCCTGGCTCATCGAAGGCAGCCTGCTTGGCGGCTAGCTTCTCGAGAATATCGGCGCGGCGCGGCAGGCTGCCGGCATGCGTGACCAAGATACGATCCGTGCTGTGCTTCATGACTGACCTCAATCTTTGGCTGACCAACCGGGCGCGACCGGCGCTTCTCCGCTAGGCTAGCCGCTTCACGAACGCGCGACCAGACGGCTCGCGCATATGCCAGAGGTCCATCTCCGGGAATAAATCGCCCCTCTCCACGATCTAGGTCCTCGAACGGATCGCGTTCGCGAGATGGAGGGACCGATAATGACATCCGATCACGACGGCGACGGCGTCAGCCGCCGCAAGGTGCTGGAGTGTATGACGTGGGCAGGGACCGGCGTGCTTTGGACGGTTGCGGGCGGCGTCCCACGTTCGCTCGGCTTGATCGATGCAGCGATGGCGCAGGAGACCCCCGGCTTCAGCTTCCTGCAGATCAGCGACAGCCATGTCGGCTTCGATAAGCCCGCTAACCCGAACGCCAAGGGCACACTCGAGGAGGCGATCGGCCGAGTTAATGCCCTGCCGGTCAGGCCGGCGTTCATGATTCATACCGGCGACATCACGCATCTTTCGAAGACGAGCGAATTCGACGATGCCGACCACATCATCTCGCAGAGTCGGCTCGACGTGCATTACGTCCCGGGCGAGCACGACGTGCTCGACGAGGACATCAAGCTCTACCGCGATCGCTACGGGCGCGGCAGCAAGGGGAACGGCTGGTACAGCTTCGACGCCGCCGGGGTGCATTTCATCGGCCTCGTCAACGTCATGAACCTGAAGGCCGGCGGCCTCGGCAATCTTGGGCATGACCAGATCGCGTGGCTCGAGGCTGATCTGCGCGCTCGGGCGGCATCGACGCCGATCGTGGTGTTTGCGCATATCCCACTGTGGGCCGTCTATCCGGCCTGGGGTTGGGGCACCGACGACAGCGCGCAGGCACTCACCCTCCTCAAGCGCTTCGGTTCAGTCACCGTGCTCAACGGTCACATCCATCAGGTGATGCAGAAGGTCGAGGGCAACGTCGCGTTCCACACCGCGAACTCGACCGCATTCCCCCAGCCGGCGCCCGGCAGCGCGCCGTCACCGGGGCCGATGAAAGTGCCTGCCGATAAGCTACGCACGTTGCTCGGTATCCGCAGCGTCACCTTCAAGCCGGGGGCGCAGCGCCTCGCGGTGATCGATACGCCGCTCGCGGGGTGAGGGATTCGCAATGTTCGCAATAGCCATTCGAGCGGCCAGCGCGGCCGTGATGTTGATCGTGCTCGCATCGGGTTTTGCCGATGCGGCCGACATCCAAGTCAAAATCGATAACTTCACGTTCAACCCCCAACGCGTGACGGTGAAGGTCGGCGATACGGTCACCTGGCTCAACGAGGACGATATCCCCCACACGGTCCGCGCCACAGCCGGCGACTTCAAATCGAAGGCGCTCGATACCGGCGACCGCTACGCGTTCACGTTTACGAAAGCCGGCTCCTACGACTACTTTTGTTCCTTGCATCCGCACATGACAGGACACATCGTGGTTGAATCTGTGGGCGGCGCCAGCGCGACACCGTGACTCCAGAATGGCTGAAGGCGTGGACGAAACCGACAAGGCGCGGCGCTTTCGTGACGCCGCGCTGCCGCATCTCGACGCCGTCTATACGCTCGCGCGTTATCTGTTGCGCAACCCGGCCGATGCCGACGACGCCGTGCAGGAATGTTACCTGCGGGCACTGCGGCACTTCGACAGCGTCCGCGGCTCAAGCATCAAACCGTGGCTGCTCGCGATCCTGCGCAACGTCTGCCGCGCTGAATATGACCGGCGCTGCCGGCAGGAGCAGCCCGGCCTCGAGGAGGGCCAGGCCGGCGATGCGGTCACGCCGATGTGGCGTGAGCCTGAAGACACGCTGGAAGCAGCCTCTGCCCGCGGCGACGACACCGAACGGATGCGCCGCCTGATCGCGAGCCTGCCGGAGCCTTTTCGCGAGACACTGGTACTCCGCGAAATCGAGGACCTCAGCTATCGCGAAATCGCCGAGGCTATCAGCGCGCCGGTCGGTACGGTGATGTCGCGGCTGGCGCGGGCGCGAGCGCTGCTGCGCGACGCCTGGCAAGCGGACCGACATGAGGGAGGCAGCGATGGATTGCAGTGAATGCGGACCGCTGCTGCACGCGCTGATCGACAACGAGCTCGATGCCGGCCACGCGGTCGCGGTCGAGCAGCACGTCGCCGGTTGCGCGAATTGTGCCGCCGAGTTGCAGAGTCTCCAGGACCTGCGCCGCTCGATTGCGGCGGCCCGGCCGGGCTATCGGGCCCCGGCGATGCTGCGCGCCGCGATCGAGGCCCGGTCACCGGCTTCGCATTCGGCGCGGCCCAATCGCCGCGCGGTGCTCACCGGGTTTGCGGCCGGCGCCGCCGCCGCGACCGCGCTTGCGGCAAGCCTCGCGCTCATCGTCACCCGCGATGCGCGCGATGACCGGCTGCGGGCGGAACTCGTTTCCGCGCACCTGCGTTCACTGCAGGCCGATCATCTCACCGACGTACAATCCAGCAACCAGCACACCGTCAAGCCGTGGTTCAACGGCCGCCTCGACGTCGCGCCGCCGGTTGTCGACTTGACCGCGCAGGGCTTCACGCTGCTCGGCGGACGGCTCGACTATATCGACGGCAAAGCGGTGGCCGCGCTGGTCTATCGGCGGCGGACTCACATCATCAACGTGTTCGTCGTTCAGGCCAGGGGAACGGAGCCGCGCGCGGCACGTATCGAAACCGTACAAGGCTTCAACGTCCGTACCTGGACCGATCAAGGTCTGGAGTTGATGGCGATCAGCGACATCGAAGCCGACGAACTGCGCGAATTCGGCGACAAGTTCGAGGCCGCGACTCGGCAGGCCACTGGCTCGTGAGGGCGCGCACCGTTTCAGGCGACGCGCCGCATACGGCCCCAGCCCTTCAGCGAAGCCCAAAGTCCGCGATCGAGACGAAAGCGATCGACCGGCACCGAACTTGCGATCGCGCGAACCCGGTAAAGGCCGATCCCGGTCCACTGGAAGCCGCATTTTTCCAGCACCCGGCGCGAAGCCGGATTGGTGACGCGCGCTCCAGAAACGAGCTGCGCATGGCCGAGCGTCTCGAACGCATGGTCGATCACGGCGCGCGCCGCCTCGGTCGCATAGCCATGGCCCCAGTGGTTCACGCCGAACCAGTAGCCGATCTCAGCGCCATCGGTACGCAGTTCGACACCACAGACGCCGATGAGGCGATCGCCGCCAAGCGTAACGGCGAATGTCGCCTCGCCCTCGGACAGGTTGGCGGCATTGATGAAGGTGCGTGCGTCAGCGGCCGCGTAGGGATGCGGCAAGCGCGTCAGGTTTTCGGCGATACGGCGATCGTTGGCGAGCGTCACCATCGCTTTTACGTCCTCAAGGCGCGGCGCGCGCAAAACCAGCCGCTCGGTCTCGAGGACGGGGGTACTTCCTTCGCGGAATGTCTCCGCGGAACTTTCCTGCAATAGCGTCATGGCGCGGGCTCCCTGGGTTCGGCGCCTTGTCGGCGCCTGAAAAGCGAGAGGGGGAGCCGGTACCCGGTCTCCCCCTCTGGAACCCCGCTGTGGATCCCCCGGTTCGACTGGATACCGGCGGACCTCAAGATTGATCCACCATCTTACTCGGCCGCGGCCTCCGTCATCGGTACGACCGACACGAAGACGCGGCCTTTGGCTTTGCTACGAAATTCAACGCGACCATCAGTGAGCGCAAACAACGTGTGATCCTTGCCAAGCCCAACATTCGGCCCCGGATGCCACTTGGTGCCGCGCTGGCGCGCGATAATGTTGCCAGCGATACACTGCTCGCCGCCAAACAGCTTCACGCCGAGACGCTGTCCTGCCGAATCGCGGCCGTTACGAGACGAGCCGCCTGCTTTCTTGTGGGCCATTGGTCGATTCCCTAACTCGCTAGTCTTGTAACCCGATTCCGTGACGGAATCATTTCAACTCTTGTTGCGTTCCGCCTGACTAGTCCTTGGCCTTTCCCTTGGACTTGGCGGCCGGCTTTTTCGCCTTGGCCGAAGCCTTGCTTGAAGCCTTGCCCTTAGCCGAAGCCTTGGCGGCACGCGGCGCCTCATCATCGGCCCCGCCCTCTGCGGCAGTCTCGGCCACGGGCTTCGGCTTCCGTTCGGCCTTGGGCCGGGGTGTCATATCCGGCTTCTTACCGTCGGTCAGAATTTCGGTGATGCGGACCACCGTGAAATCCTGGCGATGGCCACGCTTGCGCTTGGAATTCTTGCGCCGGCGCTTCTTGAAGGCGATGACCTTCGCGCCGCGCGACTGGCGAACAACCTCGCCGGCGACCGTCGCACCCTCGACGCTAGGCGAACCCAGCACCACGGTGTCGCCACCGACCATCAGCACTTCGCCAAGCTCGATGATATCGCCGGGCTCACCGGCAAGGCGGCCGATGGTGACGACCTGATTTTCGGCGACCCGGTACTGCAGGCCGCCGGTCTTGATGACCGCGAACATCGTTCTTGTCCTCGTGTTCGATCCCGGTGCTCGGCACGCGCCGGACCGGCTTTTTATTCAGTCGCGATGTGATTTTTTCGCCTACGCGGCGCAAAGCGCACGCAAACGAACGGCGCGGAAGCCCTCCGCGCCGGTTGGCGATGTTTATAAGGCCAGCCAGTCGGGAGTCAAGGCCGCGTCGCCTCGCAGATTAAGCCTTAGCTATCAGCAGCTTGCTTGGCGGCGCCGGCGGTTTCAGGCGCCCCGGTGGCCAGCCGGTAACCGATCCCGAGCTCGGTCAGCAGGATTTGCGGCTTGGTGGCGTCGGCCTCGATCTTCTGTCGCAGCTTGCGCACCACGATGCGGAGATAATGCACATCGTCCACATGAGGGGTGCCCCAGACCTCCTTCAGCAGATGCTGATGGGTGACGACGTTGCCGGCATGCTGCGCCAGCACCTGCAGCAGGCGGTATTCCTTGGGTGTGAGCGGCACCCGCTCGCCGTCGATGGTAACCAGGCGGGCGCCAAAGTCGATGGTGAGCCGCCCTGATTTGATGATCGGCTCGCCCGCCGAGGTGGTGACCCGTCGCCGCAGCGCCGCATGCGCCCGCGCCAGCAGCTCGGCCATGCCAAACGGTTTGACCACGTAGTCGTCGGCACCGGCTTGCAGCAGGCGGACCTTTTCGGCCTCGTTCGAGCGAACCGACAGAACGATCAGCGGCACACCCGACCAGGCGCGTAGCCGTTGCACGATTTCCGACCCGTCCATGTCTGGCAGCCCAAGGTCGACGATGATCAGGTCGGGCGGCGAGAGGGTGGCCTTGCGAATGGCGTTATTGCCATTCTCGGCCTCCTCGACGGTGAAACCGTCGAGCTCGAACCCAGCCCGCAGAAATCTCCGGATCTGGATCTCGTCGTCGACGACGAGAACCACGGGTGAATCGCTAGTCATCGGCTGCTCTTTCTAATTGAAGGATAGCCTCATCCGCAACAGGTAGGTGAATGGACACCGTGGCGCCCCGGTGGGCGCCACGGCTGGTCGCCGAGACTTGGCCGTCGCACGCGTTGACAAACGCCTTGGCGATCCACAGCCCGAGGCCGGATCCCGGCGTGTTGCTGAGATGCCGGGCCCCTCGGAAAAACCGCTCACCGAGGTGCTCGCGCTCCTCCTCGGTAAACCCGGTGCCCTGATCGGTCACCGCCAGCACGATCTCATTGCCCTCGCGCCGCGCCGTCACCAAGATTTTACTCCCGGCCGGCGAGTATTTGGCGGCGTTGTCGATGATCTGGACCAGGGCCTGCTCCATCAATACCGGATCGACATAAATCAACGGCAAATCGTTCGCTACGTCCATCGCCACAACGTGATCGGCCAGACGCCAGTCGCGCCGCACCAGCGCCGAGTTCACCAGGTCGGCGAGGTCGTACCACTGCCGCAGCGGCTTGACCGATTGGCTGCTGATCCGGGTCGCGTCCAACAGATTCTGGATATCGCTGTTGAGACGCTCGGCCTCGTCCCGGATCACGTTGGCGAGCGCGGCCAGGCGTTCATCGCCGGTTACCGGGGCGGCATTGCACAGCACCGTCGCTGAGCCGAGGATCGAGGCGAGCGGCGTGCGCAGCTCATGGGAGACCGACCCAATCAGCGCCTCGCGCAGTACCTCGGTTTCCGCGCGCATCCGCGCTTCGTCGATCACTCTGGCGACGTCCATGCGATCGAGCGTGGCGGCGGCGTCAGCCATCACGCCGTCGACCCGGCCACGGACATCCGCCAGTTCGCGACTTGCCGCGTCGCCGAGATCGATGGCGATGACCCCAAACTCCTTGGTGTTGGGCGCCACATGACGCACCAGCCAGACGTTGTTGCTGTTGTCCTTGACGATGGTGCCGGTGTCCGATGTCGCCTCGCCCTCAAGATGTTTGGTGACTTCAGAATGGACCGCCTCCGGTACCAACCGCTCCTCCGGCCGGCCAGTGTCCACCGGACTGGCGGAATCAGACTCGAACAGAACGCTGCGCCGCTGGATCAGGCTCGACAAGTGTTCTTGTATCGCAGCGTAGATATCCTCGTCGGCACGCGCCAATCCGAGGCGGCGCGAAAACGCGTACAGATCGCGGACCTCGTTCTCGCGGCGGCGGGCGCGATCCGCCTGCTCCCGCAAGACGGCGGTAAGCCGCCCAGTCACCAACGCGATGACGATGAACAGCGCCAAGTTTACCAGTTGCGGAGTTTGCGGAACCTTGAAGCTGTAGACCGGCTCGTAAAAGAAGAATACCGACGCAAGAATACTCGCGACCGCCGCCGCCACTGCCGGAATGACGCCCCAGCGCGCTGCCGCCGCCAGCACTGGGATCAGGTAGATGCTCGAGCGATTGGTCGGTTGGACATACTGATTGACGATCAACATCACGGCCGTCATGGCAGCGACCAGCACCAGCGCCCAACCGATGTTAGGCAGCTCCGCGCGAAGCCTTGTCAGATTCGGCATACGCCGCGCTCCATTCGCACCACCATCGGCCACAGCCGTTCCAACCTCCCGGCATCACGGATCTTGTGTTTCCGTGCCGAGCCGGCATCAGCCCCAAACGCGTTCCGCAACCTCGACCACGCGCGCGAGCTTCGCCATGGCTTGGTCTTGGCTCATGACTTTGTTGGCCTGATCCGAGCTTGAAAAGCCGCACTGCGGGCTCAACCCGAGACGCTCGAGGTCGATATAGCGGGCGCAGTCAGCGATGCGTTCGGCCAGCCGCTCAGCCGATTCCAACTCGGCGACCTTGGTGGAGACGAGTCCGAGCACAACACGTTTATGCGCCGGAACCTCGCGCAATGGTTCAAACGAGCCAGCGCGTTCGGAATCGTATTCGAGGAAGAAGAAATCGATCGCGACGTCCCGGAATAGCTTGGTCGCGACCGCGTCGTAGCCGCCTTCGGCCTGCCAATGCCCCATCCGGTTGCCGCGGCACAGATGCATGCCGATCTGCATTCCGGGCGGCGCGCGCCGCATCACCGCATTGATGACCTCGATATAGGTGTCGAGCAATTGCTCCCACGGATCGCCCCGCGCCGTCACTGCTTCGCGCATCTTCGGGTCGCCAAGCTTGGCGATCGAGGTTTCGTCAAGCTGGACGTAGCGGCAGCCAGCGTCGGCGAGCACGCGCAATTCTGTCGCGTAGGCCTCGACAAGATCCGACCAGAAATCCGTGAGGTTCGGATAGACATCGCGGCTGATGTGCTCTCGCCCGGCGCGGAAGTGAATGTAGCAGGGACCCGGCAGGGTCATCTTCGGCATCTTGGTGGTGGCTGCCTTGAGGAAGGTGAACTCCTCGGCGTTGCGGGAATTACTCCAGCGAATCCGCGAATGCACCGACGGCACCCGCCCGCGCTCTTTGTGGCCAGAGGCGTTCGTATAAGACCATGCCAGTTCGCCGCTCTGTTCCGCGGAGACGCCAGTGATCCCGGCGGTGGTGAGGTTCTCGGTATAGGTGCTGCGGCGGAATTCGCCATCGGTCACCGCGGCGAAGCCGAGCCGCTCTTGCGCGCCCACGAAATCAAGGATGGCGTCGTCCTCGGCCCGGCGCAGCTCGGCAGCCGACAGCCGGCCAGCCGCCGCTTCGGCGCGTGCCCGCAACAGTGCCGGCGGGCGCAGGAAACTGCCGATATGTTCGGCACGAAAGGGGGGATCGCGCGGGATGCTTGGCAAATCCGGATTCCAAAATCGAGGCCGCCCCCACCCATGATGCGGGCATCCGGACGGCGCGGCAAGCCACCCCGTGATGGCGACCGCTCCCGTCCGCTCGACCGGACCTTATGTCGGCGCCTTGCCTGGCGCCAATTTGTCGCTTCGCTGGCCGACAGACGAACCGCGCCGGGAGAGCGCGGTCCGCAGGCTTGCCGATAGCCGGCTTACGGATCGTGTGGATACACGCCGGGAATGATGACTTTCCGGGCGTCGGGACCCCGTCCGGGGTTCTTCACCGAGTAAGCGAAGATATCGTCGCACAATCGTTTTGGAATGGGGGAGAGGCCCGTACAGTCGATCGGCGCGTGAGTGTCCGGCGTAAGCTTGTTGTCGCTGTACGTAAACTTCAACGTCTTGAGCTTGAAGCTGTAGACGCGCTCCTGGCCGTCCGGCTTCCATTTGGCCAGCAAGCTGATCGGGCACTGGTCGAGATTTTCCTGCTGCACATAGAAGGCGATGCTACGGAAATCCGGATTGATCGGCCGCATCTGAGCCTTGTCGGTCGTGCAGACGCCGAAGTGGGTCCATTCGCCGAAATCGCTTGGGGCGCCGAAATTTACGTCAGCCGGTGGCGAGGCCGGGTTCCGGTTGGGCAGGCCTCTTGCCCCGCCAACCGCGATGACGAATCCGCTGCCATCCGCCTGTAGATTGCCGACCGCATCGTCGACCGAATAGGCGTACACGTTTGGAGCATTGATGTAGCCGGTTCCAGGTTTTTCAGGCGTCGCATTCTTACCGTGGATCAGCACCACATAGGGATTGAATGAGCCATCGGCCCAGTACTGCAGGCTGTCGAACTCATCCTTCGTTTGATTGAATTTCTTGGCACCGTTGTCCGAATAGCCGGGCGTGTCGGCGAGGAGATTGATCGTCGGATCGGAGCAATTCTCGCCAAAAGGCGTGAAGCCGTAGACGTGCGTAATCATCAGGTCTTCAGTCAGTGCGACCTTGCCTTTC